>Ga0082212_10013454_pt1 | contig 10230 bp, 8 predicted proteins | sample TergutNt197P3_FD_71548 | JGI IMG/M metagenome (GOLD analysis project Ga0082212, IMG submission 71548) | Neocapritermes taracua P3 segment gut microbial communities from Petit-Saut dam, French Guiana - Nt197 P3 | ecosystem: Host-associated > Arthropoda: Insects > Digestive system > Gut ...
TCATACTCCGACATGCAGCGGCAGGCGGGGGCTGTCACGCCCTTTCGGTCACGGTTTGGCCACGGCCGCTAACGGTCCGATAACGACGACCAAGCGCCCCTGCCTCGCCCTAGATCGGCCCTACTTGACCAACTCGGCAGACGCCGGGGCGAGGGTTTGAGCGACGCCGGGCCGGGGAAACGCCTCTCGGCGCGTGGCCGCTCGCAGCGGCTGAATATGGAGCCCGGGGGCTTCCACACGACCCGACGTCGCACCCCCACCCTACGCCAAAAATGCGTCGCGCATAAGTCGAGTCGCTGAACGTGGCCAGGCTGGCCGCCCGTCCGCAGCGGGAACTGATCGCACCATCTTCGGGGTGGTGGCGGCCGGGCGTACCGTCAGGCAAGCTGTCCGCGGCGCCAGAGGTGGGCGGCGTGCCGCAACTCCTCTGCCGTCTCCGGGGCACCGTCTCCGAGCAGGGCGGCTCCCTGCTCACACAGTTCGGCCAGGTCTCCCGTGAACTGCCCGGCAAAAAGATCGTCCAGATCGAAGGCGAAGTCGGTGCCATTGCCGTCGGCCAGGGCCCGCAGTGGCAGGAGGCGCCACAACACGCCCGGCAGGGTGGTGGCGGGGGCGTCGGCCCACAACTCGGCCATTTCGTCTAGCCCGTCGTCGTCGACCAGTTTGGCGACGCGGGCGACGACATCGGCGTCAACCCTTGCCCGTTCGCCGAGCACGACGGCCCGGGCCGTGGCGTGCGCGAGATCGTCACGCAGTTCGGGATCGCCGGGATTGGGAATCTCTACGGCCTCGTCCCAGTCGAGTTGGGCCGGGCGGCGAAAGTGCATCTGCGAACTCATGCCTCATTATGGGCACGTTCCACCGGTTCCCACAACGCCAGTCACTTTTCACGTGAAACGCACCCGGTTTTCACGTGAAACACGGCGGTCGAAGGCGGGGGAGGCCAGTGACCTGCACAAACCCGCCGTCACAACTGGCAGGATCGGGCGCTCAGCGGTCCAGGCGATCCTCCAGGTCGGGGTGGGTGCCGGAGCGTTGATCGCGGTCGAGCGCGGTGATCTGCCCCATCTCCTGGGGGGTGAGTTCGAAGTCGAAGACGTCCGCGTTTTGCGCCAGGCGTTCGGGATGCGAGCTCTTGGGGAACACCACGAACCCCTGCTGGAGGTGCCAGCGCAGCGCCACCTGGGCCGGTGACTTGCCGTGGGTCGCGGCGATGGCTGCCAGCCTGGGGTCGCCCAGCACGGCCGCGCGACCCAGGGGGGACCAGGCCTCGGTGACAATTCCTCGCGCCTGGTTGTAGGCGGTGACCTCGGCGTTTACAAAGTAGGGGTTGACCTCGACCTGGTTGACCGCCGGGGTGATGGTTCCGGTTTCGGCCAGCGTCTCCAGGTGGGCGGGCTGGAAGTTGGAGACCCCGATTGCCCGGGCGCGGCCACTGGCGTAGATCTCCTCCAGGGCGCCCCACGCCTCCGAGTAGAGGCCGTACATTGGCAGGGGCCAGTGGATCAGGTAGAGGTCAACGTAGTCGGTACCGAGCTCCTGCAACGAACGCTCAAAGGCGGCGAGCGCGTCGTCATGCCGGTGATAGGCGTTGTTGAGCTTGGTGGTCAGGAATATCTCCTCGCGCGACAGGCCGGAGTCGGAGATTCCCTGGCCCACCTCGCGCTCGTTGCGATACATCGCCGCGGTGTCGATGTGGCGATAGCCGAGTTCCAGGGCCTGGCGCACCAGCGCGCGCCCTTGGGCCGCCTCCACCTTGTAGGTGCCGAGGCCGAGTTGGGGAATCTCTACGCCGTTGTTGAGGGGAATCTGGGGGACCTTGAGGCTCATGCCTCAATTGTGCCCGGACGCGGCGGCGTTCGCCTCCACCGGGCGGCGAGGTTGAGCAGGGCATCGCCTGCCTCCGGCTCGCCAATCGAGACGCGGATGCCTTCACCGGCAAAGGGGCGCACCAAGATGCCGGCCGCTCGCGCCTCGGCGGCGGCCTCGGCGGCGGCCTCGCCAAGCGGGAACCAGACAAAGTTGGCCTGCGTGTCTGGCAGGCTCCACCCCTGCTCGCGCAGGGCGCCGGTCACCCGCTCGCGCTCGGCGATGAGCGCGGACACGCGAGCCCACAACTCCTCCTGGGCGGGCGCAGCGAGGGAGGCGAGCGCCGCCTCCTGCGAGACGCCCGTCACACCAAACGGGGTGGCCACCGCGCGGACGGCGGCCGCCACCTCCGGTACCGCCACGCAGTACCCCACGCGCAGGCCGGCCAGGCCATACGCCTTTGACAGCGTCCGGAGGATGACCAGGTTGGGGCGGCGCGCCAGCGTAGCGGGCAGCCCGCCCACCGCCTCGTCACAATCCGCCTCATCGGCCTCGCCGCGGGCCGGGGCGCGGGGCTCGGGGGTGGGGCCAGCCGGAGACCAGGCGGTGGGCTCGGCCACGAACTCCAGGTAGGCCTCGTCAAACACCACCAAGACGTGGGGCGGAACGGCCGCGAGGAAGGCCTCGAACTCCCGCCTGGCGACGGTGGGACCGGTGGGATTGTTGGGCGAGCAGACCAACACCATTCGCGTCCGGGGGGTGATCGCGGCGAGCATGGCCGGGAGGTCGTGCCGCCCATCTGGCAGGAGAGGCACTCGCACCTGCCTGCCGCCGGCAATATCGACGGCAATCGGGTACGCCTCGAACGAACGCCAGGCGAACACCACCTCATCGCCTCGGCCCGCCTCAACGTAGGCGGAGAGCAGGTGGGCGAGGACGGCCACCGAACCGTTGCCGACCACCAGGCAGGAGGCATCCACCCCTGCATGTGCCGCGAGCGCCGCTGCCACGTCGGTGGCGTACATGTCCGGGTAGCGGTTGAGCGATTCGGCCGCCCGGGCGACGGCCTCCAGGACGCTGGGCAGGGGCGGGTAGGGGTTCTCGTTCGAGGACAGCTTCCACAGTCGCTGACCTGGGTCGGGGCGCGCTCCTGGAACGTAGGGGGGCAGGGCGGCGACCGCCGGGCGCGGGCCGCCGGGCCGGGCGCCATCCCCGGCGGCACGGCGAGCGCCTTCCCCAGCACCGTCTCGAGCGCCGCCCCCAGCTCTGCCCCCAGCGGTGTCGGGAGCGCTGCCTCGGACGCCTTCTCGGGCGCGCTCTCGAGCGCCGTCTCGGGCGCCCTCTTGGCTGCCGCGCTCCGCCTGGTCGGGGCGGGCCTCCCCCTTGGCGTCGTCGCGGAAACTGGAAGCCATGGCGCCGATCATGCCCGCAATGTTGCCATGGAACCGGTGGTGTCCGTGTCAGGATTCACCCATGTACTTCGTGATCCGCGTAATCGTGACGGCCGTCGCGCTGTGGCTGACCCAGTGGTTGATGGGCAGGGTCGAGATTGTCAGCGACGGCTCCACCTGGGACGTCATTCTCGCGGTTCTGGTCTTGGCGCTGCTGCTTAACCTGGTGCACTCGATCATCAAGCCGCTGGTCAAGGCGCTGGCCTGGCCACTGTATCTGCTGACGCTCGGGCTGTTCTCCCTGGTGGTCAACGCGCTGATGCTGTGGCTGGTCACCTGGGTGACCGGGCCGACCGGCTGGTTCTCCGGCCTGCCGTGGGCGCTGGAGATCAACGGCGGGTTCTGGAGTTACGTGCTGGTCGCGCTGGTGCTGGCGTTCCTGCAGGCGGTGGTCGGAGTGTTTGCCCCGAGCCGTCGCCGCTCAAGCGTCGTGGTGGTCCGCTAGCCGGGACGGCGGCGCGCTGGTCGGGAAGGTCGCGCGCTAGTCAGAATCGCGTCGCGCGGTGGCATAGAAGGTGGTCTCGGCCCTCTCGCCCTGCATCACCTCCTCGATTCGCTCCGTCACCTGCCGCACGGCCTGGTTATCGCTGGCCCTGGCCGCAGCCAGGGTGCGCAGGTGGGTGTCGATCCCGTGGGCGGCCCCCAGGCTGCCCACGGCGGCCAGGTCTGCCAGGTCGGGCGAGTCTATGAGCGAGCGGGTGACGGTCACCCGGTCGACGCTTTGCGGGTTTCCCCGCGCCGGCAACCCATCGAGGGCAGAGACCATGTCCTCGGCATTCTCAAGGTGCAGTACCGGAATGCCGGCGGGGATGACGAAGGTGGCGGTGGGCGAACCCGCGGTGACCACCCCGCCGAGGGTGTAGCGCTCTGCGAACCACGGGGTGGCGGCGGCCGCCGCCGCCGTGATTCCGCCCAGGGAGTGCCCCAGCAACACCACCGGTTCGGCCTTGGCCACCCCAGCCTGGGCGAGCGCCCCGTCAAGGGCGAGCAGCATCTCGGCCGACCCGTGGGCCATCAGCTGCAGGTCGCTGAGCCCATCGAACACATGCTCTCCCATCAACGCGGACTGAGTGCCGGGAAGCAGCACGTTCCAAGAGACGGAGCCGTCGGCATGTGCCACCCGCTGGACCGCGAGCGTGCCCGGGGGAACCCCGGCCCGCGCCTCGGGCGCCCCGCTGCCGGTGAGCGACGGCAGGCGAGCCAGCGCCGCGTCGATGGAGCCGTCGTACTCCGCATCCCAGTCTCCCCCTGGACCGGCTCCACCCAGGCCTACTCCCCCTAAGCCAATTTCTCTTGGGCCGGTCGGGAACACGGGGTGGACGTCGACACCGGCCGCGCCCGTGATTGCCAGCGCGCCGCGCGAGAGCACCCTTGCCGCTCCGGTGACGGAAAGATCGCCCCCGACAAACGGCAGGAAGGCCAGGGAGAGGCCGAGCCCGAGGTCGCCGACTAACTCGTCGTAGCAGTTCGCCACCGCGGCGCTGAGGCGTCGTGCCCAACCCGAACCGGCGAAGGCCCAACTCACCAGGCCCAGCAGGGCCACGTTCCGCTTTTGCCGATGACAGATGAAGGATTGGAGGAAGCCCTCGGTCTCGGAGTAGATGCTGGCCGCCTGCAGCAGCCGCCGCCGCCAGAGGTCGGCCAGGTCTGCACTGGCGCGCAGCATCCCCGCCAGCGCCGACGCCCTCTCCGCCCATGCCCGCAGCAAACTCGGCCGCGCGGCGATCCCCGGACAGACCGGCGCCAGGGTCACGGTCTCTCGCCTGGCGATGCCCGCCGTGACCGAAAGCGGAGCTGGCTGCCAGGACCTTCGCCTGGCCGCGCCGGCCGCCGCCGCCAACCGGCAGGAGGCCAGGCGCAGATCGGTGATCCCGGCCGCCAGGCGTGCGGCGGCGCCCAGGATCGCCGCGACCTCCACCTCGCTCGGACGGGCGCCGCCATAGACTCGAATGGCGTCAGAGGCATCGGGGTGGCCGGGGTAGTCGGAGGAACCTGGGTGGCCGGAGGAACCGGGGTGGCCGGGGTGGTCGGGGTGGTCGGGGTGGTCGGGGTGGTCGGTCACTGTAGCGCCTCGATCCGCCACAGGCTCTCCCGCAGGGCGGCAAGCTGATCCGTCGCCCTCACCTCCTGTTCTCCCAACTCCGCCAGGCGCTCTCGGAAGGTGTCGGCCGCCACCGATTGCCAGGTGAGGCCCTGCGCCTCCCGCAACCTGCTGGCCCAACCCACCAGGTTCGCGGCGGCCGAGGCGAGCATGATGAAGGGGTCGTCTAGCCCCGGCTCGATCTGCACCTGACACCTCCTAAGGGATCGCTGCCCTCAACGTAACCCCGTGTCGCTCGCTGAGAAAAGGGGCGGTTTGCCCGGCTGTGAACGTGCCGCAGCCATCGGGCTGTGGATAACCATCACCGCGCGGGCCGTGGGAGAATCTGCCCGTGACCGCTTCTCCCACGTATCGCAACCTCGCAGAGATCGAACCCCCCCTCGCGCTCGGACCGCTAGACGGCCGCTATCGGACAGCCGTGGCCCCCCTGGTGAACCATCTCTCCGAGGCGGCCTTGAACCGCGCCCGCCTGCTGGTCGAGGTCGAGTGGCTGATCGGACTGTGCGGCGGCAACGGCATGTCGCCCACCGCCGTCGTGCCCGGCGCCCCGACGCTGACGGAAGCCGAGATCGCCTACCTGCGCGCGATCCCCGCCACCTTCGGCGCCGCCGAGATCGCCGAACTTGCCGAGATAGAACGGGTCACCGTGCACGACGTCAAGGCGGTCGAGTACTTCATCAAGCGCCGCCTCGAGCCCGCCGCCCTGCAGGCCGCCGGGCTGGGCGACTCCCTGGCCAGGGCCAGCGAGCTGGTCCACTTCGCGTGCACGTCTGAGGACATCAACAACCTGGCGTACGCGGTGATGATCAAGGGGGCGGTCGAACAGGTGTGGCTCCCGGCCGCCACCTTACTGGCCGACGACCTGGCCGCCATGGCCGTCGAACTCAAGGCCGTGCCCCTGCTCTCCCGCACGCATGGACAGCCCGCCACCCCCACCACGCTCGGCAAGGAAATCGCCGTCACCGTCCACCGCCTGCGCCGCCAGCTCGCCCGCATTGAGGCCGACGAGATTCTCGGCAAGATCAACGGGGCGACCGGCACCTACGGCGCCCACACGGTGGCCGTGCCTGGCGCCGACTGGCCGCGGGTGTCCCGGGCGTTTGTGGAGGGGCTTGGCCTCACCTGGAACCCGCTGACCACCCAGATCGAGAGCCACGACTGGCAGGCCGAGCTCTACGCGGACATCGCCCGCTACAACCGCATCGCGCACAACCTCGCCACCGATGTGTGGACCTACATCTCGCTCGGGTTCTTCACCCAGATCCCAGTGGCCGGGGCGGTCGGCTCCTCGGCGATGCCGCACAAGATCAACCCGATCCGCTTTGAAAACGCCGAGGCCAACCTGGAGATCGCCAACGCCCTGCTCGACACCCTCGCCTCCACGCTGGTCACCAGTCGCCTGCAGCGCGACCTGACGGACTCCACCACGCAACGAAACGTGGGAACCGCGTTCGGTCATTCCCTGCTCGCCATCGACAACCTGCGCCGCGGCCTGCGGGCCCTGCACGCCAACGCCGCGGCCATGGCGGCCGACCTGGATCAGAACTGGGAGGTGCTCGCCGAGCCCATCCAGACCCTGATGCGGGCCGCCTCCGTGGCCGGCGTGCCCGGAATGGACAACCCGTACGAGACACTCAAGGACCTCACCCGCGGCCACCGGGTCACGGCCGAGGGCATGCGCGATTTCGTCTCTGGCCTGGGACTTCCCGCCGAGGATGCCGCCCGCCTGCTGGACCTCACCCCGGCCACCTACACGGGCCTGGCCGAGCAACTGGTGGACGACTACCTGGCCTAGACCGCGCGCCTCCCCTCCCGGAGGCACGCCCGGGTGGATCATGTACCGGTCGGTTATCACGGTCGGCACCGACGCCTGAAGGTGGCACTTACCTGGCCCGCTCGAGGACTTTGTCAGTGGCTCGTTCTAACATCGACTACCTACGCAAAAGGAAGGCACCGGCAATGACCCTGCTCGACCCAGTTACCGACGCGGACGTCCTTTCTACCGTCTTCGCGGACCCGCCCACGGTCATCAAGCGCGACGGTCGCAAGGCCCTGTACAACGCCGCCCGGATTCGGGATGCGGTGCTGCCTGCGTGGCGCTCTGCGTACAACGGTGACATTGATGAGGGGGCCTTCAACCAGGCGGTGGACGCCATCGACGCGCAGGTGCGCGCCCGCTACGACAGCGGGGCGGTCGAGGTGTGGGAGATCGAGTCGATTGTCGAGCAGACGTTGGTCTCGCAGGGGCATGCGCCGGTCACGGAGCACTATGCCACCTACCGGGTGCAGCGCGCCCGGCAGCGCACCGAGGCCATGTCGGTGGAGCATCAGGTGGGGCGTCTGACCTCTTCTGAGGTGAAGCACGAGAACGCCAACAAGGACGCCCGGGTCTATCACGTCCAGCGTGACCGCATGGCCGGCTCTGTGGCCAAGGCTAAGGGCATGGCGATGCTGCCGCGCCGGGTGGCCGAGGCGCACGCCAAGGGGCAGATTCACTACCACGACCTCGACTACAGCCCGTACACCCCGTTTACCAACTGTTCCCTGCCCAACTTTGAGGGGATGCTGCGCGACGGTTTCACCATGGGTTCGGCGAACATTGAGACCCCCAAGTCGATCCTCACCGCCTCCTCGGTGTTGGCCCAGATCATCGTGGCCGTCTCCTCTGCCCAGTACGGCGGCATCACGGTCGAGTCGATCGACCGGCTGCTGGCCCCGTACGCCGTGCGCTCGCATGAAAAGCACCTGGCCGACGCGGCGAACTGGATTCCGGGCGACGACGCGCAGGCGGTGGCCCGGCGCGAGGAGTTCGCCCGCTCTCACACCGTCAAGGACATCTACGACGCCCTGCAGTCGCTGTTGTTCAACCTGAACACCACCTGCTCCACCCAGGGGCAGACCCCGTTCATCTCGTTCGGGTTTGGGCTGGGCACGTCCTGGTTTGAACGCGAGGTGCAAAAGGCCGTGCTGGCCGTGCAGCTGCGCGGCCTGGGGGCCGAGGGCCGCACCCCGATCTTCCCCAAGCTGATCTTCACCCTGCGCCGCGGCGTCAACCTGGAGCCGTCCGACCCCAACTACGACATCAAGCAGCTGGCCATCGAATGCTCGACCAAGCGCATGTACCCCGATGTCATCTCGTACGACAAGATCGTAGAGATCACCGGCTCGTGGAAGACCCCGATGGGTTGCCGCTCGTTCCTGCAGGGCTGGACCAATGAGCAAGGCGAGTCCGAGACCATCGGACGGATGAACCTCGGCGTGGTCACCCTCAACCTGCCGCGCATCGCCCTAGAGACCCGCGGCGACCTCGACGGCTTCTGGCGCCTGCTAGATGAACGCCTGACCGTGATGCGCGAGGCCCTGGCCTACCGGGTGCAGTCCTGCGTGACCGCCCGGCCCGAAAACGCCCCCATCCTGTACCAAAACGGCGGCTTCGGCTCTCGCCTTGAGGCCGGAGAATCGGTGCTGCAACTCTTCCGCGACGGCCGCGGCACGGTGTCGCTGGGCTACATCGGCCTCTACGAGGTCGCCACCGTGTTCTTCGGCGCCGAATGGGAATCCCTGCCAGAAGCCAAGGACTTCACCCTCGCGATCATCCGCCGCATGAAGAACGCGGCCGGCATGTGGACCTCACAGTCGAACGACGGCGTGTGGCGCTCCGTCTACGCCACCCCCTCCGAATCACTGACCGACCGCTTCGCCCGCATGGACCTCGAAAAGTTCGGGCCGGTAGAAAACATCACCGACAAGGGCTACTACACCAACTCCTTCCACTTCGACGTCCGCAAGAACCCCACCCCGTTCGAGAAGATCGACTTCGAGATGGACTACCCCCTGGCCGGCTCCTCTGGCGGATTCATCCACTACGTCGAATACCCGGTGATGACCTCCAACCCCAAGGCCCTCGAAGCCGTCTGGGACTACGCCTACGACCGCGTCGGCTACCTGGGCACCAACACCCCCATCGACAAGTGCTACACCTGCGGATTCACCGGCGACTGCGTCTCCACCGACGACGGCTTCATGTGCCCCACCTGCGGGGAGACCGACGGCGAGGCCCTCGACGTCGTCAAGCGCGTCTGCGGCTACCTCGGCTCCCCCGCCGTCCGCCCCTGGGTCAAGGGACGCCGCCTCGAACACAGCGCCCGCGTCCGCCACGTACTGACCCCAGAGACCCTGCCCGCCGAGGCCGCCCAGGCGACGGCCTGTGGACGCACCGCTCCGACCGCCACCTCGTTCGAATTCCAGGTGGCCGCCACCGACCCGGGCCTGCCCGGCGAGGACGGGCGAGGCCTGGACGGCGGCTCGACGCCGGCCGCCGCTCCGACCGGGCAGGCCGGGCAGGCCGGGCAGGCCGGCGAGGAGGCCTCGGCGCAGCTTGGCATCCCCTTCGGAGAGTTTCCCTCCGCCTATCCGGAGCCGCGCGAGTCCGAACTGCGGCGGCCACCGGTTTCCGCCAGCGGCGATGAGGGCGACGACGTCCTCTTCGCCCTGCCGTCGGGCAAATGATGCCGCATCTGTCCCAGCCGCAACCGTTAGCCCAGCCGCAGCCGTTAGCTCAGACGGAGTCGGCGGCCCGAGCGGAATCACGGTAGATGAAACCGCTGGATAGGGCGCTGCCTCACGAGGAGGCGGCGCGGGCCACCGATGCCGTGGTGCGCCCGGCCCAACCGGGCAGGCAGTCACGGCCGCCGGACTACCTGCGGGGCTGGACCAAGTTTTCGGGCTGGGACGACTTTGCAGGCGGCGACCCGGAAACGCTCTCCGAGCGGCGCATCGCCGACTACAAGCCGTTCACCATGGTCGACGGCGAGGGGGTGCGCTGTTCCCTGTACGTTTCGGGCTGCCTGTTTGATTGTCCGGGCTGTT
>Ga0082212_10013455_pt1 | contig 10230 bp, 7 predicted proteins | sample TergutNt197P3_FD_71548 | JGI IMG/M metagenome (GOLD analysis project Ga0082212, IMG submission 71548) | Neocapritermes taracua P3 segment gut microbial communities from Petit-Saut dam, French Guiana - Nt197 P3 | ecosystem: Host-associated > Arthropoda: Insects > Digestive system > Gut ...
ATCCGGATTTTAATGTTTAACGCAGATCATCCCCCCATGCCGAGTGATCACATTCCGCCGTTTTACGCAGTATGAAGGAACGCAACTCTCACCGCCGCAAGAACAGTAGCCGGGAACGAAGTGACCGGTGAACACGTCCCAAACCGGTACCCCGTTCGTTTCACTCACTGCGTTCCCGGCTGCTGTTTTGCGCAAAACAGAGATTTTTTTGCACCGTTATAAAAGCTATTATTATCCAACTTTCCAACCATTATGAGCCAAACTTAGGATTTCGGTGCCAATTATGACGGAAGCCCCTTTGGAAAATTGTGCGTTTATTTGCCCAAAACGGACCTGGCGGCGAAAATTCGACGATGCTTTTCGCGGTGTTATTCAATCGATCCGCCAGCAGAGTAGCTACCGCGTCCATTTTGTCTTTGCCCTTGTTGTCCCTATTCTTGCTCTGTTATTGAAGTTACATCTCTGGGAATGGTGTTTCGTGATTCTGTTGATCGCGGTGGTCATTGCGACGGAAATGCTCAATTCGGCCATTGAAACCCTGTCCCGGGTCATTACCGACGAGTACGACGAGCGAATCCGCCAGGCACTCGACATTTCCGGTGGTGCCGTGCTGGTCGTTTCTATCTTCGCCGCCATTCTGGGAACGGTTATTTTTGCTACAGCATTCTTGCGACTTCTTGCTTTTTACCTAACCCCCCTAAGCTGAACATCATGTTAAGTTTTTTTGTCATTTTGCTCAAATTGGCACAGTAATTGGCGTTTTGTGTGTAAGTGTCACCCATAATAGAGTTGCATGAACGGTTTTTTATTGCATTTCTTGTACTAATATTGAAATGACCACGCAACCATTCAAACAACCCGGCACAACACCAACCCAACCGACGGTCGTTGACTGCGTGGTGCGTTTGGCGGTATTGGCCGTGATGTTTGGTTTGATGCCCGGTTGTTCATCGCTGACCGGTCAACGTGCCATGACTCCGGCGGAAGCGCGCGAGCAGCAGTTACTGGCCCAAATTCAGGAAATCACCGTGAGTGCGGAAAGCCTCGACAAGCTCAACGAAAAATATCAGAAAGACTTGGGGCAGACGTTCAAAGACCTTGAAAAATCAGAACAGGAATTGATCGCTTCGCAAAAGCAAAACACTGATTTATCCAACAAAGTCGCGGCACTGGAAGCGGAATTGTCCCAAAGTCGGCAATCGGTGCAAACCTATCAGGCGTCGATGCACCGCCAATCGACCGTGACCCTCACACCGAACAGCAGTTTTCACAACCAGCAACTCGCGATCAGTTCGCCGGGCGTGACCACGATGCCCGACGGCGACTACATTCGCGTGCGTATCCCCGATGCTTATCTGTTTCAATCCGGCGGAACGTGGGAACTTTCGATGGAAGGCCGGCGGACGCTCACGGAAGTCGGCAATCAGTTGCGGCTGAATTTCCCGAATCAGGAAATCGGCATCGAAGGCCATACCAATCAGTTGGCCATCAACAGCCAGCGGAAGTTAAACGCCCATGAGGTGTCTGCGAAAAAAGCCTTTTCCGTTGCGAATTATCTGACCAGCGAGAATATTCTGGAAGATGGCCGTTTGCGAGTCGGTGGTGCCGGGGCGAATCGCCCGATTGATTATTCCGGCACAACAGAAGGGGAAATGAAAAATTCCCGCATCGAACTCGTTGTTTATCCGACAACTTGGAAGTAGTGGCGTGACAATAGACTTTCCGCCATTTCCGAGCACCGGCACTCCGGCCAAACAACTCTGCTGTGCCTTTCGCGTTTAAAAATTTTTCCTAAAAAAATTCTCCAAATTTCCCTTGACATACAACCTCCGCCCGTTATAACTAACTTATTAGGTTAGTAAATTCAAAAAAAGGAGGTTTTATGCCCCTACGCGACGACAAAGAAATCGCTCCGAGTGACCGAGAGCTGGACATTTTGAAAGTCTTTTGGCAAATCGGTGAAGCGTCGGTGCGCGACGTGTTTATTCGCATGAGTCCGAACGGCGAATTTGCGTTCACGACGATTCAAACGCACATCCGCATCATGGCCGAAAAAGGCTTGCTTTCGCAGCGGCGCGGCAACCGGACGCTGTACTACACGCCCTGTTACACGTCGGAGCAGGCGAGTTCACGGTTTTTGCACAAACTGTTCGACGGCTCGGTTGACCAGCTTGTGATGAACATGCTTCGTGCGGAAAACCTGAGCGTTACTGAACTCAAACGGCTCGAATCGCTCATCGCCGAATCACGAAAAGGTAAAGAAGTGTAGTACCCTGTATTTTCTGAATGGCAGCCGGGAACGGAGCGCAGCGCAGTGACCGGGTCGAACGCGGGATGATCCGGTCGCTTCACTTCGTTGCGCTCCCGGCTGCCATTGGAAACACACAATTTTGGAAAGCAAGAGTTACCATGACCCTATTTCCTCACATCATTGACCCGCTGTTTTACGGCCTTGTGATTTTGCAACTTGCAGCCTTGTTCTTTTTTGGGATCGCAACGCTGTTGCGTCGGTTGACCCCGGAACCGATTGAGCGTATCCGCATTACGGTCACGGCGTTTTGCGCGATTCCGCTGGTGTTTGCCGTGGCTGTGACGCCGTTTGTGCCGCGATGGTCCATCGCCATTTGGCAAGAACCATCAACCGTTTCAATCGAGCAATCACGCGCCGAATCGTTTAATCCGGTAACAACCACGCATGATTTTTCGTTACCGTCGATGGCAAATGACATCGATAGAAACGCAATGTTGCACGATCCGCAAGACCAACAAATTGCGACGGAACCGACAGTAACAACCGCAAACAGCGGCGGTCACGGCGTGACCGCCCTACCGGTGATCCTATTGGCCAAGAGTTGCGTGCTGGTCGGATTTTTAGCCGTGACGCTGGGTATAATTGCATCTCACATCGTCGCACGGATTCGCCTGCGGCGCATCATGCGAAACACCGTCGCGGCACCGGAATGGGTTGAGCAATTGTTCCGCGAACAAACCGCCGATTGCCGTAACACCGTTTCGCTACGGGTTTCGCCGCATATTGATTCGCCGCTGTTGTGCGGGTTGTTGCGTCCGATGATTCTGCTGCCGATGCCAATGACGCACGACGCACACATCGCAACGCTCCGTTGTGCCATCGCTCACGAATGGACGCATCATCGCAACGGCGATCTTTGGACGTGGTGCCTCATCCATGCGTGTCGGTGGCTGTTCTGGCCGCAACCGTTGTACCGCCACCTGGCCGGGGAACTGCGCATCGATCAGGATTACCTCGCCGACGACGCAGCCTCACGAATCACCGCAAATTCCAACACTGGGACGGAACAGTATGCGTCCGTGCTTCTCGATTTGGCCAAACGCCGCATTCCGAAACCATTCATCGGGCAAACGCCTGTGCTCGGTTTCGCCGATACCACCCCCTTATTAACCAGGAGAATTGAAATGTTACTGAAAGACAAAACCCGATTCCGCATGACCAGCCGCCGACTGTGGCTACTGACGATCTGCGGCCTGTTCTTCGGCCTCGCCGTGATACTCGGCAGCGTCAGGTTCACCAGCGTTGTTGCCGGAGTTGCTGTGCCGAATGAGCATAACACGGTCATTCCGGCTGATGTCGAAGAACAGACAGTTTACGTCAATAACCCGGAAACAGACAAGGAAAAACCCATTCCGGTGAGTGGCCGGATTTTTATGCCCGACGGAACTCTTGCGACAAACGGGAGAGTGCAATGTCAATTCGTGGGACGCGGAACGACCATGAATTCGGGGATGAGGGACGGACAACAATACTCCTTTGAAATCAGTCCTTCCGACAGACCGAACAATCTGGTCTTCTTTGCTTATGGACAAGGGGAACAAGAGGCTTTTGCATCCGATCCCGTCGTGGTTGGAGTGGACGGAGAACCGATCACGCTGGATTTTACGCTTCGTGAGGCTTACTCCGTAACCGGTACGTTACGATATCCCGACGGTGTTCCGGCGGTCGGCCAAGGTGTTTGGTTCTTCCGCCCATTGGAGCCTGTCCATGATATTGGCAATGAACGGGAGCACACCCGGTTTGGGCGATTTCTGGAAACGGACAGCGAGGGTAAATATCAAATTTTTCTTCCGCCCGGTGATTACGAAGCCGCCGGCAATCATGACGAAAGGAACGAATTCGGCAAGTCTGAAATAAAGACGAAAATTACCGTCAAACCGGATGAAGAAATCCAATTGGATTTCACGATCACCCCAACGATGTTCCTTCGCTTGCTCCACGCGGATGGAGCCCCGGTCTATTCGAGCGGCAAAGCAACGTATGCAAATCGTTCGCTATTATATTACAGCGATAAACCGGTACCCGGCGAAAGAACCATCACCGGTGAAGGGCCGGGGCAGCGAGTCAATGAAGACGGAAATATTCAGGTTTATCCCATGATGGTATTTGAAACGACGCTACTTTTCATGACGGACGACGGCCGGGAAGGAATCACCTGCCTGATCCCGAAAGACAGGAAAAATCTTGAAGTCGTGGATGTTCCGCTTGTTCCGACGGCGAAAATCAAATTCCGTCTCATCGACGAAACAACAGGAAAACCAATTGCCGGCAGATCGTTGAAAAACCCTGTCTCTGCCGTTTTTCCGAATGAGAGATACTCCTATTTCTTTAACAGGGAATATACCACGGATTCCAACGGCGAAGTCGTGATCCCGGTCCCGGTCTTTGGTGATTGCCCGGGCTGGAAATACTATCTTGACGTTGCCAACGATGCGACAAGGTCCGTGGTCAAGCCTTATCCCGTCGATCACTCTGTCATCACGTTTGTCCCTGAAAAACCGGGAGAGGAAATCGATTTGGGAGATGTACCAAGTGGTAACCCCCAAGAGGAATCCGACGAATCCGAAGAACAACAGTCCGCCGCATTGCAAAAATTCGACAGGGACAAATACGTCCCGGTTCGCGGACGAGTGATTATACCTGAAGGAGTAACTCTGGAACGCACGGGGTTGCTGATGCGGGCACTCTCATCCGATAACGAAGTGGGACTTTTCGGCGATAACCACCTCGTGATGCAAGACGGCACTTTTCAGAGGCTGTTTCATGCCAATGCCAATTACGCCATTGTCGTGTCGAGCGACGTCAATCCGTCATTCACCTCGGAGATATTTCATCTGGAGATCGGCGATGAAGCTCCGAAAGAGGAAGTCGTCATTCCGCTGGTCAAAACGACGGCCATGATCGAAGGCCAGGTACTTAACGCGAAAACCGGAAAGCCGGTATCCGAATGTGGGCTGATCTTCTGTCAATATTTTGAGGTCAAATCAAAAAATGACGGCAAGACGCTGACATGGCCGCTGACTTACCACGTGTTGACCGACCGGGAAGGAAAGTTCCGAAAGGGCGTTTTGCCCGGCAATTACTGCATTGGCATTCAATCGGCATTTAATATTTTCAATCGTTTCAATCCGAGAATGGGACACCCTGACGATTTCTGGACAACGAGTTGGGATGAAGACACACCGATGCCATTCACGGCCTTTCAGGTGAAGGAAGGCGAAACGGTCAAGCCGATTTTGCGACTACCGCCCGATTCCCCGGAAATTCAAAAGAATATTCTCATCACCGGGAATGTCGTTGTTCCCGGCGGAGAAATGCCGACTCATCTCAGCCATATTCATATTCGCATCTTGACGCATGACAACAACACGAATTGGGGCATGAACGGCGGCGGTTTTGTTTCCCCCGACGGAAAATTTACCATTGTGGAAAAAGGGAATATGAATTTCGCCATGAACTTGTATGACGCCAATAATGAATGGGCCGCCAAGCCGCTTTACGTCGAAGCCGGGCCGGATTCGCCGATGGAAGAATTGAAGGAAGCGGAATATGAAGGCGTTCTGGCACGGGTGAAAGATATGGAACTCTGGCGCGTGTTGGGTGAACACACCATCACACTCGAAAAAGGGACGCTCATCGAAGGAACCGCTCTCGACCACGCGACCGGAAAACCGCTCGCCGATACGACGCTTGTGTTTTTCGAGTTTTTCGACGTCACCTCGAAAACGTCAGGCGAAAAGCGGCGATTCCCGATCAATTCGCGGCTCGTGACCGACGCCGACGGGAAATTCCGACGTGCCGTTGTGCCGGGATTGTACGGCGTTTCAACGGAACTGGCGACCACCACGCTTTTCATACCGTCGTCCATTGAAAAGGCAACCGTGACCGATCCCAAAGATTGGGAGAAAGTTGAGGAACGTCCGGCCACGGTGTTCGAAGTGAAATCGGAAAGCGAAACAGTCCGCCCGATCTTGCGAGTTGGGAAATGAGTGAAATCACCGACGAAGAGGAAATCCGCCGGGATTTTTAGCAGGTCAATACGGCTTCCTGGGTTGGATACAGGCATTCAAGAATAAGGGAAAACAACCGTGCAACGCGATATGATTTTGATGACATCAATTTTACTGCCGTTGTTTTTCAGCGGGTGTACGCGATTGCCTGAGCGACCGGAAGGGATGCCGGAATTGACGCCATGCACGATTGAAGTGACTTTCGGCGGGGAACGACTGCCCGATGTCGGCGTGTTGCTCAGGCCGAACGATGTCGTGAACAATTCATCGGTCACTTGGCCTGCGGGCGGTAAAACCGATTCTCAAGGCAAGGCGATCATGATGACGGCGGCACATTACAAAGGCGTCGCTCCGGGCGAGTATGTCGTCTCGTTCGAAAAATACGCCCCGGAGGAAACACGCCGCGATGGAATGCCGTTGCCTGCCAAACCGCTTGTGCCGCTCAAGTATTCGTCCCGTCAGTCGAAGGAAGCCGTAACGGTGACAAAATCGCAAACAGTTTACTCATTCGACTTGGAAGCCCTGTAAGGGATTGGGTTAAGCACGCAATGGCCGCCTTGTTTTCGGTCAGAAAATTGCTTATACTTTTCTTCATCGGAAATTTCTTCAAGGCTTCCACCAGAAAATAAAGTGCCAGCACAATGTTTCGGCGGTCACGCCGTGACCGCCCTACCTCGTCACAAAAACTTTCTGGCGACAACCTCATACTAACTTTTACCAGGAGAACAACCATGAAACGTATTTTTTTGACAATCGCATTGGCGGCGGTGCCGATGCTGTTTTGTGTGGGCAAGGTTTCGGCGAAAGATGTTTCGCTGGAAACCCTGCTTGCGGAAATGACCAATCGGGCGGCGATAGCAGAGTTTCCTGATCCGTATTACACCTGCAAACAGGCGAGCAGTTACGACCGGGCATCGGTCGCGCCGGATAAGCCGGGCTGGTTCGCCAACGGCGACGCCTCGCAATTCGTCCGCGACGAAATGAATGGTAATCGCAAGGAATGGGTCTTGATGGACGTGGACGGTCCCGGTGCGATTGTGCGCTGGTGGATCACCGCGCCGCATTACAAGGTCACGTTCCGCATTTACATCGACGGGGCCGACAAGCCTGAGATCGAAGCGAACATCGGCGAGCTGGTCGGCGGCGAATTTCTCGTCGGAAAGCCGATGTCGGAAGCAACCGCCAATGGCCGCAATCTGTATCTGCCAGTCCCCTATGCAAAGCACATCAAGGTTACGGTTGATGACATGCCGACACAGCAGAACCTTTATTACCAGATCAACTACCGCACCTACGAAGCCGGCACCAATGTCGAGTCGTTCACAATGGCAGGTTTTAAACAGTTGGCGGATGAGATTGCGGTAACACAGAAAATATTGGTTCCGCAATTGTCCCCAAGTATTGCCCCTGAGATTGCTTCTTACAGAGCTGCGGCTTTGGAAGAAGTTGCCGCCACAGAAGCAGCTTATGAACTCGGGAGGACAACACTCGACCAGTTACTGGATGCCCGGTTACGAATGGCCATAGGAGAAATATCGTTTTTCAACGCTTTTGTAGATTTTGTAGGTGCGGCGGAAGATCGCAAAATGGAATTTTTGAAAGCTGGTGAGAGTAAGCAAGAAGTTACGTTTGATGGCAAAAATTTGGCCGTCGGCCCCATTTATATGAAACTTGAAGCCGATGATCTGCCGCAGGCATTGCGTAGCACGCTGATATGTATCTCGTTTGACGGAAAAGAAACCGTTCGTTGTCCGGTGGGCGATTTCTTCGGTTCCGGTGTCGGCGTCAATCCCTACTGGAGTTGGTACACGTCAGTCGGCAAAGATGGTTGGATGAAAAGTGACTGGTACATGCCGTTTCAAACCCATATGGAAATCAAACTGATCAATCTTTCGTCACAAGAAGTTCAATATCGTATTGAGACATCGATATACGATTACCAATGGACGCCCAACACAATGTACTTCCACTGCAACTGGCGGCAGGATCGTGAGATTCTCGCGAAGGCCGGGGACGGGACGATGGACTGGAATTACATCGCCGTGAAGGGCAAGGGCGTGTTCGTCGGGGATTCGCTCAGCGTCGTGAACCGTCACACCGGTTGGTGGGGCGAAGGCGATGAGAAAATTTACGTCGATGGCGAAACCTTCCCGTCGCATTTCGGAACCGGCACCGAGGATTATTACGGTTACGCCTGGTGCACGCCGCAATTTTTCGAGTCGCCGTTCCACGCCCAGCCGCGTGCCGAAGGGCCGGGCAATTACGGCAATACGACCAACTCGCGCTACCGCCTGCTCGACGGCATTCCGTTCACGAAGGATTTCCGCTTCGATATGGAAGTCTGGCACTGGGTCGCCACGAAAATCGACTACTCCGTGGCGACGTACTGGTACGCCCTCGGCGAAGCGACGACCAATCAGCCCGACAATCTCGTTGAGGAAGCCAAAGCGAAAGTCTCGTACAAGACGACCGAGTTTTACGTGGAATTACCCGGCTACGATTTGGCCAACCAGCCGAACGGCCACCTTCAGATTCAAAACATGCGCGACCAAAGGGGCGGCAAATGGTTTGAGGACAAGCAACTCTGGTGGACGGGCGCCCGACCGGGCGACGAACTCAAGATCAAGGTCAAGGTCGAAAAATCGGGGCAACAGCAGCTGGTCGTCGGCATGACGAAGGCGATTGACTACGGCATCGTGCAATTTTCGATGGACGGCACCAACGTCGGCCAACCGATTGACCTTTTCAACGACGGCGTGATTCCCACCGGCATGACGACCGTCGGCACGGTGGACCTCCAAGCCGGCGAACACGTCTTGGGCGTCAAAATCACCGGCAAGAACGAGAAATCCACGAATTACATGTTCGGCATGGATAAGTTTGAGTTCAAAGCGGCGGAGTGATGATTTTGGATTAATGTTTGTAGCCGCATGGCCTGCCATGCGGAAATCGGCAATCGATTACGACACCATGCTTGGTTCCCGGTTGCCGATTTTTTTACTCCCCACCTTGGGGCGGCAGATGGCGGTGGTGGCGTATTGCTCTTTGTCCGGCGTAATGAAACACTCCGCGTCTTCCGATACGTAACAACGTATGTCCGCTTCGGAAACCAAGTGATGAATTTCCTGCAACTGCTGCACAATGGCGGCCATGTCGTTCGATTCGCTGTCTTCCGCCATGCCGACAAGTTGTTCAATCATTTCGCCATTGGATTGTGACTCCGTAACCGGCGGTGTCACACTGTCAACGGGCATTTGTTCGTTGACAATTGCTGGTGGTGCATCGTAATCGACTTCCGCACTTTCTGCCGCGATGTTTAGCGTTTCCTCCTGTGACATTTGATAAGGTAGCATAAATTCATTGGATTGATTTCCGGCGTCGGATTCATGTTCCTGGCCACGGCGCAACACTTCCTTGTGACGCATCGCAATCCATACACCCAAACCCAAGGAAATATAACTGAATGTCAAAAACGCAATGTAAAACATTAAGTGGCAATGAGTTAGAATCTTTGCAAATTCATTTCAAACGACAAATTACCCGATGAGAACTTTTCGGTAATCATTTTCACTTGTCAATATAATAAGTTTACAACATAATTTGAGCACAATAACGTATCATGTAACAAGAAACCAAGCTCTGGAAATAATCCTGATTAGGAAAATTACCGTCTCACCCAACCTTGTAAGAAATGTGTTTTTCTGCTATAATAACACATACTGAATTTTGATTGATTTTCTTACATGGACAGTATCATTGACTGTCATAACGGCAGTCATTTCTGATGGTTTTTTTGGAAATTCTGCATCGCATGGGGGTGTGTTTTGGCGTCTGACGATTTTGATCCTGCTGATGGCAGCCCGGAGTCGGATAATCCGGAATCGGATGAATCGAATACTGAATCAAATA
>Ga0082212_10013456_pt1 | contig 10230 bp, 7 predicted proteins | sample TergutNt197P3_FD_71548 | JGI IMG/M metagenome (GOLD analysis project Ga0082212, IMG submission 71548) | Neocapritermes taracua P3 segment gut microbial communities from Petit-Saut dam, French Guiana - Nt197 P3 | ecosystem: Host-associated > Arthropoda: Insects > Digestive system > Gut ...
TGGTCCGTCAGCGGTGGCCCGGGCGGCCGCCACCTGCGCGGTCCAGAAGTCGCGCAGGTCGGGCGGGCACTGCACCTCCGGACGGTAGGACTCCAGCTGCTCCAGGGGAAGGTCAAACATCGCCATGCGCCCATTGTGCCCTGAGCGCCGCGTTCGACCCAACCCGACGAAGAGCGTTGCTGCGCCGTCAGCTGGTCATGGCCGTACAGTTGCCTTGCTATGTCGCCTCGGGGGCCTCCGTCGAACGAACCCAGTCAGGAGACTCGTCACACCACTCGACCAGATAGTTGGTCAAGTTCTTGATGTCTTGAGAACGGGAGCTGGGGCTGTACACGCCGTTTGGGTTAACGCTAAACAGGCCGGTTGCAAACCATGTGTCCTCCGGCTCCGGGAAGACCGGCGCGGCCATGCCCTCTGCCAGGCCCTTGAAGGCAGCTGTGATCTCGTCAGAAGTCGACCCATCCTCTGACAGTTCATACCAGGCGGCGGCAAGCCCTCGGAGGATGACCGATGACCCCAGGAGGCTTGTCTGCCTGAGCTGCTTGGGCGTGAGGTTCCCTTCCTGAACGGCCGCTAGATCGACGAACGCCTCCGTGAGCGCAAGAGTGAACAGCTCGAACTCATCAGCCATCATCTTCTCGTCTAGCTCCTGCTCCTGGCGCTTGCCGATTCTGCCATTCCCGACGGTAACGGCTCTGATCATGTCGGCCACCTGTTTGGCGCCGACCAGGTACTTGGAGGCGCCCATGACTCGGTCAGCCTCCAGATCTACGCGGTTTTTCAGCAGGTCGTTCCTGTTGAGGACGAGATTAAGAGCCCGAGATAGGACCTTGCGGTCATCGAAGCGGCTCCGGACAGACCCGGTGATTCCCTTGGCGTTGTCGTTAATGTCAACGAAGATGCGGCGAGCTACCGTGGGGTCATCGGTTACGACGATCTGGATCGAGACCCTCTCGCCGGCCAGTTTGGTGCGGTGATCTATCAGACAGTCCAACTTGGCCTGAAGGTTTGCGATGACCTCGGGGGACTCCTCATTGGTTCGCGCGGAGGCGACCATGGCACGAGCATTGGTGATGTCCTTGCTCAGATTTTCCCACGCGAGGTGGAATCCCAGCGTACGGTGCTGTCCATCAACGATCTTGATCTCTGTCCGGGAGTCCTTCGGAACCGAGACCACCCCGAACTGTGTGGTGCCGGTGTCTTGCAGGATCTTCCGATCAAACTTGAAAATGTCAGGCCCACGCAGCAGCAGCGCAGGTGAAACCCAACCTTCAGTCTCCTCAATGTAGCGCGCGAAGGCTCGCGCGTGGGCAGGGTAGATCCTGCGCTGTGCATCAGCTGCCTCGAGGGGCCTGTCAGCGTCGGGTTTGGGCAAGAAGCTGACGAGCTCGCTCACCGAGAAGTCGAGGGCGTAGACCGTCCGCCCCCCCTGCTTGTAGCGGGCGCCGAAGAAGTGCTCGTAGGGATCGTAGGCAGTGACGTTGTAGTGCTCGGGCACGGTTCTCCTCTGGAAGCTGATCTAGGTGTCAAAATATTAATCTGAAGATTATTATCCTGTCAAGCTAGGCGCGATCTAAACGAGCGGAACGAGGGGTTAACCACGCGCTGAGCGTTTAGTCTTCCGGGCTCAACCGACAGCCACCGCATGGACGGTGTCCCACGGACTCAAGCTAGGCTCTTCCCGTGGCGCACCTGCTGGGGGCCGAGGGCCTTCACCTTCAGTACCCGACCCGCGTGGTCTTCGACTCGGTGACCCTCGGGCTCGACGAGGGAGACCGCATCGGCGTCGTCGGCCGCAACGGCGACGGCAAATCCACGCTGCTGCGCCTGCTAGCCCGACGGCTGGAGCCCGACGCCGGCCGCGTCACCTGGCGCGGGGGCCTCAGGTTCGGCGTCCTAGACCAGGCCGACACCCTGGACGACGACAACACGGTCGGCTTCGTCATCGTCGGCCACCGCGATGAGCACGAGTGGGCCGGCGACCCCCGGGTGCGCGACGTGATCGGCGGACTGGTCTCCGACCTGTCCTGGACGGCCCGCATCGGCACCCTGTCCGGGGGGCAGCGACGGCGCGTGGCCCTCGCCGCCCTGCTGGTGGGGGAGTGGGATGTGCTCGCCCTCGACGAACCCACCAACCACCTCGACGTCGAAGGCATCGCCTGGTTGGCCGCCCACCTGCGGCAGCGCTGGCGCCCCAACGAGGGCGCCCTGCTGCTGATCACCCACGACCGCTGGTTCCTCGACGAGGTGGCACTCACCACCTGGGAGGTGCACTCGCGCCGGGTAGAACCGTTCGAGGGCGGCTACGCCGCCTATGTGCTGGCCCGCGTCGAGCGCGACCGACAGGCCGCCGCCAGCGAGGCCAAGCGGCAAAACCTGCTGCGCAAGGAGCTCGCCTGGCTGCGCCGCGGGGCACCCGCCCGCACCTCCAAGCCGAAGTTCCGGATCGACGCCGCCAACGCGCTCATCTCCGATGTGCCGCCGCCGCGTGACCGCCTGGAACTCTCGGCGCTCGCGGTCTCGCGCCTCGGCAAGGACTGTATCGACCTGCTCGACGTCTCGGTGGCGTTCCCCGTGCATCCGGCGCTCCCGGAGGCGGCCACGGGAAGCCGCCCCCTGGGCGAGGTGGCGCCGACCGAGGGGCGTCCGCTGGACGAGGAAGCGGAGACGGAGAGGCGTCCGCTGGTTGAGGAGGCGCAGCCGTCTCGAAACCCGGACACCGCCGCCGACGGGCCGCCGCTCAACTGGGTGCTCCGTGACATCGAGTGGCTGATCGCCCCCGGAGAGCGCACCGCGATCCTCGGCGCCAACGGCTCGGGCAAGTCCACGCTGCTGCGGCTGATCGCCGGCGAGATCGCCCCACCCGCCGAATCCCGGCGCGCGGTGGCCGAAGAGCGCCGCCTGCGAGACGAGGCGGGAGGGCTGGACCCCCGCGATCCCGGCGGGGCGGTGGTGACCGGACGGGTCAAGCGGGGGCGGACCGTGAAGTTAGGCGTGCTCGACCAGCAGTTCTCCCAGCTGGCGGACATCGCCGGAGACCGGGTCCGCGAGGTGCTGGCCCGCACCAAGACGTCGTACGTGGTGGGAGGCAAGGAGCTGACGCCCGCCCAACTCCTCGAACGGCTGGGCTTCAGCCGCGAACACCTGAGCGCGCGCGTTGACGAACTCTCCGGCGGGCAGAAGCGGCGCCTGCAACTGCTGCTGGTGCTGCTGGCCGAGCCCAACGTGCTGCTGCTCGATGAGCCGTCCAACGATGTCGATACCGACATGCTCGCCGCCATGGAGGACCTGCTCGACTCCTGGCCGGGCACCCTGATAGTGGTCAGCCACGACCGCTACCTGCTCGAGCGCGTCGCGGACCAGCAGTATGCGCTGATCGACGGCCGCCTGCGGCATCTGCCCGGTGGGGTGGACGAGTACCTGCGCCTGCGGCAGGCGCCGGCCGGGCAGGTGAGCCCGGATTCCGGCAGTCTCGCCGCGCCCCCGGGCGGAAGGGCGGGGAAGTCACCTTCGGCCACGGCCACGCCCACGGATGCCGGTGCCACGGTGGGCGACGTTCCAGGGCCAGGCACTTTAGGGGCCAGCCTCTCGGCCGCCGACCTGCGCCAGGCCCGCAAGGACGTTGCCCGGCTCGAGAAGCAGATCGCCCGGCTCGAATCCCAGGAGGCCGAGCTACACGGCGAGATCGCCGCCAACGCGACCGATTACGCGCTCGTCTCCCGGCTAGACGGCGACCTGCGCACGCTCCAGGACGAAAAGGACGCCCTGGAGGCGCAATGGCTGGAGGCCGCCGAGGCGCTCGGCTAGGTCGCCTGGACGGGATCGCCCGCCTGGGTTGGATTGCCTAGTTGGGCCGGATCGCCGGGCCGGGCCGGACTGTCTGGCTGGGGGGCGGTGGCCACCGCCATGAAGGCCCCCATCGTGGTCACCAGGCCGAGCACCACCAGCAGCGGGGCCGTCCAGGAGGCGGTGGCGGTGTGCAGGGCGCCGACCACTAGCGGGGAGATGGCGGCGAAGACGTAGGCCACGGTCTGCACCACGGCGCTGGCCCGGCGGGCTGCCACCAGGGACGGAGCCCGCTGGGCGATCAGGGTGAACGTCAGCACAAAGTTGCCGCCCTGCGCCAGCCCCGCGGCGGACGTCCAGACGGCGGCGGCGGTGGGAGCCAGCAGCAGGCCCAGCGGGAGGGTCAGCCACAGTGCGGTGAGGGTCAGCGAGACGGTGCGATGGGACGCCCCGGCGCGGAATGCCAGCGGCACGCCGAGCGCGCCCGCTACGGCGAGGAGTTGAAAGGGCGAGGCGATGGCCCCGGCCGCCGTTTCGGTGAAGCCGCCCCGTTCCACCAGCATGCGGGGCAGCCAGGCGGTCATCGCAAAGAACGAGCCGGCCTGCCCCACGAATCCCAGGCAGAGCAGCACGGTCAGGCGGCGAATCGGGTTAGGCGCGGTGGAGGCCGTCGTCGGAGGCGATGGGATGGCCGGTGTCGCCACCGGCGCGGCGTCGGCGGCGAGCAGCAGTGAGGGCCGCCTGGTGGTGAAGTGCCAGAAGCCGGCGGCCAGCACCGCGAGGGCCGTCCAGCTGAGCAGCGCCCACTGCCAGCCCCAGAGCACCGCCAGGGGGGCGGTGGCCATGGTCGACAGGGAGGAGCCGACGTTCATCACCGAGGAGTACAGGGCGGTCACGGAGGCGGCGCGGCTGCGGAAGTCGCGGGTGATCAGCACCGGGACTGCCACATTGCCTACCGTGATGCCGGCGCCGAAGGCGGCGGTGCCGAGGAACAGGGCGGGGGCGCCGCCTAGGGGGCGGAGCAGCTGGCCGGCCACGATCGCCCCCAGGCCGATCAGCAGGGCGCGCTCGGGGCCGATCCGCCCGATCAGCCACGACGCTGGAGGGGCGAACAGGGCAAAGCACAGCACCGGAATGGAGGTCAACAGGCCCGCCTGCGCGGTGGTCAGGCCCAACGCCTCGGAAATGGTGGAGATCACCGGAGGCAGGGCCGTGATCGGCAGGCGGAGGTTGAGCGAGACGAGCAGGAGGGCCGCCAGCAGCCCGCCGGTGCCGGGTCCCAGCCAGGCTGTCCTGGCCGCCCACACCCCCTGGCCCTTCCGGGCCTGCTCCGAGATCACCGCGCCATCCTAGGGGGTCTCGCGGCTAAAGCCGAAGGCGGGGCCACGGCCAACCGGCCACGGCCCCGCCTCAGTGAGCGCGAGGGGGTGCGGTCAGGTGGTCTTCAGGGCATCCGCCAGCTTGATGCGGGCGCCGGTGCGCAGCACGGCATTGCCGTAGATGCGCCCGGCGAACCAGACCAGCACCGGGATGGTGGCAATCGAGATGGCCAGCGCCAGCAGTTGCTCCGGCAGGCTGGCCACGCCGAGGGCCTCGCGGATCGGCATGAGGAACGGGGCCATGCCCGGCACGTAGGACAGCGTGGTGGCCAGCGGGCTGGTGGGGTCGTTGGGCAGCACGTTTATCCCGATGATGTAGGGCACGATCATCAGCATGATGGCCGGCATCGTGGCCGAGCCCACCTCCTCCTGCCGCGAGACCAGCGCGCCGAGGGCGGCCAGCACGGTGGCGAAGGTGGCAAAGCCGATGATGAACCAGATCAGGCCCCACAGCAGGGAGATGCCTAGGTTTAGGCCCATGCCAGACAGCACGCCGGTGGCGGTCGCGGTGATCGCCGCCGCCCCGCCGACCAGGATCACCTGCAGCAGGCCGATGGCGCCGATGCCGAGCACCTTGCCGGACATGAGCTGGGACGGCTTGACGGTGGAGAGCAGCAGCTCAACCACGCGCGAGGTCTTCTCTTCGACCACGCCGCCGGCCACCATCTGGCCGCAGATGTTGATGGAGACGAAGAGCAGGATGCCGATCAGCATGCCGACCACCATCTGGCCGATGTCGCGCTCGACCGGGGGGTTGAGGGCGTCGACCGTGACGTTAGCGCTGGCCACGGCGGCGGCGACGGTAGTGGGGTCGCCGCCCAGGGAGGTGACCTGGTCCGAGAGCGCCAGCTGTTGGGCCAGGCCATGCAGGGCCGGCTGTAGGGTTGAATCCAGGGTGGACTCGACCACCGCGGTGAGGTTGCCGTCGCTTCCGGGGATGATCAGGGCCTCGATGTCACCGGAGGACAGTTGCGCCTCCCCGGCGCTGCGGTCGGCGACCACCGTCACATTGGACTCGATGCCCATGGCGTGGGTGGTGGCCTCCAACTCCTGGGCGAACGAGGAGTCGGTGGTGGCCAGCTGCATGACGTGGGTTTCTCCCCCCAAGAAGTGGGCGGCGAGGATGCCGAGCACCACGGCGGAGACCAGCACGGCGGTAGATATCAGGAAGACCCGCTGGCGGAGCCGGGTCATGACCTCGCGTTCGGCGACCAGGAAGATCGAGCGCCAGCCGGCAGGGGCGGCTGGCGAGCTGACGGCGGGCTTGGTGGCGGGGGTGCTCATTCGGTGGCCTCCTTGTCGGAAACGACGTGGCGGTAGAGGTCGGTCAGGGTGGGGCGCGAGGGGCGGAACGAGGTCACCGGGCCGGCGCCGAGGGCGGCTGCAAGCACGGCCTGTCCATCACCGCCCGGGATTTCAAGCACGGTGCGGATCGAGGTGGAGCCGGGCGTGGTGGAGGGAGCCTGCTCCAGGATGTGCGCGTCGGGCAGCGAGCCCATCCAGGCCTCCGGCGGCGCCCCATAGACCTCGAAGCGGGGGTGTTCGGGGGTGGCGAGCGCCTCGACGGAGCCGACGGCCACCATCTTTCCCTGCTCGATGATGCCCACCCGGTCGCAGAGGGTCTCGACCAGCGCGAGCTGGTGGGAGGAGAAGATGACCGGGACGCCCGAGGCGGCGGCCTCGCGCAGCACCTCGGACATGACGTCGACGGCGATAGGGTCCAGGCCGGAGAACGGCTCGTCAAGCACGAGGATCTCCGGGTCGGCGATCAGGGCCGCGGCCAGCTGGGCGCGCTGCTGATTTCCCAGGGACAGGGCCTGCAGCTTGTCGTCCAGGCGGTGGGCCAGGTTCAGGCGCTCGGTCCAGCGCACGGCGGCCTGGGCGGCTGCCTTGGCGGACACGCCCTTGAGGCGGGCAAAGTAGACCAGCTGATCGCGGACGGTCATGGCCGGGTAGAGGCCGCGCTCGGACGGCATGTAGCCAATCCGGCGCCGGTCTTCCAGGGAGATCGGGTGGTCATTCCACAGCACGTCGCCGGAGTTGGCCGCCAGCACCCCCAAGATGATGCGCATGGTAGTGGTCTTGCCGGCGCCGTTGCCGCCCACAAAACCAAAGATCTCGCCGTTGGACACCGCGAAACTCACCCCGTCGAGCGCCTTGAGGTCCCCGTACGACTTATGCAGGTTGTCGATTATCAGTGAAGTCACAAAGACAGATACAAGCCGGAGCGGCAGGGGTGTTCCGCCTGTTCTGCGGACTCAAGGCGATGAAATGGCGCCAAATGTTCCTTCCCTGTCGGCTGCACCACATATGTCCGGCCATCTTCGCTACATCCGTAGGGGGAGGGACGGCAACGGCGCTAGTCGATGGCAGACGTCAGTTGGGGATGCGGCTTCAGCCCGCGCAGCCCGTTCCAGGACAGGTTCACCAGGTGCGCCGCCACCTGCTCCTTGGAGGGCACCCGATGGTCGAGCCAGTACTGGCCCGAAAGCGCGATCATGCCCACTAGCATGGGCGCGTAGATGTGCGCCTCCTGCGGGTCGAGGCCGATCTGGGCGAACTGCGCCTCCAGCAGGTGCTCCACCTGCGAGGCCACATCACCGATCAGGGAGGAAAACGTGCCGGTCGCCTGGGCCACGGGGGAGTCACGCACCAGGATGCGGAAGCCGTCCTCATGCTCCTCGATGTAGTCGAGCAGGGCCAGCGCGGTCCGCTCCACGATCACCTTGGGATGGCCACCCGCCGTCAGGGCGGCGATGAGGGTGGTGGTCAGGAGCCGCACCTCGCGGTCGACGATCACCGCGTAGATGCCCTCCTTGCCGCCAAAGTGCTCATAGACCACCGGCTTCGACACCTCGGCACGGGCGGCGATCTCCTCGACCGCGGTCTGATCGAAGCCACGCTCGGCGAACAGGCCGCGCGCCACCTGCAGCAGCTGCTCGCGGCGTTGGGCGGAGGTCATACGGGGGCGGACGGAGTTCATGCGTCACATCTTGCCCTAACCAAGGCAGGCGGGGCGGAGGGCGGCCCGCATTTGCCGGGCACCTGCCGTTGTCGTTGGCCCACAGGGTTACGCCACACCCGCAGGGCTGCGACACAGCCGCGGGGCCACGCCAGGCACGTAGGGTTGCCCCATGCATGTGCTGCTCGACGCGACCGCCATCCCCGCCGACCGGGGAGGCGTCGGCCGCTACGTCGACGAACTAGTCCCCGAGTTGCAGCGCACCGGGGTACGCCTGACCGTCATCGCCCAGCCGCGCGACCGGGAACTATTCGAGCAGATGATCACCGACGGGCAGGTGGTGGTGGTCGCGGGCATCGCCCGTCGGCCCCTGCGCCTGGCCTGGGAGCAGGTGGGCCTGCCCGCCCTCATCCGCCGGCTGCGACCCGATGTGGTGCACTCCCCGCACTACACGATGCCGCTGCTGACCCGCAGACCCGTGGTGGTCACCCTGCACGACGCCACCTTCTTCACCACCCCCGACGCCCACCTGCCCTCCAAGGCCAAGTTCTTCCGCACCTGGATCAGGCTCGCCTCCCGCCGCGCCAGCGGGCTGATCACCCCGAGCAAGGCCACCCGCGACGAGGTGGTGCGGCTGGTCGGCGCCGACCCGGCCAAGTTTATGGTCGCCTACCACGGCGTCGATCACGCGCGCTTCTACCCTGTCGACCAGGCCGAGCAGGCCCGCGTGCGGCGAACGCTCGACCTGCCTCCTGCCGCCGCCTCCGACGGGCGGGCAGAAGGCCGATACATCGGCTTCCTGGGCACCCTGGAACCCCGCAAAAACGTCCCCGCCCTGATCCGCGGCTGGATCGCCGCCTGCGCCGACCTGCCCGACCCGCCCGCCCTGGTGCTCGCCGGCGGCAAGGGCTGGGACTTGGCGATCGACGACGCCGCCGCCGAGGTGCCACCTAACCTGCGGCTACTGCGCCCCGGCTACCTTCCCCTGGCAGACCTCCCCGGCTTTCTCGCCGGCGCCCAGGTGCTCGCCTACCCCAGCCGGGGAGAAGGGTTTGGCCTGCCCGTGCTAGAGGCGATGGCCTGCGGCGCTTGCGTGCTCACCACCGGTGAGCTCTCCCTGCCAGAGGTGGGCGGCGACGCCGTCGCCTACTGCGATACCTCCCCAGAATCAATCGCGGCCGGGCTGAGGACCCTGCTGGCAGACGAGGAACGGCGACGGGCGCTGGCCGCCGCCGCCATCGACCGCGCCGCCGAGTTCACCTGGGCCGCCGCCGCCGCCAACCACCTCGTCGCCTACCACGCGGCCCTCGCGGCCAGCGCCAGGCCGGCCAGGGGCTAGACTAGGCAACCGGCCACGCGCAGGCGGGGCCGTTCCGCCTTGGTGTAATTGGCAGCACACGGGTTTTTGGTGCCCTTGGTTCAGGTTCGAGTCCTGGGGGCGGAGCAAAATTCCTCCAAGGTCGTCTCAGGGCGGGGCGTGATGAGGCCGCCTCCCGCGCGGGCAAACGGGCCGACGGCACGCCTGGCCCTAGGATGACCGCGTGACCATCACCCCTCCCGCCGCCGTCATCATCCTCGCCGCAGGCCAGGGCACCCGCATGAGGTCGGCGCTGCCAAAAGTGCTGCACGCAGTGGGGGGACGCAGCCTCCTCGGACACACCTTCGCCGCCGCCCAGGCCGTCGACCCGCAGCGGATCTGCGTGGTGGTGCGGCAGGCCCGCGACCAGGTGGCCGCCGCCGCCCTCGCCCTCGACCCGCAGGCGGTGATTGCCGACCAGGACGACGTGCCGGGAACCGGGCGCGCCGCCCAGTGCGGCCTGCTCGCGCTCGATGCCCTCGCCCCCACCGCCGGCGCCGTCCTCGTCACCGGTTCAGACGCCCCCCTCCTCGACGGGTTGACCCTCGCCCGCCTCTGCGCGGCGCACGCGGCCGGGGACAATGCCGTGACCCTGCTCACTACCAACCTTGCCGACCCGCACGGGTACGGTCGCGTGCTCCGCGAACCGGGCGGGGCCGTCGCCGGCGTGATCGAGCAGCGCGATGCCAGTGAGGCCCAACGTGCCGTCACCGAAATCAACGCCGGGGTGTACGTGTTCGACACCG
>Ga0082212_10013457_pt1 | contig 10230 bp, 6 predicted proteins | sample TergutNt197P3_FD_71548 | JGI IMG/M metagenome (GOLD analysis project Ga0082212, IMG submission 71548) | Neocapritermes taracua P3 segment gut microbial communities from Petit-Saut dam, French Guiana - Nt197 P3 | ecosystem: Host-associated > Arthropoda: Insects > Digestive system > Gut ...
GTTCGTTTAGCGTGATGACGAGTATATCACTGGAAGGGCTGGAAACGAATTTGAGAGAAAATAAGGGTGAAAGGGAATGGTTTGAGGTAGTGATTTAACCGACTGTTAAACCGGATGTTTACTTATTTATACAGTTCAGAATAACTTTGAAGGTTAATGGATTTAACTTGAAGACAATTAAAGAATTAGAATCAGATAAAACTCTTTAATATTTGTCATCCATTGTTTCATGTTTCGGTTCAATGAACCATCGTCATGCGTTAGTTTACAAAAATTTAAAGGACGTGAGTACACATGCAACATGCATTACTGGTTATTGAGTTCTCACTGGTACACAAATATTGATGAAAATATTCCTCGTGTTAGTAGCACTATGTACAGTCAAGTCTTTGTTCAGCACAAAACGTCATTCGTGTTGTGTTGAATATTGAGACAACTATGATAGCTCGAGTGAAATCAGTGTCCTGTATTTTCGTTTGTTGCTCAGCTCCTGCTCATATTTAGTGAACGTAATTTTATGAAATAAAGGCTTTTTAAATACAGTATCTCATGAGACTGCGCTCGGTAAATTCTTCATTTATATGCAGTATAACATATCACAACGGAATGAGTCAGGATTTACCTTAATGGAAATGTGGTACAGTACAAACATAGCCTTTTAGGGCCTTTTGGTGGTCCCTTATGGTGAAACACAGGGGGCACGCGGTTGGTTGAGTCACTTCGCTACAAGCTGGAAGGTCGCGGGTTCGATTCCCGATGGTTTCATTGGAATTTTTCATTGATCTAATCCTACCGGCCGCACTATGGCCCTGGGGTTGACTCAGCCTCTAACAGAAATGATTACCAGGAATATTTCCTGGGGGTAAAGGCGGCCGGTGCGTAGGGCTGGCAAACTTAACATCTTCATGTGCCGATTGTCTTGAAATCTGGGAACTTCAGCCTCATGGAATGCTCTGGGCCTGTCCAGGCCTGTAATGGGATTACTTTACATTTTACCTTTACCGTACCTAATTCTTATTTAGGATGTTTAAATTTTGATTGTTTTCCCAAAAGGGTTACAACTTGTAATCACTATTTCATTATTTCAGTAAACCTTAGTGACAGTTGTGAAAAAGAATTCAGACACACTGCTGTGAAATGACTTATTGGTTAGCAACTTGTGCCATAAAGTTACAACCCGATTCCCAACACCCTATAAGATAAAATTACGGACGAGAGATATATATCGGTATTTTATATATCGATAATAATAATCGACAGGAGATAAGATCTCGTAAAACGAAAAAATAAAATACTTGCTTTGATCGTAGTTATTCTCACGGTAATGTTTGTCGTTTTGAGAATGATACTCACAAGATTTTTTATACTTTATGATATTCACTTTTACGATACCGATAATATGCTTGTTTTATCGGTCGATTATATAATCGCCGCATGTATCGTTATCATTTATGCGGTTTCGTTTTTTATGTACAAGCGCAAAAGAGAAGGCGCATATTGCAATGAAGTTTCGGATTGTTTTGTGCAGGGCACCCAGGCGATGGTGTTTTCATCTGCGCTTACCGGATTCATGTTCGGTTTATGTTCAGGATTTCAGGCGTATTATTTTATAGCGACGGGATATTCTCTCAGCGAGCTGGCAGAAATGCCTTTTGATATTGCGATATTTATCTTTGCCGTTTTAAGCATAGCGTATTTTTTAAAAAATCCGCGCATACGCGCCATCCACCCGCTTGAAAAGACGCAGCGGAGTATCTTTGATCTCGTCCTGTTTTTCCCAGGCAAGCTGCCGGTCCAAAACAAACAGGTACTGCGGAATAAAAGCCGGAGGCATCGCCGGCAGCCCCTCCGCCGTTTCCGGCGGCGCGACATGACGGACTTGCGGCATTTTGGGAACCCTGCTCCTCAACAGCGCCCATAACGGGTATTCCCATGCGTTGCCGCCCATGACCAGGCCGATGGCCCCGGCATCCGCTTGAGCCAGCATATCTACAGCGGCAAAATACCGTTCGCGCCAATGCGGCTTGAATCGGAGGGCAGAAAGATCCAGTTCGGCAAAATATAATTCGTCCCTGGTACGGTTCCTGAAACTGGGCAAGGGGTCAAGCCCAGGCATGGCATTCCAGAAAAGTTCGGGCACATGCGGCCCAACCGGGACGAGTGGGCGCGGCGCATGCCAGAAAAGAACAGGAAGACAATATAATGTGAGCAGAACGCAGAAGACGCTGCGCACTTTCTTTCTGCACGGTGTTTCCAGGGCCATGCCTGCCAGCGGCGCGGCCAGAGCAAACAAGGGAACCTGTAGCCGGGTAATCCAGGGCTGCCAGGCAATCAACAGGCAGAACAGGGAAACAGCCGCAATAACGTACCGTCTGTAACGCTTTGCGGCCTCATGCCGGCGTATGCCGATTCCTGACAAGCACCATATAAGCAGCATGACATGCACGGGATTCTGCGCATAGGTCTCACGCGTGGAAAAATGTTTGCGCTCTGAGATAGGGCCAAAAGGAAAAAGCGAGGGATTTTTCGGATCGATATCCAGGAGCGTCAATAATTTTTCATACGCTTGATCAAGGCTGTGTTTTGTGAACGGCAGCGGATCATTTGATAACATGTTGCCAAAAACCGTCACGATGAAGGACTGCGGCGTCGGCGGAAAAATAATCGTCCCCTCCGCGCCCACGATGGGGTCGCCGTACATAGCATAATTTCTATACACATGCGGCATGCACAGGCTCATGGCTATCAGGCCGGACAAGACCGCCCTGGGCAGCAACTGCCGGTATTGTTTTATAGAAAAGAAGGCAAACGCAAGCACAAAAGGCAGGCTTATAACATAGGCGGTCCCTTTGGCCAAAACGGCCAGGCCCACTGCCATCCCGAAATACACCGCGTTGCCGGTCGCAGCTTCCGCTCTCCAGATGATATAGCGCGCGGCAACGCACGAAAGCCAGAATCCGACCACAAGATCCGTCTGCGTGCCGCTTGCCTGGGCTATCCCCATAGGGAGCGTGGCAAAAACGAAAGCGGCCAGCACTTGCCCGCTTCTGCCCGCGCCCAGCAGGGATGCCGTAGCCGCGGCCATGCACATGATCCCGATAAAGGCGCTCCATTGCACCAGGTTGGCCAGGTAATCCGTTCCGGACAAAACAAAGGAGTGGAAAATCACCAGTTCCGCAAAGGAACTGAGCCCCGTCTGGCGCACAATGCTGGTATAATAATGCTCAAGACTCCCGTTCTGCCACCAATGCGCGACCTTGGGCATATGATAGGTCATGGAATCATAGGTGGTCGGCGGATACACAAGAGCGACAGTCAAGGTCAACAGGGCGATGCCGGCCAGAACACAGACCTGCCTGTCAAGCTGCGGCCACGCAAGGCGCGCGGCCGGCGCCCGGCGCAAGCGTATCGAGAAAAACAGCAGGTACACTAACCAATAGAGTAAAATATAAGGGAAAACAAGGAGAGATAGCGCGCTCAGTATATTTGAAACCGTCACCAGAGCGAACGCCCAGACAAGGCTGCCCCGCATCAGCGCGTCAAACGGGGACGGCGCCGCCTTGCGGACGCATGCAATCGTCAGCACTAATCCTAAAAAGGGCAAACAACCCAAACAAATCGCTGTCACCGGCATAGGGGCGTCCCCTAGACTACGCGTTTACCGCTTTTCCCGGAACACCAGCCATCGCCGGAGGATGAAATTCCCGGCAAAGCCGGCCAGGGTCGCCCACGACTTGGCCCAGAAGGGGGATACGTTGAGCGCCAGCAGTCCGGACGTGATGCCGTAATCTATCAGACCCATGATGGCCACGGTCGCAAGGTATGCGCACAGCTCGCCCCCGGTTGACCAGAAGGCTTTGTGCCGGAACAGCACTGCTATGCAAAGCAAGTAGTTTACAGCGGCAGCAATAACAAATGCGCCCGCAATAGCTGCCCATGTGCTGACGCCGGCGGCCAACAGGCCTGTAAAACAGCCGATGTTGACCAGGGCGGCCGCAAGCCCGATGAAGAAATACAGCAATATCTGCATCGGCAGGGGCGCGCGGTGCGCGCTGTAGTGCATGATGCAATAGAGAGCGCGGATGCCGTCTTTCCAGCCGATCTTTTTTCCTTCCTCATATGTGCGGGGATTGTAGGTAATAGCGCATTCATAGACCCGCACGCCTGCCTGGGCGATTTTTGCTGTTACTTCCGGCTCAAAGCCAAAACGGTCTTCTTTGAGCGTCGGGGCGATAGTTTGAATCAGCTCACGCCTGAACAATTTGTAACAGGTTTCCATATCGGTCAGATCAAGATTGGTGAACATATTTGAGGCAAAGGTAAGCGTCTTGTTCATCCAAGTATGCCAGAAATATAACACCCTTCTCGCTTTCGACGGGCGCAAATACCTTGATCCATAAACAACATCAGCCTTTTCATCACGCATGACCTGCACCAGATTGACATACTGCATGGGATCATATTCAAGATCGGCATCATGTATGCCGATATAGTCACCCTTGGCATCCAGCAGGCCGGTGCGTATCGCCGCGCCCTTACCCCGATTGCCTTGATGCGTAAGCAGGCGCACTTCCGGAAATTTTTCGGTAAGCTGTGTAGCGATTGCGCGGCTTTTGTCTTTTGAACAGTCATCAACTATAATGATTTCAAGGTCCACGCCTTGCTGCTTTAGGCACAAAATACGCTCCACACAGGCCAAGAGCGTCAGTTCTTCATTATAACAGGGAACGATAAGAGAAAGTAGAGGCATCAGCAGACCCTTCAATCATAGTTATATAACCCCAAGCCGCGCAAAACGCAAACAACGGACAGATTGTATACATGTTGAGTAGTTATACCGTACAGGGCTACTCGTCCCGGCTGCCGGCCAGATACGGCCTGAAAATACGGTCGGCCTGAAACTCGCTGCCGGCGGCTGAAAGATGATCTGAGTCCATATACATCGGCAAGCCGTCTTCTGTAAATACTAAACACTTGCCGTCGGGACAAAACGGCCCGATCGCATCAATGATGGTTGCATTGGTTATTTCTGAGAGCAACTGCGGGTATCTTCCCTGTTTTTTGATTACATCGTCTTTGTAGACATCAGGAACTTTATCTCGCAGTACAAGATTGAACGAGCTTGCAATATAATTATGAATATTGGCCGGAAGTTCAGGATTGTCGGATGTTATAAAAACATTCTTTCCATATGCGCGTAATGTATCAACGTAGGACTGCAAAGATTCTTTATATACCTCATAGCCGATACGGCGGCAATTTTCCTCTTCTACGACTGCTGCTGCCAGATTGCCCGTGTAATCATGTATGTACACTCTCCCGCGAGTACAGAAGAATACTTTTTTAATATCTTTTCTTCTCTTTAACACATCAAAAATAATATCAATATTTTTTGCGAGGCCTGGATTCCACACTGCGCCCGCGCCTGTCGCCGCGCCTGGGTGTTTGGCCAGAATTGCGCCGGCCGGCACAATCCATCCCAAAAGAACGGTATTATACTGCAATTCCCAGCCGAGCTTTGCGATGCCCAAATATGCGGACCAGGCATGGCTGTCGCCGATAACCGCAACAGTCTCACTCGCGCCGACGTCTGTATATCTGCAATAGGTCAGCCTGCCTTTTTCAATGCCGGCATAGGCAAGGCCTGCCTCGTCAGTAAAGGCGTGACGCGCTAATTGTTTTGTGATCGCAGCCCATTGCCGTACATTTGCTCTGGCCGGCAGCCCATCCGTCACATGCGCGCATAGCCCGGCTGCGCCCGCTATTACCATGCAGGCAATAAGGGCATAGACTTTCCCTTTTCTGGCCCAGGCGCCGAAACGGATCGGTTTCTCCACCAGAAAATAGGTCAGCACGGCCAGTACAAAGGAGGCGGCCACAAGCCCGGCCCGCAGCAGCCCGGTGCTCGCATCCAGCCCGCCTTTGAGGATGTAGGCGTAGGAAATCAGCACCCAATGCCAAAGATAGAAGGGGTACGAAACCAAGCCTATAAAAACGGCGCCGCGGTTTGCAAAAAGATGCCTGCTGACGGGATTCGACGAACCGGCGGCAATCAGCAGAACCGTGCCAAAAACCGGCAATAAGGCTTGCCAGCCGGGATAGGGCGCGCTGTGCCGCACCAGCAGGAGCGCAAGAATCAACAGGACGGTTCCTGACAGGGCAAGCGCCAGACCCAGACTGCGGCCGTCCTTTGCCTCTTCTCTGCGGCACAGGATCCTGCCGGCCAACGCATCCAGTTTCAGATACAGCTCTTGTGCCGACGCCTGCCGCATGGCCGCGCAGAGCGCCGCCCCGGCCAGCAGTTCCCATGCCCTGGCAAGGGGATTGTAAAAGTTCGCTGTCGGATGCGGCATGCAGTACATATTGTCCAGAAAGGATACAATACACAGGGCGATGATGACCGTTGCGGCCCGCAAACGCGCTTTGGCGCACATCCACAGCAGCAGGGGGAAAACGATGTAAAACTGTTCTTCAATGCCCAGGCTCCAGAGATGGAGCAGGGGTTTACTCCTTGCTACGGCGTCGAAATACCCGGCCTCCTGCCAAAGCAGAAAATTGGAGATAAAGGAAGCTCCGCCAAAGACATGCTTGCCCAAAGCGCTGTATTCGTCCGGCAGCAATGTGAACCAGCCGAAAACAAGCACGGCTGCCAAAACAACAAGTAGCGCCGGGAAGATGCGCCGTATCCTGCGGCTGTAAAAATTCCACAGGGTGAATGTGCCCTGGTGCAGGGCGTTCAGGATGATCCCGCTGATGAGATAGCCGGAAATGACAAAAAAGATGTCAACCCCGATGAAGCCGGCCTCCAGAAGAGTCGGAAACGCGTGGTACACGACAACGCAAAGCACGGCAAAAGCGCGCAAACCGTCTATGTCGGGGCGATAGACAAGCAGAGACGAATTATTTGTATTCACTTCGTCAGCCCCGTAGCGCGGACGTGGCGGAAACGAAAGGACAAAGCGCCCCCGGCTCCTGGCGGAACATGAGATCTGGCGCCACAGGCGCACCTCACATACAAAGCGTTGCCGGAAGTCATTCCCTCATGACTTGCGAAGTGATTAATATGCATCAAGATTGCGGAAAACGCAAGGCCGGAAACAGGAAAAGATCGTCCCGGCCTCTTGTGTTTTTCGAACTTGAGAGCTAAATTTTACTCTTATGCGTCAGGACGTGCTAACCAAAGCTTCGTACTCCAAGAGCAGACATATGGATAAAATACGCAAAATCACGGCATTGCAGTGTAGAGATACCTGCCTGGCCCTGACCTTCCTCTTGCTGCTGATTTGGTTGTTCACCAAAGATGCGTGGCTGGTCTACGCAGCCATGCTGCTGCTCCTGGTCGGCATGATCGTTCCCGTCTCCATGAAACCCTTGGCCTGGGCCTGGTTCGGCCTCTCCCATCTGCTCGGGCAGGTCATGTCACGGGTGCTGCTCGGCATCGTCTACTTGCTGCTCGTGCTGCCGATGGGACTCATCCGCAGGCTGCTCGGCAAGGATGCCCTGCGCCTCAAGCTCTGGAAGCAAAATGATGCCTCATGCTTTGTGGAACGCCCGCACGTCTTTACCGCCGAGGACTTGAAAAATCCCTATTAACGGAGCCCAGATATGCACTTTGTATCCGATCTCGTCGGCTTTCTGAAAACGCGAAAAAAATTCTGGCTCCTGCCGCTCATCCTGGTGCTGCTGCTCTTCGGCGGCCTGCTTGTTTTCACCAGCGGCAGCGCTGTAGCGCCCTTCATCTACACCTTGTTCTAGCCGGGACTCCGTGACATGTCGAAACCCGCTTATATCTTGGGCATATCCGCCTATTACCATGACAGCGCCGCCGCCCTGCTCCAGGATGGCATAATCGTGGCCGCGGCCCACGAGGAACGCTTCACCCGCAAAAAGCATGACGCCTCCTTTCCTGCCAATGCCGTACGCTATGTGCTGGAGGAGGGCGCGGTCAAAGCTCACGAATTGAGTGCAATCGCTTTTTATGACAAGCCCTTTCTCAAATTCGAGCGCCTGCTGGAAAGCTACCACGCGTTTGCGCCCGCCGGGCTGACGAGCTTTCTGGCCTCCATACCGGTGTGGATCAAGGAAAAGCTCTTCATGCGCTCCATGCTCCGCGATGCGCTGAAGGAATTCGCGCCCGCGGGCGAAACGCCGATGTATTTTCCCGAGCACCACCTTTCCCACGCCGCATCGGCCTTCTATCCCTCGCCTTTTGAGGAGGCGGCCATACTCACCATTGACGGCGTGGGCGAATGGGTGACCACCTCGATCGGACAGGGGCGCGGCAAGAGCATTGAAGTGCTGCGCGAAATCCATTTCCCCCATTCCCTGGGCCTTTTGTATTCCGCGTTCACCGCGTATTGCGGCTTCAAGGTGAACAGCGGGGAATACAAGCTCATGGGCCTTGCTCCCTACGGCAATCCCGACGGTGAACGCACCCGCCTTTTTGAACGGAAAATCCGCGAGGAAGTGGTAGACATCCGTGAAGACGGCTCCTACCTCTTGAACATGCGCTATTTTTCCTACGCCGTGGGCCTGCGCATGTACCACGAGGAGCGTTGGAAAACCCTGTTCGGCATCGGCCCGCGCAAGGCCGAATCCGAGGATGTGGCGCAGGAATATATGGACATGGCGCTGGCCATCCAGCGCGTGACAGAAGACATCGTGCTGCGCCTTGCGCGCACGGCGCGGGAATTGACCGGCCTGGACACGATCTGCCTGGCGGGCGGGGTGGCGCTCAACTGCGTCGCCAACGGCAAACTCTTGCGCTCGGGTCTTTTTAAGGGCGTCTGGATCCAGCCTGCCTCGGGCGACGCAGGCGGCGCGCTCGGCGCGGCCCTGGCCGTGTGGCACATCCTTTTGGGCGCGGAGCGGAAGCCTGAAGCGGACGACGCCATGCGCGGCGCCTATCTTGGACCGGCCTTCGGCGCGGACGACAGCGCGCGCGTATGCAAGCGCTTCCGCGCGCCCTACCGCCTTTTTGCCGACGAAAGCGAACTCTGCGGGACCGTGGCGGACCTGCTGGCCGAGGGCAACGTGGTCGGCTGGTTCCAGGGGCGCATGGAGTACGGCCCCCGCGCCCTGGGCAACCGCAGCATCTTGGGCGATCCCCGTAATCTGGAAATGCAGAAGCATTTGAATCTCAAGATCAAATACCGCGAGGGCTTCAGACCCTTCGCTCCCTCCGTGCTTGAGGAGGACGTCTCCGCCTGCTTCGACCTGGCGGAAAGCTCGCCCTACATGCTGCTGGTCGCGCCCGTGGCCGAAAAACTGCGCAAGCCCCTACCGGCAAACTACAACGAGCTTCCCCTGTGGGAACGCCTGTATTACCAGCGCTCGGATTTGCCCTCGATCACGCACATTGATTACTCCGCGCGGGTACAGACCATCTCGTCCGCGACCAACCCCCGCTACCACGCCCTGGCGACGACCTTTAAAGAGCGGCACGGCTGCCCGGTGCTGGTCAATACCAGCTTCAACGTGCGGGGCGAGCCCATAGTGTGCACGCCGCAGGACGCCTATATCTGCTTCATGCGCACGGAAATGGACTACCTGGTGCTGGGCGATCTGCTGCTGGCCAAGAAGGAACAGCCCCCCCTGCCGGAGGAGGGCGACTGGCGGACCGAATACAGCCTGGATTGAAAGGACATCCACACTGGCAAGTACCTTATGATGCGACCGCGTTCCGTTATTTTGTCTCTCTCAAGCGTGCTTGTCCTCGCGTATCCTCTCGTGCTGTGGCAGAAAGAACGGCTTTTTTCTTCCGTCCCCGTCATGGATGCCGTTGCCGGCTGGTTCTGGATCGTAGAGCCCCTGGCCCTGGCGCTGGTGTTCTTTGCTGTGTCAACCCGGATACGGCAAAAAATTCTCCAATACGCATGCATCGTTGCGGCATCTTTCCTTCTTACCTTCGCCACGGCGGAAGTATATTTCACGTTTCGGCGCGTCGAGCCGAACGGCCTGACCTTTACCGTGAAATCCGGGCACGCCACGCATCTTAAAGAGGAAGACGGCGTCGTCGGCGGCGCCGCCCGGGATCCCCTTTTCGGCTACGGCCCGCTCCCGGGCGGAAAGGTAGAGCTTGCCTCAAGTCGCGTCAGAGGCGGCAAAGTTCTGTATGAGGTGCTGTATACCACCGGCGAAGGCAGGCGCAGCACGCCGGATCGCGGCGACAAGGCCGATACGGCGATCTTTCTCTTCGGCTGCTCTTTTACCTTCGGCGCGGGTTTGAAC
>Ga0082212_10013458_pt1 | contig 10230 bp, 8 predicted proteins | sample TergutNt197P3_FD_71548 | JGI IMG/M metagenome (GOLD analysis project Ga0082212, IMG submission 71548) | Neocapritermes taracua P3 segment gut microbial communities from Petit-Saut dam, French Guiana - Nt197 P3 | ecosystem: Host-associated > Arthropoda: Insects > Digestive system > Gut ...
CCGGCCTTTGACAGACACCGGTCCTTGACTCGCGTTTTGTGCGAGTCTAGTACCGCTGTAGTCTGTCACAGAGCGAGAGCGGGCCGGACGTTGAATCAGCAGCTCTCGCCCCACGCGGCCATAGTACTGTCACTTTTAAAAAATGCACCCCATCTAAACCATGCGTTTGATTTACCGAATTTTTATATGCACTTCCCTTAACTGCTGCTCCGACACTTGCCCCGGCGCGCCCATCAGTAAATCCTGGGCATTGCCGGTCAGCGGGAAAGCGATGACTTCGCGGATGTTTTCCTGTCCGGTCAAAAGCATCACGATCCGGTCAAGACCCGGCGCCATTCCGGCATGGGGCGGGGCGCCATATTGGAAAGCGTTAAAAAGAGCCGAAAATTTGCCCTCAATGTCAGCCTGGGTATATCCGGCGATTTCAAAGGCTTTTACCATCACATCAGGGCGGTGGTTCCGGACCGCGCCGGAGGAAAGCTCGACTCCGTTACAGACGATATCATATTGGTAGGCCTTGATTTCGAGCGGATCCATTTTGCATAACGCATCCATTTCACCCTGCGGCATCGAGAAAGGGTTATGGGTAAACTCAATTTGCCCCGTTTCTTCACTGATTCCGTACATCGGAAAGTCGGTAATATAGCAAAATTCATAAGCATCATTGGCAACCAAATCCAGGCGGTTTGCCAGCTCCGTGCGGATTTGCCCGGCTAAGCCGTCAATCAGTTTTGCGGCATCAGAGATAAAGAATAACGTATCACCCGCTTGTAATGAAAGTTTTTTCGTTAAGTCAGCCTGTTTTTCGTCAGAGAGGAATTTCACAATCGGGCCTTTCAGCTCCATATCGGCCAAAACCGTAATATAACCCAAGCCTTTCATGCCGATTTCCGTTGCAAATGAAAGCATTTTATCAAAGAACGAGTTCGGCTGGCCGGCGCAGCCCGCAACGATGCCCCGCACCGGTTTATTGCGGAAAGGGGCGAAATCAACATCCGTAAAAAACGCGCTCAAATCGTGAATCAGTAAGGGATTTCGTAAATCCGGCTTGTCAGTGCCGTATTTTAACATACTTTCGGCATAAGGAATCCGGACAAAGGGTGCCGGGCTGACCTTTTTATCGGGGGCAAATTTTTTGAATGTGTCAACCATCACTTTTTCCGCCGTTGCAAAAACATCTTCCTGGGCGGCAAAAGCCATTTCAAAATCAAGCTGGTAAAACTCGCCGGGCGAACGGTCGGCGCGGGCATCCTCATCGCGGAAACAGGGGGCAATCTGGAAATATTTGTCAAAACCCGAAACCATCAGGAGCTGCTTAAACTGCTGAGGGGCTTGGGGCAGGGCGTAAAACATCCCGTGGTGCTTCCGGCTGGGGACGAGGTAATCGCGGGCTCCTTCCGGTGAGGATGAAGTCAAAATCGGCGTGGTAATTTCAAGGAAGCCTAGTTCCCGCATTTTTTCCCGCAAAAAAAACGTGATTTCTGAGCGCAGGATGATATTTTGGTGGACTATAGGATTACGCAGGTCAAGAAAGCGGTATTTCAGGCGCAGCTCTTCACGTGTTGCCGTTGATTCACCGATTTCGAAAGGAAGCTGGTTCATGGAGTGGCCAAGCAATTCTATTTTTTCCACTTTCACTTCGATTTCACCGGTCTTTATTTTTTGGTTGATGGCATCATTTTCGCGGCCGCGTAATAGGCCGGTGGCGGAGATGACCGATTCTTTGCCGATTCCGGATAGGATGCTGTCATCGTTAATGACGATTTGCGTGATTCCGTAATGGTCGCGCAAGTCGATAAAAACTACGCCGCCGTGGTCACGGATGGTATCAACCCAGCCGGCCAAGGTGACCGTTTGCCCGATGTTTTCAAGGCCTAATTCGTTACAATGATGGGTACGGTATTTGTTCATGGATATATCCTTTCTTTGCTGAGGCCAAATTTAGAAGAAAAGCAGCGGAGATGGGCATAAAAATAAAAAAGCCTCAGAAAATAATCTGAGGGACGAGATTTACCCGCGGTGCCACCCTGCATTAGCGCTTTTGCGCTCGCTTCATTTTCATTCAGTTTTCACTGCATAACCGATGTCGTCAATATCGGCGTTGATTCGATAAGTGTTGCCCAAGCTGCTACTTACGTATCTATGCTTTCAGCCGCTGGCACAGACTCTCTTTCCGCTTTCCATGAAGGTGGGGTCTCATCAAATACATAAAATATATATATTTTGTAACATAAAAAACCTATGCTGTCAAGGGCGAAAAAGCGCGTCATCACGATAATGAAACAAAATTTATATAAAAATTTAGTTTTTCGTCATTACGAGGAACGAAGTGACATGCCATTGCAAGCAATGACACGCAATCCAGTAATTTAATCTATATTTATTGCCTGGATTGCTTCGCTACGCTCGCAATGACGGCCTTTAATTAATTTGTTCATATTTTTTAAGAAATGCTGGACATTTTCCCCAATTGCGAGTAATATTTTTCATAATGCACAAGCAAATTAAAATAGGTATAAATGATGAATGCAAAAATAAAACGAAAGCTAGAGGAACGCAACAAACGAATAATCCAAGCTATTATTAAGAAAATGGAAATAATATGCCCCGGTTCGGTTGCGTTAATCGGCATATATGGTTCTTTTTATTCAGGCGACATCCACGAAAAATCGGACCTGGATTTGCTAATCATCATTACGGACGATCGGGGATGGGGCCTTTCATCATGTTTTATTCTCGATGGCATTGGTTTCGATATTTACTGCTCTAAATGGGATAGCCTTGAACATATGGCAGAGTACCATGATCCTTATTGCGGTAACCTTATTGATTTAGAAATTGTTTATTCCCTGGATAAAGAAGCAGAAGAACGGTATGATCAACTGCAAAAAAAATTGCTTAAAAAACTAAATTCATCTTTATCTGCGGAGGATGTCGAAAAAGCAAAGGGTTTTCTTCATAAAGCGGAATCGAAATATGTCGATGTAATGATAAACAACGACATCGCTAAATGCAGATCCGCATCGGCACAGTTGCTTTGCTATTTGGAGTTTTCGCTTTATATGCTAAATAAAAAAATCGTAAAATACGGAATCAAGCGGATTCCGGAAGAAATAAAGGGAATGGAAATATTACCGGCGAATTTTTTGGAGCTTCACAATCAAATCGTCTTCGCAGAAACCGTTCAAGAAATGAAAGAATCGTGTACGGAAATAATTAAAATAATGCGGAATTGCTTCCAAGGTTTTGAAAAAAGCAACCATGAAAAAAGTGAGCTTTCAGCAAACGGCCTTCGCGGAACCTATGAAGAGATATATTCCAACTGGCGCAATAAGATGTTTTATAGCGCTACAATTGACAATGCCTATTTGTCTTATCAAACAGTGGCATCATGCCAGAATTTTTATGATGAGATGGCGAATGATTTTGCTATCAAAAGCATCAATGTTATCAAAGACTTTTTTCCATCAGACTTAGCAAAAACAGCGGCTTGCTTTGATATTGCATTGGCGGAATACTTAAAATTATACGAGCAAATGAATGTAGATATCATAAGCTATAAAACCATTGAGGAATTTGAAAAGGGTTATCTTACATAATCTTGCTCCAAATTTATTGATTGACGGTGACAAAAGGGTTATACTAAGGAAGTGGCTATGACGTACCCCCAACAATACCAAACGAGGAGTGTTTTATGGAACTTACGAATATCCGTGATATCTTTCGCCGGACCGGCAGCTATTCTGAAAAGGAGGTTACGATTGGCGGCTGGCTAAAAAGCAAGCGAGATTCGAAAACGTTCGGCTTTTTAGTGATAGCGGACGGTACATTTTTTGACCCGGTTCAGGTCGTATATGAAGATAGCCTGGAAAACTTCGGTTTGATATCGAAGCTTAATGTGGGTGCCGCTGTCATCGTAAAAGGTTTGGTCCTTGTGACTCCCGATAATCCGCAGCCCTTTGAAATCAAAGCTTCGGAGGTAATCATCGAAGGGGAGTCGGCGGCTGATTATCCCCTACAGAAAAAGCGCCATTCCTTTGAATATTTACGGACGATTTCCCATTTGCGTCCCCGGACGAATACATTTCAGGCGGTTTTTCGCGTCCGCTCTTTGGCATCCTATGCAATCCACCAGTTTTTCCGCGAGCGGGATTTCATTTATGTGCATACACCGATTATTACCGGCAGTGATTGTGAGGGGGCCGGGGAAATGTTCCGGGTGACGAATTTTGATCTTTTGAAGCCGCCGCTTACACAGGATCAGGAGCTTGACTATACGCAAGACTTTTTCGGCAAAGCCACCCATCTGACTGTCAGCGGCCAGTTGAATGGTGAGACTTTTGCGATGGCATTCAAAAATATTTATACCTTCGGCCCGACCTTCCGCGCAGAAAATTCGAATACCGCCCGCCACGCGGCGGAGTTTTGGATGATTGAGCCGGAGATTGCTTTTGCTGATTTAGAAGACGACATGATGCTGGCGGAAAGCCTGTTGAAATATGTAATAAAGTACATCATCGAAAACGCGCCGGAGGAAATGGCTTTTTTTAATCAGCATATCGATAAGGAATTGCTGACGCGATTGACCGATGTAGTCAATGCAGATTTTGCCCATGTCACTTATACGGAGGCGATTGGCATTCTGGAAAAGCATAATGATGAATTTGAGTACAAAGTGGCCTGGGGATGTGACTTGCAAACGGAACATGAGCGGTTTTTGACCGAAAAAGAGTTTAAATGCCCGGTTTTTGTGACCGATTATCCGAAAGACATCAAGGCTTTTTATATGAAGATGAATGAGGATGGCCGGACGGTGGCGGCAATGGATTTACTGGTTCCGGCGATTGGTGAGATTATCGGCGGCAGCCAGCGTGAAGATGATCATGAAAAATTGCGGAAACGAATAACAGAAATGGGCATGAACCCGGAGGATTATGGATTTTATCTTGATTTGCGGAAATATGGGACGGCGCGTCATGCGGGTTTTGGCCTTGGGTTTGAGCGGCTGCTGATGTATCTGACCGGGATGGGCAATATCCGCGATGTTTTGCCTTTTCCCCGGACGGTAAATAACTGCGAGTTATAAAGAGGATGGGTTTTGCCCATACTTATGAAAGGCGGATTTATGGAAAAAAAGTTTAAGGAGCTTTACCTTGCCGGTGAAATCATATTTGAAGATATTGATGAATATACCGAAAAATGGGGATTGGCCGATAATGATTTGACCTTGCGGGAATATTTAGGCTTAAATGCCGAGGAAGAAGATGCGTGGATTAGCATCGGTGATGAGGCTTTGAAGGAGCTGCTAGATAAAGGAGCATAATCAGTTAATGACAGAACAACTACATTGGTTTTTTTCATATCAGGTTCCGGCTGAACAACGTTTTGTGCCATTTCAGTCCGCTCATTTTGCTTATATGATTGTTGGTGTTTTTGCGATTGCCGGACTTGCGGTTTTAGTCAATAAATCGAACCGGTACCGTGCCGATGTAATCATCCGCTGCTGCGCGGTGGGATTATTTGCTTTTTATTTTCTTCGTTCCTATATGTTTTACCGTTATTATGCGAATTTCCACTTTCTTGATTTATTGCCGATCCATCTGTGCATTGTCAGTGGTTTTGTTTTGCCGATTACGGTATTTCTGAAAAATAGGCTGATGTGGAATTTATCTTACAGCGTTTTGATGCCGGGGGCGCTGGTTGCGATTATTACGCCGGAAAGTACCCTGAGTTATTATCATGCCTATGGCTGGATGCCGATGGTTTTTTTCGTCTGGCATTTGCTGGTCGTGGCAATCCCGGTCATGCAGGTGGCTTCGGGTGAGCTGGTTCCTGATATCCGTGAATTTCCGAAGGTGTTGTTAATATTATGTGTTTATGCTATTTTTGTTTATATACTGAATAAGCAGCTTGACACCAATTTTCTGTATCTGAATGGCGCGGCGCGGGGAACATTGCTGGAGGTATTTGAAAAATGGCTTGGTAACCCCGGATATATTATTCCGATGGCGCTGCTGGTGTTTTTCGTTTGTTTCATGATGTTTGTTCCGTGGTATTTGAAAGGGAAGAAAAACAGGAAATACAATTAAGGAGGTTCCTATGGAATTATTACATTTTCTCGAAAGCATCCGCTCTCCGTTTCTTGATGCTTTGGTCGGGTTCATCACCCGTTTTGGCGAGGAAACGATCGCTATTGTTATCTTATGCGCCATTTACTGGTGCTGGAATAAGCGTATGGCTTACGGCATCGGCATCGCATATTTCATCTCCGGCCTGACTGTGCAGGGGATGAAAATCAGCTTTCGGATTGACCGCCCCTGGGTAGCTGACCCAACGCTTAATCCGGTCCCAACGGCGCTGGAACACGCGACCGGCTACTCTTTTCCCAGCGGGCATACCCAAGGCGCGGCCGCCTTGCTTGGCTCCATCGGCGCCCAGATAAAGCGCGTCCCCATACAGATAACCTGCTTTACGCTCGCGATTCTGGTCGCTTTTTCGCGGCTCTACCTTGGCGTACATACTTTGCTCGATGTTACCGTAGCTTTATTGATAACGTTCCTGATCATTTTTATTACCGTGAAATTCTTCATTCCCGAAGAAGTCAGCAAAAAACGCGAGCTTATTCTGCTGATTGGCATGGTTCTTTATGCCGTTCTTGTCATCGAATTGCGGTGATTTTGTATGCCAATGGCACCATTGAGCAAAATTATGTGTCGGACTGCCTGAAAGCCGCCGGAGCGGGCGTCGGTTTCGCAACCGGGATGTATATTGAGCGGGTTTATATCCGCTTTTCAACCAAGGCAAAAAGCCTGCTTTGGCAGATAATTAAATTCATTATCGGCATTGCCGGGGTGCTTGTGGTCAAAGAAGGCTTGAAACTGGTTATCGGTACCGGCCTCATTGTTGATACGATTCGATATTTTCTGATGCTGATCTGGATGACGGTTGGATTTCCGCTGATTATTAAGCGGTTTTTCGCGGTTGCGGAGCGTGATGAGCCAGAGAAGATTAGCCAATGAATAAAATAGGATTTCATTACCTCTGCTTATTGACGAGCCAGTGCCCGCCCTTTGCTGAGCCAATACGTTCAATAATTCCGGCCTTTTTTAATTGGTGAATGCTTTTTTCTACGCCCCTGGTGGTTAAATGAAGTGATTCGCCGATTGCTTTGGCACTAATTTTAGGATTTGCGGACATCATCGCGACAATTTTGTGCTGCGTTTCATTTTCACCGAACTTTTCACCGAACTTTTCACCGAACTTTTCGCTTCTTTTTTCGGACTGTAATTTAGCTTTTGGTTTGGCTTGCTTTTCAACAACCTCTAATATTGCCGAAAGGGTAAATTCGATGAACTTGCTAATATCATTTGTTTTTTGTGCATTTTGAAGTACGTCATAATATTGCGGCCGCTTTTTATATATTAATGTTTCCATCGGGATCCATGCAAAGATGGCATTCCATTGCGCAAGCAGCAGTGTTTGCCATAACCGCCCCATTCGCCCGTTGCCATCGGCAAAAGGGTGAATGGTTTCTATTTCGCAGTGGAGGATGGCGCTTTTAAGAACCGGATGAAGCTCTGATTCTTTTGCCCATCCGAATAATTCTTCGATGAGTTTAGGGACAAATTGCGGGCGGGCGCCAATATGAACGGCGACGTTTCCATCGAAAACCCCAACATCACCGCTTCGAAACATACCGGATTCAGCTAAAAGTCCGTCTGTCATTAATTGATGGGCGATCAGAAAATCTTTGATCGAATAAGGATTGAATGACATAATTCGATCATAGGCCTCATAGGCGTTCTTAACCTCTTTTATCTCCGTTTGTTTACCGGCAACCAATTTTCCATTCAAAATATCAGCCACTTCATCCAGTGAAAGGCTGTTGCCCTCAATTGCAAGTGATGAATGAATAGACCGGATTCGGTTTTGGCGATGCAATTTTACATCACGCTTAAATTCGGTGCCGAACTCAAGACGAGTCACGGTTTCAACGATTTTCGCAAGGTAATCGGCGGCTTTTTCGGTTATTTGATATGGCGGCTTTGGAAACACGGAATCTCCTTAAAAATATTTCTTCTTTTATTTATTATTATGCTTTTAGGCATTAATGTCAATATAAGATGAGACTGGATAATCTCATAGGGCACATTTATAAAAAGTGCAAAATCATGTTTGCATCGCGTGGGGCGAGCGCTGTTGATTCATAGTCAGGCCCGCTTTCGCTCCGTGTTAGATCGTTGCGTTACATAAGCTCCTACAATACAGGAGCTAAGTAACGACGACTAACAAGGGCCTTCCTTATGAATCACACGCTCGCCTCATGTAGCTTGCCACTTTTAAAAAATGCACCCATTTATGCAGCACATTACTCTTCGGCTTTGGAGAGGTAAAAGTCATCGAAGCTGCCCCAGCCACGGGCGGCGGCTTTTACGGAGATGCCGATGGTGATGCTGCGGCTGTCTTCGCTTACGTAGATGCCGCTGATTTCGGAGGTATGCCATTCTTGCCATTTGGTTACGCCGCCGGATATTTCATGCCGGATGTCGCTTTGTGCATAAAGGATGAATTCGGCATTCTCGCCGACATCGCCGCCCTGCATGTTCGCCGAGAAATGATAGTATCCGGCTTCCAGACCGGTTATCTCTATTTCGGCGGTAAACTCAACCGGGCCTTCGCTCCAGAAATGAAGGCAGTATTCGCCGGTTTTGGCATTATTGGGTTCATGCTTAATTCCGGCAACCGCAGGGGCAGATATATCCCACATGCCGATGGCCAAGCCTTCTTCGAAGCCAGGGTCGGGGAAATAGTTGATGGGACTGATATCCAGCATAAACAGCAAGGGATAGTCAGCACCATCGATGACAGCCGTTCCCTGAATTTCATATACGCCATTTCCGGCGGCGACCGCTTGCTCAATTTGGTCCGTTTTCCAAGTCACATTGACTATTTCTTGCGTGGTATCGTTATAAATCACGGTTGCCATAGGGAGATTCGTCACCGCTTCGCCGGGATTGGCATTCACCCCTGCGATCAGCACGCTTTCGATTTTTCGCGGGGCGGTGGCTCCATAGTAGACATATTTCCAGATATTCAGGGACGGAAGCGGATGGCCGGAAAAATCAAACATGGCCTGATTTTCCCAGGATGAGCCGCCATACCACAAGCCGGCATCAGCGGGATCATAACCTCCGGCATAACTGCTCGCCCAGCCGGAGCCGAATGCTTCCCATTTTTTTTGGTTGGCTTCCCAGACAGAAGCCGCACCGTCATAGATGCCGACCGGGATCCAGGCCGGTTCCCAATAAACAACGCCCAGCCCGGCTGCGCCGATTCCCGCAACGGTATTGATGATATCGCGGATGGCGGTCGCCTGGCCTTGCACGTTGACCGAATAAGGGTATTTTACGCCCGCTGTTTCAGGGCCTACGGAATTGCTGTGCCCGTCGCCTTCTTCCAGGGTGTAGGTATAGGATGTTTCGACGACCAAAACCTTTTTGTCAAAGGTCCGGGCGATGTCGGAAAGGACATTTTCCAGATTCTCAAGGCTGCCATGCCAGAATGGGTAATAGGAAGCGGCGAAAACATCGTAGTCCATTTTGTAGCGGTCCATTGCTTTGGCGCATTCCAAAAATGAATCGGTATTATGGGGATCGGTGAAATGGACGGCAATCAGGATATCCTTTTGGTAAGCTTCCGCTATTTTTCTGGTTGCTTCACAGCCGCTTTGGTACAGCTTCGCCATATCGCCCCATTTTTTTTCACCGCTGAAAGCGTGGTTCGTTTCATTTCCGACCTGGACCAAACCGATGTCCACACCGGCATCCAAAAGCTGTCTTAGGGTATCTTCGGTAAATGCTGAAAGGGCGGCGACTTTATCGTCAATCGATAAGTCTTTCCATGCCTTGGGGGTAATTTGCTTGCCTGGGTCGGCCCAGAAATCGGAGTAGTGGAGGTTGACCAGCAGCTTCATGCCGTACCCGGCGGCCCTTTTCCCCAGCAGCAGGGCTTTGTCAAGGTCGCTGTTGCCGCCGCCGTATCCGTGGCCCGCCGCGTCATACGGGTCGTTCCATACGCGGACGCGGATATAGTTCAGCCCCGCCTCCGAAAGGGTCTTGAGCATATCCTGCTCCCGGCCGTCAAACCCATAGAAGGCCACGCCGCTCTCTTCCAGCGCGATCAGGCTCGACACGTCCGCGCCCCGGATAAAGTTTTCAGAAAGCCCTTCCA
>Ga0082212_10013459_pt1 | contig 10229 bp, 4 predicted proteins | sample TergutNt197P3_FD_71548 | JGI IMG/M metagenome (GOLD analysis project Ga0082212, IMG submission 71548) | Neocapritermes taracua P3 segment gut microbial communities from Petit-Saut dam, French Guiana - Nt197 P3 | ecosystem: Host-associated > Arthropoda: Insects > Digestive system > Gut ...
GGCGCGGAGCCCCCCCGCGCGGGGGGGAAAAAAAAAATAAACGTAAATCCCGACCCCCCCCCGGCGCGGAGGGACTCCGCGCCCTACCCTGATTGTGCCAATGTCAAATTAAACGGCTATAATCACACGGGCCGCATGGTGAAGGCCCAGCGGTAGGTACCGGGTTGGATGAGGTATTCGGGATGGATGTTGGGACTCCATCCGTCGTCGCCGCCCACGCCCATGTGGAGCGCGTCAATGTGCACGTGCGTCTCGGGGCAGGTCTTTAATTCGTGTAAATGCTTGGCCTCGACAAACGCGGCGTCGCTGGCGTGGAGCGCGTTGAAGTGGAAGAGCGGCGAACCCTCGAAACGCACCCCGGTGCCGGCGTCGTTGGTGATCTCGAGCCAGCGCGCGTCCTCGCGGTGGCCGCATTCGCCGGGGCAGATGTATTCGGGGATCATGTCGCCCACGCGCGCGGCGTATTCGTCCACGCGCGCGGCGGACTTGCGGTCCAAATAATTTTCAAACGGGCCGCGGCCATACCAGCGGAGGTTTTCAAAACCCGCGGGCATGATGAGCGAAACACCGACACGCGGGATGATTGGGAAGGAAGACGGGATTTCGATGGTTTGGCTGAAGTCAATGCAACCGTCCGGTCCGAACTCGAGCGCGTTCTCGCAACGGACGGGACGCTCGGGGTCGGTGCCGGTGAGCGTGACGGTGGAGAAGTGGCCGAAGAATTTCGGGCTGTCCACATGCTTTTGCCAGACGACTTCGCGTTTCAAATTGTCCAGCCCGGCGGCGCGCCAACGCGCGGCGTAGTTGCCGGGGTTGTTGAGGATCCAATCGTTGTCGAGCGGCGGACGGAAGAGGGATTCGAGCAGGCCCGCGCAGAGTATTTCGACGCCGTTGTGGCGGAGCGATGTGATGAGTCCGGTCTTGGGATCGAGGTGGAGTTCGGTGGCTCCGGAACGGCAGGTGTTTTTTTCGTAGGATAAAAGCGGCGATAAATCGCCGCACTCCATAACGCGCGGAAGCAATTTGACGGGCAGCGCGAATTGCGCCCACGTGACGCGGTGGCCCGCGTCGGCCCACGGCGTGGCGCGGCGCAGGACGCAGTCGAGGTTGAGCCAGTATTCCGCGCCGGGCTTGGGTTCGGGCAATGCGAAGCCGAGTTCGATTTCCGCGGTTTCACCGGGCGTTGTGGCAGGTAGGGTGCACTTGCCACGACGCAGGGTTTTGCCGTTTTCGCACACGCGCCATTCGAGCGCGAACCCGGAGAGGTCAAGGAACTGGTGCTTGTTGCGGACGCGCACGCGGCCCTTGGCGAGAAGGTCGTCCGTGGCGTCAAACGCGATGGGCGCCTGCACCTGCATGACCTCGTACGCGCCGGGATGCGGGACGAGCGTGGGGCCGACGATGCCGTTGAGGACCTGCGTCGCGTCCTCGGACGAGAACATCCCGGAGCGGTAGGTGACGTGGCAACCGAAGTCGCCGCCAAAGCCCCATTTGTGTTTTCCCGGCTCGCGGGGACGCTCGCCCTCCATGGGTGGGATTTCGAGCGCCTTGTCGGCCCAGTCCCAAATAAAGCCGCCTTGGAAGGAGGGCTCGCTGTCCACGAGGTCCCAAAACTTTTTGAAGTTGCCGGAGGCGTTGCCCTTGGCGTAGGCGTACTCGCACATGATGAGCGGGCGCTTTTCGGAGGCGTCGGAGAGGATCTCCTTGATGCGTTCGAAGCGCGGGTACATGGGGACCATGATGTCGGAGACGTCGGGGCCGGGGTTGCCGCTTTCGTATTGCACGGGGCGCGTGGGGTCGGCGCGGCGGATCCACGCGGCCATGGCGGCGTGGTGCGGGCCGACGAAGGATTCGTTGCCGAGCGACCAGAAGCAGACGCACGGGTGGTTGCGGTCGCGCAGGACCATGCGCTGGGAACGCGCCATGTACGCGGCCATCCACGCGGGATCAAGGCTGAGGTCGCCCCAGATGCCGTGGGTCTCGAGGTTGGTCTCGTCCACGATGTACAGGCCGAGTTCGTCGCAGAGGTCGTACCAGCGCGGGTCGTTGGGATAGTGGGAGGTGCGGACGGCGTTGAAGTTGAGGCGCTTCATGGTGATGATCGCGGCGCGCATGTCTTCGGCGTCGAGCGCGCGTCCCTTGACCGGATGGAACTCATGGCGGTCCACGCCGCGCACGACCATGCGTTGGCCGTTGAGGAGCACCTGGCGGTTCTTGATTTCGATCTGGCGGAAACCCACGCGCGTCCGTTCGAAGTCCACGGCGTTGCCCGCGGGGTCGAGCAGCGACAACACGAGCGTGTAGAGGTTTGGCGTCTCGGCGGACCATTTGAGCGGCGCCTTCACGTCCATCGCGAGGCGCGCGTGTTTTTGCGCGTAGGAGTTTGCGAACTTGCCGACGACCGTTTCGGCCTCCGCGATTTTTTTGCCCTTCGCGTCGTGGAGCGCGGCGCGGACGGTGTGGCCCTCGGTCTTTGGACCGTCGCTGACCCAAATATCCGTTTCGAGCGTGGCGTCGGTGTAGGTGGCGTCGAAGCGCGTGCGCGCCGCGAAGTCGCGCAGGAACACGGCTGGTTTCGCGAGGAGCGAAACCGGGCGTTGCAGGCCGCTCAAATGCCAGTAGTCCTGGTCCTCCAAATAGAACCCGGAGCACCAGCGCATGACGCGGATGGCGAGCGTGTTTTCGCCCGGCTTCAAAAACGGTGTGATGTCAAACTCCGCCTCGAGGCGGCTGTCCTCGCTGTAGCCGATCTCCGCACCGTTGACCCACACGGTGCAGTTGGAGTCCGCGGAGCCGATGTTCAAAAACACGCGGCGGCCTTTCCACGACGCGGGGAGCGTGAACACGCGGCGGTAGCAACCGGTCGGGTTTGCCTCCGGCACGAACGGCGGGTTGGGCGCGAAGGGATACGCGACGTTGGTGTAGATGGGCTTGTCGAAGCAGTCCTTTTGCAACTGCCAGTTCGAGGGCACGGTGATCTTGCCCCATTTTTTTTCGTTCCAAAAATCCTTCGGCACGTCCGCGACGGTGCGCGCGAGGAAAAAATCCCATGTGCCGTCGAGCGGCAATTTCCACGGCGACGGCGCGCCGTTCAACGCGGCCTGCGCGTCGGCGTACACGCCCCACGGCGCGTGCATGGTCTCGCGGTTGCGTCCAAAGATGTCCGGGTCTTCCCATTCGTTGCGCATAAACAAAACTCCCTTACGGTGAAAAAAGCGAATGATACCGCAAACACGCGGGAAAGACAAGGCTTCCGGGCGCGGCGTTTTTCGCGTGGCGCGCGCCCTTGAAAATCAACCTTGCAACGCGGCGCGCAATGTGAGAGACTGTCCGCCTTCAGTCCAAGGGGATTTTTTATGAATGTGATATACATCGTCTGCCACGACCTGGGCCGGCAACTGGGTTGTTACGGCCGCGGCGTGCGAAGCCCAAACCTGGACCGGCTCGCGGCGGAGGGCGTGAGGTTCGACAAGGCGTTCACCAGTTCGGCCGTGTGCAGCCCCGCGCGCGGGTGCGCCATGACCGGCATGCACGCCCACAGCAACGGCATCCTGGGCCTCACGCACATGGGCTGGCGCTACTACCCGCAAACGAAGACCATCGTGGACCACTTCAACGGGGCCGGGTACACCACCATCCACTGCGGGCTCTCGCACGAAGGCGAGGAGTGGAACAGCCGGTACCAGTACGACTTCGAAAACTCCTGGGACGCCGAACTCGCCGAGCACGCCGTGGACCAGGCCGTCGCCATGCTGAAGGCCGAGCGCGTGAAGAAAAACAACGGCAACACCACGCCGTTTTATTTGAACGTCGGGTTCCGCGAAACCCACGCGGGCACGTTCCAACCCGACTTCAACTACGAGGGCTTCCCCGGCCGCGTCCACCAAAAATACGGCGGGCCCGTGCCGGACCACGAGGGGCGCCTGCCGGGCTTCGTGGCGGGCAAGCCGCAAATCCGGGAGGCATTCGCCAAGTTCCCGGCCGCCATAAAATACATGGACGCCCAGGTCGGCCGGCTCCTCCGCGCCATCGAGGCGTTTGGCTTCGCCGAGGACTCGCTGGTGGTGTTCACCACGGACCACGGCATGCGCGGCATGAGGACGAAATGCACGATGTACGACGCGGGCCTGGAGACCGCCCTGCTCATGCGCCTTCCGGCCGGCATGAAAAACGGATGGGAATGCGGCCACCTGATCCAGAACATTGACTACGTGCCCACGCTGTTGGACGCGTGCGGGATCGCGGTGCCGCCGTGCGTGCAGGGCAGGTCGTTTTGGAATTTGCTTTGCGGAAAAACGTACACGCCGCACGACATTCTTTTTTCGGAATGGAACTGCCTCGCCGGGCCCGAGAGTTACCGGCCGGTGCGCGCCGCGCGGACGGGGCGCCACCATTGCCTCGTCAACTTCGACCCCGTGAACAGCAGGCATTATTGGAAGAAGCACGAGATCACGGACGACATGGTGGGCAACGACCCGCGGGACTGGCCCTGGCCGGCCCTGACGGAACCGCATGGCGAGCGGCTCGAGTTGTACGACGTCGTTGACGACCCGCTCGAATACCGCAACCTCGCGCACGACGAAACGCACCGCGAAACGTTGGTCGGGCTGGTGGACCGCATTTATGCGAACATCAGGGACACCGGCGATTTTGTGCTGGACGGCAAATGCCCGCCCATGCCGTGCGCCGCGGCGCACCCCGAGTGGAGTTGAGGCGGCCGGAACATGAATCCCGTGACCGACCGTTTTTCGCGCACGCGCCTGCTGCTCGGCGACGACGCGGTCGCGCGTCTGCAAAGCGCGCATGTGACCGTGGTCGGGCTGGGCGCGGTCGGCTCCTATGTGGTCGAGGGACTCGCGCGCGCGGGTGTCGGCAACCTCCGCTTGGTGGACTTCGACACCGTCGCGCCCTCGAACATCAACCGCCAGTTGTACGCGCTCGAATCCACGCTCGGCCGGCCCAAGCACGAGGTCGCCGCGGCGCGGGTGCGCGACATCAACCCCGCGTGCGAGGTCGAGGCGATGCGGCTGTTCGTGAACCGCGAGACCGTCTCAACCCTCACAGGGGCGGGATGCCCCCGCCACATTGTTGACGCGATAGACAGCCTGAACGCGAAGGCCGCGCTGCTGGAGGCGTGCGTGCGCGCGGGGCTCCCGGTTTTTTCCTGCATGGGCGCGGCGCGGCGGCTCGACCCCGCGATGATCCGTGTCGCGGACTTGAGCCAAACCAGCGTCTGCCCGCTCGCGCGCTTCGTGCGAAAACGCCTCCACAAGCGCGGGATTTTCGAAGGCGTGCGCTGCGTGTTTTCCATTGAGCCGGTGCCGGATGAAAGCGTGGGCGAACCTTTGGAGGGCGAGTGTCCCTTGGAGGGCGAGTGTCCCCACGAGCCGCGTGAATTTAATCCCGTGCCCGGCGGACGCGAACGGCGTCCCATGGGAAGCCTGTCGTGCATCACCGGCATCATGGGCCTGACCCTCGCGCGGGAGGTCATCATGCGGATAGTTTCGCCATGACGCAACCCTCCCTTTCAACGCTTTTCACGGACGCCCTGCGCGCGTCGTTCCCGTGGCTGGAGCGTTGCCGCGGCCTTCCGCCGCTCCCGGGCGCGTCGGCCGCGCTCGCGGGAATCGCGCTGTCGCGGCTGAGGCCCGCGGCGCCCGTGCTCGTCGTGGCGGCAGGCGCGGGCGAGTTGGACGCGCTGCACGCCGACACGCTCGTGCTCGCGGAGCACGGCGACACGCCGCTCTATTTTCCGCCGGTCGAGGGCGAGGCGCCCAACGCGGACCTTGATTTGCAGGGGTTCAGGCACAACGCGCTGCGGGCGCTGAGGAGGAGTTCGGGAGTTCAGGAGTTCGGGAGTTCGGGAGTCCAGAATGGCCCGCAAAATTCAGCCATCAGCCATCCGCCTTCAGCCATCATCCTCACCTCCATTTACGCGCTGCAGCAAAAGACAACGGACCCGGCGTCGCTGGACGCGCGCACGCGCCGTCTTGCCAAGGGCGGGATCCACGACTTCACCGCACTGATTGAGTGGCTCGTTGAGAACGGCTACGCGCGCCAGCACGAGACCGTGGAAAAGGGGTGCTTCTCCGTGCACGGCGGCGTGGTGGACATCTGGCCCGCGACGCGCGACACGCCCGTGCGCGCGGAGTTTTTCGGCGACACCATTGAGTCCCTCCGGCGCTTCGACCCCGCGACGCAGGCCTCGGTCGAAAAAATCACGGGCGTGGACATCCCGCCGTGCGCGTCCGCCGCGCATCTCCGCGCGCAGCATTCGCTACTGCGGTTCATGCCACCCGGCTCCACCATCCTCTGGCTCGACCACGACCGCCTGGCCCTGAACGCGTCGCAGCGCGAGCAGGATTTTCCCGGCTCCTTTTCGTTTGAGGCGCTGCGGAAAATGGCCGCGGCCATCCCGGGCGGGCTGGAGGTTTTCAGCGGCGACCCCGCGCCCGAGGGCGTCGCAAACATCCCGCTGCCCATCGCGCCGTTCGCGGGCCTCGCGGACCTGCGCGACGATTTGCGGCATCCCGACGCGCTCGCGTCCGAACGCCAAAAACTCCTCGCGGACCTCGCGCAACGCGCGGCCGGCGGCGCGGTCGTGCGCGTCTGCGTGGACACCGCGGGCGCGTGCGAACTCGTCACGCGCGAATTATTGGAAGGTGGGGCGGGCAGTCCCTTGCCCGCCGCCCTGGGGTCCCAACAACCGTCATTGGAACCCCAGGGCGGCGCGGAGGGATTCCACGCCCTGCCTGTCTCCGTCCACAAACTCCCGCTTTCCGGCGGGTTCGCGCTCGACACGCGGCCGCCGCTTGTGGTCGCGGGCCAGCCGGACCTTTACGCCACGCGCAAAACCTCCGGCCGCCGCGCCGCGCCGCCCACGGAGCCCCCGCGCGGCGCGGGCCTGGAGTCGCTCGCGGACCTCGGGCACGGCGACCTGGTCGTGCACCTCGACTACGGCATCGGCACGTTCGCGGGCGCGACGGAGGTGGACATGGACGGCCGCCGCGTGGAGGTCTTCACGCTCGAGTACGCGGACAACACGCGCGTGCATGTGCCGGTCTCGCACACGCACCTCGTCAGCCGCTACGTGGGCGTGAAGGGGCACCGCGTGAAAATCCACCGCGTCGGCGGCAAGCGTTGGTCGCGCGAAAAGCACGAGGCCGAGCGCGCGGTCATGGACCTCGCCTCCTCGCTGCTCGAGACGCAGGCCCGGCGGCAGACGACCCCCGGCTTCGCGTTCGTGTGCGACCTGCCGTGGATGGGCGCGTTCGAGGCCGCGTTCCCGCACACCGAGACGCCGGACCAGGCGCGCGTCATCCGCGACGTCAAGGCCGACCTCGCGTCCACGCGGCCCATGGACCGCCTGGTGTGCGGCGACGCGGGCTACGGCAAGACCGAGATCGCCATGCGCGCCGCGTTCGTCGCGGTCATGAACGGCAGGCAGGCCGCGCTGCTCGCGCCCACCACCATCCTCGTCGAGCAGCACCTCGGGACGTTCCGCGACCGCATGGCCGGCTACCCCCTGCGCATCGAGGCGCTGTCCAGTTTCCGCTCCGCCGCCGAGCGCCAGGCCATCCTCGGGCAACTCGCGTCCGGCGCCATTGACATCGTCATCGGCACCCACGCGCTGCTCCAGCCGGGCGTCGCGTTCAAGGACCTCGGGCTGCTCGTCATTGACGAGGAGCAGCGCTTCGGCGTCGCGCACAAGGAGGCGCTCAAGCGGTTCCGCGCCACGGTGGACATCCTCACGCTCACGGCCACGCCGATCCCGCGCACGCTCCACATGGCCATGACCGGCGCGCGCGACATGTCCCTGCTGCAAACCCCGCCGCGCGAGCGCCTGCCCGTGGAGACGCGCGTGGCGCGCGACACCGACGGGGTGGTCGCCGCCGCCATCCGCGACGAGTTGGCGCGCGACGGCCAGGTTTATTTTTTGCACAACCGCGTGGCCACCCTCCACCTCGTGCGGCGCCGGCTCGAGCGCCTCGCGCCCGGCGCCGCCATCGCGGTCGCGCACGGCCAGATGCCGCCCTCCGAACTCGCGCCCGTCATGCGCGCCTTCGAAAGCGGCCGGACGCAAATCCTGCTCTGCACCACGCTCGTCGAGAACGGGCTCGACATCCCGCGCGCCAACACCCTCATCGTGCACCGCGCCGACCGCTTCGGCATCGCCGACCTCTACCAGTTGCGCGGCCGCGTCGGGCGCTCCTCGCGCAAGGGCCACGCGCTTTTCCTGCTGCCCGAGCACGGCCACATTGACGAGGACGCGCGCCAGCGCATCGCCGCGCTCAAGAGGCACACCGGCCTGGGCGCGGGCTACCACCTCGCCCTGCGCGACCTCGAGTTGCGCGGCGGCGGCTCGCTCCTCGGCTCGCGCCAGTCCGGCCACATCGCCGCGGTCGGGTTCACGCTCTACTGCCAACTCCTCAAGCGCACCATCGCCCGGGCCAGGGGCGAGGCGCCGCCCGCGCTCGTGGACGTCACGCTCGCGCTCGACTTCGTGAACCTCTCGCCGTCGCTGCCCGACGACGCGTCCGCCGCGTCGCTGCCGTACTCCTACGTCGAGGACGAGCCCCACCGCGTCGCGCTGTACCGCAGGCTGGCCGAGGCCTCGGAGGCGGGCGAGGTCAGGGCCCTGCGCGGCGAGATGCGCGACCGTTTCGGGCCGCTGCCCGCGCCGGTCCTGCGGCTGCTGCGCATGAACGAGATCCGCGTCCTGGCCGCGCGCCGCGGGCTCCGCCGCGTGGAGGCCAGCGACGGGAAGGTCCGCCTGTTCCGCGACCTTTCGCGCGACCCCGTGCTCATCAACAACCGCCTTCCCGCGCTCAAGCCCGCGCCCGCGTCCGACATGCTCGACGCGCTTTTCAGGATCGTCGAAAAACTGCCGAAGCCCGCGGAATGACGGCGCGCCTTGTGGCCGGCCCGCGGTTTGTGCTATACTGGCCGCATGAAAATTTCAGTTCCGGGGCGCGTCTGCCTCTTCGGCGAGCACAGCGACTGGGCGGGCGGGCACCGCCGCACCAACGTCAACATCGAGCCGGGCATGGCCATCATCGCGGGCACCAACCAGGGCATCCACGCGGAGGTGCGCGAACATCCGACCCACCTCGTCTTCCAAGCCGCGCGCAACGACGGTTCGCGCGTGGAGCGTTTCGAGGTCCCGATGGAGCGCGCCGCGCTGCTCAAGGTCGCGCAGGAGGGCGGGTTCTTCAGTTACGCCGCGGGCGTGGCGTACCAAATCATGACGCACTACCGCGTGCGCGGGCTTGAGATTGACAACACGCTCACCGACCTGCCCGTGAAAAAAGGCCTCTCCTCCAGCGCCGCGCTCTGCGTGCTCGTGGCGCGCGCGTTCAACCGCGTGTACGACCTCAAACTCACCACGCGCGGCGAGATGGAGCACGCCTACCTCGGCGAAGTCGCCACGCCGTCGCGTTGCGGCCGCATGGACCAGGGCTGCGCGTTCGGCTCGCGGCCCGTGCTGATGCGGTTCGACGGCGACCGCATGGACACCGAAGAATTGCGCGCCGGCGGCGAATTTCATTTCGTCATTGTCGACCTCTGCGCGGGCAAGGACACGTGCGAAATTTTGAACAAGTTGAACCACTGCTACCCGTTCGCGGAGGATGATGTGTCGCGCAACGTGCAGGAATACCTTGGCGCGATCAACCGCGAGATCGTCACACGCGCCGCGGCCTTGCTCACCGCGGGCGACGCGCCGGGCCTGGGCGCGCTGATGGTTGAGGCGCAAAAAAAATTCGACGCCATGGTCGCGCCCGCGTGCCCGTCGCAACTCACCGCGCCGGTGCTGCACAAACTGCTCGCGTGGCCCTCGTTGCAACCGCTCATCCACGGCGGAAAGGGCGTGGGCTCGCAGGGCGACGGCACCGCGCAACTGCTCGCGAAGGACGCCGCGTCCGCGCAAAAAATCGAGGGAATCGTGGAGCGCGAACTCGGCATGAACGCGCTCATGCTGACGCTGAAGCCCGCGCGCCGCGTTCGCAAGGCGGTCATCCCAGCCGCGGGTTTCGGCACGCGACTCTTCCCCGCGACCAAGGCCGTGAAGAAGGAACTCTTCCCCGTGGTGGACCACACGGGACGCGCCAAGCCGGTCATCCTCTGCATCGTCGAGGAGGCGCTCAGCGCGGGCGTCGAGGAGGTGTGCATCCTCACGCAGAGCCACGACAAGCCGCTTTTCGAGGAGATTTTCAACCAATCCCCGCGCG
>Ga0082212_10013460_pt1 | contig 10229 bp, 5 predicted proteins | sample TergutNt197P3_FD_71548 | JGI IMG/M metagenome (GOLD analysis project Ga0082212, IMG submission 71548) | Neocapritermes taracua P3 segment gut microbial communities from Petit-Saut dam, French Guiana - Nt197 P3 | ecosystem: Host-associated > Arthropoda: Insects > Digestive system > Gut ...
GTAATCCTTAATAACTAAATTTCTATCTAATTCATTTTCTTTCAATATATTAGATATATGCATACTGATGTTGGGGATAGAGGTGTCAAAAAGTTCTGCTAAATGATTTTGATTGAGCCACACATTGCCATCTCGTGTCATCAAACTTACCGAACTCTTACCGTCATCGGTATGATAAATGATTATTTTTTGGTTTTCCATGAATGAGTTCAATTTGAGATGATAAACCAAGTGATTAAGTCAAAATTCTCTTTTTGATACTTTTCCTCTGTTTTCTTTTGTTGGGGCAAAATAACAGGTGTACTATTTCCTGCAAACAGGTTGTGAATCTGTGCTACAGCCGCCGGTTGTGCTTGCGATTGAATCCAATTGGCAAGGGCGGCGGATAATGTCTCTATCTCTTGCGGCGCTCCATGGTCCACAGCGGCAGGCACAAACCGCACCTCATTGCTGTGTTTTGCCAAAGCGTCCAATATCTCTTTGCGGTTGTGCAACACCGATTTTCCGCTTCTGTCTATATAGATCAGATGGTAGGGGTCTTGATGTTCCTGTGCCCATTTCGATTTTAGCAAGGCAATGATTCCCTCTGCCTTGCAACATTCGTCAATGATTGTAAAGCCGGTATAGATTCCGTTGGGTAGCGATTTGTAGTACTGTTCGCGGCTTTTGAGTTCGTTAAGCAAATCTTGACGGAACGTCTCTAAAGAGAGGTCGTCAAAACCCAACGATTTTTCGGAGTCAACATCATCTAAGGTGGTCTCCATCTGGCGCAGCATCTTCTCTTTTTGTTTTTGCTCCAACTTTTCGTCTTCTGCTTTTTGACGAAAAGATTCGGTAAAGTCCAATTGTACCTCCGATCCTGCCAATTTCATGGCAGCCATTCTGTTTTCGATACGTTCCTGCAAGTTTAAATAGTTGTTGATGTTGTCGGTTGGCCAATAGTTGATGCCAAATATCTTTTGATTGGGCGACCCAAGCCGGTCGATTCGCCCAAACCGCTGAATCACGCGCACCGGATTCCAGTGGATGTCGTAGTTGATGACCATATCGCAATCCTGCAAATTTTGACCTTCACTCAAAACATCCGTAGCAATCAAAATATCAATGGGATGAATGAGTTTGTTGTTGGTTTTTGGATCATTTTGTGAAATCCACTTTTTCCACTCTTCAAATTGTTGCAGAGGTAATGTTTGCGTAGTTGAGGGCACAAACTTCCACTCCTTTTCTCTAAAAAGTTTGGTATAGGGGGCAAATCGTTCCAAAATCCGAAACATTTCTGTTGTGCCCTCTTGATCCCAAGCAAAAGAAGAAGCGCCGCTTACCATGGCAATCTGTTTACATCCGCGTGCTTTGAGTTGGTTGTAAAGGTAGAGCGCCGTATCGGTATAAACGGTAAAAATCAAAACTTTGGGGTTGCCGTTGTTGGCGGCTTTTGCTCTCTTTTCCGTTATTTGGTGGATGAGGTCCTCTAACTTATCGTCAGTGCTTTTATGGTTCCGGGGTTTTTGGATCTCTGCATCGATCTTTTTTGCAAAGCGTTCCAAGTTAATATTGAGGGCATCTAAAGCTTCAATATCTGTTTTTATGTCTGACTTAAAATCATCCAACTTTCCCGCAGCGTCTATATCCGAGAGTTTGATTTTGCGTTTTGCGCCAAGCTCAAAAGCCTCGTCATCCAACTGAGTCTGTATGTCTTCGTCATCTTCCATGTCAAACTCATTGTCGCAATCGCTGTTCTGTTTGCTTTGCAGGTACTCCTCTATTTTGTCTAAGGCGTTTTGGTGGTGTGCGCGAACTTTTTCTACCGTTGACCAAAAAGAGAACCATGACGACTCCAATCTTTTTACCAATAAGATGTACATCATTTTAACCAAAAACTGGTCGCGCATTTTTTCGTTTTCCAATATGTTTTTGTTTTCGTATTGATCCACGAAAAAAGCGGGTTTGTACCCCGAAAGCATGGGTGGAAAGTGGTCGAACAACTCTTCAAAACTGTTGTAGTTGCCTATTTTTTTTGGCGTTACAAAACGATTGATGGGTTTCTCCTTTTGTGGAAAGGTTAAGTTGTCCTGAATCCCCGCAATCATCTTTCGGGTGCGGGCAACGGTGAGCGCGTCAATAAGTTTAAAAAAGTTATCGGGCATCTCTTTAATAAAGTCGCCGATTTTTGGACGATGGCGCTGCGTCCACTCGTGAAATTTGAATTGCGCTTTTCTAAAAGTGTCTGACAGATTCCCGATTTCCAACGTCTCTTTAAAACCATCCTCCGCCCCGCGAACCATCAATTTAAACTGATTGCGGATATCGAGCAACGAATTGTTGATGGGGGTTGCCGAAAGCATTAACACCTTAACATCCTCATTTTTAGATAAAATTTTGTCAATCAAAAACTTGTATCGTTTTGATTTGTCGTTGCGAAGGTTGTGGCTTTCGTCAATCACAAACAATTTGGGCTTTTCATTGGTAAAAAATGTATCCGCCCTGTCGGAATAGTTTTCCATCAGATGTTGGGTAAGGTCTGTGTGATAACGAATAAAATAGTCAAATCCATCTTGCTCAAATTTGGACTCTTGGTGTTTGAGGTACATATTCCAATTAGAGTGCAACTTTTTGGGACAGATTAGCACAACTTCGCTGCCTTGCAGTTGATAGAATTTCATTACGGCAAGGGCGGTCCATGTTTTGCCCAAACCTACGGCATCGGCCAAAATAGCGCCGTTGTATTTTTGGAGCATCTTGATGAGGCTCAATGCCCCTTTACGTTGAAATTCGTATAAAGAGTTATAAATAACGGTGTTCTCCAATCTGCCAATCTTTCTGTTAAAATCGGCATCGTCTTTCTCTTTCAATAGATCATTGCCAAACAGTTCAAACAATATTTTGTAGTACAACTCTTTGGGGGTGTATTCTATATATATCTTCTTGATTTCCTGTATCAAATACGTTTTAAAGTCTATTTTTTGAATCTTGCCATCCGCGCTCTTTACGATCTTTTCCTTATGGGCCTGCGGTTTGTTCCACAAAACTTCGAACCATTCAAGCACCTCGTTGTATTGAGCGTCTGAGCCAAAATTCCCAATATTGAGTTCAATATTGTTTGTAACCTTTAAACCCATTCCCGCTTCCGTTACGTTGGAGCTGCCCAAAATATAGTAGTTTAATTGAGGGTCATTATTTTGATTTTTATATAAATACACCTTTGCATGGCAAAAGTTGGGTTCAAGCGTTTTGGCTTTTACTTTGTCCAACTCCAAGAATGCGACCACCTCTTTGGCTACCTCTCTCAGTTGTAACGCCGCATCAATGCCAATTTCTTCGTTGAGCAAATCTATGGTTCTCACGAGCATAGAATCATCGTGTACAATGTCTCCCAAAACAAAGCGATAGGTTTCAATTTTTTCCTGCGTCTCTTGGGCAAGATAGGCCAACGCGCCCACGGTAAAGTACCCTGTTACCACCGACATGGTGCCGTTTTGGGTGTATTTGCTAAGCCATTCGTGCACTTTACGGGTTTCTTTTTCGTTATCTAAAAGCATGGTATGTAAGTGTTAAGTTGATTCTTTGTGTTCAATGATTTTTCGGTAACGGGGATTGGTTTGGGCAGCCAAAAAAAAGCCGCTCACCGAAGTGCGGGGATAATGCCTCCCGAAATTCAGGTCACGACTTAAATGCCATAAAATGAGAAAAAAGAATGAAACCAATACCATCAAGCCTCCGGAAGTGTACGGCCGAATTTAAGGCAAAGGTAGCGATGGAAACACCAATGGGGAGTACTACATTTGAGAAAGATGATTCACCCTCCCTCCTATTCGTACTGCTCCAATATCTCCTTCAACTGCCCCGCTTCCACGCGCCCAAACACCTTCTCCCCTATCGTCATCACAGGGGCTAAACCACAAGCACCCACGCACCTAAGGCAGTCTAACGAGAACTTTCCGTCTGCGGTAACTCCGCCCACCTTTACGCCCAACTCACGCATCAATCCGTCAACCACCTTTTCTGCGCCACGCACATAACACGCCGTTCCCATACATACCGAAATGGGGTAACGTCCTTTGGGGGTCATGGTAAAGAAAGAGTAAAACGTAACCACGCCATACACTTTGGCCAACGAGATTTTCAGGTTTCGGGCAACCTCTCGCTGCACCTCTTCGGGCAGATACCCAAAGGTTTCTTGCGTCTTGTGCAAAACGTTAATCAACTCGCCCGGTTGGTTGTTAAAGGAGGCGCAAATCTCTTTAATGCTATTTTTTTGACACTCCTGAAGTGTAACTGTACTCATAATTGTAGTCTTTGAAGGTTAAATTTCTGTTTTTTCAAAATAGTGGGTATGCAGCAGATGATGCGCTTTTTCGCTCATGGGTTTCCCAAGAAACTCTTCGTAGAGTTTGGCCACGTAGGGGTTCTCGTGCGATTTTCGAATGGGCTTTGCAGCATCTTCGCGATAGATGGCATCAAAGCGCGCTTTGATGATCTGTGAGTTTCCGTGGTGCAGCGGCTGACCGGCACCACCAATACATCCGCCTGGACATGCCATTATTTCTATTGCATGAAAGTTATAGATGCCTTCACGAATGCCGTCCAACAACTTACGGGCATTCCCCAAACCGTGGGCAATACCAATGTGAATGGCCGTTCCGTTAAAGTCTATGGTTGCCGTTCTTATTCCGTCCAAACCGCGCAGTTCTGTAAAATCTATTTTCTCCAACTTCTTACCTGTAAACACCTCGTAAGCCGTGCGCACAGCGGCCTCTATCACACCTCCGGTGGCGCCAAAGATCACGGCAGCTCCGGTGGACTCTCCCAAAGGATGGTCAAAATCTTCATCGGGAAGGGCGGCAAAGTTGATGTTTGCCTGCTTGATTAAGGCGGCCAACTCGCGGGTAGAGATGGAGAAGTCAACATCCGGATTCCCGTTTACCTTAAATTCATCGCGTTGACATTCATATTTCTTTGCCAAACAGGGCATTACAGAAACCACCACCATCTCTTCACGCTTAATGTTCAACTTGTTGGCCAAATAGGTTTTGGCCATGGAGCCAAACATCTGTTGCGGAGAGCGCGCCGAAGAGGGAACGTCCAACATATCGGGATAGTTTGTTTCAAAAAAGTTTACCCATGCCGGGCAGCAAGAGGTGAGGATAGGCAACTTGGCGCTCTTATCTCCATTTAGGAAGCGGCCAATCCTGTCGAGCAACTCGGTGCCCTCCTCCATAATGGTGAGGTCGGCGGCAAAGTCGGTATCAAACACCTTGTCAAAACCCAAATGACGCAAGGCGGCAGCCATCTTTCCGGTGACCAATGTGCCCGGCTTCAAGCCAAACTCCTCGCCCAATGCAGCCCTAACCGCAGGAGCGGTTTGTACCACAACAAACTTGTTGGGATCTGCCAAAGCGCGAATCACGCGGGGGGTGTTGTCCACTTCTGTTAATGCGCCGGTGGGGCAAACAGCCACGCACTGACCGCAGAAGGTGCAGGGGGAGTCAATAATGTCCTGCTCAAAGGCCGGCGCGACCACAGAGTTAAAGCCGCGATTGATGGCGCTTAATGCGCCAACCGTTTGCACGTCGTTACATATTGTTTCGCAACGGCGGCACATCACGCATTTGTCCATATCTCGGAGCAGAGAGGGAGAGGCATCTTTTCGATAGGTAGATATCTCTGCATTCTCCACGCTGTGAACTTCGCGAATGCCAAACCTCACCGCCAAATCCTGCAAGTCGCACTTGCCCGATTTTGGACAAATCAAACAATCTTTAGGGTGATCCGACAACAGCAACTCCAACACCGTCTTTCGAGAGTTCAGCACTCTGGGGGTATTGGTTCTCACCACCATTCCGGAAGAAACAACGGTACAGCAAGCGGGAGCCAAATTTTTGCGCCCCTCCACTTCAACTACGCAAATCCGGCATCCACCCGGTTTGTTTTCGATATTGAGGTGCTCCAAGTTCATGTAGCAAAGGGTGGGAATGTTGATCCCAATCTGCTTGGCAGCCCAAAGAATTGTTGTGCCCTTTTCTACTTCAACGGGCATATAGTCAATGGTCAAAGTTATTTTTTCCATACTGATTATCTTTATTGAATGTTAATTGCATTAAATTTACACTTGTCGTAGCAAGCGCCGCAACGAATACACTTTTGTTGGTCAATAAAGTGAGCCATCCGCTTTTCGCCTTGAATGGCGCTTGCCGGGCAGGCGCGCACACAGGCGGTGCATCCGGTACACTTATCTTCTACTATCAGGTATTGCTTTAACGCTTTGCAGCGTCCGGCAGGACACTTTCTGTCTCTTACGTGCACCAAATATTCATCATAAAAGTGTTCTAAGGTAGAGAGCACGGGATTGGGAGAGGTTTGACCCAAGCCGCACAACGCGGTATCTTTGATCACAATGCTCCTGTTGCGCAACTGATCTAAATCTTCCTCGGTGCCCTTTCCATCGCAAATCTTTTTGAGCATCTCATATAAACGTTTATTCCCAATGCGACAAGGAGCGCATTTCCCGCACGACTCCTCTACTGTAAAGTCTAAATAGAATTTAGCCACAGCCACCATACAGTCATCCTCATCCATAACAATCATTCCTCCGGACCCCATCATGGAACCGGCAGCAATCAGATTGTCGAAGTCAATAGGTGTATCTAAATGTTTTTCAGTTAAACAACCGCCTGAAGGCCCGCCTGTTTGAACCGCTTTAAACTTTTTGTTGTTTTTAATTCCTCCACCAATCTCAAAGATCACCTCTCTAAGGGTAATCCCCATGGGCACCTCTACCAAGCCCACATTATTTACCTTACCTGCCAAAGCGAACACTTTGGTTCCTTTGGATCGATCGGTGCCAATTTTGGCAAACCATTCAGCGCCTTTGAGAAATACCACGGGAACGTTGGCAAAGGTCTCTACATTGTTTACGTTGGTGGGCTTGCCCAAGTAGCCCGACTCTGCGGGGAAGGGCGGTTTTACGGTGGGCTCGCCGCGGTGTCCCTCCATGGAGTGAATCAGGGCGGTCTCCTCGCCACACACAAAAGCGCCTGCGCCAAAACGCAATTCAATATCAAAATGAAAACCGCTGCCCATAATGTTGTTGCCCAACAACCCATATTCACGAGCTTGACTAAGCGCTGTTTGCAAACGTTGAATGGCTAATGGATATTCTGCTCTAATATAGACTAATCCTTTGGAAGCGCCAATACAGTAACCGCAAATAGCCATTGCCTCTACCACTGAGTGGGGGTCACCTTCCAAGATGGAGCGATCCATAAAAGCGCCGGGGTCTCCTTCGTCTGCATTACATACCACATACTTTTGATCGCCTTGGCTTTTGTGTGCAAACTCCCATTTGAGCCCCGTGGGAAAACCTCCGCCGCCGCGCCCGCGCAATCCCGACTTTTTTACCTCATCAATTGCCTGCTGAGGAGTCATCTTTGTGATGACTTTACCAAGAGCTGCATAACCCTCTTTACAGAAGTACTCCTCAATTATTTCGGGATCAATAAAACCGCAATTTCGTAAGGCAATCCTGATTTGCTTATGAGGTTGAGAGGTGTCGTTGATGGTTTGGTAGTTCACAGGAAGAGTTCCCTCCACCTTGTCACCATTTTTAACATACTTTTCTACAATCTCCTGCGCCTTTTTGGCATCAACATAACTAAAAACCACAGGAGCCGCGCCCGGTTTGATTACCTCAACCGTTGGCTCTGCATAACAATATCCCATACAACCTGTTTGGGATACAACAGCCGGAATGTTTTCTTTTTCAATGAATTTTGTAAAAGTATTCATTACGGTACGTGCTCCGGAGGCAATACCGCAGGTGGCCATACCCACCTTTATCTGAACCGTGCCACTGGGAGCGCAACTTGCGTCCCTTTCGGAAACTTCCTGCACAAAACTTTGTTTCATCTTGTACAGATCTTCTAAGGATGAAATTTTTGCCATAAAAGAGTTAATAATATTATAATTAGATTGTTATACTTTTTTTATCTTATTCAAAGATACACTATTTTTACAAAAAAAGTGATATATTCATTCACGAATAAAATAAAGAGTGCCTTTTTTTATTCGTATGATTTAATGATTGAGTTAAGCATCTTCTCCGTTTTAGCCGCTCCTTCGCCAAGGATAAATCCAATTTGTTGCACTTGCCGCAAATTTTCTTCAATCACTTCACTCACGCGATGAATAATCTCTTCGGGGCGCTCCTCTTTGGAATGGAGGTTGCGAAAAACAGCACCCACCAATTTTTTCTGAATCAGCTGAAAAATTGAAACGTTGATCCATTTTCCTTCAATTTCCACATCTCGAGTAATATGCGTTTCGTCGTGATTTAAAATAAATTGAAACTGCGTGATGAGTAAGGGTGGAAGCAACGTTTTGATGTCGGCACCAATCAAATAGGGAATGATGTCGTGAATCTCTTTTACCTCTTCTCCAAGAATCTCAATAAAACCAAGGTTTGACTCCACCACCTTTAAATTTTCATCGCAAAAAACAATTCCGGTATTCAACCCTCTTACAAAGATCGATAAAGCTTCATTTCTTGCATACAACAACTCTTTGGTCTCTTCAAGTGCGCTCTTGGTAATTTTTAAGTCGCTCTTTACCATATCCAACTCTTCTGTGATCCTCTTTGAAACATAAGAGGATTCGCGATTACCTATCTGAGCGTTGGTAACGCACATTTCGGGAATGGCTCTGTTTTGGGCAACGGCGTGCGCCAACTCTCTACACGTAGAAAAGCCGCACGCACCGCAATTGACCTCTGTATTGTTGTTTTTCTTGGTAATGACATTGAGGGCAATCTTTATATCAAACTCACTGGGCGCAGGCAACTCATATTTTTTATCTACAAATTTGGCATCTAACTCTTTGTACTCCGAATGGATGGTTATGTTTTGTTTCCACTTGTCAACATCAAAGTGTAATAAACGTCTGCTGCTGTAATCTTTGACCAAGGCGTGCCGCAAATATTTTTTCCCTCCGTCCGAAGTGCCAGGCCCCATGATGCAGCCTTCGCAAAAGAAGATGCTAAAGTTGTGCTTCATGGTGGAGTTGTGGTGCAGGAACTGCTCCACTGCAAACATGGCGCAGTTTCCTGATGAGGTGATGGCATTTTCATTTAATAGACTCAAATCCAAACTTGTAGCCTCAAGAAAACCTAAGGGAACAGGATACATACTGCCTTTGTAACCTAACGGCTCGTCAAAGTCGGAGTATTCGCTAATGGTTTCGCTAATTTTAAACTCATCAAAGAGCTCCCGTAACTCTTTAAACGTTAATACAGCGTTGATATGTGTTAACCCTCGATACCGATCCACATCTTTTTTTGCAGCCACACAAGGGGTGAGGTAAACAACCTTGATCTCTTCGCCATACACTTTTCTTGCCACCAACGCCGATGCTGCAATAGGCGAAACGAATGGCACTAAATTACCAATGAGTTCGGGATAGCGCTTCTCAACCAAAGAGACCATCGCCGGGCAGTTACTTGTGAGGTAGTACTTTCCCTTAAACTCATCATGCGTCAATCGCCTATATTTTTCGGCAATAATGTCAACCCCAAAAGCCATCTCCATCACGTATGTAAATCCCAATAAACGAATCATTTGCACAAACTTTCTGTAGTCGGTTATGTCGGCAAACTCTCCGGCAATAGAAGGCCCGCAGATGGCCGCCACCTTCTCACCCGAATTGAGCAACTCTTTTACACCCGTTTTGGAGTCTAAATAGGTGATGGCCTTATAGGCGCACGTACCAATACATGAACCGCATTGAATACATTTTGTCTCTTCTATAAAAGGAAAAACGCTGTTTTTTCGCACCTGTATGGCCTTGACGGGACAAGCCCGAATACAGGAGTAACATGCCTTGCATTTACTCTTTTCTAATTGAATGACTGGGTCTAACATTTCTATGTAATGGGTTAAGAGTGATGCGGCAAAGGTAGGTGATTTTTTTTATTTTTTGTATCTCTAAATACCAAGTTTGCCAATGTAAAACGATAGCCATTTCGGTTTGACAAATGGGGAACACTATAGATTTCCTATGAGGTCAGGTATTCTGATACTTTTGAGTATGATTCTGAGTTGAATGGGAACTAAAAATTAAAACCAATACCCAAACTGATTCCTGCTTGTAAAAAAGAGAATTCAACCCATAAATGCAACTTTTTGGGAGGATCTGATGATGGCTAATTTTTTTTGAGAGAAAGAGAAAGTAGAAACCACTTT
>Ga0082212_10013461_pt1 | contig 10229 bp, 5 predicted proteins | sample TergutNt197P3_FD_71548 | JGI IMG/M metagenome (GOLD analysis project Ga0082212, IMG submission 71548) | Neocapritermes taracua P3 segment gut microbial communities from Petit-Saut dam, French Guiana - Nt197 P3 | ecosystem: Host-associated > Arthropoda: Insects > Digestive system > Gut ...
GCCTATTACAACATACTAAAAAACCACAGCCTGTGCGCCACCGCGATGACGGGAAAATACGTCGCGGATGCCGCAGGGCTGAAAATCGGGAAACTTTTGATGGGCGACTACGGAGGGGAGCAGCAGATGGCTTCGAGGATCTCATACAACGAGATAGACTGTCTGCTGTACTTCCGCGACCCCTCGAACGCCCAAAGCTACGACGAGGATTCGATGAACATACTTCGCCTGTGCGATATGCACAACATACCCGTGGCAACGAACATCGCCACGGCGGAGATACTGATCTGCGCGGTGGACCGGGGGGATTTGGACTGGCGCAATTATGTGAATCCCATATACAACAAAAACAAGGAGAACATTAAATCATGATACAAAAACCAAGGGGCACCATCGACATACTGCCGGCCGACTCGGCCAAATGGCAGTATATCGAGCAAACTATAAAAGATGTGTGCAAAGCGTACGGATACCTGGAAATCAGGGTGCCGACCTTCGAGGCCACGGAGCTGTTCGCGCGGGGGGTGGGCGACACCACCGACGTGGTCCAAAAAGAGATGTACACATTCACGCCCGCTCAGGACAAGGACAAAAAGAGCCTCACCCTCCGGCCCGAGGGGACGGCGAACGTGATGCGCAGCGTCATCGAAAACTCGCTTTACGGCGAGGCGCTGCCGCTCAAACTGTACTATATAATGACCTGTTTCAGATACGAGACGCCCCAGTCGGGCCGCTCGCGGGAATATTACACGTTCGGTGTCGAGCAGATAGGGGCAATGTCGCCGATTGTCGACGCCGAAGTGATGAGCCTCGCCGGCGCTTTGCTGAAAAAACTGGGCATAAAGGGCGTAGCCCTGCATATAAACTCCATCGGCTGCATGGAACCGGGCTGCCGGCCAAATTACCACAGGATATTAAAAGAATATTTGGGGAGCAGTTACGGCAGCTTATGCGAGACCTGCAAATCGCGCTTCGAGCGCAATCCCGCGCGGGTGCTGGACTGCAAGAGCGAAATATGCAAAAACATCGTGGCAGACGCGCCGAAATCAAAGGATTATTTATGCGGCGAATGCGGAGCACACTTCGAAAACACGCAAAGCTATTTAAAAGCTTTGGGAATGGATTTTGTCATAAACCCGCTGATCGTCAGGGGACTCGACTATTACACAAAAACGGTGTTCGAGTTCATCTCCGGCGACATCGGCGCGCTTGGGACGATTGCGGGCGGGGGCAGATATGACGGCTTAAGCGAGCTGATCGGCGGGCCCAAGCTTCCGGGCATAGGCTTCGGGCTGGGCATGGGGCGGCTCATGGCGGCCTTTGAGGGCTCCGGGGGGCAATTCCCGGAAAAAGACAAGCCAAAAATCTTCATAGCCTCGCTGCCCGGCGACGAGGCAAGGCAAACGGCGGCGACATTGGTTTGCAGCCTGCGCGAGGACGGCATCTATGCGGAAACGGACAACATGGACAGGTCGCTGAAGTCCCAGATGAAATACGCGGACAAAATCGGGGCGCAGTATGTGTATGTGATCGGGGAAAGGGAAATCGCGGAAAAAAAGGCTACCTTGAAGAACATGCGCACCTCGGAACAGGTTGATGTGGGCTTCGGCGATTTGGCCCAAAAGCTAAAAGAGGATATTTGAAATGGACGCGCAAAAACAGGATTTTGCCGCCGACAAAAAAATTAAAAAAGAAAAAATCGGCGGAAAAATATATCTGATGGCGAGCCCGTCGGGCGAGCATATAAACGTGCAGGACAACCTGAACACCATATTCAACGTATATTTCAAGCAAAACAAAAGAAGATGCAGGGCGATGAACGACGCGCCGCTTTACGTCGATGAGGATAATTTCTACGAACCCGACGTAAAAGTGCTCTGCCGCGAAACCCGAAGCGACGACATTCCCGTGATAGCGGTCGAAGTGCTGTCGAAATCGACCCGCGACAGGGACACGGGGATCAAGCTGAAAGAATACGCGAAACTCAAAATCAAAGAATATTGGATAATCGACTTGAAATACCATGCGATAGACATATACCTTCTCGGCGAGAGCCAAACATACGAAAAGCGCGACACATACACATATTATCCGCCCGGCGAAAGAGACGAAGAAGAAAACGAAGCCGCGACGGAATTTTCGCCGGTTTCGTTTCCGGAACTGATTGTGAAATTGGAGGATGTGTTCGATATATTCGAATAAAATCAAAAACAAAAAGGAGAAAACCAGAAAAATTATGGAAAGAAGCTATATTTCAAACGTAAAAACCGGGGAGCGAAACAAAATACAGGGTTTCGTCGAAAATATCCGAAACAAAAGCAAAATGGCCTTCATAGTCGTCAAGGACACCACGGGAAAAATGCAGCTCGCAATAGAAAAAGAAAAATATTCGGAGGATTTCGTGGCCAAAGTGGACTCGCTCACCTATGACTCCGTGGTGAGCGTCGAGGGGGAAGTGGTGGAAAACTCCTATGTCAAGCTGGGCGGCATGGAGATGTACCCCGAGAGCTTGGAAATCGAGTCGATCGCCGACGCGCTGCCCGTGCAAAAAGACAGCGCGATAGACGTGAAGATGGATTACAGATGGATCGACCTTCGATTTGAGCAAAACACGCTCATGTTCAAAATCCAGACGGAAATGGTCAGGGCGATGCGCGACTTTTTGCTGGAGCGCGACTTTTTGGAGATACATTCGCCGAAATTGATAGGCTCGGCCAGCGAAAGCGGCGCGAGCGTGTTCGAGCTGAAATATTACGACAGGAAAGCGTATTTGGCCCAAAGCCCCCAATTCTACAAGCAGATGGCGATGGCGGCCGGTTTTGACAAGGTTTTTGAAGTGGGCCCCTGTTTCAGGGCCGAAAAATCGTATACGAGCAGGCACACCACGGAATTCACGAGCTTCGACCTCGAATTTAGCTATATAGATTCGTTTCGCGACGTGATGAGCCTCGAGGCTGAGCTGCTCGCGCATATGCTTGAAAAAGTTAAGGCGAAATACGGGGAGAAAATCAAAGAAACATTCGGGCTTGAAGTAATCGTCCCCTCCGGCCCCTTCCCGGAAATGAAACTCGAGGATGTATACGCCGAGCTCGAGGAGCGCTACGGCTATTCGGTGCCGGAATCGGAAAAAGGCGACATGACCGCCGAAGCCGAACAGCTGAGCTATAGGCTGTCCCAGGACAAATTCGGCAGCGAGTTTCTGTTCGTCACCGATTTCGCCTCGGAAAAACGCGCCTTTTACCACATGAGGGAAAACGGGGTGCCGCAGGGCTTCGATCTCATTTGGCGCGGGGTCGAGATAACCTCGGGCGCGCAAAGGGAACATAGGTACGAAAAGCTCAAGCAGATAACCGAAGAGATGGGGCTTGGGGATGACGTCAAATATTACTTGGAATTTTTCAGGTACGGCTGCCCGCCGCACGGCGGGCTCGCGCTGGGCGTCGATCGGCTCACGATGCTGCTTTTGGGCCTGCACATCAAGGACGCGATGTTTTTGTTTCGGGGCCCAAACAGGCTCAATCCCTAAAAAATGTTTGAGGAAAATATGGCTGAATCGACAATATCGACCTGCTCGCTTTCGTCCGGTTCTTCGGGCAACTGCATATTCGCGGGCTGCAGGGGCACCAACATTTTAATCGACGCGGGCCGCTCGGCGAGGGCCATCGCGGGGCTGTTGGCCCAAATCGACCTAAAAATCGGGGACATAAGCGCGATATTTGTGACCCACGAACATATAGACCACGTGAGCGGGCTCAAAGTGCTGATAGCTAAGCATAAGATCCCCGTATATATGGTTTGGGAATCTTTCGACAACCTCGGAGGGGACTACAAAGAGGCATTGGGCGAAGTCATAAACTTCATAACCCCCTCCGAAAAGATAGACATAGGCGAGCTGCAGGTCGAGTGCTACGAAACCCCGCACGACAGCGCGGCGAGCGTGGGGTACATAATAAGGCAAAACGGCGAAAAAGCGGGCAAAGCCATCGGGATCGCCACGGATATAGGATATATGTCCGATGAGATCGTGGAATCGATCAGCGGCTGCCGGGTGATATACATAGAATCGAACCACGACCCGGAAATGCTCAAAAATTCGAGCTACCCCGCCCAAGTCAAGCAGAGGATAAAATCCAGGCAGGGCCATCTGTCAAACAGTGAATGCGCCCGGATTCTGCCGCACTTCATAAAAAACGGCGCGAGAAAGATAATACTTTATCATTTGAGCGGGGAAAACAACACCAAGGAGCTCGCCGTGAACGAATCGAAGACGAGCATACTCGAAGCGAAATTGAACGTGGGCACGGTATATCTCGGGGTCGCGCCTAAGTCCGCGCCCTCGAAGATGATAAGCGTCAAACAAAAATAACAAAAAATTAAGCAAGGGGGCGATATTTATGCATAAAAACAGCGTGAAGCTAAAAGACAGCGGACCGGCGTTTCACTCCGTGAGGCACGCCGGGATAGTGGTGACCACCGACGAGCTTTTGCGCGCGGTGGCAAGAGACCCGAACGAAAAAGTGAAAGGCCTGGATTTCGGGAATGCGGAGGGCGAGATTTCTTTTTGCGAGTACGCGGACCGGCTGCAAAGCCAAAACATTTCCTGGGTGACCTTTTTCCACGACTACTTTTTCGGCGGCAACAAGCGCGAGCTGGGACCCACGCACCCCGAGTTCATCGAGGCGGCCAAAGTGATGAACGGCGAATGCAAAAAGCGCGGCATGGGCATCGGGGCGAGCATCATAAACCCGCTCGATTTGGGCAGGGACTTTTTGGAAAAGTACAAAACCGGCGGGGTTCACAGGGTATACTTCGAAGGGCTGCTTTCCGGGGACGGCGCATTTTCGTTTTCGGGCTATATGCCAAAAAAATGGACCAACAACAAGGGTCCCATCGAACTCGAGCTCACCCGCCTGCGGCTGTTTTCGTTTGAGGCGGCCGAAGCCGGGGACGACTACACCGCGGTGGCCTATGATTCCATAACGGAGATAAAGGACGGCTTCGGCTATGAGACGATAGTCTCGGAAGAGGCTCCGGAAGGCGCCCCGAAAAACTTTGAGAATTCATATATCAAGATCACCGGCCAAACAAAAAACCCCGGCAACCGCGTGCTGGCCGTTTTGCACATGGCGACCCCCGAAATGGACTATTTCCACCCCGAGGCGCAAAGCTACATAAACGGCATAATCGATATGTACAACTCCTGCGGCATACAGTTTCGCGAGTTCTACTCCGACGAGATGCACATACAGTTCGACTGGGACTTTGCCCATTTCGGCCCAAATGAGATAAATACCCGGTTCATGACCGAAAACTTCGAGAAAAAGCTCGCGGAAATCGACCCGCTGTTTTTGGATTTCGACAAGTTTCTCGTATATTTCTGCAACATGACAAACGGGCGCTTCGGCGGATCCGGCGCCACCCAGCACGTGATGGGTGCCTCGCCAAAGTTGCTGCACAAGACTTTCGCCTTGCGCAAGATATACTTCGAGACCTTGCAGGAGACCGTGGTGGAACTCATCGACAGCGCCCGAAAATACAGCGAGGCGCTCTACGGGTTCCCGGTGCGCACGCTGGGCCACGCCACATGGCAGGAATCGCCCACCTGCGACAAATACCACAAAGACGGCAATTTTCAGGCCGCAGCCAAAGCGGGCGCCTCGATGTACGATTATACGCCCGATTTTGTGTACTCGAGCTCGATACGCGAGGCGATCTCGGCCTGCTACGACTACTTCAGGTGGAACGACTATTATTCCGGCGGGGGAAACGATTTTTGCGAGTGCGGCTGGTTTGACCGCAATTACCACGGCGGGGCGATGACCGCCAGTTTCGCCGCGCTGAACCGCTGCGAGTGCTGCTATTGGGGGGCCTGGGGCTTTCCCGGCGAGGCGGGAAGGCGTTTTTCTGCGCTCTCGGCCGCCTACGGCGCGGGCGGCGGACATAACGCCTGGGTAAACGAGGGCAGGATGAGAATCTGCGAGACGCTGGTGATCTACCCCAAGGATTTATTGTACTGCAATGAGCGTTTCGGCTCATGGACGGTGCAGTACGGATACGCAAACTATATCACCGCCGATAAATTCGAGTCGGAGACAAAGATAGAAAACGGCAGGATCCATGCGGGAAACGCCGACTACGGGACGGTGGTCGTGGCTTTCGAGCCATTTGCGGGCGACGCATTCATAAAAAAGCTCGAAGAATTCGCCGAATCGGGCGGCACGGTTCTGTGGACTTCGGCTTTCCCGGTATGCGAAGACGGCTATGCCAACCCGGCCTGGGAAGCGCTGTTTGGCGTGAAGGCGGCGGGCGCTTTGCTTTCCGGGGAGAAGACCGGTTCGGTATCCTTTGCCGGAATTTTTGAAGGCCTGGCCGATATGGCCGTACTCACGGATTTTATGGTGGACAGGGCATATCCGGTAAAATGCGAAAACAGCCTGCCCGCAGCGTACATAACCGCGCCGGACGGCCAAAAGAAGATCATCGGAGCCGCAAAAAAAGCCGGCAAAGGCCAAGTATGCTACATGGGCTGCCGGCTGCGCGACGACCAGTCGAAATCGACCGGCGAAGATGTATCGGCATTTACCGACATATTATACAAGCTCGGGGCGTTTGGCGGCGAGCACGACGCGAACTACCTCGCAAGAAAAAGCGGCCACTATTTCGCAAGATTCCAAAACGGGGCGAAATCGGCTTCGGTGCACACCCGCGACATAGCCGAAGACTGGGAGGGCGGATTTTTCAGGAACAAAGAAAAAGACGCAAAAGCGATGGAGGGCCGGAGCCTTCCGCCGATGGAATTGAATTTCTCCGACAAAATCGTCGATGGCGACAGGATCAGCTATCTTGGCGACGGATTTGTGTTCTGGCGCAAAGACCCGAATGGCAGGCTCGAGGCGTTCACGGGATACAACACGTCCGGGATTTCGCTCGACGGCGTCGAATATAGATTCTGCGACGGCAAAGCGGATATTTCATTTGCCCCGGTGCACCCCGAACGGCTCCCGGACGGATACAAAAACGGTTTTTGGCTGCACAGCTCGGTCGGCAAGCTGAGGGCGCCGAGTTCCGCGCTGCCAAAAGGGGGCGCCGCATGTTATCTGAACGCCTCGGGTGACGGCGCCGCGCTCGAGCCCGCCGACGCCAAATATACGGCCGGGAATGGCGAGGCTGAATTTGACATACCCGAAAATCTGCTCGGCCGGCAGCTTGTTTGGCTTTGGTGAAGGTGAAGGAGGGTTGATTTTCACGGAATTATTGATCTCGGCGATAAAAAACGACAAGGAATACAAAAATCTCATATATGAATTGGGCAAACCGAGCCTCGAAAAGAAACGGCTGCCGATGGTGGCCCAGGGGCTGTGCGAGGGGAGCCTCGAAACTTTCACGGCGGCGGTCTGCCGCGATTTGAAGCAGAAAGCGCTGATCGTGGCAAGCGATGAAAAGGCCGCCGCCAAACTGCGGGACTCCATGCTCAATTTTTTCGGAGGCGTCTATGTATATCCGAAAAAAGACTTTATCTTCATGGGCATGGAAAATACCAACAACCCGTTTGAGCACGAGAGGATGAAAATCCTGTCCAAAGTGATAAACGGGGATTTTGAGGTGGTGATAACCACCCCCGACGCCATGCTGCAATACACGCTGCCCGGCGAAAATCTGATCGATCACTCGATCGAGCTGAAACTCGGCGGGAGCATAAAAGATATGGACGCCCTTTTGGCCGGGCTTGTGAGGGCGGGCTACAAGAGGGCCGAAATAGTCGAGGAACCCGCGAAGTTCTCGGTGCGGGGCGGCATCATAGATATTTTCTCGCCTTCGGAAGAATATCCTGTGAGGCTGGAGCTTTTCGGGGACGAGATAGACGCGATGGGCATTTTCGACCCGCTCACCCAGCGCAGGATAGAAAACATAAAGGAATTCACGGTGATCCCCGCCACGGAAATCGTGTTCGACGCCCAGTCGAGGCAGAACTGCGCGGCCGTTTTGGAAAAACTGACAAAAAACAAAAATTTGGATCAAACGGTGGCGGACAGGCTTTGGTTTGAGATGGACTGCCTGAAAAACGGGGAGGATGTAAGCTCCAAGGACAAATTCATCTCCTGCGTGTACGGGGCCGAAAACAAAGAGTGCCTGCTCGATTATTTTGCCCCGGACTCCACCGCGCTGTTCATATTCGAATCCGCCAAAGTGAACGAAAAACAAAAAGCTTTCGAGCAGATCATGGGCGAAACTGTGGTCGATTTGATCGAAAGGGGCTATATAGACGGCAAAAACGCCGAATATTTCGCTTCCCTTGAAGATTTCCAGGCGATGCGGCTTGGCTTCAAGACGGTGATTTGCGACGCTTTTGTCTCCGGGATGGAAGGCATCGAACTTTCGGGGCTGTATTCGTTTGCCACGCGGCAGCCGCCGCGCCTTTCGGAGGGGTTTTCCCTGCAGGGCGACGAGCTGGAAAGATATTTGTCCTCGGGCTACAGGACCGCGATTTTGCTCGATTCCGAGGCGGGGATCAAGAGTTTCGCGGATTATCTCGAGGATTTCGAGATCAAGCACATCATAATAGACCCTGCGGATCTGGCCGGCAAATACAGCGATGTGGAAAACCTGCCGCCCGGATACGCTTCGATCATAAAAACCCCGCGCATAGGAGACGGGGCGCAAAGCGGGCTGTTCGACCTGCAGGGCTTCGAGCTGCCAAAGCAAAAATTCGCAATAATCAACGAAAGCCACTCCGACAACCGCGCGCAGGGTCCAAAACGCGCGGCGAAATCCGCCGGTTCGGGCAAATACAGCAAGACCCCGCGCCAAAAGCTGATGGCCTACACCGACCTCGCGGTGGGGGACTACGTGGTGCACAACAATTACGGCATAGGCAAATTTTTGGGCATAGAGCGGCTCACCGTTTCGGGCGGGGTGCAAAAAGATTACATAAAAATACAGTATTTGGGCACCGATGTGCTGTTTGTGCCCTGCAACCAGCTGGATTTGGTCTCAAAATATATAGGCGCAAAAAGCGAGGAGGGATTGGTCAAACTCTCCAAAATGGGCGGGCCCGCCTGGACCAAGGCAAAAACAAAGGCGAAATCGGCGGCGCGCGACATAGCAAAGCAGCTGATCAAGCTCTATGCCGCAAGGCAGAGCAAAAAAGGCCACGCTTTTAGCGAGGATATCGAGTGGCAGAAAGATTTCGAGTCGCTGTTCGAATATGCGGAGACCGACGACCAGCTCATCTGCGCCCGGCAAATAAAAGAGGACATGATGCGGCCCGTGCCGATGGACAGGCTACTTTGCGGCGATGTGGGCTTCGGCAAGACCGAAGTGGCGCTCAGGGCGGTGTTCAAATGTGTATCGGAATCCAAGCAGGCGGCGATCCTGGTCCCGACCACGATACTCGCCTGGCAGCACTACCAGACGATACTCTCGAGGTTCCGCGAATTTCCCGTGAGGGTGGATTTTCTGTCGAGGTTCAAGCCGAAAAAAGAACAGGACGCCGTCGTGAAAAAATTAAAGGCGGGCGCCATAGACATAATAATCGGCACGCACAGGATAATCCAAAAAGACATACAATTTTATGATTTGGGGCTTTTGATCGTGGACGAGGAGCAGCGCTTCGGCGTGGCGCACAAGGAAAAGCTGAAGCAGCTCGCCGACAACATCGACGTGCTGACGCTGACCGCGACTCCCATACCCAGGACCATGAACATGGCGCTTTCGGGGATCAGGGATATGTCGGTGATCGAGGAGGCCCCGCACGACCGCCTCCCGGTGCAGACATATATATTCGAATACGACGAGAACGTGATCGCCGACGCGGTCAGAAACGAGATCCGGCGCGGGGGGCAGGTTTTCTATCTGCACAACAGGGTGGAGACGATAGAGCAGAAAGCGGTGCGGCTCGGCGAGATCTGCGGCGGGGACGTGAAAATCGGCGTGGCCCACGGGCAAATGGACGAAGGGGCGCTTTCGAAAGTCTGGCGCAGCATGCTCGAAGGCGAAATCGACGTTTTGGTTTGCACCACCATAATCGAATCGGGAATTGACATCCCCGACGCGAACACCCTGATCGTCGAGGACGCGGACAGGCTCGGGCTGGCGCAGCTCCACCAGATCAGGGGCAGGGTGGGCAGGTCGAACCGGCGCGCCTACGCCTATTTCACCTATCCGAAACAAAAGGTTTTATCCGAAATTTCGGCCAAAAGGCTCACCGCGATACGCGAATACACCGAATT
>Ga0082212_10008824_pt2 | contig 10228 bp, 6 predicted proteins | sample TergutNt197P3_FD_71548 | JGI IMG/M metagenome (GOLD analysis project Ga0082212, IMG submission 71548) | Neocapritermes taracua P3 segment gut microbial communities from Petit-Saut dam, French Guiana - Nt197 P3 | ecosystem: Host-associated > Arthropoda: Insects > Digestive system > Gut ...
CGTGGAACTTGTCGCCGAGGTTGATGTCCTTGACGAAGATGGTGTCGCCAAGCTTGAGGTGCGCGACGTCCATCTCGAAGACTTCGATGAGGTCCTGGATCTGCGCGTCCACCTCGATGGCGCGGAGCATCTGGGTGAGGATGCCGCCGCCGACGCGCACGCCCTCGGGTTCGCCGTGGAGGCGGATCTGGATGGTGATGCGGGTCTTGTCGGTGAGGCTGACCTGCGAGAAGTCGAGGTGGTCGGGCTTGCCGGTGAGGACGTGGTTCTGGCGTTCGCGCAGGAGCACGTTGACGGGCGCGCCGTCGAGGTCGAGCCTCGCGAGGAGCTGGCCGCCCTTGTGGCCGCGGACGGCGAGCTCGAACTCGTGCGCGTCAATGGCCACGGGCGTGGTCTCGCCGCGCGGCCTCATGATGGCGGCGGGGATTTTGCCCTTCCCCCGCAGCCGGCGGGCCTCGGCGCTGCCGTTTGCGCGGCGGGCCTGGGCGTTGAGTGTGATTTGTTCCATGATGGTGTTTTCCTTGGGGTGGGTTGGGTCGCGCCGCCTTCCTACTGGGGGTTGAAGAGGGAGGAGACGGACTGGTCGTCGTGGATGCGCCGGATGGCTTCGCCGAGCAGGTCGGCCACGGTGAGCACGGTGACGGGGAACCCCTGCGTGTCAATGATCGGCACGGTGTCGGTGACAACGAGCTCCTCGATGCAGGATTCCTTCAGGCGCTGGACGCCCTTTTCCGTCACGGTGCCGTGCGTGACCACGGCCCGGATGGAGGCCGCGCCATGCTCCCTGAGGAGCCGCGCCGCCGCCGAAAGCGTCCCGCACGTCGTCGTGAGGTCATCAACCATGACCACGTCGCAACCCGCGACGTTGCCGACGACGCTGAACGCGTCCACCTCCGTTGGACCGAGCCTCTGTTTCGCGACAATCGCCAGGCCTGTGCCCAGCATTTGCGAATACCCGTAGGCCGCCTTCACCCCACCGGTATCGGGGCTTACGACAAGGGGCCTTGCCAGGTTCTTCTCGCGCAGATGTTTCACCAATACTGGCGCCGCGTAGAGATGGTCCACCGGGATATCGAAAAAGCCTTGTATCTGCTGGGCGTGCAGGTCCATCGTCAGCACGCGGTTCGCGCCCGCGGCGACCAGCAGGTTCGCCACGAGTTTCGCGGTGATGGGCACGCGCGGCTGGTCCTTGCGGTCCTGGCGCGCGTAGCCGAAGTAGGGCAGCACCGCGGTGATGCGCGCGGCCGAGGCGCGGCGCGCGGCGTCAATCATGATGAGCAGCTCCATCAGCGCCTCGTTCGGCTGGTGGCAGATGGACTGCACCATGAACACGTCCGCCCCGCGGATGTTGTCGCGGATCTTCACGTGCGTCTCGCCGTCGGGGAAGCGGCTGATGTCCACCTGCCCCAGGTCCTTTTTCAGGAACCCCGCGATCTTCTCCGCGAGCGGGCGGTTGGAGGTGCCGGAGAACACCCGCAGTGTTTCAATTTGTGCCGAACGTTTCAAAATGGTTTCCTCTTTCCGTCCCGCCGCGGGGATGGTTGCCCGACATGGATTCGAACCATGGCTCTGGCCTCCAAAGGGCCGTGTGCTGCCGTTACACTATCGGGCAGTGTTTGAACCAAGACGCTCCACACACGGCTTCCGAGGCGCTTCCGCACCTCCTCGCCATGGCGTTTGCCGCGGACCAGCGCGAAGACCGACGCGCCGCTCCCGGAGACAAGCACCCCCTCCCCGCCCGCCGCCGCCAGCCTGTGGGCCAGCGCCGCGACGGAGGGGTGTTGGGAGAACACCACCTCCTGCAAACCGTTGTGTAGCGCCGCGGCCGTGGACGCAACGTCCCCACCGCGAACCGGAGCCGCGATAGTATGCGATAAACCGCCCCCTTTTGTCAAGGGGAAAATTTCGCTTTGTTTCCGCGCGTAATGCGCGTACACCTCCCCCGTCGCGCAGTGCGTTCCGTCGTTGGCCACGACCATCCACATGCCCCGGCCGGGCGGAACGCGGATGCGCCGGACTCTCTCCCCGCGGCCCGTCATCAACACCGCGCCGCCGAGGACCAGGGCGGGAACGTCGCTGCCCAGTTCCGCGGCCATGCCCAAAAGTTCCGCGTTTTTCATGCGCACGCCCCACAATTTTTGCAGACCGCGCAACACTGCCGCCGCGTCCGCGCTGCCGCCACCCAGGCCGCCGCCGAGCGGGATGCGCTTGGTGATTTGGATGCGCGCGCCGCGCGTGACGCCCGTCCTTTTTTCGAACAACCGCGCCGCGCGCAGGGCGATGTTTTCGCCGGACATGCCGGAGAGGTCCACGCCCTCCGCGCGCATCTCCACCTCCACGCCGGGATCCTCCGTCTCCTCCAGCCGCACCGTGTCGAACAACCCCACGGGCATCAGCACGCTGCGCAGTTCGTGGTAGCCGTCCGGCCGCCTGCCGAGGATTTCAAGCGTGAGGTTGACCTTCGCGGGCGCGAGGATTTCAACGGTTCGTTTTTTTTCCATGGGTGTTTTCATTAAAACAAACCCCATTGTAACACACGCGCCCTACGGGACGCAAGGTAGGGCGACGGCGTCCTGCCTGGCCGAACGTAGCACAGGCCTCCCGGCCTGTGTTGCGTTGCTTGTCGTATGCACAGGCCGGGAGGCCTGTGCTACGTTTGGCTCGATAGATTCTCGCCCTCCAGGGACATGGCGGATTAAAACAAAAACGGCGTGGCAACAGCACATGTCACCACGCCTAAAATGGACATAAACAAACGGCTAGTTTTTAACAATCACCTCCTTTTGTAGTGTCAACCTCCTGTTGCGGCGAGCGGGGACGCTCGCCCTCCATTTCCAACCATTCGCCTAGAATCTTTGCATCTGGAGGGCGAGCGTCCTCGCGAGCCGAACGTAGCATAGGCCTCCCGGCCTGTGTTGCGGTCGTTTGCACAGGCCGGGAGGCCTGTGCCACGTTGCGGCCATGGTTGAAAACTTTTTTTACAACCCCGTTTTTCGGGCCGTTTTTTCTTAAATAAACCGTTGTTTGAAAACGTGTTGCGTCATCGCAACAGCCTGTTCATAAGATGTTGATAGATTGAAGGAAATTTGGGCTTGTCATACGAGGGAAAAACGGGTTTATTGGTGTGCACGCGCGGGACTGTTTCCCGCGTGTGTTTTTACGAAATGCCGAGATGACCATGGATGTTCAACCTTTGTGGGAAAACGCGTGCAAGCATCTCAAGGAGATATTGAATCCGGACGTGTATTCACGCTGGATCGCGGTCATACGACCCCTTGAGATTGCGAACGACACGCTTGTCCTGTCCGTCGAAAATGATTTTTGCAAGATGTGGCTGGAGGACAACTACCTCCAATTGATTGTGAACGCGCTGCGCCTGGGAGAGGCGCCGGAGAGTCTGCACGTGAAGTTCACGGTGCGCCAGCAGGAGCCGGCCACGGAACCGGAGGAGGTCGCGGAGCCAGGTCAGGCCGCGCCGGGGGAAAAGGAAAAACGCAGGCCGCAACGCCGCATGAAGGGGGTGGCGGTGACGGAGTTGAACGAGCGCCTGACGTTCGAGGAGTTCGTGGTCGGGCCGTCCAACAGTTTTGTGCACGCGGCGGCCATCGGCGTGACGCAGTCGCTGGGCAAGGCGTACAACCCGCTGTTCATCCACGGCCAAAGCGGGCTTGGCAAGACGCACCTGCTGCAGGCCATCGGCCACCGCGTGGCGCAAACCATGGCCGGCGCGCGTGTGGCGTATGTCACTACCGAGTCGCTTCTCAACGAGTATGTTGACGCGATCCGCTCGAACACGACGCTGGCGTTCCGCAACCGTTACCGAAGCGTGGACCTGCTGCTCGTGGACGACGTGCATTTCTTCGGCGGCAAGGAAAGCCTGCAGGAGGAGTTTTTCCACACGTTCAACACGCTATTCAACGCGCGCAAGCAGATTGTCATGACGTCCGACCGCCTCGCGCGCGAAATCCCGGGACTTGAGGAAAGGCTGGTGACGCGCTTCCAGTGGGGCCTCGTGATCGCGTTGGAAAAACCGAACTTCGAGACGCGCCTGGCGATCTTGCGGTACAAGCACCAGTCGGCCAACCGGCAGTTGAGCGAGGATGTTTTGATGTTCATCGCGGACAACATCCAAAGCAACGTGCGCGCGTTGGAATGCGGTTTGAACACGGCGCTGTGGTACGCGAACCAGCAGCCGGAAGTCCCCATGAACGTCGAGCGCGTGCGCGACATTTTGAAGGATGTCCTGGACAAGGAGCAGTTGAAGGATTTGACCTTCGACGAAATCCAGCGCGCGGTCGCGGAGTTTTACGACGTGCGCCTCACGGACATGTCGAGCAAGCAGCGTCCGCAATCTGTCGCGCTCCCGCGGCAGATCGCCATGTACCTCGCGCGCAAACTCACGCACGCCTCGCTCCAGGACATCGCCAACGCGTTTGGCAAGACGCACGCGACGGTCCTGTACGCGGCAAAGGCGATTCAAAACCGCATTGACACCGAGGAAAAACTGCGCGGGGACGTCCGCCAAATCACCCGCCGTTTAGGACGCGATCCCGTGGCGTATCAACTCTAAACAAGGAATTCGTGTGTTAAAAACCTGTGAAAAAACTGTCAGGCGCGTGTATGGCCTTTTCAAGCAACCCCGGCGCAATCACCGTCCGCCCCGAACCATGAACAACAGCCAACTGTTTTTCACAACGTTGCCAACGTGTTGTCAACACGCATCCGGCTTGCCCCGGCTGGCTTTTTTGGACTTGCAAACAAAATGCGCCGCGCCTACTGTTAGTGTTGACGTATAACAATAAAATCATTATTATAACAAACCTTCCCTTTTTGAGTCCACAGGAACAACACATGAAATTCACGGTCACGCGCTCCAAACTTCTTGAAGGCCTGCAAAAGGTGCAAAACGTTGTCTCGACGAAAAGCACCTTCCAGATCCTTTCAAACGTCCACATCAGGGCGGACAAGGATCTGCTTTGGCTCGCCACAACGGACATGGACATCTCCGTCACGTGCAGCGTCGAGGCCGTGGCCGAGCAGCCCGGCGCCACGACCCTGCCCGTGCGGCGCCTCACCTCCATCGTGCGCGAACTGCCCGAGGGTCCGATCACCTTCGACATTGACGCCGACGACCACGCGACCGTGCAATGCGCGTCGTCGTTCTTCAAGATATTGGGGTTGCCTGTGGCGGACTTCCCGGCGTTGCCAAAGGCGTCGGGCGATTTTTATTTCATGCTTGAAAAAAGCGTGCTGCGCGAGATGTTGGCCAAGACCGCGTACGCGGCGTCGCTCGACGAGACGCGGCGCGCGTTGAACGGCGTGTTGTTTTCGTTCAACGAGGGCAAGTTGACCCTGGTCGCCACGGACGGCCGCCGTCTCGCGCTCATCGAGCACGCGGTGGACTTCCCCGCGGACAAGGCCGTGGACTTCATCCTGCCGAGCAAGGCCGTGAACGAACTCCGGGGCGTCCTGTCCGACGGCGGGCAGTTGAAAATCAACGCGCAGAAGAACCAGGCCATCTTCGAGTTTGAGACCACCACCTTCACGAGCAAACTCGTGGACGCGGTTTATCCGAATTACCGTCAGGTGATTCCCGGCGCGTGCGAGCAGCGCATCGTTTTGCCGCGCGAAGATTTGATCGCCGCGATTCGCCGCGTGTCGCTCATCACCACCGACAAGTCGTGTTCCGCGCGTTTCATCTTCGCCGACAACCAACTGTGCATCTCCTCCAATTCCCCGGAGGTGGGCGAGGCGCGCGAGACCCTGCCGATCAAATACAACGGCAAGGAGATCTCCATCGTGTTCAACCCCGAATACGTCATGGACCCCATCCGCACGCTGGACAACGACGAGATCGCCATCGAACTCACCGACAACCACGCGCCCGCGCTCATCAAGTGCGACCTGCCGTTCCTGTACGTGCTCATGCCGCTCAGGGTATGAAAACAACAGACATCCATATCCGCGATCCGTTCATCCTCGCCGAGGACGGGACATATTTTCTTTATTCGCAAACCGGCAACCGCGACGAAAATGCGTCGCGCGGGGTCGAGGTGCGCACCAGCCGCGACCTTAAGAATTGGGACGCGCCTCAAACCGTCATGCGCGCGCCGAAAGGCACGGAAGCCGTGTGGGCGCCGGAGGTGCATGCGCACAATGGCGCGTATTATCTTTTTGTGACGCTGACATTTTCCGAAATCCTCGGCAAACCGCCCGTTGACGCGCCCGACTGGATGCCGTTGCAAAAGCGCGGTGTTTGGATCTTCCGCGCCGCGTCGCCACTGGGGCCCTTCCTGCCCTTGCGCGACGGACCGCACACGCCGCCGGAATGGATGGCGCTCGACGGCACGCCGTTCTTCGAGGACGGCGTGGCAAGCATGGCCTTCTGCCACGAGTGGGTTCAAATTGTCGAGGGCACGATGGACCTCGTGCGTTTGTCCGACGACCTCTCCGCGCCCGTGGGTGAACCCGCGGTGTTGTTCAAGGCGGGCGACGCGCCGGGCGCGATCATTGACCCGCGCAAGGGCAAGGTCACGGACGCGCCGTTTTTTTACAGGAGCCCGCGCACCGGCCGGCTCTTCATGACGTGGTCCACGTTCATCCCGGGCAACGGCTATTGCGCGTTCCAGACGCAATCCCAATCCGGCCGCGTGGCGGGCCCGTGGGGCGCGCACGCGCCCCTGTACACCGGCGACGGCGGACACGGGATGCTCTTCACCGATTTCAACGGCCGCCTCCTGCTCGCCCTCCACCAGCCCAACAACGACCCGCTTGAGCGCCTCCACCTCTTCGAGGTTCGCGAGACGGACGTCGGTTTGGAAATCGCAGGGGAAATCGAACCATGAAAAAAATTGTGTTTCCTGTCTCCTGTCTCCTCTTTCCTGTCTGCCTCGCGTTCGCGCGTCAAAACCCGTTCGACCTCCCGGAGTTTTTTGAGACGCACAACCAACTCCGCATGCAACTCATCGCGGCCATCCAAAAGAAGGACCACGCCGCCATGGAGGCCGTCTCGCGCAAGGGTGTCGCCGCGCTGCCCGAGGACGCGCTGTGGCATTACAACCTCGCGTGCAGCCTCGCGTTGCAAGGGAAGGAGCCGCAGGCGTTCGCCATGCTCGACAAAGCCCTCACGCTCGGGTTCACGGACGCGAAGTTGCTCGAAACCGACGAGGACCTCGAGCCGCTCCGCAAGCGCCCCGATTTCAAGCGTTATGTCGAGCGCGCGCAAAACGCCAAGCCCGCGGCCGAGGCGCGCCTTGTGGGGGACGACCTCGTCGCGGAGGTCACGGCCGGCAACACGGTCTTCGACTTTGAGACGGGCCTGTTCCGCTCGTACTTCGTCTTTCCGGAAAGGCAGCCCGATTCTCCCGCGTGCCTCGGCCTGCTCTACGACAACCGCGACGCCGGCCACTCGCAACTCGACACCGCAAACTTTCCCGGCCTCGCGCGCGTCGTGTACGGCGAAGAGCCCCTCGCGCGCAACCTCCACCAGGCGGGCGCGCAGTTCCTTTACAACGCCGTCACCATCGGCAACTCCTCGCTCGCCATGACCGAGGGCCCGTACTGGCGGTGCGTCACGCGCATGCTCGTCACCGACACCCGCCGCGGCGCGCAACTCTTCACGCAGTACAACGCCAACCACGTCTACGTCTATCCCGCGCACCACGACTACCTCGCGGCCAAGGCGGGCGACACTTTTTCCGCCAACCCGCCGTACGTCGTCACCTCGCAGGGTTCCTCCGTCTCCGACCAGCCCTTTGTCAACGCGCTCTTCTCCGCGCTCGCCGCGTTCACGCCCGAGATGCGTGATTTTTTGGCGCGCGCCAACCGTGTTTCGCCGACCCTTCACATGATGCTGCGCTCCACGCAAAAGCACCTCGCGTCGCCCGACGACTACCTCACCGGCCGCGCCCACCGCCCCGTGCTCGAGGCCGCGAACCTCGACGCCGACGCCATGGTTGCCATGGCCCGCGCCATGACGCCCGAGACCGTCCCGCCGCTCGTGTTCGTCAACTTCGCGGGCATGGACCCGCCGCCCGCGCGCCTCGGCGCCGACTTCTTCGACCACCGCGGCGACGAACTTGTGATTCAAACCCCGGCCCTGTACGCCATGGTCATGCGCGGCCCCGCGGAAAAACGCTCCTTCACGTTCGCCGCGGGATCCGTCCCGCCCGGCGTCACCGACAAGATGGAATACCGCTGGGTCGTGTTGCAGGGCGACCCCGCGCTCGTCGAAATCAAGCATCTGCGTCCCAACAACTCCGCCGCCACAATCACGCTCACCCACCCGCCCATCCTTCCGTTTCCGGTGGACCCCGGCGCGGCGGAACCCCTCATGACCTCGCGCGTGGACGTCGGCGTCTTCGTCCACAACGGCGTCCACTGGTCGCCGCCCGCCATGCTCTCCTTCTACTACCTCGCCAACGAGGAGCGCATTTACGACGTCCACGGCCGCCTAGGGAAGGTGGACTACGCGAAGGCCGCGGGCAACTACGCCGACCCCGTGCTTTCGCTGCCCAAGCGCTGGATTGACGTCTACCAATACGACGCCGCGGGCAGGCGGATCGGCTGGGAGCGTTGGCGCGGCAACCTCATGGACGCCTACACCGCCGACGGTTTCAAGGTCCTCACGCGCGACGCGCTGGACCGGCCCGCCACCGCCCGCGTGGTCGAATACCTGCCGCGCATGGGCACCGGGCCAAACAATGGCGTCGAACTTTCCGAGGGCGAAACCACCCGCGACGTCACGTACACCTACGCCGGCCCCGGCGACCTGCGCGGGACGTTCAAGGCAAAGGAATAAGTTTTCGGCGCGGATTTTCCCGGGGTTGTGAAAAATTTCCATGACAAATTTTTTACAAACTTTTTACAACCCCATGACAACCCGCCGCGCGGAATGTGCTTCAATGTTCCCATCAACCGGGCCCTTCGGCCCAAAGGAGCATCCATGAACGTTTCAACCCTGCGCGGCCTCGTTGCCGCCACCCTCCTCACGGGCTGCGCGAACGCGCAAACCGCAAAACCCTCCGGCGCGGTCACCTGCGCCATCGAGCCCGAGCGCTCCGTGCTCGCGGCGGGCACGCCCGAGTCCGTTGTCGTGAAGGTCAGCCTCAACGGCGTCACCGTCGAGCAAACCGAGCGCGCCGGCGTCAACCTCGCCATCGTCATTGACCGCTCGGGCTCCATGTCGGGCTCGAAGATCGAGCGCGCCAAGGAGGCCGCCGTGGCGGCCATTGACCGGCTGGACGAGCGCGACATCGTCTCGGTCGTCGTGTTTGACGACACCGTCCAAACCATCGTTCCCGCGCAGCGCGCCGCGGACAAGGCGCGGATCGCCCGCGCCATCCGCGCCATCCAACCCGGCGGCAGCACCGCCATCTTCGCGGGCGTCTCGCAGGCCGCGTCCGAACTTCGCAAAAACCTCGAGTCCGGCCGCGTCAACCGCGTCCTCCTGCTCTCCGACGGCCAGGCCAACGTCGGCCCCGCCACGCCCGACGAACTCGGCCGCCTCGGCGCCGCGCTCATGAAGGAGGGCGTCTCCGTCTCCACCGTCGGCCTCGGCCTCGACTACAACGAGGACCTCATGGCGCGCCTCGCGACCAAGAGCGACGGCAACACCTACTTCGTCGAAAGTTCCGACGACCTGCCGCGCGTGTTTTCCGCCGAGTTGGGCAACGTCCTTTCCGTGGCCGCGCGCGACGTGAAACTGCGCGTCGCGTTCACGGACGGCGCCACGCCCGTCGAACTCATCGGCCGCGAGGGCCGCATCGAGCGCGGCACCGTCTCGCTTGATTTCAACCAACTCTACGGCGGCCACCAAAAGTACGTCCTCATCCGCGTCGAATTCACGCCCGGCAGGGATCGCGAGACCCGCGAGTTCGCCGAGGCCACGGTCGAATACAAGACGCTCGACTCGTCCAGGGCCGCGCGCGCCATCACCCGTTCGAGCGTCAGTTTCAGCCGCGACGCCAAGGTGGTCAAGGAAAGCGTCAACAAGGGCGTGGTCAAGGAGACCGTGTACAACATCAACGCCGACGAGTTGGAAAAGGCCATCCGCGACAACGACAACCGCGATTTCACGAAGGCCAGGCAACGCGCCGAAGAAAACGGGTTGCGCGCCCGCGAAGCCGCGGCGTTGTACGACATCCCCGAACTCGAGGAGGAGGCGCTGCGCCAGGCGGAAATCACCATCAAAGTGGCCGCACCCATGGCGCCGCCCGCCCGCAAGGCC
>Ga0082212_10013462_pt1 | contig 10228 bp, 5 predicted proteins | sample TergutNt197P3_FD_71548 | JGI IMG/M metagenome (GOLD analysis project Ga0082212, IMG submission 71548) | Neocapritermes taracua P3 segment gut microbial communities from Petit-Saut dam, French Guiana - Nt197 P3 | ecosystem: Host-associated > Arthropoda: Insects > Digestive system > Gut ...
TGAGGATGAAATAGTTTTAAACATAAACGTCCTATTTTGCCAAAATTTAAAATTGTCCTTAAAATTCAGCCAAAACTGCCTATTTTGAAGGAGTTTAAAAAACACTTAACGGCGTAGCGTGCCATCTGTGTGCAATATGGAGTCGCGCAAAAATAAGTTGTTCAAAAAATCAGAGCCGCGACGGTAACGGAGCGGTCATTCCGCTCGTTGACACTCACGGCTCTGATGAAAATGATCATGTTATTTTTGTGCGAGACCTACGGGACAAGTGTTGTTTGTCCGAAACGGTTTTCTACCAACATCTTGTCACTACGGGACATGCGCAACTTGCCCCTTGCAAGCGGCCGGGTATGGCACTTGACGAAATCTTGAAATTTGATACTGTATTACCTTCGTGCATCTTCGTGGTGATATCAAGAATAAGAGAACAACATGGGCTTTTTCGATAAAATCAAACAAGGGCTGCTCAAAACGGCACGGCTGCTCAACACGGACATTCGCGATCTTTTCAAATCGGAAGGGCAACTTGTTGACGAAGCGTTTCTCGATAAATTATTCGAGATGCTCATCAAAACCGACATGGGCGTGACGTCCGCACAGGACACCGTCGATGAAGTTCGCGTGCAATATCGCGGTCGCGTCGTGGAGATGGCCGATGTCCTCGAAGTGATCAAGACCAAACTCAAGTCGCTTATGGCCCAGCCGGAAGAGCCGATCAAGTTCGTCGCGTCGGGGCCGACGGTCGTCATGGTCTGCGGCGTCAACGGTTGCGGCAAAACGACGACGATTGCCAAGTTGACCGCGACTTTCCTTGCCGAAGGAAAAAAGGTTGTGCTTGGCGCGGCTGATACGTTCCGCGCAGCGGCCACGGAACAGCTCACCGTTTGGGCGCAACGGCTCGGTGCCGAAATCGTCATCGGTCCCAGTGGCAGCGACCCTGCCAGTGTCGCGCACCAGACCGTTGCCAAGGCACTCGAAACGCGTGCCGATGTTTGCATCATTGATACCGCCGGTCGCCTGCAAACGCAGCAGAATCTGATGCGAGAACTTGAGAAAATTCACCGTGTGATCGGCAAGCAAATCCCCGACGCACCGCATGAGGTCATTCTCGTTCTCGACGCAACGACGGGACAAAACGGCATTTCACAGGCCAGACATTTCACGGAAATCGTCAAATGCACCGGCATTGTCCTCACCAAACTCGACGGCACGGCCAAAGGCGGTGTGGTTGTGGCCATTCGCCGTCTGATCGACCTGCCGGTCAAGTACATCGGCGTCGGCGAATCCGCCGACGACCTCGTCATCTTCGAACCCGACCCGTTCGTCGATGCCATGTTTGAGCAGTAGCGGTGATGACGGGTTGGGAAACGGAAATTATCGACGAATCAGATGACTGCACGGGGATATTATGACCACAGTGGCAATATTGGGGGCAACCGGTTACACGGCACTTGAGTTAATCAAACTTTTGCTTCGGCATCCCGGCGTTGAGATCACGGCCTTGACCAGTCGGGAAGAAGCCGCACCGGTTGATCGTGTGCATCCGTCGCTGTCCGGTCGGCTGTCGCTTCCGCTTGAAAACCTTTCCGCGAAAGAAGTTGCTGAACGTGCCGAGTGCGTGTTCAGTTGCCTTCCCCATGCGGCCAGCGCGACGGTTATCCCGGAAATCCTTACAGGCGGAGCAAAAGTCGTTGATTTCAGTGCGGATTATCGGCTCGATTCGCCGGAAGTGTTCAAAAAATGGTACGAAATCGATCACCCGGACGTAATCCGGCTTGGCAAAGTGCCTTATGGAATGCCGGAATTGTTTCGCGAGCAGATTATTCCCGCGTCGTTGGTGGCCAATCCCGGTTGTTATCCGACGACGGCCATTTTGCCGCTCACGCCGTTGCTTAGGGCAAAGTTGATTGCGCCGGATGACATGATTCTGGACGCGAAAAGCGGTGTTTCTGGTGCCGGTCGCAAGCCGAAACTCAATACGCACTACCCGGAATGCAACGAAAGCATTGCGGCTTACGGCGTTGGCAAGCATCGACATTTGCCCGAAATCAACCAATACCTGTCGCTGTCCGCCGGTATGCCGCTTGAGGTGATTTTTACACCGCACCTGACGCCGATGGACCGCGGCATTCTCACAACGGCTTACGCCCGGCCGACACGTCCGATTTCGCAGGCCGAACTGCTCGATGCAATCCGTGAGTTTTACCGTAACGAGTCGTTTGTGCAGGTTGTCGAACATTTGCCCGCGACAAAAGACGTAACATTTACGAACAACTGCCACATCACCGCACGGGTTGTCGGCGGACGCGTCATGACCATCGCCGTCATCGACAATCTGATCAAAGGTGCCTCCGGTAGCGCGGTGCAGAATTTCAACCTTATGTTCGGCTATGACGAAACCCTGGCGTTGCAGTGATGTTGTAAAATGAGAGAGATGCCCCAATATTGCTACCCTGCAATCAGAGCCGCGCGCAGTCAGTAGACGATTTGTGTGAATTTGAGTGCTATCACAATTTTTTATTATCAACACACGAGACGGTCACGTTATTTGAACAACGCGCGGACATTTTCCCAGCCGCGTTGCCAGAGATGTTGGAAGTTCAGTCCGCCGGAGCGTAGGATAAACCAATCTTTCATGAGGATGCCGCGTTTGAGCTGTCTCTTCATGCGTGACATAGGAACGCCGGGCAGATTCATGCAGGCTTCGTGTTCGTCGAATTTCATCCACACTTCGTTCGAGGCCCCGTTGTAGAGGTTGTATTTGTCCGCGATGGGAAAAAGCCTCGCGCCGGGCATGGGCGTGCAGAACTGCCATGACATGTAGCTGATCGCTTTTTTCCGAAACATGTTCCATGCCCAACTCAAAGAACGGTCCACTTCTTCCGGTGTTTCAAAACAGAGTTCGTCGTTTTCTTCCCAAGCCTGATACAGCATCATAAACGCGAAAACCTTGACACCGGCACGCGAAAGCGCAATGGCCGCGTTTTCGATTTGCGAAATGGTGACGCTTTTGCCAATGCCCTTCAAAACGCGATCGTTGGCACTTTCGATTCCCAGATGAATCATCCAACAGTTTATTGAGGCCAGTGCCTTTGCAAATTCTTCAGTCACTTTGTCGGCCCGCAAATTGCACTGGAAATAAAGGTCTTTGTAACCCAAATTACGGATGGCATCACAAAGCTGCATGGCCCAGTCGTGGCTGAAATTCATCTCGTCGCTGCTGAGGTAAATCTCACGCACGCCGCGTCCGTAGAGGAGTTTGATTTCCTCGCAGACGTTCTCCGCCGAGCGCGAACGGAGCCACGGCTTTTGCAGCTTCCAGATCGGTTGCGAACAAAACGAGCAATAAAACGGACACCCGCGGCTAATTAACAACGAACTTTCAATCGGCTGTTTTTTCAGGTGCATTCCCGGATAATCCTTGAAGTCAATCAAGTCCCACGCGGGAAACGGAATGTCGTCGAGGTTTGTGATCAAAGGGCGATTAGGATTTCGGACAAAGGCACCGTCATTCCGGTAGGCAACGCCTTCGACGGCACTCAAATCCGGCTGCGAATTTCCCAAAAAAGCCTGTACCAGTTCGGAAAACGTGCGTTCGCCTTCGCCGATGCCGATGGCGTCAAAGGGAAACTCACGCATGACTTCCTCCGGCATGACCGTCGGGTGCGGGCCGCCTGTGATGAACTTCGCTTGCGGAATAACCTCCTTGACCGCATGGAAAGTTTCCAACGCCCGTTTCGCCGATTTCGAGGTAAACCCCGCCGCATAAATGGTCGGGTTGTAATCTTTGACGGAATTGATGTGTTCCTGGAGCGTTTGATCGGGGCCAAGATAATCGATTTGGACATCACTGCCAAAGTCGCGCCGGATTGTGCCGGCCAGATAAAGCAGTCCGAGATTCGAGTAACTGCCGTCAATATTCGTGCCTTTGACCGGTTGATCTGCAAGTAGGATTTTCATTGTGGTTTCACGGGTTAACGTGTGCAAAGTCTGTTATGGTGTGTTTGCCTTTTGGGAACGGACTGTCTCAATGAATCGCACAAAATCTTCCGTTCTTGCATCCCAGTTGTTTTTCTTTGCGGTTTCCTGGGCTTCTTTTTTCAGTATTGCTTGGTCATGGGACAGAACGACTTCGAGCCGGTCGCCGAATTCCTGATGAGTGGAAGCGAAAAACAATGGGCCGGGTACGTCAAGTATATCCGGTAATCGCGTCGAAATCACCGGAAGTCCCAGTGCAAAATACTCCATCAATTTCAGGGGATTCACCGATTGCGTCAAGTTATTAAGCGCAAAAGGAATAAGCCCGACATCAAAAGTACGGGCATAGCTCGGCAGCTCCGTGTAAGGAACCGGTCCCGAAAAATACACGTTTTCCAGCCCGTGAAAAACATCCAGCGAAACAGCCGAGCGTCCCACGATGACGAACGAATATTGCGGAAACCGTTTTGCAAGGGTCGCAATAACGCCAATATCGACCCAAGTGTCGATGATGCCGAAAAAACCGATCATCGGTTTCGGCAACGAAGCAATCATCTCGGGAACGGTTTCCATGTTTTTCGCACCTGCAAAATGCTCATAATCGACACCGTGCGGCAAATAGAGACTGGGACGTCCTTGACTTTTGCGTTGCAGCAGATCACGGCTTGTGTAAGCCGTTCCATCCACGAGTTCCAAAAGTTCCTGTTCCATTGTTCTCCATCGTTGCGGGTGCAAACCCTCCAATTCGGACCATTCATCGACGCAATAATAAATCTGCGTTGTTTCACCGCGCACGGCACGAAACGTATCGACCGTGCAGGGAAACGTCGTGATCAAAACCGGAGATTGAATCTGATATTCCCGGAACAGTTGGTGTAAAAAACGACGCCCGAGTACCCCGTTGATTTTCCGAACCGGTGGCACAAACCAGGGAATGGATTTTGGCGTAAAGGCATGGATTTTTGACTCAACGACTTCTTCCGAAACACTGACTTGTCCGGAGCGACCGAACACAACGCGAAAAACTTTGGCAAAGTCTTTTCGTGAAAAACCGGGAGAGCGGGTGTAGGTGTTCAGCCAAAACACACGTCCCCAATTCGTGAGTTGCCCGGCCAGATGCATCGAAGACGTGGGGATTCCCGAACGATCATCGGAAAAAATGATATAATCGGTTTTGTGGTCAGACATGATTCCGAATTGGGATGGTGATGCCGGCAGCCGGTTATCCGTAGTCTTACTGCCCCCTGCCCCATTTCATTGTAGCATAAAATACAGGTGCAGTAAGAGTACCGAGCCGCTTTATTCGAGACTCCACGGCGGAAACATAATCCGTTCGCCTCCGAAAACGGCGAACTCACGGGGGCAAATTCCCTCACAACTTGAGTTGACCAATCACCGGATTCACCGCGATGACATTGCCGTCGGGGCCGACAACGATCATCGCCGGGATTGCGAAGACGCCGTATTGCCGGGTCAACTCGGAGTCCGGGTCCGTCCGAAGTTGCGGCCAACTCATCTCCGTTTTCTTTTCCAGGAAATTGAGAAGCAGCTTTTCGTTGTCATCGATGCTGATGCCAAGAAGCACCACGTTCGGGTTGTCCTTGTGCTTTTCGTGGAACGCCACGATCTCCGGCAGTTTGGCCAAACAGGGGCCGCACCAGGTTGCCCAAAATTCGAGCACCACCGTCTTGCCGCGATAGTCCGAGAGTTTGATCGTTTCTTCGTCTTCGCCGAGCCGCGTCAGTTCAAAGTCCGGCGCATCGGCTCCGACGGCAATCAATCGCGGAAGCGACTGCGGTCGTTCCAGCGTCAGGGTGCCAAGCTCAAGCGGTTCATCCGATTGCCCGCCGGGTATCTCCGCCACCGTTACCGGGTATGATGTTTGCCCGAGTTGCTCGCCCATTCCGCATTGATTCGGCGGTGGGGGAGCGTTCAGTTCGGCGGTCAGCGTCCAGTCCCCGGCGGGAACGTCGTTCAAGCGAAACGTCCCGTCCGAATCGACGGCACAAGCCCGCGTGCGTTGCCAGGATGCGCTTTGCCGCTCGTTGCGCTCTTTGATCTTTGCATTGAACGCATCTTGCAACGGCATGAGCTGTTCATCGACGAGTTCTTGATATTTCTTTCCGTCATCCGTCTCCTGCCACTCGGTGTAAAGCCGCTGCCGCTCGTCGTTATCCGGTTCGTTTGCGATGTTTTCCGGCATCATTTTGCGGAGTTCCGCCGCTTTTTCACGCATCTCCTTAAATTCCTGATCCAAGTCGGGAGACTCTTCCACTTTGGGAGCACATTTCACGATACAGAAATTCCAATTCGGCGTATCGCCAAAATCGTCGGGAACGGTCAGCTTGCCGACAATGGGACGTCCCATGCCGCCGAGTGTGACCGACGCCGTTTCGCCGGAAACAAGCGTGACGGTTTCGGTGTGGGAACCCGAACTTGAGTAACCGCCTTCATGCACGGCAAACTTGACCTCAATCGAGACGCTTGCTTTGCCGGGCGGAACGTTCTCGAACGCAAATTTGCCGTTGGCATCGCTTGTCGCGCGGTAATCAAAATACGCATGGGGTTTGCTCCAATTCCCATCTTCTTCCTTCGGTTGAAGGTTGAGATTCAGTTTGCTTCCCGGCTTGGTTCCGACGCTCACGGTTCCTTCCACGCGGCCCCACTGCACCAGGGTGATCGCAGCGTCTTGCGATTCAAATTCCGACTTGGTCACCTTCGCATAACCCGACGGATGCATCACAAACAATGCGTAGTCGTTGACGTCCTGTCCCGGCCGTTGAGGAATGTTGTCAGCGTCGTCATCATCTTCCTCCGGCGGCAACGTAAAGCGGCCTTCATTGTCGGTCTTGGCGGAGAGGCAATTCGCCCCATCGTAGAGCGACCCGTTTTGAATGTACGGCATTTGATTTTGACGGGCCAATGCGACGGTCGCACGGGCAACCGGCTTGCCGTCGGTTCCAAAAACCACGCCGGAACGACCCTGCTTTTGCGTCGTTTCGTCGGGTTCCGTCAGGGCGAATTCCAATGTCACGGTGTTTTCCGAAGCCGAAATTTCCCGCGAAATGCACGGTGCGTAACCCGCCGCTTCAATTTTGATAACGAAGTCCTGTTGCACCTCGTAGTAGAATTGCTCGAAGGAGCCGTCACGTCCGTTTTTTGTTTGATACGTTTCCCAAGAGGTTTGGGCGCGACCCGGAAAACGGGTTCCTTTCTGAATCTGAAATTCGGGAATCGGCTCACCGGTCGCGGCGTCAACGACCTTCGCGGTAACCTTCATCGACGGCAGCAGCGTGAATGTGTATTCGGCATCACCGGCGGTCATGGCCTGGCCGCGCAGGTAACGGAATTTGTCACCGTTCGGAAGGAGATCGAACACGATTTCATCGACGGGAGCGTTTTCCCAAACGTAAATGCCGTTGTCATCGGTTTCGCGCCGTCCGCCGAGCGGATCGGTGAGCAGCCGTTGCGTTCGCCAGCGTTCAACGGCAAACCAGACCTTCGCAACCGGATTGCCGTCGGAATCGACCACCTTCGCGCGAATCGTTTTGCCCGGCTTGAGGACGATGTCAAGCGGTTCCATGCCGTCCTTGAACCAGAGGCCGTCTTTCAATTCCGGTGCAAAACCGTCGGCACGGGCAAGAATGTATTGCCCCTGCGTATCGACGCAATTCCCGAACGCGAACGTCCCGGCCTCGTCCGTCACGGTGTGAATCGGCTGATAACTGGTGCCGTTCGAGCAATAAACCGTCGCCCCGGCAATCGGCTTGCCGGCTTCGTCGGTAACGCTTCCGGCAACTGTCACGCCAAGTTCCATCGCAAGGGTTTCCGTGAATTGCCCGTCGGCGTTCGCCTGAAGTTTCGACAGCAACACCGAGTGATTCGTCGGTTTGAAATCGGGATGTTTGAGAGAAATTTGCTTGAGTTCGCCGAGAGATTCCGGCGGTACAAAGCCGATTTTCCAGCGTCCTTCGGTATCGGTCGTTGTTTCGGCAGAGCAGACAAAATTGGACATGTAAATCCGTTGCTTTCCCCAAGGGACAGCAAACGAAACGGTTGCTCCGGCAAGCGGCTTGCCGATGTCGTCGGTAATGACGCCGCCGACGGTTTCCGCTTTGTCGAGTTCGATCGTGTATTCGGCGGGAAGCGGATCGCTTTTCGGATTGGTCCATTCCGCATAGTACGGCGTGTAACCATTCGTTTTGACGTTGAAGCCGAACTGTGTGATTTCGCCGTCCGGTTCGCAGGCAACGACGGCGATGCCGTTTTCATCCGCATTGATACTGCGGTGAGTACCGTCCCAATCCATCGGCTTGGGAAACACCCAAACACGAGCCGTTGCCCCTGCAATCGGCAGCCCGTCGGGGCCGAGGAATTTGAGCGTCAGCGTTTCCGCCGCAAACGACGGTATGACGCCCAATAGCAACATCACACAAAAGCATCCGAAAAGACGACGTGGTAACATGGCGGGGTCTCCTTGAAACTGATGTTTTGCAAATTTGAAATACGCTTGAAATTACGATATATTATTGATATTTGAGTTACAAATTTACTTTATGTATACAATAATTATTTTTGTCCTGATTTCGTAAGTATCGTAAAACACGGTCAGTATTATTGCACAAAATATTGCATTTTTGTCACATAAAATATTTTCTGTTGAGTTACTTATTTCATAAGTGTCGTAAAAACAATCACTACTTTAAACTTTGCAAAAGCTTAGGAACTGTAAATCAATAAACTTTACAAGTCAACAACCCCCAAAATATGAATATTTTCAACGCGGAACACGCTGAAAGACGGAAAGACGGAAATAACGGAATTCAGTAGATTCAGTTCTTCCGCGAGTTCCGCGTTAAAAATGATGATATTGTCAATGTTATTTTTTTACGAGTCCTTAGTTGAAATTTGAAACATTGTAAGAGTAAGTCTATAACTGACTTTTTTTTTCACAATTGGTGCTGTTCAAAAATCATATATTATACAATTTGATACTTGCACAAGGGTATTTAGGTCGCTATATCTCAGTTAAAGACTTACTCTTTGACAACTCCTAACTCATGCGAATCGATTGTTTTTCGAAATCGAACATGGCGACTTTGTTTTCAATGTGCGACAGAACACCCATCGACAAGGGTGCCTGGACGCGAACGGCCATTTCGATCGGGCACATCGGCGTTTTGCGGGTTTTGACGCATTCGAGCAGGTTGCGCCAGAGCTTGCTTGTGTCGCCCTGACCGGCCCACGGGATGAGAATTTCCTCTTTACCCTGGCCGAACGGGACAATCCGAACGCCGTATTCCCTGCCACCCTGAAGCATTCCCCAGGTGATGAGGCCGTCGGTGCCGCGAATTTGCGTGTCCAGCGGCGTGTGGTTGGAAAGCGAATTGGTCATCACGACCGTCGGGCCGTCCTTGTAGTCGGCGATGATGTTGCACTGGTCGGGCACTTCGCGGTTGAACTCGAACGTTCCGCCGCCGCCGAAAACGCGATACGGGAAATCGAGTTCCAGCACGCAGAAAATCGGCGTGAACGTGTGGACAAGCAAATCCGTGGCCGGCCCGCCGGCATAGTCCCAATACATGCGCCATTGAAAGAACCGCGAGACGGAAAAATCGACCTTCGGCGAATCGCCGAGGAAGCGTTCCCAATTCAGGTCGGGGCCCGGCTTGGCGTTTTGATCGGGAATGGGCATGCGCTCACCCCAATCGCCGCGCCGGAAATAACTGCACTGAACGTGAATCGGCTTGCCGATGATTCCCCCGCGAATCAGCTCGATGATTTTCGGGTAATTGTCGTCGGCCATGTGTTGCGTTCCGACCTGAACCAGCTTGCCTTTCGCTTTGGCGGTTTTTTCGATTTCTTTAGCCAGTTCAAATTGATTCCAGTGCGTCAGCGGTTTCTCGCAAAACACGTCCTTGCCGGCGTTGATCGCGTCGATGGTATGCCTGGCGTGGTGCGCATCCGGCGACGCAATGCACACGACATCGACGTTTTTGTCGGCCAGGAGTTCTTCGTGCGTGTCGTACATTTTGGCACCGCCGGTTTTTTTGGACGCTTCGACCAGTCGCGGCCGGTAAACGTCCGTCACGGCAACCGGTCGGGCAATGCCGTTTTGTTTGAAGCCGTTGACGATGTCCAGGTGGGCGTGACACCGTCCGCCTGTGCCGATGAAGCCGACGCCGATTTGGTCGTTGGCACCCTGCGACTGCTGGGCGATGATGTAAGGCGACGCAATAGCCGTTGCGGT
>Ga0082212_10013463_pt1 | contig 10227 bp, 7 predicted proteins | sample TergutNt197P3_FD_71548 | JGI IMG/M metagenome (GOLD analysis project Ga0082212, IMG submission 71548) | Neocapritermes taracua P3 segment gut microbial communities from Petit-Saut dam, French Guiana - Nt197 P3 | ecosystem: Host-associated > Arthropoda: Insects > Digestive system > Gut ...
CAAAATGAATTTTAGAGATCACCTTAATGAAGAGCTAAAGAATGACCAATTTAAAAAAATCTTTTATGAAGAAAAACATTTGCTTGAATTGGGTTTAATAATTACCGAAACCCGTGAAAAGCAAGGTTTATCACAAAAGGATCTTGCATAAAAACAACCAACCTCATGCTATGCGTAAAATAGAACTATTAGTCCTCAATAACTTCCCAATAACCCCCTTTGTCCGGTCCAATGCGGCGAAGTTTCCCTTGGGATTTTAATTTTTTAAGGTTATATTTTATTCCTTCAATACTTAATCCAAGATTTTCTGCAAGTTCCGAAGTAGAAAGACTCGGATTTTCCCGAATAGCATTCATAATTTTCAGGGTAGTTTTCAGGGTAGTTTTCAGGGTAGTTTTCAGGGTAGTTTTCAGGGTAGTTTCTAATTCCTCTTTTTGAATATCGAGGTTTGTATTTTTCCCAAACAGGTTAATTTTCCATATCAATCTGAAAGTTTCTCCATCTATCAATTCTGGGTCAAAACCAGCATATTGTTTCGCATACTTAAATATTTTGCGCACACCGGAACCTAATTCGTCTGCGAAACCGATTTCCTTGAATACTTGCGCGATGGCGGGATTCTTTGAATTGGGAGTATTGTTTTCAGGTGTTATGCGACTATTGGTGTACTGTTTATTTCCGTTTTCTGCAATAATCTTATCATCTTCAATAATCAATCTTGCTGGTGTGTGAATCTGAAACTCCCTATGTATCAACAAATTAACAGCTATTTCACGGAAGATTTCATTGCGTATATCTATCCGTTGGCTGTCTTCAAGAAAAAACGGCGAAGGAAGATGTTTTGCCTCAAAGGCCATAATTCTGTCATAACTTTCAATTAGGTTTGTACGAATATCATCGCGGTCATCATACCTCTCTTTGTCTTTTATACGCAAAATCAAATCGGTCTTGAAATGCGGAAGAACATTCAAGACGGTTGTATCCTTGCCAAATAACAATGCAGCCGCCAATGTAAAGCCGCTTTTGTTTGTTAGAGGGTCTTTTCTGTATAATTTGGCACTTTTCAACAAGTCAAAATCATTCAAACTTTTCCAAGGATGTGCTTTATCTCGTATCACAGCAAGTTGTCTAACGCGCTCTATCAAATCCGATTGAAGGTCTTCTTCCAATGTTAAAAATTCAAAAATTTCATTCTCGGAGTAATCTTTTTGTTTTCTCAAATACAATTCTTCCATTCGCTTCGGTTGACGGGTTATATCCAAATCGCTGTCAAAATTTCTGATATATACTTTGCCGTTATAGTATTGAGCATCCGGACTCTCCGGAACATTGATATGCAAAATATATTTTCCGGAAATATTGATTTCTTGCGCCACAAGATACAAGGCGGGATAACAAATATAATTCAAGCAATGAAAAAATTCCACCACTTTATTTAAATTCTAAATAGAATAAATTTAAAATTTTTTATCCTTGCCTAAATATACCGCTTAACCAACCTCATGCTATGCGTAAAATAGAACTATTAGCTCCGGCAAAAAATATTGAAACAGGGATAGCCGCTATAAATTTCGGCGCTGATGCTCTCTATATTGGCCCGCAAAAATTCAGCGCCCGTATAAATGCATCAAACTCCATCAAAGATATTGCCGCTCTCATAAAATACTCGCATAAATATAGCGCCAAAGTTTACGGCGCTGTAAACACAATCCTATTTGATAATGAATTGGAAGAGGCAGAAACCCTTATTAGAGAGCTATACAATATCGGCATAGATGGAATAATAATACAGGACATGGCTATTTTGGAGATGAACCTTCCTCCAATACCTATTCATGCAAGCACTCAAACAGACAACCTCGACTTAGCGCGGATAAAATTTTTTGATAAGATAGGTTTTTCGCGCATTATACTTGGCCGCGAGCTCACAATAGAAGAGATAAAAACCGTAAGAGAAAATGTAGAGTGCGGGTTAGAGCTCTTTATACATGGAGCGCTATGTGTCAGCCTAAGCGGAAGATGCTACATGAGTGCAAGCATCGGAGGCCGGAGCGCTAACCGCGGAGAGTGCGCGCAGCCCTGCAGAAAGAGTTATACCTTGCATGACATAAACGGAAAGACTATTGGAAAGAACTACCAATTGTCATTAAAGGATATGAATCGTACAAAAAGCCTTAAAGATATAATTGACGCAGGGGTAGATTCACTAAAGATAGAGGGGAGACTCAAAGATATCAATTATGTAAAGAATATAACAGCCCACTATAGAAAGGAGCTGGATAAAATATTAGAGGGGAGAAGCGATTTAACAAAAGGCTCATCAGGGAGAGTCTATTTTGATTTTACACCTGATCCGGTAAAGACATTCAATCGGGGTTATACCGGATACTTTTTAGATAATAGAACAGAATCAATAACATCCCCTGATACGCCAAAATCTATAGGTGAAAGGATAGGTAAAATTACTGAGGTTAATGAGAATTGGTTTAAGGTGCCCGGGAATAAAAGATTAAATAACGGCGACGGCATAATAATTATCAACAAAGGTTTGCCTATAGAGGGGGTAAAAATAAACAGGATTGACGACGGAAAAATTTATCCTTTAATAATGAAAGATATTAAAAAGGGGGGAGAGATATATAGAAACAGCGACACAGAGTTTGAAAAAAAACTGGCTCAGAGCAGGACGATGCAAAAAATTAGAGTGAGCATGAAGTTTAAAGATACAAACAATGGGTTTATGCTCACAATTACAGATGAGGATAATTATGAAACCTCGGCGGAGACTGTTTTAGAGAAGAAAATATCAAGCAGAGAGCCTGATGATTTTCAGCAGATAAAAAAGCATTTGAGTAAACTTGGCGCTACTATATTTGAACCTGATGAAATAAAAATATCTCTATCAAAAAATTACTTTTTACAGGTAAGTATACTGAACGATCTAAGGCGCAGAGCAGTAGAAAATCTTTTAGGATTAAGAATTTCAAGCAGGGTGGAATATCCCTCATATATAAAAAAAACCGATATTCCATACCCATATAAAAAAATAGACTTTACTCATAATGTAAGCAATAGACTCGCATATCAATTCTATAAAAGACATGGCGTAGAAGAGATAGAAAACTCCTTTGAAACTTCCGGCGCAGATATAAAAGGTCCGTTGATGACAACCAAGCTATGTTTAAGATATGAAAACTCTCTCTGCAAAAAAGAGAATAATACAAACAATAAGTTTCAGGAACCTCTCTATCTGTCGGATGAAAATAGAAAATACAGAATAGAGTTTGATTGTAAAAACTGTTTTATGCTGATCTACAAAGAATAATTTCTCAAAACCGGTTATTGATTATTAGGATTAAACCAGACAATCCTTTTATCGGGAAGAAACATAGCCGCTAAGTCTTTCATTTTATTCTTCAAAAACTCATCCCTCTCCGGAGAAAAAAATATTGAACGTTTAAGTTCATTCTGCGTAAATGTATAATCTCCGTAATTTATTATCCCCTTTTTGGAATACCTCCGGAAGAACTGCACGCCGGTTTTCTTTGCCTTAATCAAAAGCTCTGATCTTAAAATCTCAGGATATGAATTTAACTTTGTAACAGAACACCAGTCCCACCTCAAATAATCTGCAAGCTCTAAGGCCGAATCAGGATGATCTTTACTGATCATAGATATTAAAATCTCAGCCTGATATTCCCATACCCTATGCTTTGCATTTTCATGTTTTTCAAAAAACTCTGCCATTCTAATATAAAAATCAAATGGAGTTTTATAGAGTGAAATCATAAAATTCTCTGTCTCAGGAAATTTTCCCGAGTTATGTATAAGCTCAACAAGTTCCCCTGTTAGTTTAAGTTTAGCCATATAGCTTGAGTTGATCCATCTGTTTTCAATTATCTCATATGGAGGGATAGGATTATATTTTATCCCATACTCTTTGACCCTCTCCATCATCACCGTACCCGGAAGAATCTTTAAAAATCCTGCCTGAAAATGTTCCGCTCCAAGAGAAAAAACATTGTTAAAGGATTGGGAAAAGTCGCTGAAAGATTCATGCGGAAGACCTGCTATAATATCCGTATGGAGATGAATATTCTTTAAGCCGGATACTTTTTTTATATTCTCCATGGCGGCACTCCATCTCCCTTTTCTCTTTATCTCATTTAATGTTTCTGTTTTAGTTGACTGAACGCCGATTTCAAATTGAAAAAGCCCGCGCGGAACTTTGGATAAAAAATCTATATCGCTGTTGTCAAGGAGGTCGGGGAAAATTTCAAAATGGAAACTTGTATTTTTACCTTTGAATTTTTTTAAAATCTCTTCCCAGATAATCATATAATGATCTTTTTTTAAATTAAATACTCTATCAACAAACTTTATCAATGTAATATCATAGAATGAGAAAAAATCCAATTCATTAATTACCTGTTCAATCTCTCTAAACTCAACATTTTGACTATTAACCGACGAAAGACAATATGTACATTTAAACGGGCACCCCCTGCTGCTCTCATAGTATATGTATCTGTTTCCAATACTCTTCATATCTGAATCGCCGTATGGAAATTTTATCCTGCTGAAATGAGGATTAGGTTTTGAAATTATTCTCTCTTTGTTGTCAAATTCATTGTTAAATCCAGAGAGTGCAATTTGACGGAATGCAGCCTCCCCTTCACCTGAAATTATATAATCTATCTCACTAAATTCATCAAGCCAATCTTTAGCGTTATAGCTGACTTCAGGTCCACCAAGCACTATTTTTATTTCACTAAAATTTGACTTTATACTCTTTAGAATACTCCTTATATAAAGCGTGTTCCATATATATACCGATATTGCAAGAACATCCGGCTTAAAAGAAGAGATTGCATTAAAAATTTTATCCTCTCCTTCGCTTATAGTAAACTCTGCAATGCGGATATTAAAGTCAAGGTCGTCAATACTCCTCTTCAAATAGAGAAGTGCAAGGTTTGTATGGCTATAGCGGGCATTAATACCAAGGAGAAGTATCTTTTTCATTATCTATCCCATTTTAAATCTAAAAAATATCTTTAATTATCATGTATATGAGGAATATCAATAATAAAAAATAAATGTAAACGCCGCAGGGGACTGTCCCAAAAGTAAATTCCCCAACAACATATGCTTAACAATTCCTCACGCGGAGGCGCAGAGATCGCAGAGTTAGGTTAAATTACAAATTTGAGACTCTTCTTTATAATTACATCCTAATTTTATTGTTTTTAATTGACAAAGTACGAAAATGATAATAAAATTGTTTAAAAGGCGGAAATATATGAAAATAAGAAAAAGCACCAAGAGAACAATTTATACATCAATAATATTAATGCTGCTGATTGCAGTAGTTGTTCTCAATACAAAATATAAAATCTTCAACTGCAACATGAAAAGAGATCATGACAGCATAGCTGAAAAACATTATCAGAATATAAAAGATAAAATTGTAATGTTAGAGAAAAAAGAACCAAAAGATGACGCTGCAAAAAAGCGCCTCGCAGAGCAGTATAATAATATTGGAATTCACTATCTTGATAAAAAAATGCTCGATTTAGCTATCGAATCATTTAATAACTCAATAAAATATGGAAATAATACCGCTGATGTATTTTATTCTCTTGGACTTGCTCATTCGGGGAGAAGCGTTGAAAAAAAATCGTCGGATGATATTAAGCAGGCTGAATATTATTACCGCAAAGCAATATCTCTCAATGGCAGATTGTATGATGCTAAATATGGTCTTGCAGTACTTCTGTTTTTCAATAAAGATAACGGGCAAGATGAGGCTGTAAACTTAATCAACGATATTTTGAGCAAAAATATGGCTCATTATCAGGCAAGGTTCGCAAGCGGTAGATTTCAATATGAGCTTGGGAATAAAAGAGAGGCTCTGGCTATCTATCAAAGGCTTAGCGCAGATATTGATAAAATGCCGGCTTCAGGAATAAGCAATGATTATAAGACCCAGTGCAATAACAATATTCAGAGGATAAAGTCCGAATTAGGCTCAGAATAATTTTTGCTTAGCGCCATTCTTCATCAGGGAGAGGTTTGCTTATATTAGGATCTTTTGATTCCTCTACCATTTTTTCCTTGAGTATTACTATATCAACTCTTCGGTTATATGCTCTCCCCTCCGGAGTGTCGTTTTTATCTATAGGTCTAAATTCCCCAAACGCTACGGATGAAAGCTGTTTTGGATTTACAGATTCTTCATTTGTCATATATAGCAGCACTGCAAGACTTCTTGAAGCGGATAATTCCCAGTTTGTTCTATACCCCTCTCTCAGCTGAGTCTGTCTGATTGTGTTGCTGTCAGTATGACCTTCAACTCTTACAAAGTTCGGGACAGTACGGATTATGTTTGAAACTTTGGTTAATACTGGACGCATTTCCGGCTTTAATCTTGCCGAACCTGAATCAAAAAAGAAATCCGATGCAAGGCTTATAATCAATCCTCTTTCATCCTCTGTTACCCGTATGGCTTTAGAGACAATTTCAGGTTTAAATATCTCTGCGGCTTTGCTTGCCCGCTTCCCCATTGATTTGCCTTTATCAACCGAAGGGAGAGCCATTACGGTTTGACCCATATCGGCAAGAGTCCCCTTTGATAACGAACTCCCGCCGTCCATCATCCCTATATTGCCTTTAAATGAGCTGACAGCCATTCTAAAATCATCGGCAGTGCTTACTGTTTCATCACCCATCATAATAATGAAAAAGCACATTAAGAGGTTATTCATATCGCCCATGGTAACCATCCAGGCCGGCGGTCCTTTTACCTCGCTCTTTTTTCTCTTTTTCGCCATATTTTATTCACCCTTATCTTCAAGCAGATCGCCTCTCAGTTCCGGAGGGATAAAAGCGACAAGTTTCTCTTTTAAAATTCTTGGATTATCCCCTGCCTGAATAGAGAGAACTCCCATTACAGCAACAGATTTAAAAACAATTTCCTCGCCTGTTGACAGGTCCAAGGCCGTAGAAAAAGGGGTAAACACAAGGTAAGCCACAACAGCTCCATATAATGTAGTAATCAAAGCAACAGAGAGATAGGGACCAACCATAGATTTATCACTAAGATTGGCAAGAAGCAATATAAGACCCATGAGTGTTCCAACCATACCGAATGAAGGAGCAAGACCGGCAAAATCGTCAAATATCTTCTTGCCGGTTCCATGCCTTTCTGCCATCTGATCTATATCTGTTTCAAGAATTATACGGACAAGCTCAGGATCTGTACCGTCAACAACAAGCTGCAATCCCTTTTTTAAAAAAAGGTCGTCAAGAGAATCAAGGTCATCTTCAAGAGCCAATAGACCCTCTCTCCTTGATTTTTCGGAAAATTGAACAAGAGTAACAATTAACTCAACAGGATTAAATTTTACAGGAAAAATTGCAATTCTCATCAATGTAGGCAGCTGCATAAGCATTGAAAAGGGATATGATACCATCATAGCGCACCAGGCGCCGCCTAGCGTAATAATAACAGAGGGAGCATCCCAAAACATCAATACTTGTCCGCCGGCAACAAGAATAGCAAACAGTAATGTTCCAAACCCTGCTACAAGACCTATTATTAATCCAATGTTCATTTTTAACCTTCAATATTTATTTTATAGAAATTGTCTATTTTAATAAATTATTTAATAAAAGTTATATTAATTAAAAGAAAAGTCATATATAGCTTGACTCTTTTTTATATATTGATAACTATATATTTCTCAATCGGGAATATTTAAATTATTCTTGAGTGTAAAATATGATCTTTTATGAATCCGGTTATTAAAAAAATATTAAAGGATTTAGATATGAAACTAAAAAAATTTTTCTTAATCTCTTTACTGCTAATACCCCAATTAGTAAGTGCAAATGGAGCACATGAGGCTTCACCTGTGGAATTATCAATATTTTGGGTAATTCCCTTTATTGGGATTCTGCTTAGTATAGCAATCTTTCCCCTTATTAATGCTAAATTTTGGGAAAAAAATTTATGGTGGATCTCCCTTGGCATATTCTGTATACCTATGGCGGTTATATTTTCATTCTTTATGGGAGAACAGCTGAGAGAGTTAACCTTTGAGAAAGCTCTGGATTATCTCTCATTTATAATACTCCTTTTATCTCTCTTTACTATTTCCGGAGGTATATTAATAAAGGGAGCGTTAAAGGGTACCCCTGTTGTAAATGCAATATTCCTTTTTATAGGGGGTATTTTTGCAAGTTTTATCGGAACAACCGGCGCATCAATGCTTCTTATCAGACCGCTTTTAAGAGCCAATGAAAATAGAGAGAAAAAAGGGCATATTGTTGTATTCTTTATCTTCTTAGTAAGTAATATCGGCGGTTTATTAACGCCTTTAGGCGATCCCCCTCTTTTTCTCGGATATCTTCAAGGCATTCCATTTACATGGACATTAGGTTTAATGCCGGAATGGGCTTTGGCATGTTCAATTGTACTGATTGTTTTTTTCGCTTTTGATACGTTTATGTACAGAAGAGAGATTAAAAATAATCCTGATTTAGCAATAGCCCATAAATCAGCAAAGAGTAAATATGATTTAATAGAGGAAGATATTAATGGCTCATTATATGTATTGAATACTGCTGAAATATCCGATTCAAAAAAGATTAATTTTAAATCTATTTTGGCTGTAAGAGATGATTTAATCCGCATAAAGAAAACTCTTGCAGAATTAAAAGAGATGAAGGAAGAAGACAGGTTTGGCATAGATGGCAAATTAAATATTTTACTTCTTTTCGGCATAATATTCTGTATATTTATGCAGGGTGTAATGGTAAAAAAATTCCCGGGCGTATGGCCGGCTTTTGGTCCTCAGGAAATAGGCATGCTTTTCTTTACAGGGTTATCATTATTTATTACTCCGTTAAAAAGTGAAGCTCGTGTACATAACGGTTTTACATTTGGGCCTATTAAGGAGGTTGCCTTAATATTTGCAGGTATTTTTGCTGCTATGATCCCGGCTCTCCATATACTTCAACATAAGGGTGCGGCATTAGGCATTGTAAAACCGTGGCAGTTTTTCTGGACAACAGGCCTGTTATCTTCATTCCTTGATAATGCGCCGACATATTTAACATTTTTATCAATAGCTAAGGGTCTTAATCTGCCTAACGATCTTGGATTTACATTGAATGACGGCACAGGGCTTTCTGCCGCAGTTTTAGGCGCTATATCCTGCGGCGCTGTCTTTATGGGCGCTAATACATATATTGGAAACGGACCAAATTTTATGGTGCGGTCAATTGCGGAGGAGAACGGAGTAAAGATGCCAAGCTTTTTTGGGTATATGCTCTATTCCGGCTGCATATTGATTTCCTATATTTGTTGCGATTACTTTCATAATGTTTAGGTAATTTGGAAATGAACTAATCGGCGATAAGAGTGTTATATGACAACTCTTATCGCCGTTTTTAATTTTTACTCTTTAATCGAAAGTACACTCTTTGAACGATATGTTATTGCTGTTCTTGATTGGGTATTCGGTTATGTTCCTCTCAAAAGTCGAATTAGACACTAAAACCGTTGTGTCCCTCACAGAGAACATCTCTCCTCTGTTGTCGATAAACTCACAGTTTGAAAATGATATTTTTTGGGTTCCGGAAATGGTGACTAAAGTAAATTCCTGATTGTCGCTGAATTTACACTTATCGAATGTGATGTTTTTGCCGCCGGAAACTGTCATTATGTCATAGGTACATTCGTAAATCATCGAAGATGTGACCTTCATGCCGGATACATTAGAGAGTACAAGACCCTCAGTCCCGCAGCCGTACATATTTGTATCTGTTATGGTTATCCTTGATGAATCTGTAAACTCAAACACGCCTCCCGTGCAATAGCCTCCTTCTGAGTGTCCGGCAGTTATATTCTTTATTGTAATGTTGCTGCACTTAACAAATTTCAGCACAAAGGCATATCGCGGATCGACTATTAAATTGCCGGCCGGACCTTTATCGTTTACACTGATAATTGTGAGATTTTTAATTCCATTAAGAACAAGCTCGCCTCCGTCAAAGGGATCGTCCGACCAGGTCACCCCTTTTGCAAGTTTCGGATTTCCATTATCCTTTAGATTTGCATAACGCGGCGCCGACTCAGGCTGGTTATTAAAAAACGGGTCCCATTCGGACAGAATGTAATTGCCAGATTTCATTTTGATAATCCTGTCAGAACCTAAAGCCTCA
>Ga0082212_10013464_pt1 | contig 10227 bp, 6 predicted proteins | sample TergutNt197P3_FD_71548 | JGI IMG/M metagenome (GOLD analysis project Ga0082212, IMG submission 71548) | Neocapritermes taracua P3 segment gut microbial communities from Petit-Saut dam, French Guiana - Nt197 P3 | ecosystem: Host-associated > Arthropoda: Insects > Digestive system > Gut ...
GAACTTAATGTCTCATCTCAGAAGAAATAATATCATTTTTGTTGGTAGGAGTCGTGCAAAAAACCAATGTTCTATTTTTTGTATATAAGACCAGACTTCTCAATCCCACATCATGGAAGTGTTGTGGCAAGACACATGACGAGACTTCAAACGCCTTTCTAAATTTCGCTGTGTTACAGTAAACGGAGAATTGAATAAAACAACAGTAAAAGCACTTCGGTCAACCAAAATTTAATTTAATAAAAGACCACCAACGTTAATATATTTTTCAATTCTTAAGGAAACTTTATTGGATATTTCAAACAAAATATTTGAAACAAGACTGTTCTTTGTGTTGTTCGTTACAGTTCATAGGGTGAAATTATTTTTAATATTTCGTATGAATTGCCTTGTGATGATTAGTTAAGAATTGAAACACGTAGCAGTGCACAGTGTAATTTGTTAAATTGTGCTTACTGAAGTGTTTTTTATTCTCTTTTATGTGAATCCAGCAGCATAGCGTAATGAATCCTATAAATTAAACATAAGAATAATTGTCGATTTTGGTCATAAATAATTTTGTTAATGAAATAATCTGGCAAAAAATTAGAACGACAAAAGCACAGTCTAAACAATTCGGAAATGTCCATGATATTATTTATTTTTATAGCAAATCAAATAATTGGCTTTTTGAAAATCAATATAAAGGTTTTGACAAGAAGTATATAGATTCACATTATAAAATTGATGAAAAAACGGGAAAACAATACCGAACAGTATCTATGCTTCAGCAAGGTCAAGGTTCAGCAAAAAGATTTGGAGATAAATTATTAGAACCGCCAGCAGGCAGACATTGGATTTGGTCTCAAGAGCGTATTGACCAAGCAATGAAAGATGGATTGATAAGATTTACATCTAATGGTCGTCCTGAAAAAATACAATTTTTAGAAGATATGAGAGGTGATATTGTTGATGATATGTGGGAAGATATAATTCCTGTCAATTCACAAGCGAAAGAACGTATAGGTTATCCCACTCAAAAACCTGAAAAGTTATTACAAAGAATTATTGAATGTGCCAGCAACGAGGGCGACACAATTCTTGACCCCTTTGTAGGTGGAGGGACAACGGTTGCCGTTGCAGAAAAACTCAACAGAACCTGGATAGGTATCGACCAATCCGTTCAGGCAATAAAAGTTACTGAATTGCGACTTGGTAAACAAAGAGATTTATTCAGCGCTCCTTTTTACATACAACTGCATAAGTATGATTATGACACACTGCGCTACTCAAATGCTTTTGAATTTGAAAGTTGGATAGTACAACAATTTGGAGGTACGAGCAATACCAAGCAACGCGGCGATTTCGGATTGGACGGCAAAATGCCCGACAACACGCCCATACAGGTAAAACGAAGCGACAACGTCGGACGCAACGTGATTGATAATTTTTTTGCCGCTGTTCAGCGTAGCGATAAAAAACTGTTTGACAAAAATGTAGCAAGCCGTAACCCTGCCGGTTATATCATTGCCTTTTCGTTTGGCAAGGGTGCGGTAGAAGAAGTCGCACGACTGAAACTGAAAGAAAACATCATCATCGAACTGGTAACGGTCGATAAAATTGTGCCGATTGCGAAAAAGCCTGCTATCACGGTAGAAATAAATGAATTGGCAAGAGATGCCAAAGGTATCCGCGAAATAGAATTTATTGCATCGGGACAAAGCGAAGCCGGTATTGAATTTTACAGTTGGGATTTTGAATACAGTGCCGAAAAGGGATTTCGTGCATCGGTCATCATTGACAAAGCGGGCAAACAACTCGTCAAACTCAAAGCAGGACAACACAGTGTGGCGGTGAAGGTAGTGGATAATGATGGCTTGGAAAGTTTGGAGACGCTTAGGTTGACGGTAAATGGGACGGTGGAGAGAACGGGATGAATGAGAGTGAGTCTATGTATTGACAGAAAAAAATAGAAATAGTGGAAAATTTGTGATAATCAATAAAAAACACATGAAGTTAAAATAATTATCCGCTTTTCATACCACAATGAATGCTTTGAGTAGTACAAATACGGCTAAAGTCATTGCCAATCACAATGGAAATTGTTTTATAAAACAATTCAATGTTGGGATTCCATCCCAGCTTATCTGAATATAATGTCAGAGATACAAACTATTTATTCCTCCCCCATATTAGCTAATAACTCAACCAAAAATCTCCACCATTTTTCGACCGTAGCAATTTCTATCCGTTCATCGGGGGAATGTGCTCCGAGAATTGTAGGCCCGCAGGAAATCATATCTAATCCGGGGTTCTTTTCATAAAACAAACCGCATTCCAATCCGGCATGAATGGCAATGACCTTCGGCTCTTCATTGAACAGTTTTTCAAAAGTTATTTTTGACAGTTTTAAAACTGTGGAATCCGGATTGGGCTTCCATCCGGGATAACCCTCGGATGTAGTTACTTCCGCTCCGGCTAAACGGAATACGGATGTGACTTTATTTACAATATCAATTTTTAATGATTCTGTTGAACTGCGTTGGCTGGTTGACACAACGATTCGGCAGTCGTCTTTCATTTTCACCGAAGCAAGATTGGTAGAGGTTTCAACTAAACCCTGAATTTCATGACTCATTCCGACAACTCCGTGCGGTAGAGCATAAAGAGCGTGAATCAGCGCCTTTCCGGTTTCAAAATCAATGCAGTCCTGAGGCGTTTCTACCGATTGAATGGAAAGTTGAACGTTTGAATCCGTTTTGGCTAATTCTGCCGAGACTTGGGTTTGCAACAAATTTAGCAACACTATGGTTCGCTCTTTGAAAGCGACCGGAACACCTGCGAGTGCATTTGCCTCGCGTGCAATGGCATTATGCAAATTTCCCCCATGGATGGATGCTAAAACCACCGGACATTCTTGCAACAACGACCATAAATAACGTGTGAGAATTTGGTTGGCATTTCCCAATCCTACGTGAATATCACTGCCTGAGTGACCGCCATTTAAACCGCTCACTTGCACTTCAAACCAGAAATAATCGTTTGGAGTGGTTGTTTTTCGATATGTGAACGCACCAATAGTCGTTTTTCCTCCGGCGCAACCGATACAAAACTCGCCCCATTCTTCACTATCCAAATTAATCAGTATGTCGCCGGCAAGAAAGTCCTTTTGCAGTGCAAAAGCCCCTGTTAAACCGGTTTCTTCATCGGATGTGAAAAGACAGGCAATGGGACCATGCTCAATGTCTTTAGAAACTAAAATAGCCAAAGCGGCTGCCATACCGATTCCGTCGTCGGCGCCTAAAGTAGTTCCTGTTGCTTTCACCCATCCGTCTTCTATCCGGATTTGAATCGGGTCAGTCTCAAAATTGAATACGATATCGCTGTTCTTTTCGCAGACCATGTCGACATGAGACTGCAAAATCACGGTTTTCAGATTTTCTTTTCCGGACGTAGCTGGTTTTTTTATTAACACATTATTTGCTGCATCTTTTACTGCTTCCAAACCGTTTTGCTCGGCAAAGTCAAGCAAAAAACGAACTATTTTTTCTTCTTTTTTTGAAGGACGGGGAACTTGCGTAATCTGATCGAAAAAGTTCCAAATCGGTGCAGGTTTTAAATTTTTAATTTCCATAGAGATAAATATAATTATAAATTTGTTTTATGAATTATTCGCGGAACAAATTTACGATTTATTTTTAATAAAAACGAGCGAATATTATTCTATTTTCCTGACAAAAACGTACTTTTGCTGAATAAAACGGTAAAACAGTTGAAGTACTACCTTGTATCCGGTGAAGCATCCGGCGATTTACACGCATCGAACCTGATGAAATCGCTGAAGCGAATTGACAAAGAAGCGGATTTTCGTTTTTTTGGAGGCGACCTCATGCAATCGGAAGGGGGCGTTCTGGTAAAGCATTATCGCGAACTGGCTTATATGGGCTTTATTCCGGTTTTATTGAACCTGAAAACGATTCTGAACAATTTACAATTTTGTAAGAATGACTTGTTGGCTTACAAACCAGATGTTGTGATTTTAGTCGATTATCCGGGATTTAACCTTAAAGTAGCCCGATTTGTTAAAGAACAAACAACAATACCGGTTTTTTATTATATATCGCCTAAAATCTGGGCTTGGAAAAGTTGGCGTATCAAAGCGATTCGGAAGTATGTCGATCAAATGCTTTGCATTTTTCCTTTTGAAGTTCCGTTTTATGAACGACAGGCTTATCCGGTTGTTTATGTGGGGAATCCCACGGTTGATGCAATTGAGTCCCGGAAAAATGCAGGGGAAACATTTGATGCATTTACTCACAGGAATCGTTTGTCCGAAAAACCGGTTGTCGCTTTATTGCCCGGCAGCCGCAAACAGGAAATCAAAAATAATCTCCCAACCATGCTGGCAGCAGCTTCCGCTTTTCCGGATTTTCAATTGGTCATTGGAGGCGCTCCCGGAATTTATCCGGATTTTTATCAATCCCTCCTGAAAAATTATCCGGCTTCCGTAGTTTATAATCAAACCTACGATATGTTGCAACAATCCAAAGCGGCATTGGTCACTTCAGGAACAGCCACTTTGGAAACCGCTCTTCTGCGTGTTCCACAGCTTGTTTGTTATAAAATGCCATTTAAACAAATATCAGGATTTATCTGGAAACATTTTTTCAAGGTAAAATATATTTCATTAGTCAACCTGATTGCCGACCGGCAACTTGTTCGTGAATTGTTTAACGAAAGTTTTTCCGAGAAAAATATCCGTAAGGAATTGAACGAATTACTGTTCAATGTATCGTATATTGATTCCATGCAATCGGGATATAACGAAGTGATAGCGCAATTAGGAACTCAGGGCGCTTCGGAACGGGCTGCGGAAATAATTGTGGCGATTATGTCATTGCGGGCTTGACCCGCAATCCCCTTGAATTGTTCGTCATTGCGGGCTTGACCTCTAATCCCCTTGAATTGTCTGTCATTGCGGGCTTGACCCGCAATCCCCCGATATTCATGTACTATTTTTCAAGAAATCCCGCGTCATAGTTCGATTATGCTCACTAAACAGGCGCGGGATGACAGTTTCTTTTCTACATAGCTTCCAAATTACGGGAATTAATTATATTCTTCGCTTCCGGAGTATATAGAAAAGCCAAAAGGTCTTTGTAGCGTTCTTCGATTTTACCTCTAACCATTTTCATCGACGAATTCAACAACAGGTTTTGCTCGGTAAATGCTTCCGGAAGTACCGCAATAGCCGTTGGCAACCATCGTTCGGGATACTCGCCCGCATAAATGCCGGAACCTTTATAATCGTTGATAATATCCTGTATCTTAAGCAACGCCATTTCTTTAGCTTCATTCGAATCCCAGGATAAACCCGGTTTGGTTTCTTCCACATATCTTTTCAACTGCTCTTTTTCAGGAACAACTAAAGCTACTGTGTAAGGATTTTGATTGTTGTAGAGCATCATTTGTTCGATGTATTTGGTTTTATCGCAGATGCCTTCTTCTATCCCTTCCGGACTGTATTTTTCACCGTCGCTGCTAATCAACAGGCTTTTGAAGCGTCCCAATACGTATAGAAAACCGTCTTTATCCATATAACCCATATCACCTGTGTACAACCAACCATCAACAATGGTTTGCTTGGTCGATTCGGGATTTTTCCAGTAACCGAGCATCACATTTTCACCTTTAACAACAATCTCGCCTTTTTCTCCAAGCGGAAGTTCATTACCATCCAAATCGCAGATTTTGAGTTCCAAATTAGCAACCAATACGCCGGAAGAGCCTAATTTGTGTTTTTTCAATCCGTTGGCAGCGATGATGGGAGTTGCTTCCGAAAGCCCGTAGCCCTGAAACATCGGTATTCCGATGGCATAGAAAAATCGTTGCAATTCGATATCCAACAAGGCGCCTCCTCCGATGAAGAATCGCAGTTTGCCGCCCATTGCCTGACGTACTTTGGAAAACAGCAGTTTATCGTAAATAGACAACAAAAGTTTATTCCCTATTTGATTCCACCCGCCTTTATTGTAGCCTTCTCTGTTATAAGCATAAGCAACTTTCAGGGCATGGTTGAAAAGTTTTTCGGTTGTTTTTCCTTTTTTCCTGATGGAGCTTTCGATGTTTTTACGGAAATTTTTCGCCAAAGCGGGAACACTCATTATGACAGTCGGTTTAAATTCGTTGATATTCAGCGGAATATTTCTCAACGATTCATTCTGCGTTTTTCCCGCCTGTACGGTGGCTACATTCGCCCCGAAAGCCATAAACGAATAAAAACCTGCGACATGACCGAAACAGTGGTCCAAAGGAATGATTATAAGGTTACTGTCTTTTGTCTCAATCTCAATAAGCGACACCGCCTGTTCCACATTAGCGGTGTAGTTGCGATGAGAGAGCATAACTCCTTTGGGGTCGGCAGTCGTTCCGGAAGTATAGGTAATGGTAGCTAAGTCATTCTCCCTTACCGCTTGGCTTCGAGCAATTAATTCATCCTTGCCGGTTTCTAAGAATTCGTCGCCGGCGGCAAGGACAGTGTCAACTCCTATTTCTTTGCTTTCATACGCTTCTTGCGGGTCGAAAATAATGATTTTTTCGACTAGAGGGAGAGATTGGATAATCCGGCGGATTTTCTTTAATTGCTTGCCGGAAACGATGATAAAACGGGTTTCCGAATGTTGAAGCCGAAAAATCAAATCATTACTTTCTTCTAACTTAATCGAAAGCGGAACATTGATAGCGCCGGCGTATAAAATCCCCAACTCTCCAATAATCCAATCATTACGACCTTCCGCCAGCAAAGCGATTTTATCTCCGGGCTGTATGCCAATCTGCAACAATCCTGCCGCGAAGCGATATACTTTTTCTTTTGTTTGATTGTACGAAATCGGTTCAAAAACCGTAGTCTTTTTCTCCCAAAGAAATGTGTTATCCTTGAATTTTTCAACACTGTCTTCAAATAAATTAATTATAGTTTTTTCCATTAGTAGTATTATTTTAATAATTACATGTTTCCTCTTTAAAGTAATATAATAGTACAAATTTAAAGTAATATAATAGTACAAACATACATAATAATTCCATAATTTCCAAATTAGTGGATAAAAGGCTTATATGATTTTTTTGGCTGTGATATCCTATGATTTGTCTAATGCCAATTTATCGCAAGTAACAAAACTTGATGTACTACTGGGGGCGGCTCATTGCGAATTAGATAGAAGGGTGGATGGCGTTGATGATTTTATAAAAATCAGATAGTCAAAGTCATCGGATATTTTTCTCATTTGAAACTCGCCCTGAACGCCTAAGCCTCCCATTGACCCTACCCTTCTATAATGCATTTGTTCTAAAATCCATTTAGTATCCTTACTATTATCCGTTTTGATTTTCTTCAAGTCTAAAATAAAAATCGGCTCGTTCAGTTGGTTAAGAAAATATTCCAATGTACCCGCGTAGGCTTTTGCAGCTTCAAAAGATGCAAGACCACTGCTGCCTACAGCCGTGAAACGGCCGTTAAAGAAAGTAAAACCGAAAGTCGTGTAATCGTCACCAAGTTTTTGTGCAAGGTGAAAGCCCATCATATTGCTTGTTTTCATGATGTGCATATTGTGCGCCCAAATGACAAATCTGGAATCGGGATTATGTTCTTTTATCCACATAAAGTTTTCGGCCATGCACTTGTCGCGCCAGTTATTCACTGTATTATTACCTAAATATTGCCGGATGACTGTAATATTTTGCTGCAACCATTCTTTTTCATATATTTGAAACGATGATGTACCAATGCTGTTCTGTAAGAATGATAGTATTGCCTCCAACTCTTTCATTTTGTCATCGTTAATATTTATATTTCCAACTCTTGTTCCATAAAGTATCTCCTTCAGTACTGTTATTTTGTTTTCCACTTCTTCGTTACCTTGGAACGCCTCAAAGAATTCATTTACTGCGCCTTCAAAAGCCTGCATATCAAAGCCGGTATATAAAATACGTTGCTTCGGCCGGTTAAATTGATGCATCCATTCAACCATATTCAGCATCTCTTCTGTGCTCCATGTCCAGAAATACATGCCCCAAATAAGTTTTATCGGGTTACCTTCTCCCCGAATCGTATAGTCGTTGAGTTTGTATGCTTCCGGCATGGCCGCTTCAATGGAAAAAATATCGAAATCATTATTAGTCACCAGATATTGGATGATGCGGTTTTTCATCTTGAAAATCTCGCTCGAACCGTGTGAAACCTCCCCTAAAGCAATCACATTTCTGCTGCCAATCAGTTTATCCAGCACTTCAAGGTCTTTCGTATCGCCGCCGTCGGGTTCGCAGGTTCTCAATGGGTAGACATATTTTTTCAGTGCTGTAATTTCTTCTTCTGAAAGAGATGTTTTAGGCTCGGGGTCAATATATTTCACTCCGTCAATATACAGTTCAAGCTTGTCAAACCATGCGATGCCTTCTCCCGGAAACAGTCCGCCAAAATTGATATTTACCGCGTTCCTGCTGATGTCCAATATTATGGATACCTGTGTCCATTTGTTGTCGCCCGTTAGACCACGGTTATTCATATTGTCGAATCCTAAAACTGTATTATCAGCGCCGTCAACCCTGATCCATAGTCCGGCATAACCGTTTGTTACTCCTTGTGTCTTTATCCATCCTTTATACTCCACGTTTTTACCGGCAAAGGTTTCAATGGGAAGCGTACTTGAAAAAACCCCAAAGTTACCATCCCTGTTATTAGGCTTCTCCATTTTGAGGCTCAATAGACCGCTGTGTTTTTCCTGGTCATCTAATGAAATATTGAAACCGCTACCTCCTGTATGCCAACTATCTGGCAATGACGGGTTGATAACGCTTCTAACTTCAAAGTCAAGATTTAAGCGACCACGATCTATACTTTCCAGCGGAGTTGGCTCGTTATCCGATCCGCAACAACACAGTCCAAAAAATAATAAAAAAACTATAACCTTTTTCATATTCTATTGATATTGAGATATTAATCATAATTCGTTGCGTTCAACGTTCAAGATTTTACCCAGCTGTTGTCAGCCGAGAATACACCTCCACTTGCGCCAAACAGCTCGTTGAACTAAACCTTTGGCAGCTACAGTAAAATTCAATCCACAAACTATTGCAAATATAATAATAATCTTATAATGTCCGAATAATTTTATTCCACATTCGATTACTTCTTTTTAGAGGGAGCAGGCAATATGCACAATAGACCCACAAGCGCACAAAGTGTAGATATTGAAGCAAGGATGATAGCATACCATTTTGTATTTCCTGCACCAAGTACCCAATACCACAACATAGTTGAAATGATAATCCAAAACCAAAAGACAAAATATAAAGACTTTTTGAATTCTTTAGGTGGAATTAGTTTTTCAAACATCTTTGTTCTTTCGATTCTTTTTTTCGTAAATACTGTGTATGGATGGTTTATGCCAAGAATACGTTCATCTATTAACAACGATTTTTCCCAAAAATCATACGCCTTTTCGAAATTTCCTGACGAATAATGAAAATCTCCAAGATTCATATATTTTTCAGCTGTATATTGATGCCCATCTCCTACTACTTGTAAACAAATTTCTAAGGCTTTTTCATAACATATTAAAGTTTCTACTTTATTACCTAAACCTTTATATGCAGAACCCATGTTGCTGTATATGGAAGGTATGATATTAGAAGGGTGTTCAGAATTATTATTTTTCATAATACACAAGGCTTTTTCAAGCATGAATAAAGCCTTTTTGAATTGACCGATTTTATTATAAATGTTGCCAATATTGCAGTAAGCGACTGCTATTCGCCAATACTCCTGAGCCTGTGATGCATCTTCAATAGCCAGTGACTTTTCAGCCCAGCGTAAACTTTTCTTAAACTTTCCCAAAACATCGTAAATGGTGCCAATATAGGAGTACAGCGCTGCAAGATTGGAATCTCTATTTACGAAGAGGTTTTCATAAATCTCTGTGGCTCTTATAAACCATTTCAGAGCCTTTTTATAGTCAATAACCGCTGAATTTTGATACGTTCTGTAGTAAAAGTTGCCTAATGCCACTGCTGCATCGCATCCCGCTATATGCTTTACATTGGCAGTTTTTTCCAAAATTGAAACGGCAAGATTCACATTTCTCTCTACTGATATTCCACGTAAAAAAGCCATTCCAAGAAGGTAATCTTGTTCTGGCTCCCTTTTATGATGAATTGCATGTTTTGGAAGCAGTTCTTCAAATCTTCTTT
>Ga0082212_10013465_pt1 | contig 10227 bp, 9 predicted proteins | sample TergutNt197P3_FD_71548 | JGI IMG/M metagenome (GOLD analysis project Ga0082212, IMG submission 71548) | Neocapritermes taracua P3 segment gut microbial communities from Petit-Saut dam, French Guiana - Nt197 P3 | ecosystem: Host-associated > Arthropoda: Insects > Digestive system > Gut ...
CAAACTCCACTCCGCGGCGAACTTCAGTTCGCTTCGCCCATCACAAGTTCGGGCATACGCTCCGTTTCGTTGCTCCTCCTCTTCAAACACGACCCACTTCGTTGGGCTCGTGTTTGATTTCCCTGATATTTCTCTTTCCATTGACTATTTGACGCTACTGATACGGCCGTCCTCAATACGGACAGTTCTATCCGCCATCTGTGCGATTTCGGGGTTGTGTGTTATCAAGACAATCGTTTGTCCGAATTTTGTACCGCTGACTTTAAGCAATCCCATTACATCCATGCCGCTCTTGCTGTCGAGGTTACCCGTTGGCTCATCCGCGAGTACGATAGCGGGCTTGCTTGCTAACGCGCGGGCGATTGCCACACGCTGTTGCTGACCTCCCGAAAGTTGATTCGGCATACTCATACGCTTATCAGTAATTCCGAGCGTTTCAATCACGCGGTCAACAAACGTCATATCAGGCTTGTTGCCGTCAAGCTGAATCGGGAGTAATATGTTTTCCTCCACATTCAAAATAGGAACAAGGTTATAGCTTTGAAACACGAAGCCGATGTTGCGGCGGCGAAAAATCGTAAGTTCTTCATCCTTCATAGAATAGATTAGCTTGCCGTTAATCTCAACAGTCCCATCTGTCGGGCGGTCAAGCCCGCCGAGCAGATGTAGAAGCGTTGATTTTCCGCTTCCCGAACTACCGACCACGGATACAAACTCGCCGGATTCCACGGCGAAGTCAACACCGTCAATCGCTTTCACAATATCGGTTTCGCCGTAGTGTTTTTTCAAATTGTTTGTTTTCAATACGCTCATAACATCAAGCCCTCGAAAAGAATAAATGACAGCCGAGTTTTCCGACTGTCTATATTGTAGAATACAAATCTTTCGAGAATCTTTCTTAAATCTTACACTTTTGAAAGAAATACGGAAAATGTCGAACCTTTACCCCATTCCGAGTTGACTTTGACATACCCGCCGCAAGCTATGATAATTTCACGCGCAAGGTAAAGCCCAACGCCCACGCCTGGACTGTCCGCAGACTCCTCCGCCCGCCAGAAACGCCTGAACACTTTCGGCAAATCATCCTCGCGGATTCCGCGCCCAGTATCAGCTACATCTATGCGGACAAACATTTCATATTCCGTTACGGTAATCGCCACGCGGCCATTATCCTGCGTGTATTTCACAGCATTTTCGATTATATTGAAAAGTGCTTCCGCGCACCATCGGGTATCAAACATCGCCGCAAGCGGCTTCTCACTATGAGCAACAGAAAAATTTATGTTCTTTGCGGCGGCAAGACTTTCACTATCAGCGGCGGCAGTAGAAATTAATTCATAAACATTACCGGGTTTTGGTTCAATTTTGATAACGCCGCTTTCCAATCTTGACGTTTTGACAAGCGATTGGATTAGAAAACTCAATTTATCCGAACTCGAGGCAATTTGCTCCGCAAGTTTGGATTGCTCATCAGTCAAGTTTTGTTCTGCGAGCAACTGTGCGTAGAGCGCAATATTCGCAAGCGGCGTTTTCGTCTGGTGGGATATATCGCCAATCAGCGAACGGACACGTTCCCGTTCGTTTTCGATATGCTCCTGCCTTAACTTCGATTGCTCAATGAATCTTATCATTTTTGATTCGACCTTTGACAACAGGCTCTCATCATATGTTTCGGTTTGAAATGTCCCTGCGATTGCTTCGTCAATCATCGCGTCCAATGTCTGTAACAGCTTTTTACTTGAGGTAAATATCATAGGCTCACCGCCCATTTATATCCGATACCGTGAACGGTTTTTATAAACTGCGGATTAGAAGGGTCATCTTCCAACTTTGCGCGGAGCCGACGAACCGCCACGGACAAAGCGTTTTCGTCTACATATTCCGCACCGTCCGGCCATATCAACGTGAGCAACCGGTCGCGTGTCAGCGTTTGCTCTTTGTTAGTGACAAATAATTGCAGCAAACGCGCTTCTGTTTTGGATAATTCGATTGCTTGATTATTTTTCTCAAAACGCATGGTTTCAAAATCAAATATGAATTCGCCAACCTCAAACTTCCCGCTGCCATTAGAACTGCGTCGCAATAAAGCATCTATGCGCGCTCGCAGAATGGCAAGGGAAAAGGGTTTTATAACGTAATCGTCCGCTCCGTAGTTTAATCCCGTCACCATATCCATTTCTGTATCGTTCGCGGTCAGCATAAGGATTGGCACATCATAACCAGCCGACCGTAGTTCCTCGCAAAAGTTTAATCCTGACCCGTCCGGCAGATTTATGTCCAATACTAATAGATCAGGCGTTATATTCTGCATCGCCGTTTTCGCTGCGTGTATGTTGTAGCAAAGCTCAAAACACCTATCCGGCGCGGCTAGAGCCATTTCAATCCCTTTACAAAGGGCAGTATCATCTTCGAGAATTATGATCACCATATTACTTCATTCCCTTTTGCCGGCTTGTTTTTGCCGTTCTTCTTTCGTTCTACCATCAATCGGTTTTTGGATTCATAACATATTTACCTCCAACCATTTGGCAACTCCGTCGTCATCGTTAGCGCCGCAGATATGGTTAGCGGCTGCTTTCACTTCGTCTATGGCGTTGGCTGCCTCGACGATTTCCGGGACGAGCACAAGACCCTGTGTCCCATATCAGAGAAGTCAAACGCTTACTGCGTTAAGTGAGGGAGCACGTCACCAAATTGGACAAAACACTTTGACAACATCTCTTTTTGCTGTTACGAACAGGGAGGCGTCATTGAAAAAGATCATCGAGCGTGACTTCTGAGTGGACGATGCCGGAATGGCTGTTGCTGATAATTCCGTATGTTGTCACCATTGTAAGATGCACGGCTTTCTTCGTGCCGGTTTCCGCTTCGAATACCGCGATTTTGTTGCGCAGCCCGGTCTCTTCTTTTCCCGTTATTAAATACTCCGCCTTACTATATTTTATTTCGCAAAGATTGATTATTCCATCTTTACGATCAAATAATAAGTCGATTTGCGCGCCGGGCGACGACAACCTGCTGCGCCACGACGAGATTTCAGCGGAGATCGAGGCAATACCCAAAGCCTGTTTGATTTGCTCAGAGTGGGAAAGGCAGACTTGCTCAAAAGCATAACCCTTCCACGCGGACAAAGAGGGATTATCGAGATTGCCCGTCCAAAAACGCTGATCCTTAGGCCTTTTTCCCTTGATGAAACGCAGATGGAACAAGCTGAAAGGGTCTGTAAGCTGGTACAGGCAGAGGTTATCATCCATCGAATAGTTGGGGTAAGCGCGAATGAAGCCGCAAAGCTCGAGTTCCTCCATGATTTGAGTTAATCCTCCGCCGGACTTTAATCCTGTCGCGCGGATAATCTCGTCTCTGGTCAGCCCTTTTATCTTTGCACTCAGTGCTGTCACAACGCTGATATAATTATCAGAATTCCTGAATAATGTCGAATACACTTCTTGAAACTCGCCGCGCATTGAACCGTCGTCGTCAAAGCAAAGCGCATCCACATTTTGCGGCAAGCTCAATCCCTTGCCAAGCAAACTCAGGTAATAGGGGACACCGCCGAAAATCATATACGCTTCGCATACGCGGTAACGCCCAATGTTGATTTCCTTTTCCGCCAAATAGGCTTCCGTTTCTTTCAGCGTGAATGGAAGCAGGCGCATTCTTCGCGTCACCCTGTTATGCAAACCGCCTTTATCTTTAAGCAGGTTTTTTACGACCCAAGATGTTGAAGAACCGCAGATGATAAGAAAAATATCCGGTCTCCCCGACGCCCATCCGTTCCAAAAGTGTTCCAGGGCGGTGCGGAATCCGGATTTCGGCGTATCCATCCATGGGGCTTCATCGATAAATAGAATCTTTCTCTTTGCTTTTTCAAGCTTTTCCAATTTGCCTTTAAGCAGCGCAAATGCGTCAAGCCAGTTTGCGGCGTTTCCACCAGACCCGCCAAAGCTGTCGCTGAGTGCCATACTCCATGCTTGAAGCTGCTCGTCCTTTTTTCCGTTTGCAAGCCCGGTCACATAGAAATCAAACTTCCCTTTAAAGTATTCGCGTATCAGAAATGTTTTGCCTATTCGCCTCCTGCCATATACGACAAGAAACTCCGGCGCCCCCGACTCGACATATTGCCTAAGCGCCGATTTCTCCTTTTCACGTCCAATGATTTTCACATGCCCCTCCTGTGATAACTCGCCAAAACATTATAATAATGCTATATTTTGGCGAATAATAATTTATTATTGTTATGATACCATATACAGCAAAATACGTCAATAACTAAATGAAATGTAGTACAGGCGAAAGCATTCCTTTTTAACATAAGCAATATAACTCGCCAAAACATGGCAAAAATGACATGTTTTGGCGAGTTATTTCTTTCAAAAACCAGCCAAGGTTGAGTGCTTGATACAATGCAGTTTTCACCACCGCCCGGGATGAAACTTTCGAATTATACTCGGTATTTAATATAATTCAGTACACCATTCAGGAACTCAGCTATCCGAATTCTGGTACCCGGCTCACGCGCAGCTTCAACGAGTTGGTATCTTATAAGGCTCCGCATGTATAGCTCATTTATGGCTTCTCTGACGTAATCGTCCAACTCTATATGGTCGCTGATTACTAATGAACCCCAACTTCCTGCCGGGAGCAAGTCGTAATCTCTTAGGTACCGGTATACCAATAGAAAAACATCCTGATACGAGATTGTGTTGCCCGGATAGAAATACCCGTCCCCGTCGCCGGTCATATAGCCCAGTTCAGCCATCTTTTCAACCGCGCCGGTATAGTATAGCCCGTCAGGTACGTCTGTGAATGCACCTTCATACTCGCCTTCGGCAATGCCCATCGCCCGTGTGAATAATACTGCGACCTGTGCGCGAGTGATATTGTCACTTGGTGCGAACAGGTTGTTCCCGATTCCATATACAATTCCTTCACCATACAGTTCGATGACAGCGTAGTCTTCCGTTGGGTCCTCCCAATCAATCAGATCGAGGAAAATCGGCGCACGCTTGATCTTTACTCCATATCCGCGAAGATTGTTTCCCGCTAGATAAGTAAACACATAATCGCCAATTTCTTCAAAAGTCTTCTTATCATCATCGATGCCGAAATCCTCACGGGGAAAATTATCCTTGATAAATTGCGAAGCATTCGCTCCGAAATACGCCTCAACAGCATTTAAGAGTGTCTCATAACAGTATTGGCTTCCGCCCCCCAAGCCGCCGGCTTCAATATATACGCTTTCGTTGGATTCATACTTTCCCACACTATAACTCTCTGTTGAGCCGGGAAACCATGGATCCAGTATAGGTAAACCGGAATATCTCTTTCCCGGCGTTTTAAAATCATCGCCGAAGTCTTCGACTTCCATACGGTACATGAAATGCGGTAAATCCGGTCCATCGCTAGCAAAGATCACACTTGACGGAATGCAAAGGATAATAAGAATAATCGCAATGATACTATAGAGCTTCTTCATACTAACTGCACCTCCAGACATTTTCAGGTTGAATAGAGACTACTATAATACAAATATTCCGGTGCTATATTAATGATATTAGCACAGACTGCCCGGGAGGACAATCTATCATGCGAAAGAGAGCTTAATTTAGCAGGGCCCTTGTTACACTTCACACGCAACCGGAAAGGGGTTGCAAGGTGTGGTTTTTCTGTTGAGGGAATTCCGGTTTCATAATCGAACGAAGTGAGCCTCTCGACCGAGCTTGCTCGGGCATGAGCGAACGAGTGATGATTTCAACGAAGTTTTCCCGGAACTGACCGAAACAGCAAAAATTACACCTTGCAGCCCCAGTTGCTGGTCAGGTGTGAATAATAACCCCTTGGCTGTATTAGTCGGATGATCAATCCATAGTACTTGCATAACTATGCAACAATATGTTATCATAACGCGAAATACATTGAAAAACACACATGGAGGGGATTTATTACGATGAAAAAGATACTTGCGCTCGTACTCGTTGCCCTGCTCGCGTTTTCCCTGCTATCCGGCTGTTCCAGCTCAAAGAAGAATGACACGCCGACAAGGCTGCTCATGGTAACAGGCGGCACGTCCGGCACATACTATGCCTACGGCGGCGTTATCGCTACAACGCTAACGGAAAAACTGCCGAACATTGAGATCACAGCCAACACGTCCGGCGCTTCCGCCGCTAACGCGCGGTCGCTCAAGAGTAAGGAAGCGGAGCTCGCTATCCTGCAAAACGACGTACTTGACTACGCGTACAACGGCACTGAGCTGCTAAAGGACGACGGCGCTATGCCTACGCTGCGCACAATTGCGACGCTATACCCTGAGGTCGTTCAAGTTGTCGCTACGAAAAGTTCCGGGATAAAGACCATCGCCGATCTTGCGGGCAAACGCGTTTGCGTGGGCGACGCGGGTTCCGGTACGGAGGCTAACGCGCGCCAGGTGCTTGCGGCATACGGCGTCCAGTTCTCCGACCTCGGCAGAGTGGAGAATCTGAGCTTCGGCGACGCTGCCACAGCGATGCAGAACGGTACGCTCGACGCATCGTTCACCACAGCGGGCGTACCGAACCCGGCAATCACCGAGCTCAACGCTTCGACGGAAATAGTCATCCTGCCGATATCCGGCGCGGAAGCTGACAAGCTGATTTCGGACTACCCGTTCTATTCGAAGTTCACTATATCGAATGACGACTACGGCATCCCGGGCGCTGAGACTGTCGCAGTGCTTGCGACTCTTGCCTGCACGACGGACCTCAGCGAAGATATAGTCTACCAGATTACAAAAGCCCTGTTTGATAATCAGCCGGCGCTGGCGACAGCGCACGCCAAAGGACAGCTTCTCTCGACGCAAAGCGCCGTTCAGGGCGTAAGCATACCTTTCCATCCGGGCGCTGAGAAGTATTACAAGGAAGTCAAGGTGCTGAACTAGGCTTCCGGATGACAGGGCACAGGTCAAGTTGAACATAGGATGCAAATTACCGGCTGCAGATGATAAGTTGCAGTTTATAGGCATAAGGCGCTATCACTCATTACACGGGATAAAAAAACGCACCGCTGCGTTCATCGCGGCGCTGGCCGCGCTTATTGTTTTAAGCGCCGCGCTGTTCTGGCCGGCTCAATGCCTGACCGTTAAAAACAGCGGCAAGCTGCTCTTGGCATGGCCGATCAGCAAGGGCGAAAGGTTTGAGGTCACGTTCACGCATTCACTCAACCTTTCGCCCATTACGGATGTAATAGAGTGGACCGGCAGAGACATGGTCGTGGTCAAGAGCATTTTCAAGACCTTCGGAGCGGGCGTCCCTATACCTTCCGACGGAGTCGGGACCGAGCTTATCCATATCGGCGACCACTATGAGCTTATAGGGATCGATAAGCATTTGAGGAGCATCCCGATAGTAATTCAGGAAGTGCCTGACCATCGGATCACACTGAACGGATGCGAAGCCCGGCTGCTTGAAATGGCCGGGACAGGCGATGTTGTGGAACTCTCGGTCAGGCTGACGCCGCGCATCATACGGCTGATGCTCAAAGGATCCGGGCTGTCATGAGGTTCTGCGCTGCCCGGAATCACCATATACCAACGGCCCATTCACTACCGGCATAAAGCAATCAAGGTTGACCGTTCGCAATCACTGCTGACCGCTCGCAATCAAAGCTGGCCGTTCGCAATCAAAGCTGGCCGTTCGCATTTAGAACCAGGAAATCATAGTGGAGGGACTCTATGCCTTTTTTTGGTAAGAAGAAAAAGGGACCGGTTACATTTGAAAACATTGAACCCGGAGTCGACACCTCCGTCATGACGGAGGATCAAATCGCCGCGCTCAACGCTGCGGAGGTTCTGGACAAGTACGACAGGGAGTCGGCGTTTCGCAACAAGCTGCCAAAAGCCCTCAAAATGTTTGTCGGAGTCGTTCTGATAGCGTTTTCTCTTTTCCAGATATACACAAGCATATTCACGATCCAGGAACGCCTTCTCAGGCCCATCCACCTCGGGTTTGCGATGAGCCTGGCCTTTTTACTGTATCCGGCAAAGCGCCACTTCAGACGCGACAGAATACCTTGGTACGACTGGCTCCTCGCCGCTGCAGCGATAGCGGCGACGCTTTACATACCATTTAATCTTAGTTATCTTGTCAGGAATATAGGCAACTACGGGACGTCGCAGATCGTAGTCGGCGTCATAGGCATCCTGCTGCTGATGGAAGCATGCCGGCGCATCGTCGGGACGCCCATTCTGATTGTCGTGACCTGTTTCCTGGCGTACACATTCTTCGGGCAGCACATAGTCGGTACCTTCGGGCACCGCGGCTACACGCTGCGTCAGATCATCACGCATATGTACTTCACCCTTGAGGGCGTATACGGCACGCCCATCGGCGTATCCGCAACGTTCATCTGCCTGTTCATACTCTTCGGCGCTTTTCTTGAAAGGACGGGCGTCGGAAAGTTCTTCATAGATCTTGCAAACGCCATAGCCGGAAGGCGGATAGGAGGCCCCGCGAAGGTGGCCGTCATCTCATCCGCGTTCTTCGGAACAGTTTCCGGCTCATCGGTGGCAAACACCGTAGGCACCGGGTCGTTTACTATTCCTGCCATGAAAAGGCTTGGCTACAAGCCTGAGTTTGCAGGCGCTGTGGAAGCCGCCGCTTCGACAGGCGGGCAGCTCATGCCGCCCGTCATGGGCGCCGCTGCTTTTCTGATGGCCGAGAACACGGGATTCCCCTACAGCATGATAATCGTATCCGCTATCATCCCCGCGGTACTTTACTTTTCCGGGATACTCATCAGCGTGCATCATGAAGCCCGAAAGATCGGGCTAAAAGGCGCCGCGGAAGCGGACGTCCCGAAAGTGATCCCGCTTCTTAAAGAGCGGGGGCATCTGCTGATACCGCTGGTTTTCATGATATATATGCTCTCTACACGGTCTACCCCCGCCTACTCGGCGCTCGGCGCGATCCTGTCGTCGCTTATCGTGTACAGCGTACAGTGGTGGTCGCTTATACCCATCGGCGTTATGGTCATATGCAAAGAATTCGTCCCGAGCCTGCATTTCACACAGTACGCATTAATTGCGATAGGGGTCTGGATAATAATATGCCTGATACGCCGGAAGATTGGTTTCAAGCTCATCGAAATACTGGACGCGCTCCGCGAAGGCGCCCGCAGCGTACTCGCTGTGGCTATCGCCTGCGGAATGGCGGGAATGATCGTCGGCACTGTCACGCTGACGGGGCTTGGGCTGAAGTTCGCGACCGGAATCTCATATCTCGCGGGCGGTAATTTATATCTGCTGATGTTCTTCACGATGCTCGCGTCAATAGTGCTTGGCATGGGCGTGCCGACGACGGCGAACTACCTCATCACGTCCACGATCTGCGCGCCCGCGCTCATAACCCTGCTAGTCAGTATAAACGGTTTGAGCGCCCCTTCCGCTGCTATAATCATGGGGGCGCATCTGTTCGTGTTCTATTTCGGCATCATCGCGGATATAACGCCGCCTGTGGCGCTCGCAGCTATGGCAGGCTCCGCTATAGCGAAGGGAGAGCCGTTTAAAACGGGCGTCACCGCGACGCGCATCGCGATAGGCGCTTTCATCGTGCCGTACATATTCGTCCTGAATCCCGCAATGCTGATGATTGACACGCATTTCGTGACTATCCTGCTGAGCCTCGCCACTGCCATGCTCGGTATGTACGCGCTGTCGGGAGGACTCACAGGGTTCGTACAGGATAAGTGTACATGGTATGAGAGCATCCTGCTCGTAGCGGGAGGGCTTGCGATGATATACCCGGAGTACGCAACCGACGCAATAGGCATCGTTTTACTTGCGTTCGTGATAATTATGCAGAAGCGCAGAGCCGCGAAGAAGCATATTATTTGATAGGAGGAAAAAGCAATGGCAAGACCGATAAAAGTAACAAAGCCGAGATACCTGATGGACCTCAATAATGAAGAACACTGGCTGTACACCGCGTCGCCGCCCATCACGCGCGCCAATGGAAAACCGAGCGAGGAAATGGCTGTCTTCATAATGCCGGATGACAGCGGGCAGAGGCTCTACGCAATGACTGACTCCATAATGATGGACACGGAAAGCATGGAGTACCTGGGGGCTCCTCACGAACACCGTGCCGGCTACGAGACCTGGTTCGTCGACAGCAACGCGATGGACCTGTACATCATGGGGAAGGTCACGCGCGTCGAGCCCGGCAGTTTTTACCACATCCAGCCATATATGAT
>Ga0082212_10013466_pt1 | contig 10226 bp, 10 predicted proteins | sample TergutNt197P3_FD_71548 | JGI IMG/M metagenome (GOLD analysis project Ga0082212, IMG submission 71548) | Neocapritermes taracua P3 segment gut microbial communities from Petit-Saut dam, French Guiana - Nt197 P3 | ecosystem: Host-associated > Arthropoda: Insects > Digestive system > Gut ...
TTGAGTACAAATCAGAAACAGACTCCCTATCCGTATTGGATTACGACAAGGTTCTGGCTTACGGGTTGCTGTATTCCGTTTTCATGAAGGTACCCAAAAGCGACATGACCCTATCTTTCGCCTATACGAAACACCCAAGAGAGCTCTTAAAGTATTTGGAGGGAGAGAGAAAATTTGCTGTTGATGATCAGGGCGGAGGGATATATTATATAAGAGGAGAAATCTTTCCGGTACAATTGTTAGAACGGAACAAACTCTCCAAAGATAATAACGTATTTCTGAAGATGTTAGTCACTTAGGTTGCAACAACATCAATAAAAAAACAAGAAGACCCACATTCTGAATCCTGAATACTGAATACTTGCGGTCGAAGACCGCATTAGTATCCTTGAGGTGCATAAGGAAAAGAAAATCCTGGACTTGAACAACGTGTATCTGGATCGAGTGCGCCAGGCGAACAAAACAATCTTTGAGGAGGCATTGAATATGAGTACTGCGGCAGAATACTTCTTTGAGGTAGCGGAGAAGAAGGGCTGGCTTGAGGAGAAGTGGAAAGAAGGCATGGAAAAGGGCATGGAAAAGGGTATGGAAAAGGGTATGGAAAAGGGTATGGAAAAGGGCAGAGAAGAGGGCATGGAAAAGGGTAGAGAAGAAGGCAGAGAAGAAGGAACTCTCAGGCGATTGGTTGATCAAATCAATACAAAGAAACTAAAGAACAAAACCCGTGAACAAATTATCGATGAACTGGAGATGAAGGATTCCGACATCAAGGTGTTGGATCAGTTTGAGAACTACACATATTTGCTGGACGGAAAATAAGTACAATGAAGGCTGTGCCGCTTTGCAGGTGTTGCCCTCTTTAGTCGCGGATCAAAACAGTCAAAGAAAAATCTGTCTCCTGTCTCCCCACTAGCTAGAGAAACATCTTCTGAACCAATGATTTATAAAGGAGTTCCAGTTTATTCAAGTCCCTTTGCATTGTGAGTTTTGATTTGTCGGTGGCGCGGACGAAGTCTGCGAAGCGGGTTTGGAGAGGGAGGGGTGGAAGCGGAATCGCAAAAGAATTTAGCTGTGCTTGATTGAGTTTTGGTTGCGCTGTTCCCGTAATATACATCGATATGTCAATGCGATTAATTCTATGTTCAACATATGTCTGCATGGCTTTATCTGCAAATTTCAGCACATGTGCATGATTGTTTACCCATATCTGCCCTGAAACCGAAAAAGCGATTGGTGTAGCGCGTACCAATAAATTTGCACCGTCCTCCGATACAAGTAATAAATCCTCATTGAAGATGAAATCCGCAACACGATCTGTAATTCCGGAGGCCCCATAATACGGATAAGGTCCTTCTACTCTATCACTGGATGTAATGGGTATGCGTTGCGAATCAAGGTTTTCACAAATCTCATCCAACCGTTTCACTTCCCACCCCATCGGATTCCTTACAGGATCCCCAAACATCTCGACAAACCGCGACTTGACAAGCAAATCAAGTTTATCAATCTGCGTCTTCCTCTTCTCAAGGAGGATGCTGACTTGGTCCAGAATGTCGGCGATTTCTAGCTGGACGTGCAGTGGCGGTAGGGGAATGCGGATGTTTTCTACGATCGGTTTCGAGATTTCTTTGAAAGTGGCTCCCCTACCAAGACTGTTGAGATAGGCTGTTTGTGACTTTAAGTAACGATACAGATAGCGATTATTGAGCTGATCCGAGCATATCAGGTTTTTGAAGCCTTGATTACAACACATGGGGGTGCCGGCAATCGCTACTTTCCCTATTGGCGCTCGCGATGAAAGCAGGACTGTCCCGGCAGGCATTGCCTTGAGTCCTGCTTTCGGTGAAATATGACGTTCTGTATCATTAATGAAATAGCTTGTATCTGATATTTCTGCCGGTGTTACCCATTTTATATTGCCGTTCCACAATTCCGGATTCTGTGTACCGGGAGTTGACCCTGTTACGATTTCACATACATCACCAAGTTTGACTGTTTTCCATTCTCCCATTTATCTTAACGCCCCGACTCTCTTGATAATTTCTTTGTGATGGTATTCATTATATGTTAATGCGGGCTACGCCCGCAAGTATTCAGTATTCAGGATTCAGTATTCAGAATGTGGATTTTCGAATTGAGAAGAACCTTGGGCGGATCTTCAGGGCCTGCAACATATTTGAGTACAAATCAGAAACAGACTCCCTATCCGTATCGGATTACGACAAGGTTCTGGCTTACGGGTTGCTGTATTCCGTTTTCATGAAGGTACCCAAAAGCGACATGACCCTATCTTTTGCCTATACGAAACACCCAAGAGAGCTCTTAAAGTATTTGGAGGGAGAGAGAAAATTTGCTGTTGATGATCAGGGCGGAGGGATATATTATATAAGAGGAGAAGTCTTTCCGGTACAATTGGTAGAACGGAACAAACTCTCCAAAGAAGATAACTTATTTCTGAAGATGTTAGGCACTTAGGTTGTCAATAAAAAACAAGAAGATCCACATTCTGAATCCTGAATCCTGAATACTGAATACTGGATACTTGCGGTCGAAGACCGCGTTAGTACCTTAGGCTCCTTTGTAAGCAAGGTCTTTCGTCAGAACAACCCTTGAGTCAGAATCGGATCCCAATCCTCCCGCAAAGCCAGAAACAGTGCCAGAAGCATTCGGTCATGATCCATACCCTGATGGGGCTCGATACCTGCTTTCGGCAATAGATGCCAGGTAATGCGTTGGGAGTAATCCCACTTCTCCCGTCTCGACAGGTCCGCGGATTTCACGGCATACATATGAAGAAGGTGCCAATCCTCATAGGTGAAGCGCTTTTTGACCGACTCTTCCATCACCAGAGGGACAATTCCTTCCAGCCGGATACTCATGGTTTTCGCCAGGCGCTTGCTGGCTTTCTTGCCTTTCATCCTGTGAATCACAATTGTTCCGGCGGCCAGATCCCCAAGCCTTTGATGGCGGGGATGGATGAAAATAAAACCGACGCCTGCAGCATAAAAGAACATTGAATCGATAAGACGCAGGAAATTCCGAATAATAGCCGAAATAAAGGTTATAGGCTCGCCATTCTTACCGACAACCTGTAATCCCAGAATGCGTTTTCCCAGGGTCTGTCCGGCCCAAAAATATTCAAAAAGAGCAAAATATCCGAAATTGATGAAAAAGACTATGACAAGGATAACAGCGTATAGCCAGTCAAACAAAAACCCCGAAAAGCTACCCCAGTTGCCTGGCTCCCCCAAAGAGACTATGGAAATTGACAGACACAGCAGAATAGTGTAAATAATAAGGGTATCAATAAGAAAAGCTGCGGCGCGGCTCCCCAAACCGGCCATCTGATACCGAAGCCTGACGTGTTCCGGAGTCGTGATATCAATCAACCCGTGATTCATGGCGTTCTCCTCAAAAAATTTTTTATCCCGGAGGTCCTTATGTCAATTCCAGAACCATCCGCCTACACCAACATGCAAACCTTTCACAAAACCCATCGCGCCGATTGGGACAACTTGGAACAAACCTTGAAAGCCTTTCGCGGTGCCAAATCCTGCACCCCTGCCCAATTGGACGACTTGCATACCCTCTACCTCAAAGTCAGCCAACATGTCTCCATCTGTCAAACCTATTTTCCTCAATCCCAACTTACCGGCTATCTCAACGACTTGGCCACACGAGCCCACAACACATTGTACAGGGGACAAGTTTCGAGTTCCAACCAAATCAAACAATTCTTCGCCCATACCTTCATAGACCTCTTCTGGGAACGGCGATTCTTCATCGGGTTGGCGGCTCTGCTCTTCATATTTGGCGGACTGATCGGATACCTCATGGTTTACAACCAACCTGACTCTCTGCAAACCTTAGTACCGGGGATTCCCAATGACCCTGAGACCTTGAGGGAAGGGATGCTCGTTCCTGCGGCGACGATGTCTTCCAGTATTATGACCAACAATATCCAAGTCGCTATGTTGGCCTTCGCCGGCGGCGCGACTCTGGGCCTGTTAACAATATATCTGATGATTTATAACGGCATCAGTGTCGGCGCTCTGGCATGCTACTTCTGGCAACAAGGGGCGTCCTACGAATTCTGGGCCTACATCGTGCCCCACGGGATTATCGAACTCACCGCTATCTTTATCGCCGGCGGCGCCGGGCTCCTCATGGGCTACAAAGTTCTGGTTCCGGGTACCGCCCCCCGCTCTCACCAGTTCATTACCCAGGCCGGCCAATCCTGTTTCCTTCTGCTGGGAACCATTCCCCTCTTCATCGTAGCCGGTATCATCGAAGGTTTCATCACCCCGGCCCCCATACCCTTAGAAGTGAAATACATGGTCGCGATTCTCACGGTTTTTGCCTTGATGCTCTATGTGGCGTTGGGACGAAAGAAATCCACAAAGAACGTTATGAACTAGATCGACATCTCCTACAGCATACCGCGATTGATGGCTTGCACATAGGAATCAACGGCAACACCGGCCAGATGTTCTTCTTCAACCTCGAGCAAATGCAATCCAAGACTGCTCCATTGGCGGATGCGTTCTTGTTTGTCCAACCGGATTTTCTGGGCGGCGCTTTTGAGCATCGCCTCTTGAACCGTATTCGGAACGGACTGGCTCCAACGCAATTCCATCGGATCCTGTACCCCTAACAGCGCGAAAAGATGGCGCCGTCGCATCCCCTGAACATACGATAAGAGATCGTCTTGGAGCAAAAAGGGTGTCAAATCGCTGAACATCAGAATCAGACTCTGCCGTTTCTGGACCGATTCCAAATAACTGAGCACATGACTGTAATTGGATTCTTGGGTATCATTCTGAATCCCATAGACACCGTCCAGAATGGTGCGCAAATGCCCCAAAGAATTGCCCGACGGAATATGGGCCCGAATCAGGTTGGAAAAAACCGTCACAGATACATAATCTCCCTGCCGCAAAGCCAACGCCGCCACAGATAACGCGGCTTCCATAGCCTTTTCCAGCCGGTTAACCTCCGTCAGTTCCACACCCATAACCCGACCGCAATCAACCAGAATCGAAATATATTTGCCGTGCTCCGGTTGATAAACGTTGCTCATCAGCTCATTCATTTTTGCCGTCTGCCGCCAGTTTATCCGTCGGGGATCATCGCCAACCACATAAGCGCGCACCTGAGAAAACTCGCTGTCCCCGGAAACATTTCGTTTGACGACGCCGCCTTGCAACATCAACAGCTTCTGGGCCCGAGCCAGACTGCCCCGAACCCCGCTTAAATCAGGTGTCACTTTGATGCGATCAGGCATGTCGAACGACATCTGTTTAACCCACAAGCCAACTCCTGACCGATACCTGACATAAAGCCTGTCCAACGCATAATCTCCCCGTATCGTTCCACACGTTTGATAAACGAAACGGCTTTCCCCCACCGGACAAATCAGCCCCTTAGCAACGGCCCACCCGTAGGGATGATCAATGGGAGGTCGAACAAACACTGGCGGCAGCTCGTCGATCAAATTCATATGCAAAGGAACCCGGCCCCGGTTCACGAATTCGAGTTCAACCGCGAATTCCCGGCCTCTCTCCTGACTGGAACCCACAAAACGTCGGCATGACAGATCCCTGCGAGAAGTCAAACGAACCAAATCCAGCAAGCTCAGGGCCAGTCCCAACCCCAGAATTGCACCAAAAAACCACACCCCGCCCCCCAGAGAAGCCCCAATCCAGGCCAACAAACCCACAAGAAGTATTCCGATGATCAGGTTGACGCCCGGCAACACACCCTTATCGCGGAACAGGGATCGCAGCCAAGATATCATGGATGATTTGCTCATGGGTTCCACCTTCCAATTCGACTTGCGGCACAAGGATCAAACGATGGCGAAGGGCCGGTACCACAACTTCCTTTATATCATCCGGTGTTACATAACCCCGCCCATGGAGATAAGCCCACCCTTGGGCCGCTCTCGTTACAGCGATCGCCGCCCTGGGACTCGCTCCCAGCCGAATCAATTCCGATTCCCGTGTCCTGCGAACAATCCGCGTCGCATACTCCACAACAGGAGCCTCAACCACAACGCCGGTCATTTGTGCCCGGGCGGCCAGCAGGTTTTCAACCGACAGCATAGGCGTCAGATTCCGTTCCTCCAGTTGTCCGTGGACGCTCTGATAAACCAGATTCTTCTCCTGATTTTCGTTGGGATAATCCACAATCAGCTCAAAAAGAAACCGATCTTTCTGCGCCTCCGGCAACGGATATGTTCCTTCAAAGTCAATGGGATTCTGAGTCGCCGCCACAAAGAAAGGATCCGGCAGCGTATGGGTTTCCCCGAATATTGTGACCTGTTTCTCTTCCATCGCTTCCAATAACGCGGCCTGTGTCCGGGGCGGTGTCCTGTTGATCTCGTCCGCCAGAAGCACGTTGGTAAAAATGGGTCCCTTCATCGTCTGAAACCGGGATTCTTTCAAATCAAAAATCGTGTTCCCGGTAATATCACTGGGCAAAAGATCCGGTGTAAACTGTACCCGCCGAAACATACCGCCAAACAGTTGGGCAATCGTCCGCACAGTCTTGGTTTTCCCTGTCCCCGGTGCTCCTTCCAGCAAAACATGACCTCCGGCCAACAACGCCGTCAAAAGCAACCGCAGATTCAAGCTTTGACCAAAAATATACCTTTCACTTGTTTCCAAGATTCCCTGAAACGTCGGATTCATTTTTCAACCTCCTACTTGTCTATTGTCGCTTGCATTTTACTCATCCGTTTCGCCCACACCGCATATTCCCGCGCCTTCATCTTGACCGGCCATCCCTCATGGCAGACAATCTGGAAATCATGCATCCAAGGTTCTACTTCCGTGGGTTCCAGCCTTACCGTCAGAATACCCCGCAATCGTTCGGCATCCTGCCAAGACGCGACCCCCCATTTTTCCCACATAAGACTTTTTACATAGTTAGCCTGATCTATAAGGGCTTCACGATAAAACCCCCGCCGTTGATACCAGGATCCCAAAGCCCGGATACGTTCATCGCCAAATCGCACAGATTGCGCCCGCGGAATCTCCGCGACGCCAAAACGCAACCCGCGTCGCCAAAGCTCAAGCAAAACCAAAACAATCGCGATAATGATTATATAGTAAATCCCTATCGGAATCTCAGGATCGTCTGTGTTTTGAGAGCTCGCTCCGTGATCTGAGTCCGATTCTGTACCTTCCGGAGTTGAACCACCCTGTCCGGAAAATACCTGACCCATCATTGCCTGCTTTTTTGCGTTAGACAGAGCGTCTTCAAAGAAACAGATCCTTTGGGGATTGTCCCGGGCTAGGAGGAACGTCAAGATTTTGACATGATCATAATCCAAGATATAGGCGTTTTGCATCCATTCCGGCGAGGATAATGCCATCAATTCCCCATCTCCGTATGAGCGGGCCAGGCAGATAACGCCTTGGTCATCCCAAAGAAGTTTCTTGTCCCCCGACGCCGACACCAATCGCTCCGGAGCAAGGGTTTGCGTACGGGCTTGATAGGTTCCGTCAAGACTGTCGCCACCCCAGAGCAACCCGCTCTCAGATGGGTTGTCGGGCGCCGACGCAGAGTCTTTCGGAACAGTTTCCAGAAGAGTCGGACAAATCGCTGACGGACTGTAACCGATCAACCACAAAGAATTGCCCTGTTTGATCCAATCCACCCAACGATCAGCCTCTTTCTCACGCCAACCTTCCAAAGGTTCCACCATGATCATCAAGGTACCGGAGCCATCCGGAAGGGGTGTCTTCTGCGTCTCAGACATGTCGCCGTGAAACACTTTCACATCATAATACTTGTCCAGCAGGGTCACAAAAGCTTTGATACCGTAAGGATCCGCTGAGTCCACAGTATACGGAAAGAAAACCACATCCCGAGGTCGGGGATTGTTCCCAAGCATAATCAGAATAACCAGTGTCACCAACACCGCAATACCGCCAATGACAGCCAACAGGCGTTTCTTGTTTTTCATGAAGCCGCCTCCTTACCAATCCACGCGACAGCCCGGTCCCGACACAGGGTATACATCTCGGAAGTCGGCGGGTACCCCCCGTAAAATACATCCTCAAAACTTCCCGCAACGAGAGAGAACTCACGATAAAGAGAAGAAGCATCCTTCTCCGGGTGATTGTCGTTTCCGTCTTGCCCAATCTGTTCCCGGCACGCCCGCAGTTCCCTCAAATACTGGCCGTTGGTTTTCCAAGACCTCAGTTGAATCCATCCTTTCTGGCTGAGAAAAACAATGAACGCCAAAAAAAGAAACCGTATGGCCTGAGCATAATCGCGTCGCGATGCCCAATCATCCGCTTCCGAGAAACACTCGTCGTAGGTTTTATCCTTAACAGAAGTTTCGCCGGGAGATTTCTTCCGCAAATGTGCGTCACGTCTCAAACGACGTATCAACCAAACAATGAAGACAGCGAAAAGCGCCACAAAAATCGCCAGAATGGCGATCCAAAATGGTCCTTGCATAGGGATGTCGGGAAACAATTTGCTAAAAAAATCTTCGAGCCATTGCAGAAACTGATTCAACCAAGCAGGCAACTCAACGGGAGTCGCCGTCTCCAAAGGAGGCGCCTGAGGGGAAGAACTTTGACCGAAGGAAACAAAGCCGTTCTCAAAACCGGCGTATTCGTCGGCACTCAAGATCTCCTCCAGATCTCGTCGCGCTTGCTCCCATTCCATCTCTTAACACCCCCGTTGTTCTTGGTACCTTGCGGGCGAAGCCTGCCATAGTTGATATTCCAAACGCGATATCCGGATTACTCAATCTGTTCCGAACCCTGCCATTTGTTGGTTTGAGTCGGTTGAACAGGGTATCCCGGATGGCCCTGTTGTCCGGGATACCCTTGTCCCTGTTGTCCGGGATATCCTTGTCCCTGTTGTCCGGGATACCCTTGTTCTTGCTGTCCGGGGTATCCTTGTCCCTGTTGTCCAAGCTGTACCGGTAATCCGGCAAATCCCGGCTGATGGAGGTTTCCAGGGTATCCGGCATAACCCGGTCGCGGCTGCCAGGTGTATCTTGGCATAGCCAGAGCGCTGGCCAGAGCACGCAAATCTCCCGCATTGTTGCGAATCTCCAGATCAAAATAAAGAACGGCTTTCGCTACTGAAAAGACGGATCCCGGCAAGATCATAGCCGCGGCAATCCAAACAATCAGCAACATCATATTAACCAAATCATGACCAAGAAAAGCTCCGAGAGCGATGAACAAACCGGCAAGAATGAGCAGGGGTATGAGGGAAATCATTAAAACCACAAGATAAACGCCAAAAATTCGCCCAACACGAGAACGCGTCAACCTCCAGGTTTGGATGAGTCCGGGAAAAACCGGCGCCATAGCCGTAGCCACCGGTCCAAATTCCAGCCGAAGATAATAATAAAAGAAGACGCCCATCAATGCCAGATTAACAAGAGATATTGAAATTATTGATATGACGGCACCTGCTGTTCCCCCTGCAGATAAAGTCGCCATCGCAAAAGTCAAAACATAAACGGCAAAATACCCGATGTAATATCCTGTCGAAAGAATCATACTGCAACACCAAACCGATCCAAACATAGGAAAAAACCTCTTAAAAGACCACTTAATCAAAGTTCTCAGTTTCGGCGTCAGATTCTTTCGGACATGATCTACCAAAAAAACACCTGACCCGATAACCAGAACACTGCCTGCATTCAGAAACAACGAAAAAAGCGTTCCCAGCAGCATAATGAGTAGGAAAACGATCGCAAAAGAATCGCTATCAACATAATGCGTAAAGTCGTAGAAAAAATTCATATTGAACTCAAATCCGAACATGAATAAGACAATAAAACTCAAAATCACAAACAACAGAGCCGGGCCAATAAAAATCAGTGACAACAAAAGCAGACGACCAAAATGTTGTTTATAAATCAGAAATGTCCTATCAAGAACCTGACCTGTCGTCAGTGGAACCATCCAATCAGTCATAAATTCTCCTCTTACGCTTTTTTCTCAAAAACTGTCTACGCGTTAACCGGCAACAAATACCCTCGCCGAAATACATAACGGCTTGAGTCTCTATTATACTCAATATTTCGCGAAAGCACCAGCCCATAGCTAACTCATGCGGGCAAAGCCCGCTTTAGTCGCTTAGTCCCTTACGGACGCGAAGCGTCAAAAAAGAACAAGAAAATCCACATTCTGAATCCTGAATCCTGAATACTGAATACTTGCGGGCGTAGCCCGCTTTAGCTATGA
>Ga0082212_10013467_pt1 | contig 10226 bp, 7 predicted proteins | sample TergutNt197P3_FD_71548 | JGI IMG/M metagenome (GOLD analysis project Ga0082212, IMG submission 71548) | Neocapritermes taracua P3 segment gut microbial communities from Petit-Saut dam, French Guiana - Nt197 P3 | ecosystem: Host-associated > Arthropoda: Insects > Digestive system > Gut ...
CTTTCAGATTCAGAATATGCAAAATATGTCATATTTCTTGTAGAAATTTCATAGAGAGGAGATTCTGCAATATATACGAAACCCTCTGATATTAGTGTTGGAACCAGTCTGTAAAGCATAGTGAGTATTAAAGTACGTATCTGAAAGCCATCATAATCGGCATCGGTACATATTATAACCTTATTCCACTTTAATGAATCGAGTGAAAAGGTTGAGAGATCTCCTTTCTGTTTTAGGTTAACCTCTACCCCGCAACCCAACACCTTTATTAAGTCGGAGATAATCTCATTCTTAAAGATTCTGGAATAATCTGCTTTTAAGCAGTTTAGTATCTTTCCCCTTACAGGGATGATCCCCTGAAATTCCGCGTCGCGGCTCAGTTTGCACGCGCCCAGCGCGCTGTCGCCCTCGACTATATAAATCTCCCGCTTTGAAACGTCCTTGGTCCGGCAATCTACGAATTTCTGGACGCGGTTTGCTATGTCCACTCCGCCGGACAGCTTCTTTTTGATGTTCAGCCTCGCTTTTTCCGCGGTCTCGCGGCTGCGTTTGTTTATGAGCATCTGTTCGGCGATCCTGTCGGCGTCCGCCTTGTTCTCTATAAAATATACTTCAAGCTGGCTCCGGAGGAATTCTGTCATCGCCTCCTGGACGAACTTGTTAGTGATCGCTTTTTTAGTCTGGTTCTCGAACGACGTCTGCGTGGAAAAGCAATTTGTCACAAGGACTAGTCCGTCCTGGATGTCGGCAAAGGTGATTTTACTCTCGTTTTTCTGGTACCTGTTGTTTTTTCTCAGATACGCGTCTATTTCAGCTACGAAAGCGCTTCTTGTCGCCTTCTCCGGCGACCCGCCGTACTCGAGCCAGGATGAATTGTGGTAATACTCGACGATATTGACCCTGTTGGAAAAGCAAAACGCCGCAGACAGTTTGACTTTGTAATCCTGCATGTCCTCCCTGTCGCGCCCGCGCCTCTCCGCTTCAAAAAACACAGGCTGCGTGAGCGCGTCGTCGCCGGACAGTTCTGAAACATAGTCCGATATCCCATTTTCGTAGAGGAACTCCTGCGTATCAAAGCGGGCGCCCGTCTGGTTTTTAAACCGGAATGTGACCCCCGCGTTGACGACGGCCTGCCTTTTCATTGTGTCCATAAAATACGCGGCCGGCACGTCGATATCCGTAAACACCCCGATATCGGGTTTCCATCTGATAACTGTTCCCGTGCGCCTGCCGGTGTATTCCTCCGACGTCAGCCCCCCGCAATTCTCGCCTTTCTCAAAGCGCAGGGAGTACTTCTTCCCGTCACGGTAAATAGTCACGTCCATAAACTCCGACGAATACTGCGTCGCGCAGGAGCCCAGGCCGTTGAGGCCCAGCGCGTATTCGTAGTTTTCGCCCTCGTTGTTACGGTATTTCGCGCCCGCGTACAGTTCGCAGAACACAAGCTCCCAGTTGAATCTATCCTCAGCCTTGTTCCAGTCGACGGGGCAGCCGCGGCCAAAATCCTCAACTTCAAAAATGCTGCCCTCGAAACGCGTCACTGAGACGAGACGCCCGAAACCCTCGCGCGCCTCGTCGATCGCGTTTGAGAGTATCTCAAAAACAGCCTGCTGGCAACCCTCGATCCCGTCCGACCCGAAAATAACTCCCGGGCGTTTCCTGACCCGGTCGGCGCCCTTGAGCGAACTGATGCTGTCGTTATCGTACTGCGCGGCGCGGTCGGTCGCTTTCATTAACGGTGCTTTCCCCCACTTCAAAATGTCATTTCCAACGTACATAATATCACACTCAGGCCTATATGTACAGCGGAAAAACATATTTTCTGGACAAGCACAACAACATATGGTATACTGCGCAAAGATTCTCGCGAAGAGATTTTTGGAGAGGAATGATTTTACGATTGGAAGAGTACGAAAAGTTTAAGCTGAAACCGGAGGAACAGCTCACGCCGCTGCTGGAAGGTAAAAATAATATTTTTATCATAGCCTGCAACAAGTGTTTCAAGGAGTTCACCCCCGGCGACGAGCCGGAGTGCGGCGAGTTTGAACTCTTTGCGTCCGGGCTGGGAAAAACAGTCGCCGGAAGCGTCAAAATGGATTTCCTGTGCAATAAAACACTTACGTCAAAAGCTCTCGGCGCCGGGATCCCCGAAGGCGCGGAAAGCATCTTTGTCATCTCGTGCGGCCTTGGGATCCAAACCGTCGCCGATATCGCCTCCATACCGGTATACGCTGCCTGCGACTCTGTCAGCTTCGGCGGGCGGCACGGAATGGCGCTTACAAAGCGGCAATGCGATGCGTGCGGTCAATGCTTCCTGAACCTGACCGGCGGCATATGCCCGATCGTCGACTGCTCAAAGAGCCTTGTCAACGGACAGTGCGGCGGAGCGAAGAACGGAAAGTGCGAGGTCGACAAAGACAGGGACTGCGCCTGGGAGAACATATACAACAGGCTGAGCAAACAGAACCGGGCCGGTATCTTAGGCAAGCAGCCTGTCGCGCTCCGCGACTATTCAAAAGTCAGTTACAAGCTTATCAGCGATTATGTTAACTCCATCCGCGATAAACGCTTCGAGGGCTACTACGGCGGGCTGCATCTTTCTGAGCGCAAAGAGTACAGCGAATACCTGCCATTACAAGCCTTCCCCGCGCCGCAGACCGTTTCGATCCCGCTCTCGCAGCATGCCGGAGCGCCTGCGGAACCGATCGTCAAGGCCGGCGACCATGTTAAGATGGGTCAAAAGATAGGTGAAGCGGGAGGCTTCGTCAGCAGCACGATCCACGCCAGCGTCAGCGGCGAAGTCCTGGCTGTAAAGCCGATCCGCCACCCCAACACGGGGTTGGACGTCTTGTCCGTCGTTATCAAATCTGATTTCAAGGACGATCCGCACGAATCCGTGACGCCATACGGCGGCTTAGACGGCCTCACGGCAGACGACATTGTAGCGCTTGTCCGTGAGAAGGGCATTGTCGGTATGGGCGGCGCCGGATTCCCGACCTCAGTGAAGATCAAGTCCCCGAAACCTATAGATACTGTCCTGCTCAACGGCTGCGAGTGCGAACCGCTGCTCACGGCTGACCATCGCGTGATGCTCGAGTACGCGGATGATGTGATCTTCGGGCTCAAAGCCCTGCTGAAAACAACAGGCGCCGGAAAAGGCATAATAGTGATCGAGGATAATAAACACGACGCCATCGAACTTATGCAGGCAAAAACGTCTGAGATCCCGGAGATAGATATACTCACAGCAAAAACGAAGTACCCTCAAGGCGCTGAAAAAATGCTGATAAAGCGCGCGCTGGGCCGCCATGTCCCGAGCGGCGCCCTGCCGCTCGACGTCGGCGTCGTCGTGAGTAACGTCAGCACGGTCAAGGCGATATCGGACGCCATTCAAAAGGGCATGCCTCTCATCGAGCGCGTTGTGACCGTGACCGGCGAAAAGATAATGAATCCGGGTAACTTCATTGTCAGGATAGGGACGCCGGTAAAAGACCTCATCGATCATTGCGGCGGGCTGACTGACAGCGGCGCGACAGTGAAACTGGGCGGCCCGATGATGGGTTTCGAACTGAGCGATCCCGACGTCCCTGTGATAAAGGGCACGAACGGCGTGATCGCCGTCGAACCGGCCGTCGCGGATCCCGATCCTTGCATAAGGTGCGGCCGCTGTGTCGACGTCTGCCCCATGGAATTGCTGCCGCTGCACTATCCCCAGGACGCAGGCCGGGAGAACTGGGCCGGCATGAGAGATAAAGCTGTCAGGGATTGCATGGAGTGCGGGTGCTGTGACTTCATATGTTCATCGAAGATACCGATCAGGGACGCCATAAAGATAGGTAAACGCGCCATCGCCGCTTTAGATAAGAAATAACAGAAAGGGCTGATCGAAAAAATGCTGATCACTCAACTGAAACCGAAGGACGATATCCTGCCGCTTGCGGAAAGGAACACGATCATTATAAACTGCGAGGGCTGCAGGGAAGTATTCTTTCCCGAGGATGAAGCCGCCTCTCTGCAAAAAGAACTTACAGAGAACGGGACTATATCTGAGACCGTCACGACCGACTATATATGCAACCCCGAGAACCTTCTCCTGCAGCTCAACAACCGCATGGAAAAAGTCAACGCCGCCGAAACGCTTCTGGTCTTCTCGTGCGGCGTAGGCGTACAGACAGTCGCTGAAACTTTTCCGGAAAAGAAAGTCTTCGCCGCCTGCGACACTGTTCCGCTGCCGGGCGACCAGGGCGTTACCCCGCTCGAGTATGACTGCGCTCAGTGCGGCGAGTGCCATTTGAATGAGACCGGGGGTATCTGCCCGATAACCGCGTGTTCGAAAAGCCTGGTCAACGGGCAGTGCGGCGGGTCAAAAAACGGAAAATGCGAAGTCGACAGCGACATGGAATGCGGATGGGAGCGCATATACAAGCGTCTGGAGAACCTTAACCTTCTTGACGCGATGGACCATCCGGTAAAAATACGCAACTATAATACAGTAGGGAGTTATTAATTTATGAGAATCACAGAATTATTTGATCGCGGAGAGTTTGTCGTCACGGCTGAGATCGGGCCGCCGAAGGGCTTCCATATCGACCACATGCTGGGCGAGGCTGACGAATACCTTCAGGACGTCACGGCAATAAACGTTACTGACTGCCAGTCGTCCATTATGCGAATAGGTTCGCTCGCGATTTGCAAGGCGCTGAAGGACAAAGGCTTCAACCCGATTTTTCAGCTCACATGCAGGGACCGCAACAGGATCGCGCTGCAATCCGACCTTCTCAGCGCCGCGTACTTCGGAATAGACAACCTGCTTCTGCTGACCGGCGACCATACAAGGATGGGGGACAATCCGCAGGCAAAACCTGTATTCGACCTTGACTCCGTGTCTCTGATCCACGCGGTAAGGCAGCTTGAACAAGGCGTCGACCTAGGCGGGAACGAGCTCGCGGGCGACCCGCCGGTTTTCGCGAAAGGCGCTGTCGTTTCCCCGTGCAGCGACTCGGTTGACGTGCAACTCGCGAAGATGGAGCGCAAGGTGGAGGCCGGCGCCGAGTACTTCCAGACACAGGCCGTCTTTGAGCCGGATAAGTTCATAAAGTTCATGGATAAAGCAAAACAGTTCGGCAAACCAGTGATGCTCGGTTTGATAATACCTAAGGGCGCGGCCATGGCGAACTTTTTGAATAACAACATCGCGGGCATCAGCGTGCCTCCGGAGATGATCGAAGAACTGAAAGCGGACAAAGAGAAGGCCAAAGCCGGGATCACCGGGGTTGAGATCGTCGCCCGTATCATAAAAGAATGCCGGGGTTACTGCCAGGGCGTGCATATTATGGCGCTGGGCTGGGAATCAAAGGTACCGGATATACTGAAGTTGTCCGGATTGTCATAAATGTAGAAAATTTTGTAGAAAATCGCCGGGAAAATAACAATTTCATGTAGAATATTACATACTTAACACAGTGTTTTACAAAATTTTACATATTATATACATTTTGCTTGCAAAATAAATTATTTGTAGTATAATAGGTCTCAACTCCTGAAGAGAAGGAATAACATTATCTATTCGCCTATTAAAGGAGCAGACCTGTGACAAAATATATCATCAACGGCGGAAAACCGCTCAACGGAGAGATCGAGATCAGCGGCGCTAAAAACGCGGCGGTCGCGATCATCCCCGCGGCGCTCATGGTCGACGGCGTCTGCCGGATCGAGAATCTGCCGGAGATTTCTGACGTATCCACCCTCTTCAACATCCTCAAAGAGATGGGGGCGGAGATACGCGTAGTCAATAAAAGAACAGTCGACATCGACTGTACCCGTGTAGGGACGTCCCGCGCTACGTTTGATACGATGCGCAGAATCAGGGCGTCCTACTATCTTTTAGGAGCCCTGCTCGGCCGCTTCGGCAAGGCGGACGTCGCGATGCCCGGAGGCTGCAACTTCGGAGGCGTCAGGCCGATAGACCAGCACTTGAAGGGGTTCAGGGCGATGGGCGCGCGGGTCAGCGTACGCAACGGGATCGTGTCCGCGGAGACCGACGGGCAGCTCCTGGGCACAACGATATACCTCGACGTCGTTTCCGTAGGCGCTACGATAAACCTCATGCTCGGAGCCGCGCTTGCGGAGGGCATGACATATATCGAAAACGCGGCCAGGGAGCCCCACATCGTCGATCTGGCCAACTTTCTCAACTCCATGGGCGCCGACGTAAGGGGCGCCGGTACGAATGTTATCAAGATCCGCGGCGTGCGCCGGATGACGGGCGGATTCTACTCGATCATCCCCGATCAGATCGAAGCCGGGACATACATGGCAGCGGTCGCGGGCGCCGGAGGACGGGTCGTTATCAAGGACGTTATTCCAAAGCACCTCGAATGCATCTCAATGAAATTAAGGGAAATGGGCGTTACGGTCCTCGACCTTGAGGATTCCGTTATCGTCCAGAGATACAGCCCGCTGGTGAAGACTCATCTGAAAACAATGCCTTACCCCGGCTTCCCGACTGACATGCAGCCTCAGATGTCTGCAATACTCTGTCTGGCGCAGGGAACCAGCACTGTCATCGAGGGCGTCTGGGACAATAGATTCAAGTATGTCGACGAACTCGCGAAAATGGGAGGCGACATCCGCGTGAGCGGCCGTACCGCGATAATCGAAGGCGTACCGTATTTGACCGGCGCGCCAATCAAAGCAGGCGACTTACGCGCCGGCGCGGCTCTCGTGATCGCGGGACTGTGCGCGCGCGGCCGTACAGAGCTCGAAGGCGTCAGTTATATAGAGCGCGGATATGAAAAGATGATCAAGAAACTGTCGTCTATCGGAGCTGACATAAAGAGTATTTATGTACCGGATGAACCGCCGATGGAAGAAAAAGACGCCGGATAGCAGCAGTTCACGGGGCGCCGCGGATGAACTCTGATGAGGCGTGAATCGTCAGGCGGAGGCCGGCAGACGCACATCCCGTGGCAGGGATAAAGCGATGGTAAGCTATTGGAGCCGGCCACGCGACTTTTCGCGCGAAGCAGAGTACAGACGCGGCGACCCGTGAACTGTACCGCCGGATAGCAGCACCATTTGATAGTTGACAATTACAGGTCGGCATTCTATAATTCAAAGTGATCCAACCCCCTTTCATCACAACGGAATGTGATTTACCGTTTGCGGATAACGCCGCGGCGGACCTTTAAGGGGCATAGGAGCGTTCGTAAGGGCGGCCGTTGGCCGTCCGTAGTTTTTTACCTCGATAATTCCCGGGCGTCACGCTTCGGCAAGGGGAAGCTCAGAGCAATGAAAATATGTACGTTCGCAAGTTCATCGTCGGGCAACTGCACTGTCGTATCCCAGGGGGACACGCACATTCTCATCGACGCCGGAATCTCGCTTCGCCGGATACGGGAAGCGCTTCGCGTCGTAGGCATTACGCCGGACGACCTGACCTGCGTACTTTGCACGCACGAACACACAGACCACATAAGCGGAATAAATATGCTTGTCAAATACCATAAGACGCCGGTCTTCACAAGCTGCGGTACGGGAAACGCTATGTGCTACGCCGTCCCCGGCGTCGAAATGTACCTGAACTGCTTTGAGGCAGGCTGCGGGCTGGAGTTCGGAGAGATAACCGTAAAGAGCTTCAGGACGCCGCACGACACAGACGAAAGCGTAGGGTTTACTCTAACGGCAAACGGCAGGACGCTCGCTTACGCGACCGATCTGGGACATGTATCCGGAGAGGTACTGGAATCGGCCTTCGGCGCCGACATCGCCATAATCGAGGCAAATCATGACCGCGACATGCTCAGGCGCGGGCCATACCCCGCTTTTCTGAAGAAACGCATTTTGTCAGAGCGCGGCCACCTGTCGAACAGCGACAGCGCGCGGTTCGCGGCTCAGCTGGCGGAATCCGGCACGCGCTATATCCAGCTTTCGCATCTCAGCCGCGAGAACAATACGCCCGGACTCGCGCGGGAAACCGTCGAGAGCGCGTTATATGAAAAAGGCATACGGGCCGGCAGCGATGTGTTCATTGACGTCGCTCCGCCCTACTCGCCGGGCAGGCTGTATGTTGTCTGAGGAGACGTTGCGCCGTGGCAATACGAATCAAAATCATCTGTGTCGGTAAACTTAAAGAACCGTTCTATATCGACGCGGCGGACGAATACCTGAAACGCCTGACAGGCTATTGCAAGCCGGAGATCGTCGAGATACCGGAACACCGCATGCCTGCGGGCCGCATAGCAAGCGAGTACAAAGCGCTGACGCTCGAAAAGGAACGGGCCGCGATAGTCAGAGCCATCGACGCGGGCAAGATGCCGGCAGGAACGCAGACGGCAGCCCTGTGCGTCGAGGGATACGGCATGGACAGCCAAGGCTTGTCGGACTATATCGCAAGCCGCGCCGTTAGCGGCTCTTCGCAATTATGCTTTATCATAGGCGGGTCGCTGGGTTTGCACGACGAAATAAAGGACAAGGCGGATATCAGGCTGTCGTTATCAAAAATGACTTTCCCGCACAATCTCGCGCGGATCATATTGCTCGAGCAATTGTACAGGGCGTTCAAGATCATCGAAGGCGGAAAATACCACAAGTAAGTTAGCAATGAGTAGAAAGAAATGAGAAAAGAGTCCGGAGACGAGAGACGAGAGGTGTAAACGTGAGCTGGAGAAATGACAGAAAACAAAAAGAAGACGGACCGGAGTGGCCGAACGATGAAAACGGGAAACCGGTATCGCCGGTATTCCTTACGCACGTTCACGGCGGCCCCCTCGACATGGAGCTGACGCTAAACCTGCTGCAAGCCTATGGTATTCCGTACACCTGCGAGTACCCGAACAACGGCTTGTTCGGTCAGTTGATAATGGGGTATCCGCCGGGAGGCATGGAGGTATACGTTCCGGAAACTATGCTCGAGGACGCGCAGAACATACTGAGCGCGGATGTAGTTGAGGACGGGGAGACAATTGACAATTGACAATGGGCAATGACAGGGAGGTTACAGCAATGAATTATCTTGAGCAGTACAACGCATGGCTGGCGAGCGACGCTCTGAGCGACGAGGAAAAGAATGAACTGCGGGCGATAGCGGACGACGACAAGGAAATCGAAAGCCGCTTTTTCAGCCGCCTTGAGTTCGGCACAGCGGGCTTGCGCGGCACTATGGCCGTCGGCCTTTTCAGAATGAACATCCATGTAATACGGCACACGACGCAGGCGCTCTCCGAACTGGTCCTTGCGGAGCCCGGCGACGATAAATGTATCGCCGTTTGTTACGACTCGCGGATCAACAGCAGCGAGTTCGCGCGCGAAGCGGCGCGCGTGATCGCGGCAAACGGGATAAACGTCCGTATATTCGACGCGCTCAGGCCGACGCCCGAGTTGTCGTTTGCCATCCGCGAATACGGATGCATTGCCGGTATAAACATTACGGCGAGCCACAATCCCAAGGAATACAACGGGTACAAAGTCTACTGGGCCGACGGCGCCCAACTGCCGCCAAAACACGCTGAAATAGTCGCGGAAAAAATGGACAAACTCGATATATTCAAGTCGATACGCTCCATGGATTTCGACGACGCCGTCGCCAAAGGTCTCGTCACAATAATGGGCGGGGAGACCGACGAACGCTTTTTAGAAAACGTAATGGCGCAAGCAAACGACCCGGACTCCGTGAAAAAGGTCGCTGACTCATTCACGCTGATATATACCCCGTTTCATGGCGCAGGCTACAAACTTGTACCGGAAGCGCTGCGCAGACTGGGCCTAAAGAACATAGTCTGCGTACCGGAGCAGATGATACTTGACGGAAGCTTCCCGACGGTAGTATCCCCGAACCCGGAGAACCCGGAAGGCTTTGCCCTTGCGATCGCTCTCGCTGAAAAACATAAGGCCGACCTGATCATAGGCACCGATCCCGATTCCGACCGCGTCGGCGTAATGGTGAGGGACGACAGCGGAAAGTTCGTCCCGCTTTCCGGTAACCAGACCGGCGTCCTGCTGCTCGACTACATCATCGGGGCGAAAACCAGGGCGGGGACGATGCCCGGAAACCCATACGCGCTGAAGACGATAGTGACGACCGAGATGGCGCGCCTGATCGCGAGTAAGAACGGCGTTGAGTGCGCCGACACATTTACCGGCTTCAAGTTTATGGCCGAAAAGAAGAACGCTCTTGAAGCGTCCGGCGAAGGCAAAGTAATTTTCTCATACGAGGAATCATACGGCTA
>Ga0082212_10013468_pt1 | contig 10226 bp, 9 predicted proteins | sample TergutNt197P3_FD_71548 | JGI IMG/M metagenome (GOLD analysis project Ga0082212, IMG submission 71548) | Neocapritermes taracua P3 segment gut microbial communities from Petit-Saut dam, French Guiana - Nt197 P3 | ecosystem: Host-associated > Arthropoda: Insects > Digestive system > Gut ...
TATGTTTTTTGAATTTCTATGTACCCAAAGGGAATTCCCTTACATGGGGCAAGGGCAAAAGAAGCCTTGAGTTTTGCCCTGTCCGCTGATAACAGCTTGTATTCTTCTGTCCCGCAAAACCTGCTGTTGCCGGGAAACTCCGCCGTTCCCGGAAATGAATAAACAGCATCGGATGTATCCAGGGGCGGGACAAAATCGCCGGGAAAAAGCATGTCGGAAAAAGCGCATCGTTTTGTTAAGCTGCCGGAAAACGAATCCAGATAGTTCCAGCCTTTTGGAAGGTAATCAAATTCAAAAACCGCCGCTCCTTTTGTCCTGACATAACAGTTTACATTTTTATCCTGAAAAAGGTATTCCTCCATCCTGTCCAAATTAAAATCAAACCCAAGAAGCGCAGGCTTGTATTCTTTTTCCCGCAGTATCCGCTCCGATGCAAGGATTGTCTTATGGGCATGGCGCCGCACTTCTTTGTCGGCAATTGCCGAAAAAGCTTCCGCGCCCTGGGCTTTCCACAACTCCTCACGGGCGGAACGTTTGCGCGATTTGTCCCCCCGAAGCTGATTAATAAGGTTATGGACAAAGTGAATCCTTGAATAAAGCTCATTGGCTTCGGGATATTTGGTAAGGAAGTCGCGCGGCCGCGGAAAGGAAGAATCCCCGGAAGCCAAAAAGTACAGCCTGGGAAGGATAGCGCTGGAACGGAATACCCTGCCGGGGGTTGCCGGTTCGATCATAATATCACTGTTTTTATCAGATGATACGGCGGTAAGGTCCTGAAAAAACGAACGGATTTTTTCTTCGGCATTTTCCTTTGGAAAATCGGGGAACACCGTTACAACGGCTCCCCGCCCGTCATTTTGAACTGTTTTTTGAGAATTTATTTTTTGTAAAATAACTCTGACACCATCTTTTCCAATAGTAGACAAGGAAGAAAAAACCGGAAACACCACCAAAAGTTTTCCCTGATCCTCGGTACACACCGGGCTTAAAAGGCCGCCGCCCTTACAGCCTGCGGCGGCAAATTGTTCTTCGCTTAAAAAGGTATAGTCCATGCCGCAGGCGGCAAGAATCCCTGCCAGGGACTGTTCCCACGCATAATGCGCCAGCATACACCCCTGCGGCTTCCTGCCAAAATTTTGTCTGATATATGTAGTAAGCATTTCTATCTGGCCTATTCTGTCCGCCGGAGGGATGAAGGGCATCAACGGTTCATAAAAACCTCCCCCCAGGAGTTCAAGCTGTTTCCGGGCAGCCATATGATTAATCAATAAAAATAACTCAGGCTTTTTCTGTTCCAGCCGGCTAAAGAGGGAGCCCGAATAATGGAGTACGGCAGGGATTTTGGGGTATTGATTTAAAACGGTAATAAAAGGCTTTAACTTTGCCTGGTATAGTTCTTCAAATTCCTTGTCTGTTGCCGAAGGAAAAATATGTGCATGGGAACCCAGAATCAGGCTTATCTTTCCGGCCATAACTTTACTTTATAAAAAGATTTTTAAAAATAACACCGATGCGGCGGAAAAAACAAGGGATAAAAGCCCCATGGAAATAAGCAGCATCGGCTTCCCCCGCAGCCCATGGGGAATCGCTTCCAAATACGATCGCTTTTGTATTTCCTTTATTATCAAAAAAGTCAAAAGCCCACCTGCAGAAAAAGCCAGGGATAGAAGGAAAGCATCGGCGAAGGAAACAGAAAAATGAAGCGTTAAAAACAGTGCTGCCGCACAAAGTCCGTTGTAGGGCGATCCGGCAGAAAATAAATTCACCCTCTCTTCGGGCATTGATTCTTTTTTTGATTCTTTTGTAAAAAAACGAAAAAAGAAAATTTCCAACCCCATGCTTCCCAGCACGGAGAGGGGAAAAATCAAAATATAATCAAGTATTCCGCCGGAAAAAAAGAGGAGTCGGGCAAAAAATACCCATAACAGCAGCGTAGAAATAAACAGGATAATCCAGGGATAGTAAAGCAGGATTCCCGGGGATCGTTCGCGATGAATCAGTTCCTTAATTCCCAGGGCGCAGTTTAAAAAGAGGTTTAAAGACAGGGCTGCAAAAAAAACAAGCGCCAGGGCTGCCATCATTCATCCTCCGAATTGCCAATTTCGTTCCGCAAGCGCCGGTACACGGCAATTCCATAACCCAGGATGATAAAGGCGCCGGAAGACGCCTGTAAAAACTGCAGGGGTTCATGCTTTGCAAAGCGGATAATATCAAACCCGGGAAAAGAAATGGAACCATAGCCCAGGGGTTCCCGTATCAGGGAAAAGCCCAGGATAAGCACCCCCAGCATTAACGCCTCTGCAACAGCCTGGGACAGGACTTCTCCCATATCATATTCCAGAACCCTGCCGGAAAGGCCGGACGCAATAAAGGTAACCGGGACAAGGAAAACAAAGAATGAACTTTCAAGGGCCAGAACCGGATTAAAAATCCAAAGGAGCAGTAAAAATATCCCTGCTGCAAGGGAAGCAATAAAAAGAAGGACGATGTTCCTTCCCCACTGGGGAAAGTAAGCGCCGCCCAATTTTGCGGCGGCCAAAACAAAAACATAAACCCACACAAGAGCCAGGCTGCATATTAGGGCAAAAGCAATACGGCCTGATGCGATAACAAGCAGGGCGGCACCGCTAAGGGAAGCAAGCGGAGAATGTTTGCCCCAAAATAAATGCGATTCCATTTGAACATTCACTACAATGCACCTTTTAAACTATTTCTGCTTCGCCAGTCCCGTTCTATCCTTTCAACATAAAAGCGGTAAACCGGCAGGCGTAATTCATCGGTAATCTGACGGGCATTGTCGCTGAGGGGCAATATCGTCCTGACTTTGCCGCTGTCATCGACAATTGCAACACAGGCGGCGGCAATCCCGTTCCGTATCATGGTAAAGACAAAAGCCCTGTCGGTTGAATTGTTCAGTTCAAACCATGCACCGCCCATTACTGCCGCAGGGCGTAAAGAAAAACCGGAAACTTCTTCTATCTGCCCGCCGCCGCCGACGGCAAGGGTTTTGTTCACAATGCCGGTTAAAAGCCTTGTCCTGTACGGCATGGTAAAAAACCACAGGAGAAAACCAATTACAAGCGCCGAGCCGATCCAGACAAGGCATGGGGTCGTCCTCCTGTTCATGATCGTTTCCTTTTTTCGTAGTACCAGTTGTTTTCAAAACGCCTTATCAGGGGGACAAGGGAATTTCCCAAAAGGATCGCAGTAACCGCACCATACGGATCAAGCCCCGGATACCGGAACAAAAAAGCAAAGAGTGCGCACAGGGTAATATAGACGATATAACCCGGCATGGATTTTGGACCGGTAGCAGGATCGGTTACAAGGAGAAAAGCCGCCGCCAAAGTACCGCCCGAAAGCAGGGCAAAGATCACATCCCCTTCCCACAGCGGCCCGCCAAAAGGCAAAGCCCCGAAGCTCCTGACCAAAAGTGAAAAGACAAAAAGAAACGCCGCCGGCAGCCAGAACCGGAAACATTGGGTTGCCGCGATAAGAATCATCCCTGCCAAAAGAAAAAATAAACCCAGATCCGCTATTATCCCCGGACCTCCCGGGGAAAACAATGCATAATAGCCCACCGGCAGCGGTGTCCCGGTAAAGGCAAAAATTGTCTGGTTAAAAAATGAACTAAGCGTATTGTCCAGTGAAGTTCCCGACCAGCCATTAATTGCAAGAAGGGACATTGGCGAACCAAGGCTGTCCCGAAGACCCCCCTCAACAGATGCGGAGAGGCGCATAAGATCGCTTCCTTCGATACTGCTGTTAAAAGCGGCAGGCCACGCAAAACGGATAAAAAGCCATGCGCCTGCAGCCGGGTTTAGCCAATTGGATCCCAACCCGCCGAAACTATGCTTGATTACCGCCATCGCAAAGATTCCGCCCAGGAAGGCAAAAAGCGGGTTAAGGTTGTTTGGAAGGAATAACGTAAGGATCAATGCAGAAGTGATTGCGCTTGAATCCTTTATGGAAAAATACCGGTCTTTTAAATTGAACAGAAATTCCGTCCCTGTTGTCCCCGCAATTGCGGCCAATGCAATAAAAAGGGAATGCCCGTTATCGCTTAACGAAGACTGAAAAATTGCCAGGAAAGCGCATATAGACACAAGCCGCATCCTAAGAGGGGTGGAACGGGACAGATTGATTTGCGGCTTTTGGAAAAGGCTTACGTCCATGCTAATTTCCCTTTAAGGCTGAACGGATAATGCTGGTTGAAAGCGGCAGTCCCGATGGGCACACTGCTTCGCAGCAGCCGCAGCCATGACATTCTGCCGCCCAGCCGAATTTAAAATCTTTGGTTCCCCCGCCTTTCATATATTTATACAGCGCCTCAGGGTCAAGGCCAACAGGGCAAACCGTCCGGCATTCGCCGCATCCGATGCACTTGCTTTGGATACCGCTGCCTAATTGTCCCCCCAGGAAAGCAAAAATTGCAAAGCTTGTTTTAATTACAGGCTCGTCCAGATCCACAACGGTCCTTCCCAGCAAGGGGGAGCCCGAACCAATACGCTTTGGCTTATCAACAAAACCGCCGCATTCGGCAAAAATTTCCCCAATCCTTGTACCGATTTGGACTTTCATTACCTGGGGCTTTTTTATCGCAGAACCCCCTACCGCCACATAGCGGGAAAGTATCGGCTTTTTTAATTTAACTGCATCATGAATTGCCGCCAGCGTGGCAGGGCCCAGGGCAAGGATTGTCCCCAGCTCTATCCCTTCCTTTTTGGCATAATCGCGAAGTACCAATTCCAGTTCCCTGTGGTTCCTTTGTGGGTACCATGCCCCGGTCAGGACAAGCGTAATAGGGAGGTCTGATTTGCCCATATTGTCCAAAAAAAGCTGGGCAAGGTCTTTTTCTTTCCGCGAAAAAACAAGGACAATTCTTCCCATCCGGCCTGCGCGTGCCGCAATCCGGCTCCCTTCTGCTATTGCTGCCATCCGTTCTTTAAGCAGAACATAATCCGCCGCAAGCCAGGGATCGTCAAATACGCAGCGTACCACTAAAGTAACCGGATCCTTGGCCGATCGAAGGGAATAAAACATATCCGACACGGGCCGGCCGGAACCTTCCATTTCGACAATGCCGTATTCGGCAATAACCCGCTGAATTTCGAAAGAAGAAAGGCTTTGCCAGGGAAAAACCTCTTCGTGCCGGCCCAGTTTTTCGAACCCGCCGTCAAGTTTTATTACCAGGGCATCGTTGGTTGTGCCTTCCGCCGTCTTCCAGGAAACCGTCCGCACCACCCTCCCCGGCACTGTCGCATGGATATTGGCCGACCCCAGCCCCTGACCCCTGCCTATAAGCATCCCTTCCCTTACACGATCCCCAACGCTCACAACAGGGTTTGCCCGGCTCCCAATGTGCTGAACCAGGGGGATTACCGAAAGGCCGGGAAGAAAGGCGGTAACGCTGGACGTCCGGGGAGGTACTGTTGAATCTGTATATCTAATCCCCCCGCGGAGGAATGAATCAAGCATCATGATGGTATTAGTGTTTTATACCATGCCCTGATTATTAATTCAACGTATTGTGTCATTTACAAAAAACAAAATGCTGCGGCAATAAAAATCCCAAGGATGGCACCCACGGCAACTTCCAGAGGGGAATGGCCGTGTACTTCCTTTACCTGATGGTAATCAATTTTTAGTTTTTCAGAAGTCTGCCGGCCAAGCCAGTTGAGCACACGCGCCTGGATTCCCGAAGAACGCCGTACACCCAGGGCATCCCTGATAATGATCAGGGCAAACATCATGGTAATGATAAAAAGGTCTGAATCAATCCCGTCTACAAATGCAATTGAAGCTGCCATTGCAGAAACCATGGCGGAATGGCTTGAAGGCATGCCCCCCGTCCTCCATATCAGGATTTCCAGGGTATCGCGGGGGGCTTTGGTTCTTGCTTTTAAAAGATGAATTATTGTTTTTAACAGCTGTGCAAAAAACAGGCTGGAAATGACTGATAAAAAAACAGGGTTTTCTATTAATCGTATCAAAGCCATACTAAAACCATGGAATGTAACAAGGGCTTTGTCAAGAACATTGCGCTTACCGCACAGGCCGATGATGCAGGCCGGCGGCTGGACAGGATACTTCGAAAAGCCCTCCCTGACATTCCCCTCTCCGCCCTGCACAGGGTCTTGCGTAAAGGCTTGGTGGCGGTTAATGGCAAAAAAGGAAATGGCGAAGACAGGGTACCGGCAGGGGCGCTTATCGAAATCACCCTGAAAGAAACCGGAGCGTTGAAAAATCAAAACAAACCGGCGGTACATAAACAAAAGCCAGTAAGCGTATTAAAAAAGACCGCCATACTATGGGAAGGCGAAGGGCTGCTGATCCTTAACAAACCTGCCGGTTTGGCTGTACATGCGCACGCCGCATCGGCGGATAATCTGGACAAACAGGTGCAGGAATATTTACAAGGGAAACTGCCCCCATCCCTTTCATTTAAGCCGGGGCCGCTGCACCGCCTTGATAAACCTACAAGCGGCATTGTCGTTTTTGCGCTTAGCCTGGAAGCTGCCGCATGGTTCAGCGCCCTGCTCCGAGACAGAAAAATCGGCAAACGTTATGTTGCCATTTTGGAGGGCGAGCTAAAGAAAAATCAAACCTGGGAAGACTCTCTGACAAGGGATACAAAAGCTCAAAAATCATTTATTGAACATAACAAAAATGGAAAAGAAGCGCTTACCACCGTAACGCCGTTAAAATGGGCACAAAAGGACGGGGAGGACTATACCTTTGCCCGTTTTGACATTGTTACCGGAAGGAACCACCAAATACGGGCGCAGGCTGCTTACCACGGCTACCCTTTGGCGGGGGACAAAAAGTACGGCGAACAAACCAAAGGCTTATTCCGGGGTACCGGGTTTTTCCTTCATGCGGCGGAACTGGAGTTCCCAAATGAAGCAGGCATCAACCCAAAAATCCCCCGCATCATAAAAGCGCCGCTTCCGGCAGCATTTGCAATGACAGTAAACGAGTTGTTTAAAACATAGCAAACAAGGGAAACATATAGTATACTCCCTGTATGTTCCGCACGTTGTTTTTTTTCCTGCGAAGAATTAAAACCTATGCCCTTATAGGCGAAAGCGGTACCGGCAAAAGTTTCCGGGCAATGCTTGTTGCCCAAAAATACGGGATAGACTTTATTATAGATGACGGCCTCTTAATAAAAGAAAACCGTATCCTGGCAGGCCATTCAGCAAAAAAAGAAAAAACCTTTATGGCGGCAATTAAGGCAGCATTGTTTGATAACAAGGAGCGCCGCAATGAAATTATCAGGCGCCTTGCGGAGGAAAAGGTCCGTAAAATACTGCTTCTTGGGACATCGGAAAAAATGGTAGAAAAAATCGCCGCCAGGCTGGAACTGCCTACCCCCCAGCGAATTATTCATATAGAAGACATTTCCAGCCAGGAAGAAATAGAAAAAGCCATACGGACCCGGAAAATCGAAGGGAAGCACGTTATCCCTGTCCCCGCAATCGAAATAAAACACAATTATCCGCAGATTTTTTACAACGCCATCAGGATTTTCAGGCGCAGGCAGCTGCAGGAAACCCTGGGGAATGCGCCTCAGCTGCATGAAAAATCCGTGGTGCGCCCCGAATATTCCAAACGGGGCAAGGTGATTATCTCGGAATCGGCGCTGTCCCAGATGGTAATTCATTGTGTGGATGAATTTAACGAACAGATTTATATTAAAAAAATCTCCGTTAAGGACGATAAGGCAGGGTACCGGCTGGTAATTACCATAGATGTGCCTTATGGGTTACAATTGGGGGGTGATATGCACGAACTTCAGCAATACATTATTGACAACATAGAGCGTTATACGGGAATACTTATAGAGGAAGTTAACATTATCATAAATAAAATCCGGGAGGAACAGGAACAATGAAAAAGACAATAAAGAACTTGTTTTTCTTTGCCGCCTTGCTCAGCCTGGGGACAGCTTTAAGCGCCCAGGTAAAGACAGCCCATTACGAGATAATCATTCCTGCGGGAAGCAGCGATGTTTATTCTGCAGAAATGGAACTGCGTTTTACCGAGTTTAACAAGGTGTTCCGCTTTAACCCGGCGCTGCTTGATTCCCCCCTGAAAGTACGGGTATTTACCGACAAGGGCGAGTATGACAGCTATGTTACAACAGCCCTGGGAAGCGCCAGGCCGGGGGCTGTGTACCTCCATTACCGTAACCCTGCCAACAGGGAACTGGTTATACACCGGGGAAGCGCCGAAGAAGGATCGCTTGTCCCCCACCAGGCTTTTGTCCAGTTCCTGCGGGCTTTTATCCCCGACCCGCCGCCGTGGCTTCGGGAAGGCTTTGCCGTTTATTTTAACACCCTTAAATTTGACAGGGCAAAGGGGACGCTGTCTTACGAAGAAAACCTAAGCTGGCTGGAAACGGCAAAACGTTCCAGCTTTAACCCCGAAAGCGTTTTACAGTCCGGCGTTTCCTTTCCCAACATCCAGGCTTTTTCCTGGGCCATGGTTTCGTTTTTTATGACAAACAAAACAAGCGATTATTACCGTTCATTAACGGACTCTTTTATGGTGCTTTCCCCGGGCGCTTCTGCCGAAGAAAACGCACGGTTAATGTACAACAGGCTTGTCCTCTTTAACCCCATTGCAGAAATAACAAGGGATTACAATGCCTACATCGGGGCCAAAAGAACCTTTGTGGAACTTGTCGAAGACGGACAAAGGGCATACGGCGCCAAAAACTATTCCGCTGCGGAAGAACTTTTTCATAAGGCAACGGAACTCAGAAGCAATCACTATGCGCCCTACTACTATTTGGGTTTATTGGCTTACGAAGATAAAAAGTACAGCAATGCTGATGAGTTTTATAAAACAGCCCTGGACTGCGGCGGTGAAAGGGCAATGATCCAGTATGCCCGCGGTGTAAACGCCGCCGCTGCCGGGAAAAAAGCCGAGGCAATTGCTTTTCTGGAAGAAGCCGCAGCTGCGGACAGCGCAAGGTACAAGGCTCGCTCCGACGATTTAATTAAGAAACTGCAGTAACAGTTTTTTTGCTTGGTAAATAGAGTTATTATTCTTTGGGTTTTTGCCCGGAAACAGCAGCGGCGGCACGCTTCCGCGGCCTGCTCCGCCGCGGCCTGGGCTGTTCACCGGTTTCAGCCGTTTTAGTTTGAGGGTGGCTGCCGCCGGCCCTGCTGTGCCTGGCAGCCTGTTTTTCCCGTTCCAGAAGCCGCATGTTCTTCACGTTGATGCCATGTTCGGCAAAGACAAGCCGCATGGCCTGTTCCAGCTCAATCTTGGGCGGGTTCATGGGAAGGATAAAACGACGCACGTCAAAAAAAACCGTTTTATACATTTCCCAGTTTGCCTTTGTAAAATCCTGCCATGGGGTTTTTGTTTCAAGGTACGTCCGAATAAGGGCAGAAAGCGGCTGGCCGTTAACCGGCGGATGGGCGGACGAAACAAGATCGGCAAAACCGGCAAGGTATGCTTTGCGAAAAGCTGGTGTTTTATTCATAAGGGAAGAAGCGTCTTTCTGCAAAAAACCATAAAGCCCTGCTTCTTCCAGGTTTTCTACAATACGCCCGGCGGCAGGCGAACGGATAATTTTGGACAGCTCCTCGGTAAGGCGCGAGGGGGAAACCTGGCTCAGGAGGGAAGCCTCTTTTTTTATCTGCCGCTTTAAACGCCAGGGAATTGAAAAGTTCCCGGCGGCAGCATATTTAACGGCCCGGATCATCCGTACCGGATCATCCTTAAAAATCACCTCCCTCGGGATAATGGGCCGCAGTACTCCTTTTTGTATATCGTTCATGCCGTTAACATAATCCACAACAACTTGTTTGCCGGGATCATACAGCAGCGCATTGAACGAAAAATCCCTGCGCAGTACGTCTTCTTCTATTGTTCCATAGGTGTTGCTGGTATGGCCGTCTTTAAGGGAACGGAATGTAGAAACTTCAAAAATCCTCTCGCCAAAATACACATGGACAAGCCGGAAACGCTTGCCGATAATCCGTGAGTTACGAAAAATCCGTTTTATTTTTGCAGGGGTTGCGCCGGTTACAATGTCAAAGTCCTTGGGTTTTTTTCCCTGGATCAAATCCCGCACCGCGCCCCCTACAATATAACTTTCAAAACCGTTTGCCCGCAGCCGACCGGTTATAAAAACCGCATCGTTGTCTACATCGGCAAAGTTGATTTTGTGTTCATCGCGGGTATAGATCACAGCTTTTTTTATGAGT
>Ga0082212_10013469_pt1 | contig 10226 bp, 9 predicted proteins | sample TergutNt197P3_FD_71548 | JGI IMG/M metagenome (GOLD analysis project Ga0082212, IMG submission 71548) | Neocapritermes taracua P3 segment gut microbial communities from Petit-Saut dam, French Guiana - Nt197 P3 | ecosystem: Host-associated > Arthropoda: Insects > Digestive system > Gut ...
TTCTCTCTGTTAACATCTGTTGAGAGCGGTTGTTGGAGGGTTTATATTGCCTGATTGCCTCTACTGCCAGAACAGGGTCAACCCCAAAATGATCCCCCACAGATAGCGCTGCCAACACATTATCTGCATTATAGGCGCCAATCAGTTGCGTTTTGATGGTTGGATAGCCCCAAACTTGAAGCCACAGGAACGGGTGTTGCTCATCTACCGGCCATATCGAGGCTTTTTGGTACTTCAATCCATACAGATGTCTCTCTTTTTGCCCGCCCCTTTGCTCCACCATGCCGCACAGCAAAGGGTTATCTGCATCAACAAAGAGCGCTCCGGCGGCTTCATACAGCGCCCCTTTGGTCTGCATCACCCCCTCCAAAGAGCCAAATCCCTCTAAATGCGCTTTCCCTACATTGGTAATCAATCCGTAATCGGGTTGGGCAATGGCGGCTAACTCTGCAATTTCTCCAAGGTGGCTTGCGCCCATCTCCACCACCGCCAACTCCGTACCCTCGTCCATCCGCAACAGCGTGAGCGGAACGCCAATATGGTTGTTCAGGTTCCCCTCTGTGGCACACACGCGGTATCGGGTGCCCAATACCGCCGTAATCAACTCTTTGGTGGTGGTTTTGCCATTGGTTCCCGTAAGTGCCACCACAGGAGTCTTTAACGCCTGCCGATGATGCCGCGCCAACTGCTGCAACGCCGCCAACACATCGGACACCAAAATCAACCGCATCCCCTCCTCTGCATGACTCAACCGTTCCTTTTCCTCTGCCGCTCGTCCAAAAGGAGATGTTTCAAAGAGTTCAGGACGGTCTATCACGGCGTAAGCGGCTCCCGACTCCAACGCTTTTTCTGCATAATCGTTCCCATCAAAATTATCCCCTTTGAGGGCAAAAAAGAGGTCGCCCACGTCAATCTTGCGGCTATCGGTAGAAACCGATGGGTGTTTCAAAAACAATGAATACAAATCTTTCATGGCCGTTATTATTTACCCGTTGACCCAAATCCTCCGACGCCCCGTTCCGTTTCATTTAACCGCTCCGCCTGCTCCCACTCCACCCGCTCATGCGCCGCCACCACCATTTGGGCAATCCGCTCTCCGGGATGCAACGTAAATGGCGTATCGGATAGATTGACCAAGACCACCTTTATCTCCCCACGGTAATCGGCGTCAATGGTGCCGGGGGCGTTCACCACCCCCACTCCATGTTTGGCAGCCAGACCGCTACGAGGTCGTATTTGCGCTTCATAACCCACTGGAAGTTCAATGAATAGTCCCGTTGGCACCAAACTGCGTTGCAGCGGCAGGAGGCATACAGGCTCCGGAATATGGGCACAAAGATCCATCCCTGCCGCACCTGACGTGGCATAATGCGGTAGAGGATAGGGCGAAGTATTTACAATACGAACGTTCATACAGTTATCATTTATTATTTTAGTAATTCTTTAATTTTATTAATCAGTTCGCCAAGCGAAACTACCTCTACCTTGGGTTTGAGGGACCATCCCGCTGCCACCGGCGCGACCACAAAGGTCATGATTGGATTGATGTCTTCCATGGCTAAGTAACTTCCTTTAGAAAGAGATGGAGAAAGTGTTGATTTACACTCAATCGCAATTACTTGGTTGTAGTATTGCATCACAATATCCATTTCTGCTCCGCCTGCGGTTCGGTAGAAGTAAAATTCGGACTCATCAAAAACTCCTTTTAGGTTGGTCAGCACCATTTGTTCCCACAGCGATCCCGAAACAGGATGTCCGGCAATTTGGCTAAAGTCCCTCAGCCCTAAAAGGGCAGCGGTGATACCTGAATCGGCTATGTATATTTTGGGAGAACGTATCAAGCGTTTACCCAAGTTAGACACATAGGGCGGCAGCGACACCACCATAAAGGTTTCCTGCAACATATCAATGTAGGTTCTGACGGTGGGATCGCTCACACCGAGCGACTTGGCAAACATCGAAAGGTTGATGGTCTGCCCGTTGGTATGGGCCAGCATTTGCCAAAGTTTACGCATAGTTGGAGGTGAAAATCCCGCCCATTGCATCAGGTCGCGTTCGAGAAAAGTCGAAATAAAATCTTCTCGCCATCTAAAAGAGACTCCGGAAGTCGGGGCCAATATACTTTTGGGAAACCCTCCTTTGGATAGATAGATTTCCATATTCGACATTCCGCCTAACTCACTCCACAAAAAAGGGGTTAAGGTATGATACGAGATACGCCCCGCCAACGATTCGGAACTCTGCCTGAGCAAATCGCGCGAAGCAGAACCGAGTACCAAAAAAGCCCCGTTATAACTCCACTCATCGGTAAGGCTGCGCATCAGGGGAAAAAGATCAGGGTTCCGCTGTATTTCGTCCACACAAATCAACCTGCCTCTTTGCGAGGTTAAGAACCACTCAGGATCTGCCAATTTGGCTAAGTCAGACGTACGCTCAAGGTCAAGGTAAGTTGAATTTGGAAATTTTTGAACAATTTGTTTTGCCAAAGTCGATTTTCCGGATTGCCGAGGCCCGATAATCGCTGTAACATAATTATGCAACAATGATTTAATCACCTGCTCTTCCATAATTCTTTTTATGTATTCTGCCATATTCTTGTTGCATTAACCATGCAAATATAAAGTTAAATTTTGAATTTGCATTATTATTTTTCTTTTCTGACCTCCAAACCAAAAACAGGCGACCCATTCTTTTTCTAATATGTAGTACCTTTGTTACTCAAAACTAAAGAATATGAATCTATCTATCCCCTTGGCATTAGTAGCAATCGGCTTGCTGGTCTTTTTGGCGCATCTCTTCTCTTCCCTCTACAACAAAAAGATGGTGCCCGATGTTTTACTGTTGATGGTAATCGGTCTCATCGTTGGTCCTGTACTTGGAATAGCGTCCCCAAGCGATTTTGGCTTTTTGGGACCCGTTTTTACCTCTATCACTCTTGTTATTATTCTATTTGAAGGAGGAACCACCCTTTCGCTCTCCATACTCAAATCGTCTTGGAAAAGTACCCTGAACCTCACTCTTGCGGGTTTTTTGGGGGCGATGATCATCATTACAGCCCTCGCCTTTCTACTTCTCGGCTTTACCCTGTCGGAAGCCATTTCGCTTGGCGCCATACTTGGGGGAACTTCCTCCGCCGTGGTGATTCCGCTTGTAAAACAACTTGACATAGGAGAGAAGTCCAAAACCTCGTTGATACTCGAATCCGCCATCACAGACGTGCTCTGTATTGTGGTAACGCTTGCCTGCGTCCAAACGTTCCAAAGCGGAGACGTGAGTGTAACCTTTGTCTTTAGCTCCATCGCACTCTCTTTTGTGCTGGCGATTCTCATTGGCGTGATGACCGCCCTGATTTGGTCAAGGATTCTGGAGTTGATTCGTCAAATACAAAACTCCATTTTTACCACGCCGGCATTTGTTTTTGTGATTTATGGAGTTACGGAACTGCTTGGTTTTAACGGCGCCATTGCCGCTTTAGCTTTTGGAATCACCATTGCCAACATTGACCTCTTCCCTCGTTTTATTGTACAAAAGATATTGGGCGGAGGGCACAAATTGAACGATACCGAGATCATCTTCCTGCGCGAAATCACCTTTTTGCTCAAGACTTTTTTCTTTGTTTATATTGGTTTGTCTATTGTTTTTGACGACCTGAAATCGCTCCTCATCGGCTTAATCGTTACAGGGGTGCTCTACTTCATCAGGCTTTTTGTGGCTAAGGTTGCTTCGCCCAAGGGTTCCAACAGTTTTGACAAGGGAATCATCTCTATTATGACGCCCAAGGGATTGGCTGCCGCTGTACTTGCCACCATTCCGGCGCAGGCGGGTATGCCCAACGGCATTATGATCAAAAATATTACCTTTTCGGTGGTGTTTTTTTCGATACTCGTTACATCGGTGTTGATATTTTTGAACAACAGGCAGGGGGGCTTGCGGCGATTCTACGCTGCTTTCTTTGGGAAGAGGTCGGAAGTGAGCGAGGGCGAAGAGTCGGCACAAAATGAGGGAGAAGAATCCGTCCAGCGCAAGGGGGGAGAGTCAGATCAAAATGAGGGAGAAGAGTCGGCTCAGCGCACGGAGGAAGACGCTACGCAGCATGAGGTGGAAGCCGATGCTCAGACGAGCGCATGAGCCGATGCGCGCATAGTCGCCGCATAGTCGCTTTATATGGCTACTTTACAGCCGTCCGTTTCTTTACAGGAGGTCTCTCTATTCGCCACACAAAAGTGAGATAGACGATTATCAGTAAGGTGTGTATCCCCCATTTTTCCCACAACGGCAAATCGGGGAGGAGGGGGGAAGCCGATGCTCAGACGAGCGCATGAGCCGATGTGCGCATAGTCGCCGCATAGTCGCCGCATAGTCGCTTTATATGGCTACTTTACAGCCGTCCGTTTCTTTACAGGGGGTCTCTCTATTCGCCACACAAAAGTGAGATAGACGATTATCAGTAAGGTGTGTATCCCCCATTTTTCCCACAGCGGCAAATCGGGGAGGAGGAGGGTGCTTCCCCATATCGCCAACCCTGCGCCAAGATAGCCCGCAATACGCCCCCATTGATAAGGTACCGGAAAGTGCTTTTGCCCCAACACTATATTTATTCCCAGAATCACGGCGTAACTAAATAGATGTGCCCAAGCACACGCCAAATAACCGAATCGGGGCATAAACACCATGTTCACCAACAATGTAACCAACAATCCGGCACAAGTGATGTAGAGGGCATAAGAGGTCTTTTCGGTGAGTTTGTACCACATCGACACATTAAAACTCATTCCAAGCAGAAGATAGGCAAAAAGCATGATGGGCAGTACCGAAATGCCCTCCCTGAAATCGGCTCCAAGAATTAACCCTATGGCGTCCACATAGAGCAATATCCCCAAAAAGAGGAGCATCCCAAAAGCGGTAAAGTAGTTGAGCACTTTGGCATAGAGCAAACCACTTTCGCGCGTTTTTGCCTGAGCAAAGAAGAACGGCTCCGCCGCAAAGCGAAACATTTGGGTAAAGAGGGTCATCAGCACCGCCAACTTCACGCTTGCCTGAAAAATGCCCAAATCCGACCGCCAAATCCGCTCTGCGGGAATGAGAAAGCGGAAAAGGATACGGTCAACAAAGTCATTTAAGATGCCCGGCAATCCGGCAAGCATCAGGGGCAGAGCGTAAACCATCATCCGCTTCATCAGGGAGGAGTGAAAACGGAGCGCACCCTTTTTGACCAATCGGGGAACAAAGAGCAGGAGCAACACCATACAACTCAGGAAAGTGGCAAAGAGCACATAGTCAAAATCGGGAGTGGGCGAAACAAAGAGGGTAAAAAACGAATCGGGAACCCTTTGGAGGTGGGCAGGAAGCACAAGAAAGAGCAAAAGATTGAACGTTAACTCTCCAAAAATCTTAACGGATTTAAAAACGGCAAACGTAACCGCTTTATGTTCAAATCGCAACCGAGCAAAAAGAATAGAAGTAACGGCATCAATGGCAAGGATGGCGCCCACATACACAATACACCTTTGGTAGCCGGCGTATCCCAAACCGGCAGCAACGGGGCGGGCAAAGAGGATAGAGGCGCCCAAAAAGAGGAGCGAAAACACCAACACCACGCTTAATGCGGACGAAAAGACCTCATGGGGACGATCGTGCTTGTTGGCAAACCGAAAGCACCCTGTCTCCAACCCCATCGTGAGCACCACCAACAAAATGGCAATGTATGCCATAAATTCGGTATAGGATCCATACTGGGCTGTAGTCAAAACGCGGGTATATATCGGCACAAAGAAGAAGTTAATCACCCTTGCCAGCACCGTGCTGAAGCCATAAATGGCGGTTTCACCGGCTAATTGTTTGATGGGGCTTCGGTTCATCGCGACAATGCCTTTCGTTTAAAAATCAACCTTATGTTTTCACATTAAAACACATCAGCGTGCGTTCCGGTATCTCCGAAAGTGATTTTATCATGTTCTCGGTCATGACTATACAGTATAACCCAATCATCTTTGACATGACAGCCTTTGTAACGGGCTAAATTTCCGTGCAATTTATGCGGTCGGCAATACGGCGGGAGCGGTTTTTCCTCCATCAAAAGGTTCATTACTTTCCTGAGTGCATCCATATCATAGCCACGTTTTTTACAAAGTTCAACACTCTTATTAAAACGCTTTGTAAAAATGGGTTGTAACATATTATATCCCTAAACATCTAAATATGTCCTCTGCATCTTTGCATACCGTTACATCTTCTCCACGTTCCGCTTTTAACAGAGCCTCTTCAACTTCGGGTTTGGGTTTTTTCTTCCAAATATGATGATCTTCTGTTACAACCCTAACATAGGGCAGACTTCGTGCATACTCCAAAAAATTGCGCGACTGTGCGCCGGTATTTTTAACTGCCAATGTTGTCATAACTTCATGATTTTTTTGCAAAGATAACTATTTTTTTTGATGTTTCGGTTCATCGCGACAATGCCTTTCGTTTAAAAATCAAATAACCGATATTTAATTGGGTATAAAACTTGTTGGTCTCTTTGTCATAGTAATTGGTCGAAATGCTTACCGCGCCCACCGGCGATTGCCACACCAAAGCGGCGGCAGCCATCCAACTGTGCACCGAAAAAGGCTCGGCGTTGTAGAGGTGTCCGGAGGCGTCTTCCATCGTCTTTTGGTAGGGCTGGAAAAAGAAGCCGGAGAGGTGGAGGGAGATAGAGGGTGTGAAGCGCACCACCGGCATCAACCCAAATCCAAAATAGGTGTCGGCGCGGTATTGGTGCAACATCAATGTTTTGCTATGCGGGGTGGGCTGGAATGCGGGTTGCGCCATCACCGTGGAGGTGTAGTCCGACATAAAAGAGCTGTTTCCGAGTGCAACATCGGCTAAAACGCCCAACGAAAAGTGCTCGCCCATGCCATAGTAGCGCTCATCAAAAAAGCGGGCGGTAAAGAGCGCTTTGGGGTCATTGTCCACGCGGGCATCCCGAATAGAGCGCGAACCGGGGTTAAAAGTTTCCTGTCCAAAGATGTAGCGGAAGTTAAGAAGTCGGTTGTTCCCTTTTGTGGGATACTGTTTGTAGTCGAGCGTATTTCTATTGATGGTTAAAGAGGGGGATATATACCTGAAAATAACGCTCTCAGGAGTATCAAAAGAGGAAAAATCAGATACAGAAAAGTACCTCATGTGGTTTGCCCCAATATCCACCCCCACTTTGAACAGATAACTCTTGCGAAACGACAGGGGAATGCCGCCGTTGATGGTAAAGAAATATTCGTTCTCCTGCATATTGTTGGGGTGGGAGTCGGAGTAGAAGAGGTCCTGCGCCCCGCTGAAGTAATCAAAACGATGGGCGGTAAGGTTCACTTCGTAAAAGAAGAGGGGGCGAATGCCAAGGTCGTGGCGCCAATAGAGGTTCAGCCCACTGTAGAGTTTGCCCACCCAAAGGTCGAGCGCCGTCTTTGCCAATGTCCTTCCCCAAAGGCGGTATTCAAGCCCCAAGTACCCTTGATTCAGGGAGGAGGAGGAGATGTTGCCGCCAATCAGGAGGCGCAGCGGAGCGGAGCGCGTTGCCCTGATATAGACGTCAAAGAGAGAGTCGGGGCGTAATCGGGCGCTGGGATAGAGCGTCTTTACCTCATCGGTTGCCAATATACGGTAGTATCCTTGCTTGAAACGGTCAAAATCAAAGGGATGGTAACGGTCTGTCCGCAAGGTGCGGTCAATAAAGTTGCGTTGGGCGCGGTTCACCGCCCCGTCCACCTTTACATCCTTAAATTTCAACGGAAGATAGCCCGCCCTAAAAGAGGCGCGCTTGCGGGCAAGTTCTTGGGGATTTGATTGGCGGGAGAGGCGCTCTTTGAGCGTTTCGATATAAGGCAGGGCTGATTCGTAGCCTTTGGCAATAATCTCATCTGCCTTGTGAAAATCCAACAGGTCGTACATCGAATAGTCGGCGGTAATGAGCACCCCCTTTTCGGAAGGGATATTGTAGTTGGCGCCAATCATCACCAAATTTTGAAGTTGCCTCACCACATCGTCCTCAGAGGGCACTTTGGCGTTCTCCGTGCATTGCGCCCCGATAATCAGGTCGGGGTAAAACTCCTGCTCCATCACGTCCCACGGGAAGTTGTTGTAAATCCCTCCGTCAAACATCAATACCGAATCAATCATAATGGGTTTAAAGACCAATGGGAAGGTCATGGAGGCGCGAATGGCGGATCCCAGATCTCCGGAACGGGCAACATAGGGACGTTTATTCACCACATCGGAAGATACGGAACGAAAAGGAACCATCAAATTATCAAAGTTATAACCAGAACGTGCACCCGCCTGCGCAAAGATTTGCACCACGGCAAGATCCATTTGATAGGGCGCCACCAAACTGACGGGTAACGCCAACTTAAGCCCCTTTTTCTCTCCCTGATTCGCACCAAAAGAGAAACTGAACATATCTGGGGTAGGCTCGCGTCGATATACATAGGTAGCAAAACCCTGTTCACTCTTTCCGCGATACCACGCCCTAAAGTCGTCCGATTTGATAAGGGCAACCATTTCGTCCGGAGTGTAGCCTGTGGCATACAAGCCGGCAATAATAGCGCCAATCGAAGTGCCCGCCACATAATCCACAGGAATATGATGCTCCTCCAACGCCTTAATCACCCCAATGTGAGACAACCCCTTTGCCCCTCCGCCGCCCAATACCAAGCCAACGCTTTGCGCCCAGAGGAGGGGGGGGCAAAAAAGGAGAAAGATGAATAGATACAACCTTTTGATATTCAATTTGTTTTGCGATATTTGGGTAAGACGAATGTTCAATCGGGTGCAAAGATAATCATCATACGTGAATAACGTGTTCATAACTTTGCATTTTACATGAACTTCAATATCTATACTATACCTACATTTGAAGGTTCTTATGGATGTTTTAAAGATTATAAATTACTAACTAAAATAAATATTATGAAATTCATCTTTTGCTTTTTCATGGGCGCCGCGCTCCTCTGCGCATGCGGCAATCGCTCCGGAAAAAAGGAAGCGCAGCCGCCTCCCGAACTTGCGCCGCTCTTTGACGTGGCGAATATGCCCCAAGAGCCGCTCTTTGACATCAAAACGAGCCATGGCACGATGCGGATCAAACTCTACAAGGAGACGCCCGCGCATCGCGACAACTTTGCTCGGTTGGTAGCAGCGCGTTATTATGACGAAATCCTGTTCCACCGAATCATCGCCGGTTTTATGATACAGGCAGGAAATACGGACGAAACACCCACCCAGGTGCAACAGAAACTGGGCGGTCAAACGGGTGTTGACTACACCATTCCTGCGGAGATTGTTCCCGGATTCACCCACAAACGGGGGACTCTTGCCGCAGCGCGAATGGGCGACAATGTAAATCCCGAAAAAGCCTCCTCCGGTTCACAGTTCTACATTGTACACACCGATACCGGCGCCAAACACTTGGATGGGAATTACACCATTTACGGAGAGGTGGTTGACGGCTTTGAGGTGATAGACAAAATTGCTGGAGAACAAATGATTGACAGAGGGCAATCAGCAAAACCACCTAAAATCCTTTCTATTACACCGGCATTCTAAGGGGTTTGCCTCTATTTTTAACTATCTACCTTATTTTTAAATAGAAACTCAAAAAATGGGAACAATACCAAATCTAAAAATGACAGACGACTTGAAAACAAGGGGTAACTGTGTGCGCACTTTGGTTAGTTGCAGTTATTCAATGAGAGAGGTAAAAAATATTCCCACATAACCCCCTTTTTAAAATATCTGCTTGATTTTTACTTAAAAACTATAAAATTGGTAATAATTCGTTGCATTATGGTAAAATTTCGTACCTTTCTTTCGGTTAAATCACTCTACTTTTGCACTAAATTTTTTAGGAAAGTCTATTACAAAAAACAAATTGATTGCAACACGACACAAACCATACAACGTCTATTCCCAAATAACGGAAAAAATGAATAAAAATAATCTACCATTACATGACTAAAAAACTGATAATATTATTTTTCGCTATTGGAGTTACGTGTATTTGCCATGCTCAGGGAGTAAACCGCGGCGTTGCCTTGCCGTCAGATACTCCACTTGCGGCTTTCAGCGCCCAAACGCCCCCCGTTTTTGCCATCAGGACCAACCTTGTCTATTGGGGCGCCATTGTGCCGCAGGTAACGCCAAACGGCGGGATTGAGGTTGGGCTATCCAACAAAATGACCCTTAACTTTACGGGC
>Ga0082212_10013470_pt1 | contig 10224 bp, 8 predicted proteins | sample TergutNt197P3_FD_71548 | JGI IMG/M metagenome (GOLD analysis project Ga0082212, IMG submission 71548) | Neocapritermes taracua P3 segment gut microbial communities from Petit-Saut dam, French Guiana - Nt197 P3 | ecosystem: Host-associated > Arthropoda: Insects > Digestive system > Gut ...
GAGCACCCGATACGCAAAGCCTTTGCTTCACCACGACCTTGCACGCTGCCTCCGTGACACCACTGCCAATAGGACTGTTACGGCGTACCTGCTCCGCATAAAGCATACGACCCTTATGATTGGCAAAATACTTGATTCATAGTGTTCGATGGACTGCTGTTGCGGTACAGGCAACTTGCTGGCGGGTTTGGTCAATCCGCACAAGGTGTTTGCTTCAACCATCGACCAAGCGGACATCGACATTTTGCATACGAGCATTAACAATGGCAAGTGCAATCTGCTGGCAAAACACGTTTTTCAATTCGATTTTCTCAACGGCAATTTTGGAGTGCTGGAAGTTAGAGAAAGAGCGGCTCGTCCCCCGCGTCAACAAAGAAACGAGAACCAGTATAACAAGAGAGTCTACGACTGTGCGCCGGACTTTTACACGAACGTGCATCGGTTACGTCCATTCTGCTTCGACTGATACAGTGCCTCGTCTGCCCGTTTGAGGAAACTCTTCGCATTCATTTCATCGGTAACAATGCCGGATACCGCTCCAATGGAAACAGTAACACGATCCGCCACATTGCTGTTTTCGTGAGGAATGTGCCGCGAACGGACGTTTGTGAGTATCTTGTCCGCAATGATTCTCGCACCGTTTTGATCCGTATTCGGCAAAACGATGGTAAATTCTTCGCCGCCGTACCGCGCAGCAAAGTCGTCCACCCTCGTGAGGCTGGATCGGATCGCACTCGCAACGGTTTGTAAACACTTGTCCCCCTCTATGTGTCCGTAAGTATCGTTGTATTTTTTGAAGTAATCAACGTCAAGCATCAGAACGCTGAGTGTGCTGCCGGACCGGCGCAGAGTACTGATTACTCTGTTCAGGTTTTCGTCCAAATAGTGCCGATTGTAAGTCTTCGTAAGCGAACAGTGGTTCATCTTATCAACCAATTGAAGTCGCGCCAGTTCCCTTTCATACGCCAGCCGCTCCGCCTGGAGTTTACTGTCCATGTGTATTTTTATGTCCGATGCCATCAAGTTGACTGCATCCCTGATTTTATCAAACTCATTATTGTAACTGTCCTCTATTCTCGCATCTAAATTGCCCTCTGCGATTTTTTCGATTCCGTTGACCAGGTGTTTGATGGGCTGGAGAAGCCTATTCAGCGCCAGACAAACAACGGTAATCAAAATGATGATCGCAAAGAGCAGAAACCTTCCAGACTCGAAGAGCAGTTGATTGCGTTCTTTGTAAAAATCCTGCCCCGGTATAAGTCCGAGGACGGTGTAGCTGTGTGCGTTCTTGTATCCAACATAATAGACCTCGCCATCGATTTTGAGCCACATGAATCCATTGCCGCTACTTACGGCTTGATACCAATTTTCAGAAGACACGTTGCTGTCTATCAAATTTTCGTTCGGATGAGCAGTGATAATTCCTTCCGTCAGCACGATTCCGAAGCCGTTTTGTCCTATGTTTCTTTCTTTGATGTCTCGGGCGATATTGATTTGCTCTTGCAATCTACAGATCGCATTGGCGTTGAAACCGCACTGAACGAAACCGCCGTTTTTCAGTGCGGCACCCGTGTAATGGTGGAGATTTTGCGTATCACCCTTAAGGACTTGTAACGAAATAATCTATTCAATTTAAGTTTGTTTTTGTTTAATAGTATAGTTCCATTTTTCCAAGTCTTGATGCTTGACGATATTCAATTTTTCCATTTCGTCATCGGATATTTTTCGCTTCGTTGGATACTTATTATCATCCTTCATAGCATACACCTTCAATCCCGTGCGACTCGTCGTCTTGCCAATCAAATTGATCATCATCTCCAAACTCACCAACGGTTGTCCCTTCCAATTCATAGAAATATGATTGAACAAACGATGTTCAATCTTGTTCCACTTGCTCGTCCCCGGAGGAAAATGACTCACATGAATCGTCAAGCCCGACTCATTCGCAAACTCCTGCAAACTATACTTCCACAAACGACTGCGACTACTATTGCTCCCACCGCCATCCGCCGTAATAAAAATCTCCTCCGCCTCCGGATAAAGTTCCTTGCCCAAGTACTTCCACCAGCGACGAATCGACTCCACCGCAAATTCCGCCGTATCATGATCAATGCCCACATTCACCCAACCGATATTCTGCTTCAAATCGTAAATCCCATACGGAGTCGCTTTGCCAAGTTTCTTGTCGATAAAATCGTAAACCTTCACCAATGTCGGCTTGCCTGTCGGACACCAAACCTTGCCGTTTTGCTTGTAATTCCCAATCAATTCCTTCTTTTTCGCATCGACGGAAATCACCGGGCATTTCTTTCGCAAAAACTTTGCCGATTGCTTGTTGATAAACTCAAACTGAGCGTTACGGTCAGGATGCGTTCCACCTTCGATTGATTTGCGATTGGCGGAAAGTTGGTATTCCAATTGATGCAACAACTGACCGACGAGCGTGTGAGAAACGTTGAATCCTTGTTTGTTCAAGGTATCCCTCAATCGCCGTGTACTTTTGGTTGTCCAACGGAGCGGCGACATCGGATCGCCTTTGGCGGTCGGTTCGACGAGGGCATCGAGTGCCGATAACAGTTTTGACTGTTTGATGGAGGACTTTTTTCGTCCGCCGCCGGGTTGTCGGACACGACCGTCGGCAAGATGTTCGTTGCTTTCAATTTCTTTGATGCCTTTCGTGATGGTGGTGCGTGACAGTCCGGTGGCGTTGGCAACTTTTGTGATGCCGCCGTATCCGAGGGCAAGGGCTTCGGCACCGGCCCAATGTCGTCGCTGACGTTCGTTCAATTTGGATTGAAGCATTTGATACTTCCACGCAATAATATCGTCCATGATAATGATCTCCTAAAAAAATCATACCATAGAAAAAATCTTGTGCAAGTTATTGATTTACAGTTCCTATGGTCGAAATGGCTGCCTATGTTGAAACTTGTTAGCGGTCCGCTGGGAGAGGGGGCGATCTTAAAACGGGTATGAGACTTTCTGGCGAAGCCTAATACCGCTTGAGGGAAAAAGCAAGAGGTGAGAAGTTTTACACGTTTACACAGTTTTTGCTATTGTGGAATTTTGTTTTTTTGTTAAGTTTTGGTCGGTTTTGTTCGATTGAAGACGTATCTGTGGTTTGTTTGGTGACGTTAAAACAGGCAAAATAGGCAATGTTTTGACCAAAAATAATGAAATATCGGATTTTTTTGTTGTTCCTGTGCGTAGCAGTCGGTTGTTTCTCCTTGTCGGGATGCACCGTGGTAGAGGATGCGCCAGCCGTTCCCATAGTTGAAGAAACACCACCTCCGATTACTTTTTTGCCCGACCATGCCGCTGGACTGGAAATTGCACGCCAGACAAGAAAACCAACGCTCATCTTTTTTTCCGTGCCCGAAAATGCCGGTTCGCAGCGAATGTTGGAATCAACATTCAGCGATGATGAAATCAAACGGCTTGCCGAAAGGCTCGTGTGCATTCATGTGGACGGCTCGCAGGAGTTAACGCTGTGCGAATCATTAGGTATTTCCAGTTTTCCGACCATCATTCTCTCGAATGTGAATGGCACCGAGGTACGAAGGCTTGTGGGACGGCAAACACCGAATCAACTTGCCGTCCAAATCCACATCCTCTTGCAAGTCATGGCACAGCGTCCAATGGCAACGACTGCCCGGTAGAGCGCTGTTCCTATTCTGTCACATCCAGCATATTTTCCGTTTTCACACCGAGTTCTTCAAGCCAATCGAGGGAACGTTTGAGTTCGTTCTACTTGTCGTCATGATTGTTGCGACCGATGGAAATTTTCGCTCCCTTTTTCAAGGCAAGTTCCACAAAATTTTTGTTTGGAAAATTTGTACCGGCTTACCTTTGCCCCTGTACAATAATTCGCCTGTCTCGCCATCAAGAACAAGAGTGATATACTCATATTCGGCAGGAAAATAGACAGTTGCTGTACACTCTCCAAGATTTTGGTATAATTCCACAAGTGCTTTCACTCGAAACCATTATGATTATGATCGAAACAGACTGGATCAATCGAACGGAACACATTCGCATGCGGCTGACTTTACTGCGGGACTCTCTTTGACTACGCCGATAAAAACGAACAGGCAAAAAAACTCGAAACCGAAATGTCCAATGCCGGGTTCTGGGACGATCAGGAAAAAGCCCAAATCGTTGTGGGAAAGCTGCGCTCGCTCAAAGCAATCCTAAAACCCTTCGATGAAATGGGCACCGCACTTGCTGATCTCGACTTGATGATCGAACTCGACGATGCCGAACTCGCCGCAGAAGTGCCGGACAAATTAAAACTCCTCGAAGAGCAACTTGAAGAACTCGAAACGAAAGCATTGCTCAATGGTCCTTACGACAGTAATGCCGCCATCGTAACGATCAATGCCCGGGACGGCGGTACGGATGCCAATGACTGGGCAGAAATGCTCTTTCGGATGTATTCGCTTTGGGCAAAGGCAAACGGTTACGAACTCGAACTGGTCGATTGGCAAGAAAACAATGAAGCCGGAATCAACAGTTGTGGATTCATCGTTCGCGGGGCAATGGCTTATGGCTTTCTTCGCGGCGAGTCGGGAATACACCGGCTTGTACGGATCAGCCCGTTCAATTCGGAAGCCAAGCGAATGACGAGTTTTGCAGCGGTCGATGTTACGCCGGAAATTGACGACTCAATCAATATCGAAATCCGGGACGAAGACGTTCGGGAAGACACGATGCGGGCAAGCGGAGCAGGAGGGCAACACGTCAATAAAACGTCCAGTGCGGTGCGACTGACGCATATTCCAACGAATACCGTTGTGTATTGCCAAATGGAACGGAGCCAACACAAAAACCGGGCGATGGCGTGGAAAATGTTGCGTGCCAGAATGATTCGTGCCGAAGAGGAAAAACGGGAACTCGCAATGGCAGATAAATACAAGAACATGGCAAAGGTCGGTTTCGGTTCGCAAATTCGAAATTATTTTTTGCATCCTGAACAGCGGGTCAAAGATGCTCGGTCGGGCTACCAAATGGGCAGTTTTCATCAGGTTCTCGATGGCAATATACAGGGTTTTCTGGATGCCTTCCTTCGCTGGCGCGTGAAGGAAGATTAGACCATGGGATGGTTAAGTTCCCGTGTCCTATCCTACGCAGCCTACAAATTCGTAAAAAGCACACCCACTTGACGAAAACACAATTGCTTCAGGCGGCTTGTAGGTTTCAGTTGTTGTCAGGCACAGATTTGCCTCATTGCGAAACGGTGGAAAACATGGAATGGCACGATGGTTACGGCGGAGGTGCGGTAACATTTACCGGCGTAGTGTTTGTGAGCAATACTCGGCGGCACGCCGCCAATCGTTTTGCAGGCTTTGACCGCACTGGTTTTTGTCTATCGAGTCCAGACTCACAGAGCGGAATGTACCATTGGTTTTCGGAGAAGGTCGCTTGAAGAGCATTGGATTGCAACGATACGATTTTCCCCTCTTGATAATCACGCCCGGTGCGTTAGAATGGGCGCATGTTCGAGAGCAACTCCAACGGCGAGCCGGAAAATACAGAAACAGACGGAGCAAAACCCAAGAAACCAATACCGGCTTTCAGGGACACATTTGTGCATTTTTTGTTTGGTACGCCCGGCAACGAGCCGCTACTGTTGCATTTCCTCAACGCAGTGTTGGAAAGCGATGGTCAGTTGCCTACCGCATCGGTCGAGGTTCGTAACCCGTTCAATCCGGCGACGTTCGCTACGGAAAAATGGACAATCCTTGATGTGAAGGCAACGGACGAGCAGGGGGCTATTTTTGCAGTGGAGTTTCAGACTACGGAGCGGCAAGCATTTGCTGACCGAATGACGTATTACGGTTGCCGTTCTTTCGGCGGTCAAATGTATCAGGGGACAGCATACTCGACGCTCCAAGCGGTTGTTGCCATTGCGGTAACGACGTTTGAGATGTTCCGCAAATTGAGAAGCATTCATAACTCGTTCCGTTTGACGGCGAAAGCCGATTCGAGTGTGGTGTTTACCCACAAATTGCAGATGCACATTTTGGAGGCGGCGAAAGAGAAGATCGGCCGGATTTCGGAGTTGCCGCCAGCATTGGGTGCTTGGATAAACTTTTACTATTATTCCCATTTAATCAGCGAGGTCGAAATGACGACATTATTGCAAGAACAACCGATAGTTCAGCAGGCTTACGGACAATATCGGCAATTCAATCAGGATGCGAGAATGCGTGCGCTGGATGAGGCGCACCAGTTGTTCCTGCATGATCAGGCGACCGACCGAGAGGAAGCGCACGAGAAAGGTAGAGGCGAACGCAATATCGAAATCGCCTGTAATATGAAAAACGAAGGGTTCGATACTGCTGTTATTTCCAAAATGACCGGTCTCTCCACCGTAGAAATTGAGCGGTTGGGGTAACGTTGTTTTGACTACCCGTTATTCTGGCATTTTTGTAGCACGACGGAACGTCCGCCGGTAAGTCTTAAACCTTTCTACTTCTGGGCTTTACGCATTAGCGGAAAATGGACTCGAACCATCGACACGCGGCTTATGAAGCACACAACCTAAAAATTTGCTGTACCAATTATTGAAACTATAATTGTTGGTGTTTCCAGTAAAAAAACCTACGTTTATAGGCTCAAACAACACTATCATTATATCGTATTCTTTGTCATTGTCAATAGGAATAACATCGTTTTCTCGTCGCAAACATCGTAAAACATCGTAACGGGGTTGGTGAAAAATTCTGACGAAAATATCTTGTGTAAGTATGTGCGTGTTTAGAAAAACCTGTCAAGTTTTCTCGACCACTCTTCACGGATCAGTTAACTTTGATTTCATTGTCCTCAATGTATGCCCATGCAGATCGCATGGACTGTACCGAAATGCGTTTGCTAATATCTTGGATTGTCCCACCGGTCAACATTGCAAAATACTCGTCCAATTCCGACGGCAAAATTTCCATTTTGCATGTAATGCACCGGCTACAAAGTTCGTCCCAGTGTCCCTGTTGCGTTATCGTCAACTGAGATTTCGATTTTGCCGATGTAAAAATGACGGTAACATTGCAGGGCAGATTCTCTTGCCGCCGTCGGTCAATCACGTCGATCATCGTTTTGAGTTTTGTGATATTGTCCGGGTGCAATTTGTCCGCCTCGTCGAAAACATAGACGGATTGATTGCAAAACATACTGTTTTGCGTGATGTCTCGTCTTGCTTGATCTATCGCCACCGCAGTCTCGGCATCTTTGGTACAGTCTGGGCGGTAGAGATCGCCGTTAATGTCCCGTGCGATAATATCGGCAAGGAGCGTTTTGCCATTCCCCGTTTTGCCGAGCAGCATGATTACCAGTCCGCCAAAACCGTCGTTGTCGTCAACGGCACGGTAAATCCGATCAACTGTTTTCTTGTTACCGACGATGCTTTGGTACGTTCTCGGACGGTATTGGTCTATGAGTCGCATAGTTGCCGATGGCTTTCGCTATTATCAAAAGTAATTTTGCCGCCATGCTACTTTGTGTCTTGACTTGGTCAACCATTTTTATACAGTCTGTTGCATGTTCCTTAATGACAAGAGTCACGTTGCGAGGATTTCCAAATACTGTCGATGGAAAACTTCGGGGATTTTTTACATGACTGGACTAAATTCGGCAACGCTTCCGTGCACTTGTGCAGCGTATATTCTAACTATCCAACGATGTCGTTCCATTTGCATAAACAAAAATAGGGGGCAACAGTGCCCCCAGTCTTGCGAATTCATGTTGCCGAGTCTATTCCGTACCACGATCATACCTTTTTCGTCGTTGCCGACACCTTCGCAATCTTCGATTCGAGACCGTCGAGCAAGTCCGAAACGGCAACAATCTTAAACTTGTATGTTGTTTTCGGCATCAAATTTTCATACGCCCAAGAAACTTTACCGGTGGTTCCCGTTGCGGGAACGGTTGCCAACTCTTTGCCGGTAGTCGCGTCATAGACCACATAATGGCTGGTTTCCGGGAACGGCGAATTCTTCCAAGTGAGTGTAATACTGTTGCTCGTGGCGGTTTTCTTGATACCGGTAGGAGCGGCATACGTCTTCGTCTTTGCCGTTACGCTGATAACAACATTCTTCGGTTTCTTTTTGCCGTCTGTCGAATCACCGCTTGCATTGACCGCCGTAATGGTAAATTTGTATGACGTGTTCGGCTTCAGACCAGTGAAAGTGCATTTGTCCGCCGTCGTACTGACCTGCTCGACCGCCACCCATTTCTTGCCTACCTTCTCGAATCGGACGATGACATACAAGGCGTTGCTCTCGGCTGTCGCTTTCTTGTGTTTGGCAATCGTAAGGGTAATCGTACTGATAGTGGTTACATCGACAGTGTCCTTTTTGCCCACTTTCACCTTCGGTTTCTGTGCAACTGGAACGGTCACGCCCGAAGCAGTAACGGTAACGGTGCCGAGATCAGTAATGGTTCCATCGACTTCTTTCCATTGGATGCTATACTCGCCTCCTTTCAGACCGGGAATGGTAGCGCTGTCCCCGTCGGTTTGTCCCTTCCATGCTATCCATTCCCCACCGTCAAGTTGGTACTGAAACACGGCACCCTCCGGCAGAGCAATTGTCCAAGAAATGGTGAGAGAATTGGAACCCGGCGTTACCAAGAAGGTCTCCGCCGGTATTGCATTCACTGTTATCGTTGCGGTGTCGCTCGTTGCCGATTCCGATGTTCCGTTCAGAGTATTCGTAACGATACAATAATATTCCGAAGAGCCGACGGTATCCGTTGATGGCGTGTAAGAATCCGATGTTGCGCCGGTGATTACCTCGTCGTCTTTGTACCATTGATACGATAAGTCACCGTTGCCGCTTGCCGTTACAAGAAGAGCCGTTGCGGTCTGCCCCTGCGTGTAACTTGCTGATTCCGGATGCTCACTAATTGTCGGCGTGTCGGCAACCGGGAGTGAGGCATTGACCGTTATTGTTGCGGTGTCGCTCGTTGTCGATTCCGATGTTCCATCCAGCGTGTTCGTAACGATACAGTAATATTCCGCAGAACCGACGGTATCCGTTGACGGGACGTAAGTCGCCGATGTTGCTCCGGTGATTACCTCGTCGTCTTTGTACCACTGATACGATAAGTCACCGTTGCCGCTTGCCGTTACAAAAAGAGCCGTTGCGGTCTGCCCCTGCGTGTAACTTGCCGATTGAGGGTGAACGCTGATTACCGGTGTGTCGGCTAGCGGAGGAGCCGCCGTTACCGTTATTGTCGCCGTATTGCTTGTCGCCGTTTTCGTTCCATTCAGAGTGTTCGTAACAACGCAGTAATAGTCCGCAGAACCGACCGTTGCCGTTGACGGCGTGTAGGTTTGCGAAGTGGAAAGTACCGTCGAACTACCGGTAGCGAACCATTCATACGTCAAAGTTCCGTTACCACTTGTCGTTACAGAAAGAGCCGTAGCAGTTTGTCCCTGCGTATAACTTGCCGATTGCGGATGAACGTTGACTACCGGAGTGTCGGCTACCGGAGGAGCCGCCGTTACCGTTATCGTAGCGGTATTACTCTGTGCGGTTTTCGTTCCATTCAGAGTGTTCGTAACAACGCAGTAATAGTCCGAAGCACCGACGGTATTCGTTGACGGTGTGTAAGTTGCCAATATTGCACCAGAAATTACCTCACCGTCTTCGAACCATTGATACGTCAATGTTCCATTACCGCTTGCCGTTACGGAAAGTGCCGTTGCGGTTTGTCCCTGCGTGTAACTTGCCGACTGTGGGTGAACGCTGACTACCGGAGTGTCGGCTTGCGGAAGTACCGGTTCCTCTTCCTCTCCATATGCCCCGATGCCAGTAGCAAGTGCGGGAGAACCGGGACGAAGATGAAAATTGCCGTTTTCAGGATCGACAAACATCGGGTTCTCCCCCAACAAGTTACCGCTATCAAACGAGGGAGATATCGTATCAGGGGTACCGATGAGGTTGTTTGTGCCGGTAATCGTAGCCATTCCAGAAATGTGATAAATGTCTGGAGAGCCTGTGTTTGCCGCCACAATCGTATTGTTGATCGTCAGCGTGCTTGATGTGCCGTTGTAAATTCCACCATAGTAATCTGCGGAATTACCTGCAATGGTGCAATTCGTTAGGGAGATCGTCCCGCCATCGTTGTAAATTCCAGCACCAAAAAACGCCGTGTTTTGTGCAATCGTGCTGTCTGCCAGTGTCAACTTGGCATCCGAAGCGACACAGAATCCACCACCGAAGC
>Ga0082212_10013471_pt1 | contig 10224 bp, 13 predicted proteins | sample TergutNt197P3_FD_71548 | JGI IMG/M metagenome (GOLD analysis project Ga0082212, IMG submission 71548) | Neocapritermes taracua P3 segment gut microbial communities from Petit-Saut dam, French Guiana - Nt197 P3 | ecosystem: Host-associated > Arthropoda: Insects > Digestive system > Gut ...
ATAATCTATTCTTTACAGCTATTACCCGGGGGTCAGGAATCTTCGCTTCGCTCAGAATGACAATAAAAGGCGTTCTTGCGCGGCCTGAGTGGTCAGTGGTCAGTATTTGGGAGGTTATGATGCTAAAAGAGAACAGCGAAACATTTTTTGATTGTCATTGCCTTTATGAGGAGGCGGATATTGTGGTTTTCGGCGCTCCTTATGACGGCACGGCCAGCTTTAGGCCGGGCGCGCGCTTCGCACCCAAGGCGATGCGGGCCGATTCCTATGCCTTGGAAACCTACAGCCCCTATCAGGATAAAGATTTGGCGGATATCCGCGTTTTCGACAGCGGGGATTTGGAACTGCCCTTCGGCAGGCCGGAGCCCTCCCTGCAACAGATAGAAGAGCGGGCGTCCACGATACTGGCTCATGGCAAACTGCCCCTGATGATCGGCGGCGAGCACCTGCTCACGCTTGGCGCGCTCAAGGCGGCTCACGCACGCCACCCGGAGCTGTGTGTGGTGCATTTCGACGCCCATACCGATCTGCGCGACAGCTACCTGGGGGAAAAACTCTCTCATGCCACAGTAATGCGCCGGGCCTGGGATATATTGGGCGACGGTCGGATATGGCAGTTCGGCGTGCGCTCCGGCGAGCGGGAGGAATTTGTCTGGGCTGGAGAGCACACCTGCCTGCATAAATTCAGCTTTGCCGGATTGGACGAAGCTATAGAACAATTACGGGGTAAGCCCATCTATTTCACGCTGGATATGGATGTGCTGGATCCCGGCTATCTGCCCGGAACAGGCACACCGGAAGCCGGAGGTGTGGATTTTAACGCCCTGTTGCAAGCCATCATCAAAATCGGCGCCTTGAACATAGTAGCCTGCGACATAGTAGAACTCTCCCCCCCCTGCGACTTAAGCGGCGCCTCCACGTCAGTGGCATTAAAGATACTGCGGGAGATGATGCTGGCAATCGTCTAAAAAACCAAGGAGAGGAAGGATGAAAATGCAAGATAAACTTCATACTATTGCAGAGATACAAAATCTTATTCTACCGCTGGCGCAGCGTTATGGTGTGGAGCGAGTATTACTGTTTGGTTCGTATGCGCGGGGAGAGGCAAAGCCGAGCAGTGATATCGATCTTAGAATCGATAAAGGAGCGATCCGCGGCTATTTCAAACTGGCGGGGTTTCAACGTGAGTTGGAGGAAGCCTTATCTGTTTCGGTAGATGTACTCACTACCGGCAGCTTTGACGATAGTTTTTTAGCCCAAATAGCAGATGAGGAGGTGATATTATATGAACAGCCGCGACATTAGCATTTTGAAGCATATGATCCGCTATTGTAAAGATGTTGATTCAAGTTCGATGGGGATACTTTATGGGAAACGGCTACAGAAGATATTCCTCTACTGCTCGAATACTGCATAAAAATCATTAATCAATAGTTAACACTACAGGAAAGGAAGTAATATGACTATGGGTAAGATAATGATCATCGGCGCGGGCGGGGTGGCTGGGGTGGCGGCCCATAAATGCGCTCAGAACAGCGAAGTTTTCACGGAAATGGTGATAGCCAGCCGCACCTTAAGCAAATGCGAGGCCATTAAATCCGCCGTCGAGGCCAAAAAGACAAAAACCCGCCTCACCACCGCACAGGTGGACGCGGATAATATCGGTGAACTCACAGCCCTGATAGAGCGGGAGAAGCCGGAGGTAGTGCTGAACCTGGCCCTGCCCTATCAGGATATTTCTGTCATGGAAGCCTGCCTGGCCACCAAAACCCATTATGTTGACACCGCCAACTACGAGCCGCCGCACACGGCCAAGTTCGAGTACAAATGGCAGTGGGCCTACCGCGAGCGCTTCCGCGAGGCCGGTATCACCGCCCTTTTGGGCAGCGGCTTCGACCCCGGAGTGACCGGCGTGTTTTGCGCCTACGCGCAAAAACATCATTTCGACGAGATACATTACATAGATATCCTGGACGCTAACGCCGGGGATCACGGCTACCCCTTCGCCACCAACTTTAATCCGGAGATCAATATCCGCGAGGTCAGCGCCCAGGGCAGCTACTGGCAGGAGGGCCGCTGGGTGGAAACGGAACCCATGGAGATCAAACGCGTCTACGATTTCCCGCACATAGGCCCCAAGGATATGTATCTGCTGCATCATGAAGAATTGGAATCTCTGGCCCTTAATATCCGCGGCGTAAAACGTATACGCTTCTTCATGACCTTCGGCCAAAGCTATCTCACTCATCTGAAATGCCTGGAAAACGTAGGTATGACCTCTATTATACCAATAGATTATAATGGCCAGCAGATAGTGCCGCTGCAATTTTTAAAAGCCGTGCTGCCCGACCCTTCTTCATTAGGGCCACGCACCCACGGCAAAACCAATATCGGTTGCATTTTTCAAGGCGTAAAAGACGGTCAGGGAAAAAGTTATTATCTGTACAATGTGTGCGATCATCAGGAATGTTACCGCGAGGTCGGCTCCCAGGCAATATCCTACACCACCGGCGTACCGGCCATGATCGGGGCTATGCTGGTGATGCAGGGACTATGGCAAAAGCCCGGCGTCTTCAACATGGAAGAATTCAACCCCGACCCCTTTATGCAAGCCCTCAACCGTTGGGGCTTACCCTGGACAGAAGATTACGCGCCCAAGTTGGTGGAATAGGAGGATAAACACTACTTACCGTATCCAAAGGAACTCAACATTTGTTCCCTGCTCAACAGCATCAAGTTCATGATTATCAGAAGTGACTAAAACTGCTTTATCTACTATTGTTTGCGCTAAGGCAATTGCGTCAGCAAGAGAAATTTTATGGTTAGCCTTCAATCTACCAGCCTATACTCAAAAAGCCTTTCCGATGTGAACGAACTGCCTTTTGCAATTCCTCTGAGTTCAAGCACATCGAATAACGGCAGCAACAAAATACTTCCGTCCTCACAGTCTTGAATTGATACTTTTGATGTATTAAACTTTTCCCTAATTGGTAAAGGAAGCGCGTTCGTTTCAAATGTGAAAGAATTCATCTTACCCAACCTCCGCTACACTGGCAGTGTTTTTATATATTTTAATATAGCATATTTAACGCGGATAGACAATTCTTATTTTCTTAAACAAACCTGTTCTATAATGATCGTCTGTTATAATCACCGAATCTTGGCATAATCTTAAAATTATGATAAAATTTTGTAGTGAATATTGATACAATTTGAGGTTGGCTATGGAAAATATATTTAGAGCAACAATTGAACGCTTTGATATGCCGGGTGGATGGTATTATGTTCCTGTGCCGCTTGAACTTAGCAAGCCCCTGGAATATCTGGCAAATAATTACGGTTTTATTGCTATCAATGCCACGGTGGGCAATTCAAGCTGGCCGACCTCTTTATTGCCAAAAGGCGATAAAACACATTTTATCGCCTTGCCAGCCAAAGTTCGCGAAAGAGAAAAACTTGTGCTTGGTGCAGAAATCGAGATATCTTTTGAAATAAGGGAGAGAAACGATTGAGACACTTCTCAAAATTATGATAAAATATAGTTGATTTTACTGTAAAAACACCTTTTTTCCTCTTTTTTATCCGTCATTGCGAACACTCACGCTTCGCTCAGTACAGGCTCCACGAAGCAATCCAGTTGTTAAATAGCAGTTATAATAGTGCTTACTGGATTGCCACGTCGCCTGCGGCTACTCGCAATGACGTGTAATAGAGTTGTTGCAGTGGAATCACCGTTGCGAATACTTAAAGAAAATTGTTTAGTCATCTTACACCTCAATTAGTTCATGCACGGTCAGCTTAGCTTTTCCAGACTCAACATCTGCAATAGACTTGCGTAAGCGTTCCATATTCGCTTCCGAATAAAATGGGTCGGCTGCCACTTCAAAAGGGATCCTTTTTTCCCTGCTTACCTTGGTGGCAAAGATGGTAAAAGCGGCTGTCATACTCAATCCCATTTCCTTGCAAGCCTGCTCCATGCCTTTTTTCAAATCCTCATCCAACCTAAAATTGACCATAGCCTGTGCCATAAAAATCACTCCTTTCATGTTGGCAGTATATCATAAATGTAAAGCAAAAGTCAATGTTTTGTTTTACAAAAAATAATATAAACCAGGAGGATGAAACATGTTAAGTGAAAAGATCACCACCGCTCTTAGTGAACAAGTAACAGCCGAATATTATTCGGCCTACCTCTACCTGGCCCTATCCGCCGCCGCGGACGGAATGGGCTTGAAAGGAGCGGCCAATTGGCTGTTTGTTCAAGCACAGGAGGAAATGGCGCACGGAACACACATTTACAAGTATATTCTAGAGCGCGGCGCGGCCCCGGTTTTCGCGGCTATTGAGCAGCCGCCGGCTTCCTATACCACGGTGAATGAAATATTCGAGCGGGTCCTATCCCATGAGCATAAGGTTACAATGAGCATAAACGCGCTGGCGACCCTTGCCATGCAGGAATCCGACCATGCCTGCTATCAGTTTATCATGTGGTATGTGAACGAACAGGTGGAGGAAGAAGCCAACGCTACCGGTATTTTAGATAAACTGCGGTTGATCGGAGATCATAAGGGGCTATTGCTGACGCTCGATAATGAACTGTCTGCACGGGTATTCGTCAACCCCTTCCCGGCGAAAGCATAATATAGGAGTACTCTTTTCCCTAGTCAGCTTGGCGAAAGTCAATGTTTATTTCTGTTTATTTTGATAGAATCATAAAGCCGTCTTTTCGTGATTGCCTATCAAAATTTCGCTAAAATATTATAGTAGCTATTGATAAATTGGAGGTTTTTACTTGTGTCCCGTAATTCACAACACGGTCAATTCTGCAGACCGTTTATCTGCGTTATCTTTCTGATTCTCCTGTCGGCCATCTTGCCCTCCCTGTGCTCCTGTGCTACGCAAGAGGAAACAACGCTGCCGCCGCCGCCGCAAGAGCCTGTGGCGGATCTAACGGAACCGGAAAGCCCCGCAGCGCGGCAGCAAGACGAGCCGCCGTCAGCGGAGTGGCCGCAGTTGGATATCCCCCTGCCGGTGCTGGAAATGCAGCTTAGCGAAGAACCGGAGCGTTACAAACCCACGCCTACTATTACACCGCTCGTCAATTCGGTGAGTATTTACCGCAATTGCCTGATCGGCGATATAATCTTTATCCGCGCGGCTGACCAAAGCCGGGTGGAACTGCCCTTCGCCATTGAGGGCTACAACCCTGTTCGGGCCGGGGAAGACGGGGCTGTGATCGCTTATGCCCTATTCGACCGGGATTACCGTATAGCTTTTATGAGTGTGGAAGGCGAGATGCTGACCGATTTCATTTATAGCGGCTTCGGCGAGGATAGTAACCTATTTCCAAACCGCTACGGCTACGTGACGGTGATGCGTTATAATGACAACTGGGACGCCTCATGCGGTTTGCTGGATCTGCGCAACGGCAAAGAGGTCATACCCTTAGAATACGATGATCCCTATTCATTCCGGCCGCTGAAATACGCGATACTGGCCAGCAAGAATGACAATTATCTGCTGCTGGATTATGCGGGTAAGACACTGTTCGAGTTCGGCAAAGAGCCGTATGTAAGTTATGATGATAAATCGCATAACAGCTACTATTCATTTTACGCCTCCGATTATTTATCCGCATACACTTACCTGCAGGATAGCGGTGAGATATTCAGTCACGCACTACTGGCGGCAGGAGATACAATATGTTTTTACGGCGGTATGACTATTACCTTCAGTGATTACCGCACCGGCGCGGCTGTTTACAATCAATGGGGAGAACAAGTCTACTCGGACAGCGGATTTAGCAAGGATTTTGTCAGCGGCGGCGCGCTTTTACTGCTTACTTTCGGCAACGCGAAAATAGATATTATCCGTCCCTCCGGCGGTATACAAATAGAAATACCCGAAGCCGCCAAAACAAACGGCTCTTACGGCAATTACCTGACCTACGGCAGTGAACTTGTAACTCTGACCTATGAGGACGATAACGATTCCGCGCTGGAACACTCTGTTACCTACGATTTACAGGGCTTAAAAGTTGCCGAAAGCAGCGCATACAGTTATGATTCCTCCGGCCACATCCGCTACCGTTTTGTACCGGAGTACTCGCAGCAACTGGAAGATGGCTTGGGCAATATCATCATCCCCTTTGGGTCATACGGCAATATTTATACTTTCGGGCCATTCATTATCGGCGAAAGCGCCGCATGGGACAGCCCGGATTTCGATATACTGAATGCGCAAGGTCAGGTGCTGCTGCATAACCCCTTTGGCGCGATCACCTGGGAAAATGGCTTTGATGACCGGATGGTGGTCTGGCCGGACGAAAAAACCTGTATATTCCTCTACCCGGACGGCAGCACAGAACCCATAAGTGATCCCCCCAAGGTGGAAAGGGTATTTATTGGCGGATAAAATGCCCTCTGAAGGGGCGGCATCCTGCTGTCCCTGTATTCATTATTGACAATCTATCAAAATTATGATAAAATATTGATAATAAGGTGGTGGGAATATGGTCAGCATCCGCCCAATATCGGATCTGCGCAATAAATCCAACGAAATCTCCGAATTCTGCCGCAAAACGCGGGAGCCTGTTTATATAACCCGCAACGGCACGGGGGATATGGTGATAATGAGCCTGGAAACATACGAAAGTATGGAAGCTAAGCTGGAACTGTACGCAAAGCTGGCGGAAGCCGAAGCCGAAGTGAAAAAAGACACCGGCGCCCGTGATTTTGACGGTTTCGCCGCCGCTATGAGGAAAAGAATACATGGGAAAATATAAGCTATCTATATACAAGGTGACTATCCTGCCCATAGCCCAAGATGATCTGGCCGACATTGCCGAGCATTTGAATACTATGCCTCTAAAAACAGCGCTCGGCTACTATGAGGCGTTGACAAATGCCATCGGCAGCCTCCGCTATATGCCGCAGCGACACGCTTTGGCAAAGGATGCGCAGCTTCGACTGCGCGGTTACCGCTACCTGCCAGCCGGGGATTATCTGGTGTTTTTTATTATTGCGGGCGATACCGCGCAGATACGGCGCATAATCTTCGGCAAGCGCCAGTATGCAAGCTTGCTAAGCTAAAAAAGCGGCCAAACTTGCGGGCTTTATCGCAAAAAACAGCTATACGGGAGGAACCATGCAGATAAGTTTTGATATCCAAGCCCTGCCTACGCCGGCTTATGTGGTAGACAGGGAATTACTCGAAGCCAACCTGCGGCTTTTACGCGGAGTTGCCGATGCGGCAGAATGCAAGATATTACTGGCGCAAAAGGCTTTCTCGATGTTCTACTTTTATCCCCTGATCAGCCGTTACCTGGACGGCGCCTCGGCCAGCGGTCTCTTCGAAGCCAGACTGGCCAAAGAGCATATAAGCGGGCAAAATCATGTATTCTCCCCCGCCTACCGGCAGGAGGATTTCCCCGAGATAGCGCGTATTTGCGATCACATCATATTCAATTCGCTGGAACAGTGGGAGCGTTTCGGCAACTTGGCGCTGGCGGCGGGGGTTTCCTGCGGTTTGCGCATCAACCCGGAATGCTCCACCCAAGATAAAGCAATCTATGACCCCTGCGCGCCGGGCTCCCGCCTGGGCATCACCGCAGCTTGCCTGCCCCCCACCCTGCCGGAGGGTATAAAGGGCCTGCATTTTCATACCTTGTGCGAACAAAACGCCGATGCGCTGGAAATCACCCTACAAGCGGTGGAAGAAAAATTCGCCGCCTATTTACCAAAAATCAAGTGGCTGAACATGGGCGGCGGACATCATATCACGCGTAGCGATTATGAAAAAGAAAGGCTTATTACCTGTGTACGAAGTATTCGTAAGAAGTATGATATTGAGGTGTATTTGGAACCTGGCGAGGCTATCGCCCTCAATACTGGCTTTTTGATCACGAGTGTGCTGGCGCTGACGGAAAACGGCGGTGTTGTAACCGCCATACTGGATACTTCCGCCGCTTGTCATATGCCGGATGTGCTGGAAATGCCCTACCGCCCTCCCCTGCTTAACAGCGGGAATGCCGGGGAGTATGCTTATACCTATCGCCTGGCCGGTCCGACCTGCCTGGCCGGAGATATCATCGGCGATTATTCCTTCCCACGCGCGCTTGCCCCCGGCGACCGCTTGGTATTCGGCGACATGGCCATCTATTCCATGGTCAAAAATAATACCTTCAACGGCATACCACTGCCGACCATATATAGCGCAGAGGATGGAGAATTACGCCGGATACGCACTTTTGGCTACGGTGATTTTAAAAACAGGCTTTCTTAAAAACTATACTAAACGAGACAGATATATAATCATCTTTTGTGAAAAGAGAAAAGTACAAACTTGCCTTTCAAACTTATTTCGCGTAAGCGAAATTACCATATCTTTTCACTTTTCACTTTTCTCTTTTAACTCTTGCCAAAGGCAAGTTTGGAGCGGGTGATGGGAATCGAACCCACGTAGCCAGCTTGGGAAGCTGGAGCTCTGCCATTGAGCTACACCCGCACGACCATCCCGCTTCGACGCAACGGTATTCTAAGGGAACGCCCGCCGTTTGTCAACCGCTATCCGCGCGCGCCGCTTATTTAGCGGCACCGCGTAAACGCCGATCTATGGGGTTGACCGCCCCTCGCCGCCAGGGTATCCTAACGGCGGAGGCGATATATGGGCAAGAAGGATCGCACGCTGCTCGGCTGCGCGCTCGCATACGGGGGCGCGTACCTCTCGAGGCATAACCTATCCGCCGCGCTCCCCGCGATGATTACGTCCCTCGGGCTCACCGAGGCGAGCGGCGGTATGGCGCAAACGCTCTTCGCGCTGTGCTACGCGGCGGGCCAATTCGCCGCGGGCGCCGTCGCGGATAGGGTCGACGCGAAGCTATTCATACGCGCGGGCCTACTCGCCTCCGCGCTCGCCAATATCTCGATCGCGGCGTTCGGCTCGTTCTACCCGACCGTCGCGCTGTGCGCGGTAAACGGCCTCGCGCAATCCATGCTCTGGACTCCGATAGTAAAGTTAATTTCTTTATCCCTCTCGAGCGGCGAGCGCGAATCGTTCACGTTCAGGCTATTCGCGTACCTCGTCGGGGCGCACGTGGCGGCTTGGGCGCTAGCGGGCTTCCTCGCGGAGGCGTCGTCTTGGCGCGCGGCGTTCGCCGTCCCCGGAGCGCTGACGCTGTGCTTCGCCGCCTTCGCGCCCGCTTTGATACGGGCGGCTCCCTCGGCTCCTCGCGAGCGGGGCGCTTCGGAGGCGGGGGCGCCGATCGGCGCGATGCTCTTCGGCACGGGGCTCGCATGGGCGCTGCTCGCGGGCGCGACGAACGGCTTCGTCCGCGACGGCATCGCGTCGTGGGGGCCCACGATACTCTCGGGCGAGGGCGGCGCGAATTCGGTGGCGCTATCCCTGCTCATCCCCGCGCTCAACCTCGCGGGCATAGCGTTGGGCAAGGCGGCGCATTCGCTTTCCCGTAGGGACGCGAGGAAATCCGTCGCGGCGCTCGCGCTGACCGGAGGCGCGTTCGCCCTTTCAATATCCTTCTTTACGAACGCCCCGACCGTCGTTGTCGCCGCGTCCCTCGGATGCGCGTTCGCGTGCATGAACGGCCTCAATCCCATGCTCGCCACGATGATACCCCTCGAGTACGCGGGCATGAGGCGAGTCGGGCTCGCGGCGGGCATGATAGATTGCTTCATATACCTCGGCTCGGCGCTTTCTGGCTCTGCGACCGGCTCCATCGCGGGCGCGGCGGGATGGGGCAGCGTGTTCGCCGTTTGGGCGGGGGCTTCGGCCGCGGGAGCGGCGCTCATACTCCTATCGGGCAGGCGAGCGCCGCGAAACGGGCCGGCGAAGCCTTGACGGATTCGCCGCGCTATCTTACAATGCGCTTACATTCGCGCGAAAGGGGTGTTGGCTATGAATTGCCTTATGAGAGGTTTACTCATTAAGAAATAGAATAGCGCGCCGGCGGGTGCGGCGCAAAAATCGCGGGCATACGCCCTTAACGGGGCGCGATTACGGTCGCGCCCCTTTTCTTCGCACGATTTATCGACTGGCAATTAATGCTACCATTAGGAGGGAACCATGGATACGAATATTACCTGCGCGGACGAGTTGCGGCTCGCGCTCCGCGAAATGTTCCGAAAAGACGTCAACGTTATCGATTGCTCCGAGCGAACGCTCCACGGAGGGACGATCGGCGACGTGAGGCTCTACTCCGGAGAGGTC
>Ga0082212_10013472_pt1 | contig 10224 bp, 8 predicted proteins | sample TergutNt197P3_FD_71548 | JGI IMG/M metagenome (GOLD analysis project Ga0082212, IMG submission 71548) | Neocapritermes taracua P3 segment gut microbial communities from Petit-Saut dam, French Guiana - Nt197 P3 | ecosystem: Host-associated > Arthropoda: Insects > Digestive system > Gut ...
CCGCTACGGCTTGCAGATAGCCGATTTGAACGAACTCATCACGCTTGGATTTGCAGGAAAAATAACAGGCAATCTCTTTGAGGGCGAAAAACGGTTCGACATCGTGGTGCGTTTCGATGCCAACAGCCGCAGCGATATCGAACACCTGCGAAACCTGTACGTTCCCCTGCCCTCCGGCGGACACGTACCGTTGCGGGAAGTAGCCGATATTCATTACGACGAAGGACCCGCGATGATTTCGCGCGATGACACACAACGGCGGATTGTGGTCGGGGTGAACGTCCGCGACCGCGATATGCAAAGCGTAGTAGATGACATTGAAGCAATCGTCAATCAAAAACTCAGTCTGCCTCCGGGTTATACCATCACCTACGGCGGACAGTTTGAAAACCTGCAAAGTGCAACCAAACGCTTAAAAGTGGCAGTTCCAATCGCCCTTTGTCTGATTTTCGTTCTGTTATACTTTGCCTTTACTTCAATGAAGGAAACCATTATGGTATTTTCTGCCATTCCGTTAGCAGCGGTAGGCGGCGTTTTCTCGTTGTGGATACGCGGTTTGCCGTTCAGTATATCCGCAGGTGTCGGCTTCATTGCCCTGTTCGGTATAGCCGTGTTAAACGGCATCGTTTTGATTGAACATTTCAAAGTATTAATGAAAGAAAAAAATATGCCTGATATTGATTCTCTGATAATAAAAGGAACTATTGACCGACTGCGGCCGGTTGCCCTGACAGCAGGATCCGCTGCAATTGGTTTTCTTCCGATGGCAATATCTACCCACGCAGGGGCAGAAGTACAACGTCCGCTCGCCACTGTCGTTATCGGAGGATTGATTACCGCCACATTCCTGACGATGGTCGTGCTCCCCGTATTATTCAAAATCGTAGAAGGAAAAACCTATAAACCGACAAAAGAACTGGAAGATGTTGCGATAATATAATTACCAAACATAAACAACAACTCATTCTATACACATGAAAAAATATAAAATAATAACAATCATTGCTTTATGCATTGTTGCATCCCTGTTTTCCTGCAAACAACGTCAGGCAGCAAACCAAGAAATTGATGCAAACGAATTGGTTGTACGCATTACAAAAGAGCAGTTCAATCATATGAATATGCAGACCGGCGTTTTGCAGGAAGTAGTCTTTAATGACGTCATTGAGGTGCGCGGAATAGCAGATGTTCAGCCTCAAAACAGAGCCACTATCAGTCCTGTGGTGAGCGGTTCGGTTAAGGAAATTTTTGTAAAACCAAGCTATCGCGTCAAAAAAGGAGAGCCTCTGTTGAGTTTTGAGGGACCTGAAGTTATCGGCTTGCAACAAGCGTATCTGGAAGTTTCCGAGCAGATAAAATCGCTACAATTGGAATACGAGCGGCAAAAGGCACTCTTTGCCGAGAATGTGACATCTGAAAAGTTTTTCCTCGAAGCAGAAAGCAACTTCAAAAAAACGAGGGCTGTTTGCGAAGGATTGCGGCAGCAACTGCTGCTGTTAAATTTGGATATCGAAATAATAAATCAGGGTAAAATCACCTCGTTTGCAGTTATATGTGCACCGATAGCAGGCGATATTACCCAGATAAATACCGACATCAGCCGTTTTATTCAACCCGCTGATGTGGTTGTCGAAATCATAGATACCCAGCAACTTCAACTCTTTTTATCTGTCTTTGAGAAAGATGTTGTTTCTATTACTCCGGGGCAAAAGGTACTCTTTTCGCTTCCCGAATCATCAGCCCAAACATTTGATGCTGTGGTAAGTATTGTAGGAAAAACCATCAACCGTACAAACCGAACCGCAGTGGTGCAGGCAAGCCCAACGGACAATATGCAAGCCGTCTTGTTGTCTGGAATGTATATTGACGCGGGAATTGTTACCGCCTCCAAGACCGTATACGCACTGCCAATAGACGCATTAATAGCGGAAGAAGATGGAGATTTTGTCCTCCTGTTGCAATCATCGGACAACAACGATTATCTATTCCAAAAAGCTAAGGTTCAGACCGGAAAAAGAAACGGCAACTACATGGAAATCATTCCTGACAAGTCTGTTACTCCTTCTTCTGTTGTCTTACTGAAAGGTGTGTATAATGCCTTTTAAATATCAAAAAAACGTTCCAAAACCTTAGGAACCAATGAGCATTTGACTAAAATGACGTTAAAGTGACGGTCATTGTATATGGATTGCTGTTTTCTACCATGATTACGCTATATTTGCTGCCGACAATTTATTATGTAATAGAAAAACGATTTGAATATGAAACATAGATTTATTCTGGCGTTCCTTCTGATTGCCTTTCAGAGCAACGCCCAACGGATTTTGACGTATGAGGAGTACATGAAAAACGTCCGCGAAAAGAACATCGAGTATATAGTCGAAAAATACAATGTATCCATTGCAGAAGCAAATGCGCAGGCTGCCAAGGTGATGCCCGACCCCGAACTTTCTGTGCATTATGAAAACTATCAGGACTGGGATTTGAGCGCAGCACGGGGATATGCTGCCGAACTCGATTATACGTTGGAATTGGGCGGAAAGCGCCGTGCAAGAATGGCGGTTGCCAAGAGCGAACAGCAGATGACCGAAGCCCTTGTAGCGGATTTTTTCCAAAACCTCCGCGCCGACGCAACACTCTGTTATTTAGAGGCAATCATGCAAAAACAGTTGGCGGGTTTAGCGCTGTCGTCCTACCAAAGCATGAGGGATGTAGCCCGTGCCGACAGTTTGCGTTTCCGCCTTGGCGAAATTGCCGAAGTAGATGCCATGCAATCGCGTTTGGAGGCAACCACCCTGTTTACCGATTATATTCAGGCGGAGTTGGAGTATAAAAATATGTGCTCCGATTTGGTTGTTTTTGAAGGAGGTACGGCGCCCATAGACTCCCTTTCGGGCGTTTTGACGTTGATCATCCGCCCTTACCAACTGTTCCCTTTGATAGAGATGGCGCAAGACAATCGGGCTGATCTGAGGGCGGCTATGTATGGACGCGAACTGTCGGCGGCAAACCTGAAATTAGCAAAAGCCAACCGAGTGATTGATTTGGGTTTGAATATCGGTTTTGCGCATAATAGAGAATCGCAAATGTATGATGCCGGAGGGGAGTTGGGACGATTTAAGACTTTTTCGGCAGGAGTAACCATTCCGCTTAAATTCTCCAACACCAACAGGGGGGAGTTGCGGGCGGCGCAATATGGGGAGCGGCAAGCAGAAGCGGAATATGAACTCATCTTGTTACACATTCGCAAAGAGGTGGAACAGTGCTACAACACTTACGTCTCGGCTTGCCGTCAGGCAGAACTGTATCAAACATCGACCCTTGCCGATGCTGCCTCGATTTTGGAAAAGAAGAAGTACAGTTATGCACGCGGCGAAACTTCGCTTTTGGAGGTTTTAGACGCGCAACGCACCGCCAACGAAGTCTATCAATGTTACTACGAAGCGCTATATAACGCCAATGCCGCGCTTGTGGAACTTTGCAGGGTGGTCGGCATTTGGGAGGTCGCATTTTGAATCATGCCCAAAAAGAGTTAATTTTACACCATAATCATTTACACCCTATTTATCTTTTAAACTATGAGTATCAAAGGAACCCAAACCGAACAAAACCTGTTAAAAGCATTTGCCGGCGAATCGCAGGCACGCAACAGGTACACCTATTTTGCCGGTAAAGCCCGCAAAGACGGCTTTGAGCAAATTGCCGCATTTTTTGAAGAAACGGCAGCGCAGGAGAAGGAGCACGCCAAAGTTTTCTTTAAATTTCTCGAAGGAGGCATGGTAGAGATCACCGCTGCTTTCCCCGCCGGAGTTATCGGCGCTACCGCCGACAACCTTTTATCCGCAGCCGACGGCGAACACGAAGAGTGGGATGTGCTCTATCCCGAATTTGCCCGTATTGCTAAGGAAGAGGGTTTTGACAATATTGCCACTGCTTTCAAATTGATAGCCACCGTAGAAAAGACGCACGAAGAGCGTTACCGCAAGTTGCTGCAAAATATTGAAAACGACGAAGTATTTAAGCGCTCGGACAAGGCGCTGTGGGTGTGCCGCAACTGCGGATACGTACATTACGGTCCAAAATCACCGGACGTTTGCCCCTGCTGCCAACATCCCCAAGCCTATTTTGAGTTAAAATCTGTTAATTATTAATAAAAATTGTTAAACGTAATTACTTTAAAATATGAAAAACAGATTGATTTTATTTTGTGCAGGCACATTACTCTTGGGATGGAGTATTACCTCCTGCAATCAGGCGCCAAAAACCGATGTGGTGCTTAAAGACTACGGTGCAAATCCAACCGTGCTCAACATTGATGCTTACACCATGTCGAACACTAATTTTAGGACAGCGTTGTGGACCGGAACGCTTCTTCAGGCAACTTTAATGTCCATTCCGGTGGGCAGCGACGTCGGTTTGGAAAAACATCCAACAACCGATCAGTTTTTACGTGTTGAGGACGGGACTGCCCAAGTGGTAATGGGCGACACCGAACACTCGCTTACCTTCAGCCAAATGGCCGGAAAAGATTTTGCCATATTTATTCCTGCCGGAAAATGGCACAATATCATCAATACAGGCAAAAAACCGTTGAAACTGTATTCTATATATTCGCCTGTACAGCACCCGCACAGCACAATCCATATAACACAAGATGAGGCAGAAGAAGCGGAAGAAGCAGCACATCGACATTTTTTTATTAACTCCGAGAATTTTATGACGCAGGAATTAATCAAGTTGCCTTTTGCAATAAATGCACTGGCGCCAACAATAAGCAAGCAAACCATTGAATTTCATCACGGTAAACATCTGCAAGGGTATGTAAACAACCTGAAAAATCTTATTAAGGGAACAGAATTTGAACATGCCGACCTCGAAACTATTGTTAAAGAATCTGATGGAGCTATCTTCAATAATGCAGGACAAATATTGAACCACAATATGTACTTCATGCAATTTTCCCCGAAAGGTGGCGGAAAACCTTCCGGCAAGTTGGCTCAAGCCATTGTTGCCGCGTGGGGTTCGTTCGAGAATTTTCAGAAAGCATTTGAAACCGAAGGATCCGGTTTGTTCGGCTCCGGATGGGTTTGGCTGGCTGCCGATAAAGATGGAAAACTGTTGATTATTAAAGAATCCAACGCCGGCAATCCGCTGACCAAAGGGTTAAAACCAATCTTGACCTTTGACGTTTGGGAACACGCCTACTACCTTGATTTTCAAAATCGCCGTGCCGATTATCTGAAAAGCCTTTGGGGCATCATAGACTGGAATGCTGTAGAAAGTCGCTATTAAGTTTTTATTGGTAATAGCCGGTTTTATCCATACGTTTTGACCGGCAGGCTACACGTGCGTAAAGGCAAGAGTAAGTGGCAATGCGTGCGCAACCGAGCAGTAGCGCGTACTCTAAGAAAAATAAGGTTGAAAATTTAGTACAACTTGACAAATTAGAGAAAAATGACAGAGATACAATGTAGCTAAACAGTTGGCTTTTGCCGTGTTCGCTGCGCTCGCACCGCACCGCCAACTCCACGCCCAAAAATGGGCTTCGCTATTTTTCGGCTTTTCCCTCCCACCACTCTAACACAAGCGAACTCAAGAAAATCACAATACGTTGATTTATACCGAATTTTTTAATAATTTTGCAGTTTGAATTTATGATAATGAAGATTCAAAGAATAACGTACATAATATCAGAACTCAAAGACCAATATCTGATTGACGATATTGGGAGAGAAAAATAAACAAATAAAATATTAATCATTATGCCCGAGCAACAAAACATAGAATACAAGTCCTCTTGGCACGACGATTATCTTAAATGGATATGCGGCTTTGCCAATGCGCAAGGCGGGAAAATATATATCGGAATGAATGATGCCGCCACCGTTGTTGGTTTATCCGACCAAAAAACGCTAATGGAAGAAATCCCCAACAAAATCAAAAACAATTTGGGAATTACCGCCGAAGTCAATCTTTTGCAGGAAACCGACAAATATTTTATTGAAATTATCGTACAACCCTATTCCGTACCTATTTCGTTGCGGGGCAGATATTTTTACCGCAGCGGTAGCGTAAAACAGGAATTAACCGGCATTGCCCTCAACGAATTTCTTTTGAAAAAGGCAGGGCAAACTTGGGATAATGTGATTGAACCAAGAGCCACCTTTGCCGATATTGATGAAATTTCGGTAAAACAATACTTGGTAATTTCAAAAGAAAAAGGCAGATTGCCTGATTTTGACGGTTTGACAACAGAACAAATATTTGATAAACTGCACCTTACAGAAAATGGACAACTCAAACGAGCCGCCATAATCTTGTTTGGAAAAGACCCTTACCGTTTTTACCCGAATGTATATGTGAAAATCGGGCGTTTTGGCAAAGACGACAAAGATTTGCGTTATCAAGATGTGGAAGAAGGTAATATTATTGTTCTGTTACGCAGTGTTTTAGAACGGTTAGAACAAAAATATCTTATCAAAAATATCACTTTTGAGGGAATGTACCGCATTGAAACGCTCGAATATCCGAAACTTGCACTTCGCGAAATGTTGCTCAACTCAATGGTACACCGCAGTTATATGGGCAGTTTTTCGCAAATGCGTGTTTATGACGACAAAATAAACCTTTGGAATGAGGGTGGTTTGCCCGAAGGCATAACTTTGGAATTGTTGAAACAATCGCACATTTCAAAACCACGAAATTTGCTGATAGCCGAAGTTTGTTTCAAAGGCGGCTTGATTGATGCTTGGGGACGAGGCACTATCACTATCATTGACGAGTGCAAAGATGCAGGACTTCCCGAACCCGAACTTGCAGAACGATTCGGCGGCTTTATGATAACACTTTTTAAAGACAGATTCTCGGAAGAACAATTGGTGAAATTAGGGCTAAACGAAAGACAGGTAAAAGCCGTTTTGTATGTGAAAGAAAAAGGCGAAATAACAACTTCGGCATATACAAAACTATATGCAGTTGCAGAACGAACAGCAAGAAATGACCTGAATGAATTGTCTGATAAACAGATTCTTAAAAGGATTGGAGAAACAAATCTTGCAAAATATGTTTTGGATTAAAGAAAGGGTATTGCCGAAGTTTTGCCGAACAATTGCCGAAGTCGCCGAAGTTTTGCCGAAGTTAAGCAAAAAAGAAAATTAGGGAAAGGGGAAGAATGCACTGCCACTAACTTGGGTTTGGCGCAATGGCGGCAGTAGCCCGCAGAAACGGCAGTGCGATTTTGGAAGTTTCGTTCCCGCACGAGCCTTTGTGGAAGCCGCCACTTCGCCAAGCCCTTGCTCGTAAACTGCGTCCCTTTCCCCCTGTGCGAATCAACGGTAATATCGCCGCCGTGTAACTTGACAATACGCTCTACTTTAACCAATGCGATTTGACCGACTATCTATACGTGCGTAAAGGCAAGAGTAAACTGCGTCCCTTTCCCCCTGTGCGAATCAACGGTAATATCGCCGCCGTGCAGGGTAACAATACGCTCCACAAGAGCCATCCCAATGCCGTTGCCTGTAGAAAAGTGGCGGTTTTCTCCTCTGTAAAAAGGCTTGAACAATTGCCTCATATCTTCCGGAGAAATCCCTATGCCCGTGTCGGAAAAACAAATAAAAACTTTATCGTTTGATCTCGAAATCTGTACCTTAGCGTTGTGGTTATGCGAGAATTTACAGTTATTTTCCATAAGATTGACAAAAGCGGTTCGGAGCAGGTACTCATTTCCGTTTACAGTTACCATTTTGTCGTCATCGGTGTCGGCGTCTAAGATCAAATCCACATGATAATCCCCACGTGCTTTCATCACCGCAGCGCCCGCATCCAAAAGCGCCTCATCCAAACGGACGGGGGTCATTTTAATCTGGTCTGTATGATAACTTGCCTTTGCCAAATCCATCAATCCGTTGGATAACCTCTCCATAGAGTGCGCATCTGCCAGTACATTCTCAATCACCTTTTTATATTCATCGCTTGAACGCTCTTTGTACAGCGCCAACTCTAATTCGGCAATGAGCGCTGCCAATGGGGTACGCAACTCGTGGGACACATTGCTTACAAACATTTTGTGCGCTTCAAACGACCCTTCGAGGCGGTCGAGCATATTGTTAAACGTTGCCGCTAATTCGCCTGTTTCGTCCTTGGGATTATCTATATCCACGCGCCTGTTCAAATTGGAAGCAGTAATCTCTTCGACTTGTTTTACAATTTTGGATACCGGCATTAATGCGTTACGCGCCATAAAATAACCAATCACAAAGAGTATGGCAAATACCACCGCCCATATTGCAAGGAGTTTTACAGAAAGAATCCGGAACATATCGTATCCTGCCTTGGGAAACAGCAATTCTTCCAATACGACAAAGACGGCGGCCACAAGCAACACGGTTGCAAGTAAATACCTTAGGGTAAGTTTAGTGCGGATTTTCATGGCTAAAAATGAATCCCATTCCGGGCTTTGTATGGATCAGTTTTGTGTCAAAATTTTTGTCTATCTTCTTGCGCAGATAGTTGATATACACATCAATAAAATTTGTGCCCGTATCAAAATGAGTGTCCCATACCTCTTTGGCGATTTCGGAACGCGAGATGACCCTGTCGGGATTTTGGACAAAGAAGAGGAGCAAATGATACTCTTTGGGGGTAAGGGTTATGGGTTGTCCGTTACGGTACACCGTTTTTTTACGGAGGTCTATGCGCAAGTCGGAATAGGCTATTTGATCTTCCAAAGGATGCGCACGCCGCTTGAGCAGTGTATGGATACGTGCATTCAACTCTCTAAAATCAAATGGTTTGACCATATAGTCATCCGCCCCCGAATCAAATCCTTCTAATTTATCATCTGTGGCGCCAAGCGCCGTTAGCATCAGAATGGGGATGGCTTCGTTTTGCTCGCGGATCTTTCGGCACAAATCAAATCCGCTGCCGTCCGGCAACATAATGTCGGAAACAATCATGTCAAAACGCTCTTTGGCAAAGATATTCAATCCCATAGATACCCTATCAGCCACACACACAACATGACCCGATTCTTTCAATCCGCGCGCCAGCACCTCCGCTACGCGGCTTTCATCTTCTATGACAAGGATTTTGGGCATGGGGCAGTCGCTTTTTGCTGAAGTCAGGAACTTGGTGTTAATTCTTTTGCGTTTTCATGTGCTATTGCGATTGATTTGCTGAGTTTATCAACAAACCACTGCTTATTGGGCAAAACAGTCAGATATTGAGCGACCTTTATATTTTGATCGTCAAGCATCATATATTCAATGTGTTCAGTATGTCCTTCGCTGCAAAGCAATAAACCAATCGGAGTATCTTCGTGCGATTGTTTATCGTTGATTTTTAAGTATTTCAGATAAAGTTCCATTTGCCCTTTGTATTTGGGTTGGAACTTACCAAGTTTCAGGTCAATAGCAACAAGTCGGTTGAGTTTGCGGTGGAAGAAAAGCAAGTCGAGCGAATAATCAACGCCGTCAATCGGAATACGTTTTTGTCGTTCTACAAAAGCAAAATCTTTGCCGAGTTCCATAATAAACTGTTCGAGGTTGTGCAAAATAGCATCTTCAAGGTCTTTTTCGGAATAATAACCTGTCAAACCAAAGAAATTGAGAATGTACGAACTTTTGAAAACCAAATCGGGATTGATGTTATTTTTGCTTGTCATTTGCAGGGTTTTCATAATTTCGTCTTCGGGTTTTGCAGCAATGGCTGTGCGTTCAAAAAGCATCGTGTCCTGTTTCTCTCTTAATGTTCGGACACTCCAATTTTCAACTATGCTCATTTGTTGGTAGAACAGGCGTTTGGCGCTATCTTCGATAGATATGAGTTCAATAAAATGACTCCAACTCAATGTTTGCGACAGTGTCGCGAACATTTCTTTACTGTAGGCTACTGCTACTTTAATCATTCGATTTAAACCTGAATAAGTATATCCTTTCCCAAACTTTTCGGTTAAAGTTCGCGACAGCGTCGCGAGAATTTGTTTGCCGTAACCGGAGTAGGTTTCGTATTGCATTTCTGAAACAATATAATTGCCTATTGCCCAGTACAAACGGCTGATTGTTGTGTTAAGATACACAGCAACTTGCCTGCCTGTTTGCTCTATCAGGGTTTCAATGCCTTGCAATAGGCGATTGCTGTTATCGTTGATATCTGCTAACTCTGTCATATCGGCAAAAACGATACAAAGGTACATTTTTTTCCTTGTCGCTTTCCAATGATTTT
>Ga0082212_10013473_pt1 | contig 10223 bp, 8 predicted proteins | sample TergutNt197P3_FD_71548 | JGI IMG/M metagenome (GOLD analysis project Ga0082212, IMG submission 71548) | Neocapritermes taracua P3 segment gut microbial communities from Petit-Saut dam, French Guiana - Nt197 P3 | ecosystem: Host-associated > Arthropoda: Insects > Digestive system > Gut ...
TGCTCATATTTTTTAAAAATTTGCACACAAGACTCCATTGCTCCAATGTACTTATTAATTGCCTCTGAAGTAATTCCGGAAGTACTAGCATCTTGTCCATATTTTTCAAGAATTTGTACATAGGACTCACGATCTCTCAAGTGTTTTACAATTACCTCAATGATATGCGCATTTCCAAGGGAATCCGCCTTGCAAAATTCAATTGCTATTTCCTCTATATTAAGGATTTCGCTTGATGGAATGACCGGCAGTCCTTCCTGTCTTAAAGTGTAAATTTCCGGCCATAAATGGCTGATACGGTTTCCCGCATTGCAATTTACTCGAATATTTGGAATCAATTCGGCAACGGGAGATAACGGCATTCCGGGCTTTATGATAATACCGTCTTTTTTTGTTACCAACCGATCAAGCTGAGTTGTGAAATATTTGTAATATTCATTATCGTCCTGATAAGTTATGTCTGGTTTTATATGGCGTAGCAAAACTTCTATTTTACCGTTTGCTAATAACTGTTTTGCGTATTCATTAATAAACACTTTATTTTCTGAAAAATAAATGAATTTACTTCTGCAATCCGCGTCTTCCCGTAAATTTGAGTTGGCAAGACGCTTTGCCAGAAAGTATTCTTTAAACACACTATGCTCAAAGTTGATCCATTTGCCATCGCTTGATTTGTTCAGTAAACACAAAGATGCGTTAGTGATCAGTTTTTCACATTCGCGGCGCAATTCATCATCTTCTATTTCACCATTATTCAGAAATTCCCTGACCGGCGTTTCTATATGCCTATCCCTTAGTTCTAAATAGATGAAATTGTCGAGTTCCTCATTGTTTCCTATCGCAAACGCTATATTTTCCAGATAACATTCTATTGTTTTCACATAGAAATCAATCGCTTTATCATGTTCATCCGTATTGCCTGATTTGATAAAATCTTTACATTCCCACTTAATTATCTTTTCAATCGCGGTTGAGTGAGTCAACCCTTTTTCCGCGGCTTCAATAAGGGGATATGCATATCTTGAAAACAGCGGCGTTTGGAAGATCTCATTTTCTGCAAATGCTTTCGACAAACTTTCTTTGTACCTGGACGCTTTAATTTTCTCCGGTATCTTACTTTCGAAACGTTTATCTTTTTTGCGCAAATGTTTTACCAACATTGCGGCTTTAATAAATTGAGTTACTGTAAAACCCTGTACTTCATATGCTGAAACGCCATGTCCGCCTTTTAGTGCTTCTTTCGAGAAATACTTCTGCATCAATGAGTCAAAACCATCAAAATGGTCGGTCCGCGTACTTATTACGAATCGAATATTCTTCGACAGGAACCAGTCTGTCAGGTTTTGAATAAAATACCGATTTGTTGTACAAACGTCTGATTCATCAATTCCGTCAAGAAAAACGGTTTGATTTTCTTTGAGTCCTTCCTTGAACACAGCCATAATGTTATCTTGCGAAATCCCATTGAGGTTCGTCATTCGAATGTACGCCGCTTTCCTGCGCGTTCGCAGGTACAGCCACCGCAATGCAGTGGATTTTCCACAACCGGCTTTGCCTATTAACAACAGGGATTCCTTTTTATTCTTTTTTAGTAATTCCTTTACCAAAACCGCTTTCTCTGTCTTGGTCTTCGCTTGAGTTTCACGAGAAATATGCTTTATTTCCTGCTGTATATAACGACGCATAATAACGGCAAGAGCCTCTTTTGAGATATTTTTGTACTGATCGGCAAGAATCTGAAGGCGCTGTTTGTTTATAATGAACGGAAATAGTCCGGGTTTAGTTGCCGAAATTATTCCATGCCTTTCAGAAAGTAGATACGGCTTGCTTCGTAGAAGTGTCATCAGCTTTTCAATTGCGGCGGCGAAACGTACATCGCTGACCTCGCTCACACCGTTTTGGTTGCTTAATTCGGTTATATTATCCCGCATTTTTTCTGTAGGCCATTCAAATTCAGGCCATTCAAATCCGCGAATCATGAATGGCACCACATGTTTCGAATTTTCCAGCGCGTGGGTAATTTCTTCGTAAACAGGGTCGCCATCATTTACGCAACGGTCAAGGCTGCCCGGTGAAAGCACGATAATAAAATCCGTGCATTCTTTAATATGTTGCCGTAGGTTTTCTCTGAAGTGGCCAGAACCGAGATTTTCATGATCTAAAAACACACTATAACCATTAGCGATTAAACGGTCGTGTAAAATTATCGCCATTTGCCAACCGTCGCCTCGCCGGTAAGAAATGAAAATATCCTTCTTTTCGATGCTGCCTGCTCCCGTTTGTTTCCCCTTACTCTTGTATTCCATCATTTATAAATCCTGCGTTATTATTGACGTTTTCAATAGTTAATCAGTATAGTCGAAAGATTGACCGCACGCATCGCATGAAATTGTGATTTTTGGTTTCTCATTAATCCGTCCGCACCATGTACATACACGCACGATTTTGAGTTTTTCGGCTTTTTCGCGCGCGTCGGATTCAATCTTCTCCGCCTTTGCTTTGGCGGTCTTAACGATTTCCACGGCGATACTTTTCGCTTTTTCTATGCGTTTTTGAGAATTTTCGCGAGCTTGCTTTCTAATACGATCGGCATCTATTTTGGATTTATGGGTGATCATTTTTGCAACTATGGCTGTTGCAATGATTGTTGAAAAAATAACTGATACGATCCAAAGAATAATTCCCATGGCTAACTCCTTTTCAGGCTTATGCGTCTAACAGGACGTGGTGCCGTTCGTCTATTCATTTTCAGGCGTGTCGCCCGCCATGTTGAATATTTTTTGATCTGACTGATTAAGAAACTCGTGCAACCAATCCGGCGAAGCCCGCAACTGATGCACTTCGGGCAATGATCCTTGAACATAACGGGCGACGCATGGAAATGGCGTTTTATCCGCATCCCAGATATCCTCGTCACAAGGTTGCCCGAAAGTATTAATAGTTAGAATGGGACGGTCGCCGTAGTTAGCATGGTGGCGGTAACGGCGAGATATGTGGTCATGCCCGCGAATCATGCGCCTGACGGGAGCCCCGGCTTTTTCTGTTACAGCGCAAAAGTCGTGAAAATCCTGTATTCCGAATTGGCATCCTTTTGTGGTTCGATTAGGCCGTTTGCGTGGCGCGCGGTCATGTGCTCGCGTCCAGATGAAATCCTGCAGGCACTCCTCTCTATTCAAGTCGTGGCGAGACTTTATTTTTTCGTGTAGATCCACATGGGGAATTCCACCGTGTGCGGCTAACAGACCATCGTCAAACAAAAGCGCCCGCGGAGCGCACCGGTACACTTCGATGACCAGTTGTGCTAGTTTGTCATAACTGGGGTCGCCATGTCTGTTTCCATTCAATGCGGTTACAAATTCGCAAGGTTGAATTGACGAAACAAACCGACCGTCATCGGTTTTCGACAAACCGGCGTCATGATTGCCGGCCAACAAGCATATTCGAGTGCCACCCAATGCCATGTTCATCAAAAAGGCAAACGACAGCCCGGCGTGGGTGCCGCGATCAAGCAGGTCGCCCAAGAATACCAATGTCGTTTTTTTTTCCAAAGAGAAAATATATTTAACGGCTAAAAGTAAAGCGGAGATATCGCCATGCACATCTCCTATGAACCATATGCCTTCGTCTTTGCTTATAGACGGGCGCAGACAGCCAGCTCCGGGTTTGGCATTGGAATCCCATGGATTGAAAATCATATTAGGATTGTTCTTATACGATTTTCCCAGATGGTTTACTAATTCCATTCGCTTTTTATCATCGGCGAAGTCGCGCAAGCATGGCATTATCTGACGCCCGATCTCGCGCAGTTGTTTTTCAGAGTATTCGATCTGCGTTAGTACAAGTTTATCTGGAACATTGTCTGTTTGGGATTTGACGACCGTTGCGCCATGTGTCGGCACAGACGTAGGTACAGGCACGGATACAAGCGCAGGTACGGGAGTGGCGTATTCCTTCAGGTTTGAAGATGTGGGATGAGTAACAACCACTTGGACAAGGGCTTCCGGTTGTGATCGCTCCGCATCCACCGTTTTTCTTGCGTTCTTTATTAACTCTCGTACCTTACTAAAAAGATGGCCACCAAAACAGGCTTTCACTCGTTTGTCGGGAATATCAATCTGAAGTGCCCAAAATTCGGAAGGATGTTCTTTTTTGGCTTGACGGCTGAGCTGATCCGATGCCCATTTTTCCGTTTCCTTTTTCAATTTATGAAGCTGCACCTCCTCTACAAGCGCTTTATGATACCATTTCTCATCTGTTGCATTCCTTAAGCGCACCCATGCCCTGATGATACGCTGATCCCTGTTTTCTTCCGTTTCCGCCTCATTCTCATAAAAGCGGATGGCATCAAGCGTCGCTTCCTGAGCCTGCTCCATGTGTGGACTGGGTAAGTGGCAGAATTCCGCATTCCGCGACGGAAAAAATATCCCATATACCATGGCGGCAAAAAGAAGGGGGGACTCCTCGTCCGGCATCAATTTGCCATCTGCGACCACTGGAGCCAACCAGTCTTTTAAAAACAATCCATATCGAATTTCAAATGGGGTTTCATGATCGGAATTTGAACTAGTCATAGATATATTCTCCTGCACTGTGTTCGTTGGGTATTGGACATTAACGGGAATTCTACTGCAACGGCGCAATTACTGCAGGGACGTAATGTACTCTTGACCTCTGATTGCTTACTGACCACAATCCGTCGCTAGGTGGCAGTATCCACGCCTATCCACACCAGCGCGCCCACAGGCGCAGGGAGAATCCCTGTAAATCTGAACATGGGTTTCAACCTTCTGGTATCATTTCCACTTTCAACGGCAATCGACCGGCAAACGATACTATCATGCCTTCTTCCAGAAGCGTTCCTTCGTCCAATGGTACGCCATTAAGCCATGTAGGATTTTTAGCTGCGGGCTCTGAGTATAGAAACCAGTTCCCATCCGGATTCCGACGCAGATGGAATTGTACAACATCCACATACACCGTTTCAGCTTCGCCTAACCGCCTCATAGTGTTTCGTCCAACTGAGGTATCGATGCCAAAAGAGATCGCCTTTCCTCCGGGAGCAACAAAACTGATACGGTACCGCCTGACATGTCCACAGGCTTCACATTTGGGCACACCCGAATCACGATTAACGTGTCCACAGGCTTCACATTTACAGGGTTCTGAGCTTGTATCCATACAGAGGATCACTCCGTAGAAAAACTGATGGTTAAAGGAAGATAAGCCGTCCCCTTTGTTGGATTGCCTACGGCGATTACATCTCCAGCCTTCAGATTGGCGGGTTTCGTGAGTACAGCGCCGTTCAACAGGGTGTTGTTTTTCGCCGAGTGGCATGGCGCCACGGTCCAGCCCGATCTATCGGGTGCGGGCGTAAATACGCACTGTTCATTGCTGAAATATTTAGCATCTTCGCTCAGCGTTCGAACTGTTCGGTTTCCCAGTTTAAGTTCTAATGTGGCACGGATGGGTTTTCTGTCTCCAGCCGTTAACAGTAAAACATGTGCAGAGGATGGGCTTGGTTTGGGTGGCACAGGCGTTGGTGTTTCTGTCGCCGACTTGTGACTGCTCTTCAACATATTTTCTAATTCGGCCATTGTTGGTCGGCTTTCGGGTTTTGGATCAAGACAAGCGCGCAATATTTCCGCCACAGGCGCGAAATCGCCCTTGTCCCAGACGCCTAGCGGCTCCAATCGTGCTGCGGAGTGGCGGGTTACCACAGTGCGGTATTTATCTTCGTCCCCTACCGCATCCGCGTAGGGGTTGCCCCGGCCTAATAACTCGTAAACGATCAAGGCTGTCGTGAAGACATCCGAGGCCGGCAACGGTTTCTTACCAGCCGCCAAATGTTCCGGCGACTGGTAGCCCGGTGTGCCTATGTATCCCTGTTCGCCGTGCCAAGGAGCGGTACGGTCGACCAGAACCGAGAAGTCGACATCAATCACCTTCGGGCGGAAACCAAGCGTGCTTCCTGGCGCGGAAACCAAATATATATTATCCGGTTTTAAGTCGCAATGCACCACGCCAGCCGCGTGCAGGTTAGCCAGTGACGCCACCAAGATGCGCGAAAATAGGACGCGCTTGTTCCAGGTCGCATCGTCGCGGCGGGACGCCTCGGAACTGCCAAGCCATTTCTTTAGATCCATTCCGCCGTCCAGAAACTCAAACGTCTGGTAATAGCACCGCTGCCCCACTTCAGCCTCAAAAAATTCAATCATGCCGTAAACGAAACCACTGGCCGATGATGCGAGTACACGTCGGCGGATCTCGTCCTGATAGGCAATGAAGCCTTTGTACCACGACTTGCGCACGGACGGCGACTTGTACTGTTTAAAAAACACACGGTCGTGACGGGGATGATCGGCCTCGTATGAATTGGCGAACGCACCCTTATTTAGGTGCCGTCGAATTATGTAGCCGTTGACTTTTTGGCCGGGAATAAGGTTTGTTGCCATTCTTTCACTTCTCCTTTTACTTCTCGTGGCGGACGTAACTATCGTCAGACACCGTGAATCGGACCATCAACAGACACCCAGGATTTCATACCGTACAAATCACGCATTTTTTCGTCATCAGCTCCCGACTGTAATGTGCTTGCTGATACGGACTTGCCCATCGTGCGCAAAAGATCGGCAAAGTCAATTTTCGACAGTCCGTTATTTTCTTCAATCACATCATAATCGCTTCCGTCTGCCTCAGCCAGTTGATTATAGGCCGACGAAGATGGCGCGACGATGTATAGCTTAACGCGGCGGGCGTGGATTTTCTCGATCAGATCTGGAATCTTCGAGGCTAAAATATCGACCTGAGATCCTGTTTCCAAGGGTTCGTCTGTGATATACACGATAGCCCGGCGTGTTTTTTGGGCCGGTCGCCACGGAAAATCAAGGGCAAGATCCAAAGCGTATAGTCCAGTTTCATCACCAGCGCATTTCACCGCCCCAAGCCGGTCTGTGAAAACCTTCGGGGAGTTGGTGAAAAATCGCTTGGAGTCATTGTTATTCTTATAAAGATGCTTGATCACGTCAAGACAACTGTCATAACCTATTGTTGACGCATGGAATTTAGTTTCGTCACCGTTGTGGGCTAAGAAGTCCAGGCGGATATCCTGTACCGCGCCATGGCCTTCACTTAGCCCTTCGACAAAAGCGTTCAGGTTGCGTCGCATGCCGTCGAACAGTGGCTCCATGGACCCAGAAGCGTCAAGTACAAAAACCACATCTGCAGAATGCGCACCTGCCATGTTTGCTCCTTAATAAATTTTAGTAAATTGAAGCGTTACGAGCTAAGGTGAAATTATCAGCTTGGCATCAGCAAGTAACTATCACGCCTCAACCACGTCAGCCGATTGTGAAACGCTCTTGGCCAGCATTTTCATAGTTTCAGAAAAGTTTTCTTTATGGGATGTAAACTCCCTCATTGCTTCTTGAGGACCATCGTGATGCGGTGGCAATGGCGAGTATTCCGACTTATCGGTTTCTCCCAAGGTATGATAATTCGGTAAGTCCGGAGCGAAGATGGATAATATGATACGGTGGTCTTGAAACAGGTTAATCAAATCATCTATCGTGCCTCCTTTAGCTTCCGGGATCGACATATTTTTATGGAATGACGCATCCGTAAAAACGATAACCACTCTGGCAGCCGCACTGCGATAACGCCACTGCGAGGGGGACTCCGCCCCGCCTTTTTCGGTCTGGCCGACCATGGTTACTTTGTATAAGGCATCTAATAGGGATTCGGGTTCGTCGCCCCCACCGGTGGCTTCCAAACGTTCCAGTTGCGCCCGAAGCTCATCAACATCGCGTACAAATGACGCATCAACAAAGGGCTCAGGATCACATGTGAAATCCCGATACCCCACGACACGGGCGCGCCAGTCTTTTACAGGGTTTTCGTTGTTTTCACCCTTGGTGGTAAGCGTTGTAATGAAGGTATTGATGTTCTCCTTTAGCGCGTTGATGCATGGGGCCATTGAACCGGTAACGTCAATCAGGAACACGATGTCCGCAACTCCTTTGACTTTTTCTTTCTGAGACATATATTTTTCCTTTTCTAAGCCGGCTGAAATTTGGTTTCCAGTCGATCTTTCTACGGAATACGACGGCGGACAGGGCGGATAAGCCGCGTTTCCCGTCCGGACTGTCAGTATCCCAATTTATTGATGATAATTACTTCAATGTCAACTGTTTGTGACTCCTAAAACACAATGAAACTACGTCAGCCGACACGGAAAGATTTTTTACACCGGAACCTGTAAAAATGCAATAGTTTTTCGATTTTTTATGGAGAGGTGATTGACTTGAGTGTCGAATCGAAGCGCAGGGAAAAAGGTTGACGGCCGTGAAAAAATGTGGATAAATGATTGTTTAACACTGTTCCACCGAATCAGTTTAACGAATTGCGGGGGCGCATACGGACTTGGTTGCGATTTACCCCCGCTTTGCCCGTGGTAAAATAAGGAATAAGGCATAGTATGGCACCCATTACTCTAACCTTCTGCAAAAAAACGTTAACAAGCGGACAAATAAAAATATATGATATTTTAGCTTCCGCGGCGGAAAACATGACTGAAAATGTGGCGGTCAGTGATGATCCGACGGTTGCGAATGGGTCTGATGTATTCACAGCATACAAAGCCCTGATTGACGACAGGCCGGATATGTTTTGGCTTCCTAAAGGAATAAAAACATCTACTGCTTCCGGGCCATTTCCCACCAAGGCATCCATACATGCCGTTCTGGATTATCCGATATCGTTGACCATACGTGATTCAATTCAAGGCGCAAACGTTTACGAGAATCCGTGCGCGAAGCCGTCTCCATGTTGAATAATGCCATGTCTGCATATGACCGTGAAATAGCATTGCATGACTGGTTATGCGAAAGGGTTAGTTATCATTTTGATTCAGATAACTTACCTGACTCTTCAAACGCATACAATGCTTATGGAGTTTTGGTTGAACGTAAGGCTGTATGCGCGGGATATTCTCGCGCGTTCCAGTTGTTACTTTCCGAAGCTGGTATAAGATCCATATTAATCAGAGGCAGTTCACGCGGACGCCCCCACATGTGGAATATGGTAGAAATCGAAGGCAAGTGGTATCATGTAGACGCTACCTGGAATGATGCAGGTGACGTTTTAAATCATTTCTATTTCAACACTAACGATGCTTCAATAGAAGTGGATCATCAAAACATCAAGCCGGATAATCGCCCCAAAGCCAATTCACTGCAAGAAAACTATTTTATTAAAAATGGCGGATATATACGGAAAAACGAGTCCGTAGCAGTAGCGTTGTCGGAAGGAATACAACGGGCAAAAAATCGTAATACTAAAACAGCGTCGTTTCTGTTATCTAGGGATCATCCATTTATTTTCGGCAATCTGTCTGTAGAAGTAGAATTAAAAGAAATATTAAGAAAAGCCTTCGCATCCGCCGACGTGCATAACACAGGTTACACCGTGACGTTTATGACTGACAACACAAAAGCAATGACCATCTCATGGAACTAACCACATTAGATTAACTTCGTACTTCTAAATTATCGGTTTTTGTATAGTCTGTCTCTTGCGGCTAACACTTCCTGTAGAAAGACCTGATCTCCAATGTCGTCCGGAATGATCACAACTTTTTGATTTCTAGCTCCGATTGCTGAGTCAAATTTTCCTCCCGGCCTGTCTTCTTCTCTGCCAGGCAAATTAACAGCAAGTCCGAAAGGGACCATTTTATCCTTTGGAACATTGAACTTCGAAAGGGTATCTACAACGGTTCGCGCTCTGCTTTCGGATAAATCCGTTGTATATGCACCGTCTCGATCTTTTGACTCCGATCCAACCACATATATCTTTACGCTTGGGCTTCGATTGATAGAACCAACTATATTACCTGCAATATCGCTAAGAATTTTTTCAGCCTCCGTGGGATTTTCATAGACCGCTTTCCCAAAAACAAAACTTACAGCGTTGTTATCAACCGTAATTGTTTCCGTGAATCTTATAGGTCTGACGGGTGGAAATCCATCATTGTTTGGTTTGTGCGAGCCTTCATAATCTTTTATATCTATTTCATCTTTGACATTGCATTTATTTAAAATAGTCGTCCATAATATTTTTAAACTATTTTTCACACGAGGCGATAATTCATGTTGAGGCGCGGCTACATCGCCGAACCCTAAAAAAACAATATTTACACCATCAAGATCAGGCAAATATCCGTCATTTCC
>Ga0082212_10013474_pt1 | contig 10219 bp, 11 predicted proteins | sample TergutNt197P3_FD_71548 | JGI IMG/M metagenome (GOLD analysis project Ga0082212, IMG submission 71548) | Neocapritermes taracua P3 segment gut microbial communities from Petit-Saut dam, French Guiana - Nt197 P3 | ecosystem: Host-associated > Arthropoda: Insects > Digestive system > Gut ...
GCAGAGCTTCCGAAGGACGTCGCCGGCAAGCTGCGGGACATCGTGCTTGCGGCTGCCGATGAGTACGGGGTGAAGCTGCCGGACTTGCAGGATCAGCCGTAATGGGGCAGGAGGAGATTATGCTAAAAAAAATATGCGATTGCGTGTACAATTATGAGATGTCCGAAATCAAAGACCTGGTCAACGCGGCACTTGAAGAAGGCATACCTGCAAAGGACATATTGCAGGACGGGTTCATGAAGGCGATGGAGCTGGTGGGGGAGAGCTTCAACGAAGGCGACTTTTTCGTCCCCGAGATGCTGATGGCGGCAAAGACGATGGCAGAGGGGCTAGAAGTAATTAAACCGCTGCTGATTGACGACACCGGAGAGGCCATAAGCCAAGGCAAGGTAGTCATAGGCACAGTCCAGGGCGACCAGCACGACATAGGGAAAAACATCGTGGCGATGTTCATAGAGGGCGCCGGCTATGATGTCTTTGACCTTGGCATCGACGTTCCCCCGAAAGCATTTGTTGAAAAAGCGAAAGAGGTCGACGCAGATTACGTGTGCATATCGGCCATGCTGACGACGACGATGAAGCAGATGCAGGTAATCGTCGACTTGCTGAAAAGCGAGGGCCTTTTCGGCAAAGTAAAGCCGATGGTGGGGGGCGCCCCGGTGACGGAGAAGTTTGCAGGCGACATGGACGCCAGCTACGCGTTTGATGCCGCCTCGGCAGTCATCAAGCTCAAGGAGCTGGCAGTCTGACGACGTGTTGAAATCAGATTGAAAGAAGTGACTTTTGTCATGTAAAATTGTGACAAAAGTCACTTGTTTTTTTGCATTGGCTTGTTTATAATGTACGCAGAAAAACAAGCAGATTTTATGCCCTTCGCCGATTCAAAATAAAAAACGATCGGTGCACATAAAGCATAAAGCGCGAGGATGGAGCAGCAAATGAAGCCGAAAGTGTTTATTTCAATATTTAGATACGCTTGCGAACGGCGTGAACTGGACGCTCGCCGAATCCTTGAGTTCTTTAAGCAGAACAATTATCCAATAGTGTACAACGCTGAAAAAGCAGATGTTATCGTCTATATCAGCTGCGGCATCATTGAAAAAAATACCGAGGCGTCTTTGGCAGAAATACGAGAATTACAAAAATACAATGCCCGGTTGATTGTGGGCGGCTGCGTGACCGACATTGACACGCTACGGTTGCGGGCTGTCCACAGCGGCGAGACCTTTTCTACAAAAAACCTTGCTGCCTTGGACGACCTTTTCCCCGGAGAGCAATATCCTTTCAACAGCATTTCAGACGCAAATTGCAGGTACAGGCTGCCGCAAAAAACCATCTGGGCCGGCCGCCTCTTGCCTGTAATTGAGGCAATCCCGGGGGTAGGGCACCTTTTCCGCATGATCGTAAGGATACGGACAACATCAGTTTTCGGCGAGTACTCGTTTGCCTATTTAGGTGCAGTGGGCCTTGAAAAATGCCACTACGTGAGGATAGCTGACGGTTGCCTGTCAAATTGCTCGTACTGTGCTGTCCCGGCGGCAATCGGGCGGCTTAGGAGCAAAAGCGCCAGCCAGTGCATTGATGAATTCAAACAGGGACTGGACAGCGGATGCAAAAATATTACCATAACAGCAGACGACACTGGCGTTTGGGGCGCTGACCTTGCCGCTGCTGAGGCAGGCAATAATGAAGCGTCAAATATTGCGGAGCTGCTTGGGCAAATGGTTTCCTGCGGCGATGAGCACGGCTACAGCCAATATGCGATTGTCCTCAGTGGGCTCAACCCCGCGAGCCTCTGGCGCCACCTTGATTCCTTGCCCGAGGTTTTTATGCACCCAGCATTTCGATGCGTCGTGGTTCCGGTGCAGTCGCTTAACAAAAGGTTGCTGACGTTGATGCGTCGTTTTTCCGACATCGACAAAATCAGGGATTCGCTTTGCGCACTGCGAACGGCGTCACCCAGTCTCTGGATCAGCACCCACATACTGGTCGGCTTTCCTTCTGAAACAGAGGACGAATTTTGGGAGACGCTTTTTTCGTGGGAAAGGCTGCCGTTTGACGAGGGGCAATTCTTTGCGTATAGCTTCAAGCCAGGAACTCCTGCAGAGATGATAGGGGGAAGGCTAGAGGAAGAAGAAATAAGACGAAGGATGAGGACGGCCCACGATTATTGCAAGAGAAAGAGGTACGCCTGCTTTTTCCGTGATTATGAGTTATTGCTTGTTTCGAAAAAACCAGTAAGAGGTGCAAACAATGGGAGTTAGAGACATTTATGCCGATGTTCTGGGAAGCGCTGGGCTGAGCCTTCCCGTAGTTTTCCGGCTTGTTAGGGCAGGCAGTCTGGACAGGACTTCGACGATCCTGTACAATTTTGTGGTCAACGGCAGGATTGTCAACGGCGTGAAAAGGCAAAAATACAAGACTGCTTTCATCCCCAAGTCGATTATCCTTGAGCCCACATACGAGTGCGACCAGAAATGCCCCAGCTGCTACGTGAAGCAGGATGGCAGGACAATGGGAGGTCTCATGCTTGACTCATTTGTGAAGCAGGCGTGGGAACTGGGGATATACCGTTTTGAAGTCATGGGAGGCGAGCCCCTGATGCCAAAAGCACTGGATGCAATTCTCCCCGTGATGAAAAAATACAGGCGCTGCGTGTTCTCGATCTGCACAAACTGTACGCAAATAGACGATGAGCTGGCTGATAAATTCAGCAAAATCAAAAACGTAGCATTCCTCCTCAGCATGGAAGGGACAGAAAGCGCCACCGATTCGTATCGCGGCGTTGGTGCGTACAATGCCTACAAGAACGCAGCGGCGGTTTTGGAAAAACACAAGATACCGTTCGGCCTTTCGATTTCACTTGACAGCCAGACATGGAAATCGCAGATTGACGACAGCGTTGTCGCAGACTTTGTAAGCCATCGGGGAGTCGTTATATACTCGAACCCTAGGTTCGACCCCAATGCCCAGCGCTTTGACGAGCCAGACAGGGCCAGCTACATGAAAGAGCTGCAGCGGCTCTGCAAAAAGTACCCGATCTACTGGGGCGACGGGTATTACGGCAAGATGAAGTACCACAAGGGCATTATCCCTAGGCACGACAATCAAGTGTGCGTAGACCCGGACGGCAATGTGAGGGCGAACCGCTTTTTCCCGGAGCCTGTTTTCGGAAGCCTTGCTACGAAAAGCCTGCTGGATATTCTGTCCGATCCAGCCCTAGTCGCCTGCAAGAAAGACCATGCAGCAAAGGCAGACAAACGGCTAGCAGCCGAAAAGCCTTTTCTTGAAAAAGAGGGCTTCAGGGTCTACGATTATCAATGGGGGAACTCGTGAAATGGCGGCGCGTTTTTTTGACGGCATGCGTTATTCGCTGCTCGCCCTGCCTCGTGGGTTTGGGCATTACAAAAATATCCTACGCATGACGAACGTACGGTTTTCCTGCACAAAAAATAAAATCCTCGGCTGGAAAAACGGCCATCCCAGCTACAATCTCCTGACGCCGCTGGTTTGGAGCAGCCACTCGGCATATGCCCTTGCGTCCAAGGTGATGACGTTGTACCAGTGGCGGACGCTGCCCGAAACGGTGAACCTCGCCATAACCGACGAATGCGCCTGTAGCTGCGAGTATTGCAGCTTTGCTTCGATGAGAAAGGAAGGGAAGGAAAAACTGAGCTTGGAGGAATGGCGCAGCGTGATAAAACAGGTGCAGAGGCTTGGCGCATCCACAATATCGCTTACCGGGGGCGAACCGTTGGAAAGCCCCGACGTGATGGAGATCATCAAGTCAGTTGACCCCCAGTTCAGCCAAGTGATCCTGTTCACGTCAGGGTACCTCCTTGAAGAAAATGCAGCTGAGCTGGCAAATGCCGGGCTTACTTCCGTTATCGTCAGCATCAACAGCGCAGCGGCTGCAGAGCACGACGAGTCGAAAAAATATCCTGGGATTCATGAAAAAGTCGTCCGAGGGGTGAAAGCTGCCCAAAAAGCAGGACTCCTCGTCGGGATAGCTGCTGTCGCATACAAGGAAGACCTTGCCAACGGAAGCATCGTTGCCCTCATCGAGCATGCAAAAGAGCTGAAAGTGAACCAGATCATCTTTTTTGACGCTATTCCCGCAGGCTGCTACGCAGACAATACGGAAGTGGTTTGGTCTGATGACGACATAGACGAACTCATCAGAGTCTGTTCATTTTACCACGAAAAGAAGAATTACCCAGGTGTCCTGCCGTACAGTTTTTTGAATTCCTACCGCAGCATCGGATGTTACGCCGGGACGATCTATTTTTACATAAGCCCTTACGGCGACGTCTGCCCCTGCGATTTCTGCTCATTTTCTGTAGGCAACGTAAAAGACCGGCCTGTCTACGAAGTCTGGGACAAATTTCGTGAGCATGAGGAATTCACCAGTTCCAGCCTAACAGGATGCAAGATGAAAAACAAAGCTTTCAGGGAGAAATTCATGAATATGCCAGCATCGCCGGAACATGCGAAGGAGCTATAAACCGTGGACAAGATACTTAGAACGACAAAAGTGTGGTGCTGCGGCTGCGAGGACGAGCATGAGGCGGCGGTTTACGAGGAATGCAACGCGGTATTGTGCAAAACAAGCTGCCCACTTGGGGACAAGACTGTTACGCTATCGGATGATGCTGCGCTGTGGAAAGCCATTTGTGAAAAAAGCTGTTTTGACCCCGGCCTAAAAACCGGCTTGCCCAAGGGCTCTTTCGTTCCAGGTCTTTCGCCCATGCTGCCGGAACCTGATGGGGGAAATAGGTGCAGCAACAAGGGGGTGCGTCTCTACCGGCTGGACATAACCAGCGCATGCAATTTCCGCTGCCCCATCTGCTATGCGGATGCCGGTGGCAAAGCGGAAGAGTTTTTCATCGGCCTTGAAACAGTGGAAGAAATAGCAGGATTTTTGCAAATGGAAGGGGCAAAGGGCGTATCCCTCTCCGGTGGGGAGCCAACGCTTCATCCAGAACTGGAGAAAATCATCGCAATATTTAAAAAGGCTGGCATCAAATCCACGATTTTGACTAACGGCATCAGGATAGCGCAGGAAGAGGGTTATGCACAGCGACTGAAAAAGAGCGGGTTGCGGCGGGCGTACGTGCAATTTGACACGCTTGACCCTGCAGTTCATGAAAAAATGCGCGGGAACGATTTTGTTGACGAGAAGAAGAAGGCTCTCGAGAACTGCGTGAAAGCGAAAATCAAAACTTCCGTCATTTCTGTAATCATCAAGGACAATTTGGACGAGACAGGGGCACTGCTCAGCTACATGAAAAATTTGGTCCCTTGGTTCGGGGAAATTATTTTTGTAACAGCAATCAGGGAAACGGGGCGGTTTGATTTGCCTTTGGACAGTTTTGTCTACAAGGAGGGCATAATCAAGTCGCTGGTCAAGACCAGTTCCGTCAGCGGCATCAATGAAGGCGTTTTTTATCCGCTCCCCGTTTACAAACCGTTTGGCCTCAACGTCAGCCCTGAAAGCAACGTGGTATTGCCAGTTGTTTTCATTGACGATAAAATCGAACTGCTGGAAAAATACGTTGACATGGGGAAATTCGTGCGCTTGCTAAACGAAGAAGCAGGCATGAGGGACACGCGCGCCTCCAGGCTCAAGATGCTCGGTTTTTTCCTAGTTTCGCTGAAACTGAAAAGGGTTGCGGCTCTTTTTCGGATATTGTTTGGATATTTGACGAAGATGGGCAGGACGTACATCAACTATGTCCTCATCGAGAACTTTCTGTCAAAGGACTACCAGGACCTAGCCTGCCTCGACAACTGCAATGCGTATTATGTAGGACCTGGAGGAAAACTGAGTTCAGCCTGCGTTTACAACCAAGGCTTCAAAAGCGGGCACCCATGGACGAGGCGCGATGAATGAATACATTTAGGGAAAAAAGAAAAAATGTTGGACACGCATGATAAAATCACCGGTATAATGCCATATTTTTTGGGTTTTTCGACCTACACGTTTTTCGTGGTGCTGGGCATCGAAGCAGGCGTTGCTTACTACTGGCTCAACTTGCGGAAAATCAAAGACAGAGAAAAAGGGGCGATGATTCTCGTCGCTGCCGCATTGGTGTTTGGCATCATAGGCTCTAAAATACCCATTTTGATGGAAAGCAGGAGCTTTCATGCATTTCTTGCCGGAAAGTCAATCGTTGGCGGGCTTGTTGGCGGTTTGCTCGGCGTCCTTCTTGCCAGAAAGGCGTTTGGCGTAAAGCAATACTTGGGGCACATCATTACCCCTTCTATAGCGCTGGGGATAGCGATCGGCCGGTTCGGGTGCTTTTTTGGAGGATGCTGCTACGGCGCTGTTGCTTCTTGGGGATACGACTTTGGAGACGGGCTGATGAGGTTGCCAACGCAATTGTTCGAGTCGGCGTTCCATTTTACCGCGTTTGCGGTACTGATTTACTGCCAAGACAAGGTAAAGGCTCCGGGGCTATTGTTCAAGATGTATTTTCTGGCATATTTTGTTTTCAGGTTTTTTTCGGAGTTTGTCCGCGACAATCCGGCTATATGGTGCGGAATGACGGTTTATCAGATTATTTGCGGGCTTGGAATCGTTTATTTCAGCATTGACCTTTGGATCAAGAACAGGGCTGAGATATTTGGTTTTGAAAGGAAAGGTGAATGAGCAATGATGAGAAAGCCTAAAGGGAAAACACCACGCAGAATCCGTGTGGAAAGGACAAGAAAAAGAGCGGAGGGACAGAAAGCTGAAACTTGGAAAACACCTCCTCAGGATTCGGCAAAAATGGCATGAGCGGATGCGCGATCGCACTGATATTCGTAGGCATCGCGTTGCTACTAGCAGGACTTGGCCTTTATATTACTTGCAAATCGATGACATGGGGGATGTAACACTGAGAAACATAATAATTATCGCGGTGTGGGTAACTTGCATAGCAATGACAACACTTGTTGCTGTGATGTTTTACAACGGGCTGACGGTTAAGCACTACAGAGTTAACACCGACAAATTTGAAGACGGGGACAGTCTGCGCATTGTCTTGGTTGCCGATCTGCACAGCCATATCTATGGTTATGGCCAAGGCGACCTTATCTCGGTGATTGAAGGCCAAAGCCCTGACATTATAGTGCTTGCAGGAGACATCGCAGATGATGTTGCCGCATTCGATGGGGCAAAGCTGCTTGTGTCCGGCGTTGCAGACATCGCTCCGGTGTTTTATGTTTCAGGCAACCATGAATACTGGTCGGGCGACATTGAAAACATCAAAGAAACAATTAGGGCTCTGGGCGCAGCTGTGCTTGAAGACGAATACAAAGAAATCGAGGTTAACGGCATTGCACTTGTTGTTGCAGGGGCAGACGATCCGGAATGGGTACACTTTGAGGACAAAGCCGGGCTTATGCCAATGGATGAGAGTTTTAGGGAACTGGCACATAAAAGCCAATTCAAAATCCTTGTGGCGCACAGGCCGGAGCTGATTGAAACGTACAAAGGGTATTCCTTTGACTTGGTTCTGTCGGGGCACACTCACGGAGGAGTGGTCAGAATCCCGCTTCTGTCAAACGGGCTGTTTGCGGCGCATCAAGGCTGGTTCCCAAAGTACGTGGGTGGGGTGTATAAGCATGACGGATTGACTCATATAGTTAGCCGGGGGGTTTCGTTCAACCCCAAGACTCCACGAATTTTCAACCCGCCCGAGGTTTCTGTGATCGACGTATCGAAGGAGTGAGTAACGGTGATGAGTGCAACAGGTTAGATGTACGGTACCAATGCGGAAGGGATTGACAATTTGCATACGACAGGTTATTATTGACATATAAAATAACACAAGGAGATGATGTTGTATGACACAGACCACGTTCAGCATTCGAATGGAAGAGAATCTGAAAAAGCAATTCGATGCGCTTTGCTCAGATTTTGGTATGAACATGACCACCGCATTTACAATTTTTGCAAAAGCCGTTGTTCGCGAACGTGAAATCCCGTTTAAAATTTCAGCTGAGCCAAAAGATATAACAGCAGATTGGCCAAAAGAGTATTGGAACGAGGTTCACCTTAAGATAGCTGAATCGGAGAGGCAGTTCGACAGGGGTGAAACTATAGATGCTAATCAATCTTTAGATCGAGCGAGGTTAAAATATGGCCTATAGAGTTGTGAAATCGCAAGCGGCTGAACAGGACATGTTAAGCATTTTGGATTATTTGGTTGATACGCTATCAGCTATTAGTGCTGCCCGAAACTTTATCACTTTGCTGAATGCTTGTTACAAAAGGCTGTGCAAAAATCCGCGAATGTATCCCATTTGCCGCGAAGAAGCTTTAGCTGACAAAGGGTTTCGATGCGCACATGTTATGCGTTATATTGTTTTCTATACGATTGATGAAGAAAGCAATGTAGTTAAAGTTCACCGTATTGTATACGGAGCAATGGAATAGCTGCCGTCGTCAATAAGCCTCATTATTTTTTCAAGCTTTCCGCTTATGTCCACCATATAGTCAGTTGATGGACGCAATGCCCGGCTACGGTGGTTGAGGTGGAAAAAAATATTTTTAAACATGACATACTGTTGTCGCTTTATGTCTGGTATACTCAGAAAAGAAACTCGTCAACGATACAGAAAGGAGCAAACGAAAATGGAAGAAAGATACTGCCAAAGCTGCGGCATGCCGATGGGTGCAACAGATGAGATGTACGGTACCGATGCGGACGGGAGCAAGAATGAGGATTACTGCAAATATTGCTTTGAAAACGGCAAATTTGCACAGGAATGCACAATGGAAGAAATGATTGAGTTTTGCGTTCCGCACATGGCTTCTGCAAATTCCGGCATTAGCGAGGGTGAAGCAAGAAAAATGATGTCAGAGTTTTTCCCGACGCTTAAACGCTGGAATTCAAATTTGTGTGTTAAAATATCATCAACATGTGAGTAGATAGCTTTATCTAACGCATTGCACAAATTTTACTTGTAAAGGTTGCAGCTATGTGTTATCATAGACTAGCAGAAGTACCTATGGCTCAGTTTTTCGAAGACTCCGGCGAAGGACCGGGCATAGGTGAACATGAAAAAGGAGAAGAAACATGATAGACCAAGCAAAAAAAGCTGAAATTATTAAGGATTATCAGCTTAAAGAGGGCGACACAGGGTCGCCAGAGGTTCAGGTAGCCATCCTGACGTTCAGGATCAACGACCTCAACGAACATTTGAAAATCCATAAGAAGGATCATCATTCCAGAAGGGGGCTCCTAAAAATGGTAGGGCAGAGGAGAAATCTTTTGAACTACCTTAAGGACAATGACGTAGAGAGATACAGAAGCCTTATTGCCAGGCTGGGACTGAGGAAGTAATTCAGAAATATCGGCGGGGAGTAGACAGCCCCGCTTTTATTTATATTTTATGCAAAGGAATTAACAGGAGGTAGTTGTTAATGAGGTTTGAAGATTACAGGACATTTCGCTTGGCTGTAGGAGGCAGGCTCCTCGAGTTGGAAATCGGCAAGGTTTGCGAAATGGCTAACGGACAGGTTATGGTAAAATATGGCGATACAGTAGTAAACGTCACAGCGGTGGCAGGGGCAAGCCCGAGGCCTGACATAGACTTTTTCCCGCTCAGCTGTGATTTTGAAGAGAAGATGTACGCTGCCGGCAAGATACCGGGCGGGTTCATAAAACGGGAGGGGAGGCCAAGCGAAAAGGCAGTGCTGAGCTCCAGGCTCATCGACAGGCCCATAAGGCCGCTTTTTCCAAAAGGGTTTTACAATGACGTGCAGGTGGTCGCCACTGTTATGTGCGTTGATCCGGACTGCTCGCCGGAAATCGTGGGCATGATCGGGTCGTCGGTTGCCCTTTCCATTTCTGACATACCTTTTGACGGGCCGACGGCGTCTGTGCTGATCGGGCTCATCGACGGTAAGTTCATCGTAAACCCGACACTGGACCAGCGGGACGAAAGCTCGCTGCACCTAGTGGTTTCGGGCACAAGGGACGCCATCATGATGGTCGAAGCCGGCGCAAGCGAAGTTCCGGAGGACGTGATACTTGACGGGATACTGTTCGCCCACGAGGAGATAAAAAAGATCATCGACTTCATCGATGAGATAGTTGAAGAAGTCGGCAAACCCAAGAAAGAAGTCGAGCTTTACAAGCCGCCCGAAGAAATTGAAGCGGCTGTCAGGGATTTTGCGACAGGCAAGATGCGCCAGGCCATACAGACATTCGACAAAATGGAACGC
>Ga0082212_10009449_pt2 | contig 10218 bp, 20 predicted proteins | sample TergutNt197P3_FD_71548 | JGI IMG/M metagenome (GOLD analysis project Ga0082212, IMG submission 71548) | Neocapritermes taracua P3 segment gut microbial communities from Petit-Saut dam, French Guiana - Nt197 P3 | ecosystem: Host-associated > Arthropoda: Insects > Digestive system > Gut ...
AATTCGCCGCGTCCGAGGATTTTTATCAGGTCGTTTTTAGAGACGAGTCCGTTTTCTCTGAATATTTCGGGAGAAAATACGGATATTCCTTTTTCGTCGTGCAGTTTTTGAAGGCGGTCTATATTGATGCCTACGTATTCAACTCTATTGATATTTTTGAAGCCTCCTTTTGGTACGCGACGGTACAAAGGCATTTGACCTCCTTCAAATCCTATTTTTTGTGAATAGCCGGATCTTGATTTTGCGCCTTTATGTCCGCGTGTTGATGTGCCGCCGTGTCCGGAACCCGAACCGCGTCCTATTCTTTTTCTTTTTCGTACAGAGCCTTTTGCCGGCTTTAAATTACTTAAATCCATTTCAGTATGTTCTAAAAGTTATAATTTAGATTTCTTCTACAATGACTAAATGTCTTACCGCGTTGATCATGCCCTCTATTTGCGGAGTGCCTTGATGTTCTACGGATTGGTTTATTTTTCTAAGTCCCAATGCTTCCATTGTGCGTTTTTGTGCTGCCGGACGCTTAATGGTACTTCTTACTTGTGTTACTTTGTACTTCTTCATGTTCGTGATTTTTTAACCGTTAAACACTGTGTTTAAGTCCACGCCGCGAAGTTGTGAGACGGTATAAGCGTCGCGCAACTGCACTAATGCGTCGAAGGTAGCTTTTACTACGCTGTGGGGGTTCGACGAGCCTTTTGATTTTGCCAATACGTCGGTGATGCCTACGCTTTCTAACACGGCACGCATGGCGCCGCCTGCGATAACTCCCGTTCCGGGCGCTGCCGGTTTTAAGAAAACGTATGCGCCGCTGTATTTGCCGTATTGTTCGTGGGGAATGGTGCCTTTCAACACCGGTACTTTCACTAAATTCTTTTTAGCGTCGTCCACTCCTTTTTGTACGGCGGCTTGAACTTCTTTTGCTTTTCCTAATCCATAGCCTACTACGCCATTTTCGTTTCCTACTACCATAATGGCGGAGAAACTGAATGTACGTCCCCCTTTGGTAACTTTGGTTACTCTTTGGACAGCTACGAGTTTTTCTTTAAACTCAATCTCGCTGGATTTTACTTTTGTGATATTTATGCTTGACATAATGCTACGTTAAAATTTAAGTCCACCTTCTCTTGCTGCGTCGGCTAACGCTTTTACTCTTCCGTGATAGAGATAGCCGTTTCTATCGAACACTACGGTTGAAATGCCTGCTGACAGGGCGTTTTCAGCCGCTAATTTGCCTACTTTACCGGCTACTTCTATTTTGGTACCCTTAGTTTCTTTAAGGGTTTCGCTGAGCGAAGAAGCTGCGGCAAGGGTTTTTCCATTGATATCGTCAATAAATTGAACGTATATCTCTTTATTGCTTCTAAATACAGACATTCTTGGTCTTTCTGATGTGCCAAAAAGTCTTTTTCTGATACGAATTTTTATTCGTGTCCTTCTGTATTCTTTTTTATTTTTAATAGCCATTTCTCTTCAAAATTTTATTATCCTGTTACTTCTTAGCTGCTGATTTTCCTGCTTTACGGCGAAGTATTTCATTGGGGAATTTGATACCTTTGCCTTTGTAGGGTTCCGGCGGACGGAGCGAGCGTATTTTCGCTACTACCTGTCCTAATAATTGTTTGTCGGAACAAGTGAGGGTTATCATTGGATTTTTACCTCTCTCCATGGCTGTTTCTACGGTTATTTCTTTGGGTAGTTTGAAATAAATGTAGTGTGAATAGCCGAGTGTGAGTTCGAGGACTTGTCCGGTGTTAGTGGCTTTGTAGCCTACGCCGACAAGTTCGAGTTGGGTTTTAAATCCTTCGGAAACGCCTGTTACCATGTTGTTGATAAGGGAACGGTATAGTCCGTGCAGGGCATTGTTCTCTTGTGTGTCTGCTGTTGTTTCCAGCACAATTTGGTTATTTTCTACCGAAACCTTTATTTGTGGTTTTACGGTTTGCTTCAATTCGCCAAGTTTTCCTTTTACAGTGATTTCGTTGTTATCGGAAACTGTTATTTGTGTTCCTTGGGGAAGCGTAATGGGTAATTTTCCTATTCTTGACATGCTCAACCTCCTTCTTCGTTATGAGATATAACAAATTACTTCACCGCCCACGTTTTGTTGTTTCGCTTCTTTGTCGGTCATCAGTCCGCCGGAAGTCGAAATAATGGCAATGCCCAGTCCGTTCATCACGCGTGGTAGTTCGTCGGCTTTTACATAGCGACGAAGACCGGGTTTGCTTATGCGGGTTATCGATCTGATGGCGCTTTCCTTTGTTACGGGATGGTATTTGAGCGCTATCTTAATGATACCCGACAGGGGCTCGTTTTCAAATTTATAATTCAGGATATATCCTTTTTCGAATAATATCTTGGTGATATCCTTTTTCATGTTAGATGCAGGAATCTCCACAACCCTATGGTTTGCCTTCACGGCATTTCTTATGCGGGTCAAATAGTCTGCAATCGGATCAGTTATCATATTCTATATTTTCTGTCGTTACAAAATTCTTTACCTATCTACTACCAGCTTGCTTTTTTAATACCCGGAATGAGTCCACTTGCCGACATCTCTCTGAAGTTGATACGGGAAATTCCGAATTTACGCATGTATCCTTTGGGGCGTCCGGTGAGTTTGCAACGGTTGTGCAGACGTACCGGACTTGCATTTTTAGGAAGTTTTTGGAGCGCTACATAGTCTCCTGCTTCTTTTAATGCGGCGCGTTTTTCAGCGTACTTTGCTACAAGACGTGCGCGTTTTACTTCGCGCGCTTTCATTGATTCCTTTGCCATAATTATTTCTGGTTTTTAAAAGGTAACCCAAATTGTTTTAATAATTCTAATGCTTCCTTATCGGTGCGTGCGGTAGTTACAAATGTTATATCTAAACCATTGATTTTGTTTATTTTATCAAGGTTTATTTCGGGGAAGATGATTTGTTCGCTTACGCCGAATGAGTAGTTTCCGCGTCCGTCGAATCCTTTATCGTTGATGCCTTTGAAGTCGCGGATACGGGGGATGGAGACGGCTACTAAACGGTCTAAAAATTCAAACATTTTTTCGCCGCGCAGTGTTACGCGTGCGCCGATCGACATTCCTTTTCTGAGTTTGAAGTTGGAGATGTCTTTTCGGGAAATGGTTGGTACGGCTTTTTGTCCGGCTATTTGCGTCAGTTCTTGTACGCCAAACTCGATGAGTTTTTTATCGGCGATACCGGAGCCGAGTCCTTGGTTCAGACATATTTTCTGAAGGCGCGGCACTTGCATCACGGTTTTGTATTGAAATTGTTCCATCAATGCGGGAACGATTTCGCCGGTGTATTTGGTTTTTAACCTGGGTATGTATTTGTTATTTTTCATTTTTAATCACCTCCCCTGTTTTTTTGGAATAACGAACGAGTTTTCCTGTTTTTGTATCTTCTTTACGTCCGATACGCGAAGGTTTGCCGCTTCCATCTATCACCATCAGGTTAGACAGATGTATGGGCGCTTCGGTATCGATAATACCGCCTTGCGGGTGTTTGGCATTGGGTTTTTGGTGTTTTTTCATCATGTTCACACCGCTTACGATAGCGCGCGACTTGTTCACCAATACTTCACGTACTTGCCCTTTTTGCCCTTTTGAGTCTCCGGCAATAACCATCACTTGGTCGCCTTTTTTTACATGAAATTTTTTACGCATAGTTCCTTCTTTCTTTTTTTATAGTACTTCAGGCGCTAAAGAAACAATCTTCATATATTGTTTTTCTCTTAATTCTCTGGCAACGGGTCCAAAGATACGGGTTCCTATCATCTCTCCGGCGGCGTTCAGCAGTACTACTGCGTTGTCGTCAAAGCGGATATATGAACCGTCGGCGCGGCGTATTTCCTTTTTTGTTCTTACGATAACGGCTTTTGAAACGGTACCTTTTTTAATGCTTCCATCGGGTAGCGCTTTTTTTACCGTTACTACGATACGGTCGCCGATAGAGGCGTATCTTCTTCTTGTTCCGCCTAATACGCGAATGCAAAGTACTTCTTTTGCTCCGCTGTTATCTGCTACAGCTAATCTGGATTCTTGTTGTATCATAATTATTTCGCTCTTTCAATAATTTCAACTAATCGCCAGCATTTTGTTTTGCTCAACGGACGGGTTTCGGCTATTTTTACGGTATCGCCTTCGCCGCAGTCGTTGTTGGCATCATGGGCGTGAAATTTGGAAGTTTTTTTCACAAACTTTCCGTATTTCGGGTGTTTTACTTTTCGTTCTACCATGACAACGATGGATTTTTCCATTTTGCTGCTGGTAACAACACCTGTTTTTTCTTTTCTGAGATTACGTTCCATTATATTATTAACTTTGTTCGATTTCTCTTCTTCTCAGCTCGGTTTTTATTCTTGCTATAGATTTTCTATATGCTTTCATTGTATTGGGGTTGTCCAGCGGGTTTACTGCGTGGTTGAGCCTCAATTTCGTCAAGTGAGTAGTTTCTACTTCTAATTTTTCCATCAAGTCGTTGGTCGACAATTCTTTTAAACCTTCATCTTTTTTCATGTCTAAAAAGTTTTTGGGTTACGCATTAGCGTCGTAATCTCGACGCAGTATAAACTTGGTTGTGATAGGTAATTTTTGAGCAGCGAGGCGTAATGCTTCTTTGGCAATTTCCAATGGAACGCCTTCTGCTTCAAAGAGGATACGTCCCGGTTTTACGGCTGCTACAAACAATTCGGGCGCACCTTTACCTTTTCCCATACGTACTTCGGCAGGTTTTTTTGTTAGGGGTTTATCCGGAAATATTCTAATCCAAATTTGTCCTTCACGTTTCATGTAACGTGTAACTGCCTGACGTGCAGCTTCTATTTGACGTCCGGTAATCCATCCGAACTGGAGGGCTTTGATGCCGTAACTTCCGAATGCTATTTCGGCGCCGCGTTGGGCGTTGCCTGCAATGGAGCCTTTTCCTTTTTGCTGCTTTCTGTATTTAGTCCTTTTTGGCTGTAACATTTTACTAGCTTATTTAATATTATTAATTACTCTTTTTTGATTGGAATCCTCCTCTGTCGCCGCCGCGTCTGTCTCTGTCGCCGCCGCCGCGTCTATCGTCTCCTCCGCGTCTGTCATTGCCGCCGCGTCTGTCTCTGTCGCCGCCGCGTCTGTCGCCGCCACGTCTGTCTCTGTCACCGCCGCGTCTGTCGCCTCTTTCGCCTCTTTCGCCCATCGGTCTGTTGAATTTTTGTCCGGAGTAGCCGCTGCTTGCTCCGCCGAAGGGAACGATTTCGCGTTTTTCATATACTTCTCCTTTGAAAATCCATGTTTTGATGCCGATGCGTCCGTAGGATGTGTGTGCTTCTGAGGCGGCATAGTCGATGTCGGCTCTGAGGGTATGCAAGGGGATACGTCCTTCTTTGTATTGTTCGGAGCGTGCCATTTCGGCGCCGCCTAAACGTCCGGAGACCATGATTTTGATGCCTTCGGCGCCGCTTCTCATGGAGGCTGCGATGGCTGTTTTCACGGCACGGCGGAAGCCGATACGTCCTTCTATTTGTTTTGCTACCATTGCGCCTATCAAAACAGCTTCTAAATCGGGGCGTTTTACTTCGTTGATGTTGATTTGAACTTCTTTGTCGTTCTTTCCTTTGGTGAGGATGTGTTTCAATTCTTCTTTTAGTTTATCAACATCTTGTCCGCCTTTTCCGATAATTAAACCCGGACGTGCGGAATGGATAGTTACGGTAATCAGTTTGAGATTGCGTTCTATCACTATTCGTGAGATGCCGGATTTTGCTAAACGGGCATTGATATATTTTCTGATTTTATCGTCTTCGACTAATTTTTCGTCAAATTTCTTGCCGCCGTACCAGTTGGAATCCCATCCACGTATGATACCTAATCTAAGACCTATCGGATTTGTTTTTTGTCCCATATATCGTTATTCGCTATTTTGTTTTACTATCTTCAACGGTTTCTTCTATCTTGTTTCCAAGTATGAGTGTTACGTGGTTGGAGCGTTTGAGGATGCGGTGTCCCATGCCTCTGGGGGCGGGGCGCATTCTTTTGAGTACTCTTCCGCTGTCAACCATGATTTCTTTTACGTAGAGGTTTGCGTTTTCCATTCTTACGCCTTCGTTTTTTTGTTGCCAGTTTGAGATGGCTGAGAGAAGGAGTTTACGAACGCGTTCTGATGCTTCTTGTGGTGCATATTTCAGAACGTACAACGCTTTTTCTGCTTCCATTCCGCGAACCATTCCTGCGACTAACCGCATTTTTCTCGGCGAGGTCGGACAGTTGTTCAGTTTGGCAAAGTATTGTGTTTTCTTTGCCTCTTTACGCGCTTCTGCTGTATTACGTTTTCTAGTTCCCATCGTTTTTACTTTTTACCTTTGTCTTTCTTACTTCCTGCATGACCACGAAATGTTCTGGTGGGTGCAAATTCACCCAGTTTGTGGCCTACCATATTTTCGGTTACGTAAACCGGAATGAACTTGTTTCCGTTATGTACGGCTATTGTTTGTCCTACGAAATCGGGGGATATCATTGAGGCGCGCGACCATGTTTTAATGGCGGTCTTTTTGTTTGACTCTACGTTTGCCAAAACTCTCTTTTCCAATTTGTAGTGGATGAACGGTCCTTTTTTTAGTGAACGACTCATAATTTCAATATTTCTAATTATTTCTTACGTCTTTCAATGATATACTTGCTTGAGGATTTTTTCTTATCGCGTGTGCGGTATCCTTTTGCGGGGATTCCTTTGCGCGAGCGTGGGTGTCCTCCTGTTGCGCGTCCTTCGCCACCGCCCATGGGGTGGTCAACGGGGTTCATTACTACGCCACGTACTCTCGGACGGCGTCCTAACCAGCGGCTTCTGCCTGCTTTTCCTGATACTTCAAGGCTGTGTTCTACGTTGGAAACCATTCCTACGGTGGCTTTACATGCTTGTAATATCATTCTGGTTTCGCCTGAGGGCAGCTTGAGAATGGCGTATTTGCCGTCTCTTGACATCAGTTGGGCGTATGAGCCTGCGCTGCGTGCCATTTTAGCGCCTTGTCCGGGGCGTAATTCGATGTTGTGAATGATCGTTCCGAAGGGAATTTCGCTTAAATATAAGGTGTTTCCTAATTCGGGGGCTACGCCTTTGCCGGTGGCTATATCTTGTCCTACTTTTAAGCCTTGTGGGGCAATGATATAACGTTTTTCGCCGTCGGCATAGACTAACAGGGCTATGCGTGCGGTGCGGTTCGGGTCGTATTCGATACTTTTTACGACTGCGGGAATGTTTTCTTTATCGCGCTTAAAGTCTATGAGGCGATATTGTTGTTTATGTCCACCGCCCATATAGCGCATGGTCATTTTCCCTTGATTATTTCTACCGCCACTCTTTTTCGCCGGCGCCAATAGGCTTTTTTCCGGTTTTGCGGTGGTGATATCATCAAATGCGCTTATTACTTTGAAGCGCTGACTTGACGTTGTTGGTTTGAATTTCTTTAAAGCCATTTTTTCTTACACTAAATGTTGCTATAAAAATCAATTACTTCTCCTTCGGCTAATGTGATAACAGCCTTTTTAACAGCCTTGGTTCTACCGGAGATAAAGCCTCCTTTGGTATAACGCGACTTGTTTTTCCCGGAATAATTCATGGTGTTGACGTCTGCCACATTCACTCCGTAAAGCTCTTTTACAGCGTTTTTAATCTGTATTTTATTTGCTTTTTTATCGACTATGAATGCAACGCGATTGCTGAATTTCTCGCTAATCGCAGTCATTTTCTCCGTTACTACCGGCTTTAAAATAACGTTCATCGTTTCGTCTATTTCTTGTTATTAACCTTATTCCTTATTATATACCTATGCGAACATTTCGTCAATTCCTTGGAAGGAACTTTCACAAATCAACATAGTCTGTGCGTTTAACACGTCGTAGGTGTTGATACTGTCGGCGTTCAGAACGCCTACTTTGCGGAGGTTGCGTGCAGATAATACTACGTTTGCATTGGGTTCCGGAAGTATCAACAGTGTTTTTTTGTTGTTGAGTTCGAGGTTTTTTAATACGTTTTCAAAATGTTTTGTCTTCGGTGCGTCGAAGTTAAGGTCTTCAATCACAATGATTTGATTGTTGACTGCTTTGTACGACAGCGCCGATTTGCGCGCGAGGCTTTTCACTTTTTTATTGAGTTTAAAGCTATAGTCGCGTGGTTCGGGACCAAAAGCGCGTCCGCCGCCTCTCATTAAGGGGCTGTTGATGTCGCCTGCACGTGCGCCGCCTGTTCCTTTTTGGCGTTTCAGTTTGCGTGTGCTGCCCGACACCATGCTACGCGGTTTTGAGCAATGGGTTCCTTGACGCTTGTTTGCCATGATTTGTTTTACGTCCAAATAGATGGCATGGTCGTTCGGTTCTATGCCGAAAATGGCGTCGTCTAATACAACCGTACGTCCGGTTGTTTGTCCTTCCTTATTATATATTGCTAACTCCATCTTTCTACTTTTACATATCCGCCGTTAGGACCTGGTACAGCGCCTTTTACTACTATCAGGTTTTTTTCCGGAACGATTTTTACTACTTGAAGGTTGATCATTTTCACGGTATCTCCGCCCATACGTCCTGCCATGCGAATGCCTTTGAAGACGCGCGATGGGTATGATGATGCGCCAACGGAGCCGGGAGCGCGCAGGCGGTTGTGTTGCCCGTGCGTGGATTGTCCTACGCCGCCAAAATGATGACGTTTGACAACGCCTTGAAAGCCTTTACCTTTGCTGGTGCCTACTACGTCCACAAATTCGCCTTCTTCAAATACGTCCACCATCAGGGTTTCTCCTAATTGTTTGCGGTGTCCTTCTTCAAAGCGGGTAAATTCCATCAATACTTTTTTGGGGGTGGCATTGATTTTTGTGAAATGTCCCATCAGCGCTTTTGTGGTGTGTTTTTCCTTTTTTTCGCCAAAGGCTAATTGAATAGCGTCATACCCTTCTTTGTCTTTCGACTTCACCTGGGTAACAACGCACGGACCGGCTTCAATGACTGTACACGGAACATTTTTTCCGGCTGCGTCATAGATGCTGGTCATCCCTATTTTTTTTCCTATAAGTCCTGACATTGTGTTAAAACTTTAGATTCTTTTTTACTTTTACTTACACTTTTATCTCTACTTCAACGCCACTGGGTAATTCGAGTTTCATCAACGCATCAATGGTTTTTGATGTGGTGCTGTAAATATCGAGCAAGCGTTTGTAAGAACTCAATTCGTATTGTTCGCGCGATTTTTTATTAACAAAGGTCGAGCGCAACACGGTGAAAATCTGCTTGTGCGTCGGCAACGGTATGGGTCCGTTGACTACTGCGCCGGTTGCCTTTACCGTTTTTACGATTGTTTCGGCGGATTTGTCCACCAGACTGTAATCGTATGACTTGAGTTTAATTCTAATTCTCTGGTTCATCAGATTTTTATTTTTATATCTTTGAATTTCTTCTTTATTATTTATCCCTTAAATCTATTTTTTTGGGGGGTGCAAAGGTACAACTTTTTTTGAATGTTCCAACACATTTCCCAAATTTTTTTCAAAAATTTTATCAAATTTGTTTTAATGATTGATTATCAGTCATTAAAAGTTTTTGAAAGGGGTATAAAGAGTTTTGGAAAGGATTTTTTGACCTAACCGTCGGAGTTTTTCTTAAAAAACATTGAATAACAATGTTTTTCTCCGGTTGAAGCCTATATTTAGTCACTTTTTTCAGGCTCCTTATACCAAGTTCTGCAACGTCAGAACTTTGTTTTTCAAATTTTTGTGTTTTTTACTCTCTTAAAAAACGGGTGCAAAGATACGACTTTTTTTGATATAAAAAATTTTTTTTGAATTTTTTTTGTTTAAAAAAAGATTGAGATGCTATCTGCTACCACTCGTTTCTTAACGAGTGGTATATGTTTGTGAGTTTTCAACTCACCTACGTTGCAAACGTAAAACCAAATACTCCTCGTTTGGAAACGAGGAGTAGCAAAGTATTTTTTTTTCACTCTCAACTCTCAACTCTCAACTCCACATTCACTTCCGTTCCTTCGCCTGCTTTGGAGTCGATTTGGAGGTTGCCGCCGAAGGATTCTACGCGGCTGCGGATACTTTGCAGTCCCATTCCTTCGGTGTGGGCGGAGACGTCGAAGCCGCAGCCGTTGTCTTGGACGGTGAAGGCGACGGAGTCGGGTTCGCGGATAATTTGTACCATGATTTGTGAGGCGTTGGCATATTTCAACGCATTGTTTACCAACTCGTA
>Ga0082212_10013475_pt1 | contig 10218 bp, 8 predicted proteins | sample TergutNt197P3_FD_71548 | JGI IMG/M metagenome (GOLD analysis project Ga0082212, IMG submission 71548) | Neocapritermes taracua P3 segment gut microbial communities from Petit-Saut dam, French Guiana - Nt197 P3 | ecosystem: Host-associated > Arthropoda: Insects > Digestive system > Gut ...
GGGCGGGAATATGACGGTGCCTGACGTTATTGGATTCTTGATGTACTTAGGTATTTTTTACGGACCTCTCGCGGTATTGTCAAGGCTTTTCGAGGACGTGCAGATTTCATACGCCGGAGCTCTGCGCATATTCGAAGTTTTAGACGCAGAATCCGAAGTGAAAGAAAAAGACGGCGCGAAAGTATTAGAAAAATGCGAGGGCGGGATAGAATTTGACAAAGTTTCGTTTTATTATAACAAAGAAGAACCCGTTTTAAAAGATATAAGTTTCAAGGCGAGCCCCGGCGAAATGATTGCGGTCGTCGGACCGACGGGAGTGGGAAAAACGACGATAGTCTCGCTTATCGAGAGATTTTACGAGCCGCAGAGCGGCAGTATAAAAATAGACGGCGAGGATATAAAAGACTTGACGGTTGAATCCCTGCGCTCGCAAATCTCGATGGTTTTGCAGGACGTGTTCTTGTTCAACGGGACAATAGCCGAAAATATAGCGTACAGCGTAAAGGACGCGACTCAGGAGCAAATAGAAGAAGCCGCGAAAATAGCGTGCGCCGACGATTTTATCACGCAGATGCCCGACGGTTATAATACGACGATAGGCGAGAGGGGAGTGCGCCTTTCGGGCGGGCAGAAGCAGAGAATATCTATTGCGCGGGCAGTTTTGAGAAACACGCCTATATTAATTCTCGACGAAGCGACAAGCTCAGTCGATATGGAAACGGAACTGCAAATCCAGCAGGCAATAGAAAATCTGACCGGCAGCCGTACTGTAATAGTTATAGCCCACAGGCTATCTACAATAATAAGCGCCGACCAGATTCTTGTATTAGACAAAGGTTCGATTATCGAGAAAGGCAGTTACGAAGAGCTTATGGCTCACGGCGGAATCTTTGCGCGCCTGAACCATTCAAAGCACGAGTTGCGAAAAAGATAACAATTCCTGCCGCCAGAATAACAAATATCATAGTACCGTCGCCCGTTTTAGTTGCGGAGGGAACAACGGTTTTGATTTCTTCTGCCGGAGCTTCTTCTGCGACTTCTTCAGCTTCCGGAGCGGGAGCGGCATATTCTGCGCCGAGAGTGAGCCGTCCGCCTGCGTTTCCGGGCGATATATAGGCGTTGGCAAAGTTATCATGATATGCAAGATATTTTCTTCCGTCCCTGATATCTTCGCCATGAATATTATCTGTTACATGGAGTTCTACGGGTATTACTTTTCCCTGCTCTAATTTGACGTTATCCGGAGCTTTGATTTTAATTTCGACTATATAGCCGTTATTATAATCCCCGTTAAGAGGAACTACAATCCATTCGATTATTTCGGGATATTCTGTCCAGTCGATAGAAACGTCCATAGCCCCGCCGCCTTCCGAACCGTCGCCGAGCGACCAGCCTCCGTGTACGGGCCATTCGCCGTCTTCCCCGTTAACGCCGGAATATACTCTTATTTCCCACCACGGAGTATCCCCTTCGTCAATAGGACCGTCCCCAAAGATAACTCCTCCCGCGTTCCAGTCGATAAAAAACGTCATGCTGTCCGAATTGTTCTGAGCGATGTCAACTCCGGGGAAGTGAGGGGTTGTGTCATATACTTCAGCGTAAAAATATAAATGGCCGTCGTCCCATGCAGTCCATACTTTGGCGGTCGCGCCGTCAGGGTCTGTGTCGTCGCGGACGGCTTCAACGGTAAAATGGTCGTCGCCGTAAGCGTCGTCTTTAACTCCGTCTATGACGGTTGCGGCTTTATTTGCCGTATTATTCTGAATAGCCATAGCCGGCACTGTCATAGCCGCCGCTAATATTATGCACAACGAAATAACCAAAAGTTTTTTCATGAAATTCAAATCTCCTTTATTATTAATAAATAATTTTAATTCTTTTTAATATTTATAATTATATATGAAAATTTAACAAATGTCAATAAAGTTTTTATATATTTTATTTATAATATTTTAAACTAAGATATTTATTATGCAGGGAGATATATTTAATATGAAAAACCCGTTTTCAAAAATAATCACCGACGAAAGCTTTGAACTCTCGATGAAAAGATACGACGCTTTTTTCAAAGGCGAAGTATATGACAGGCCTCCCGTTTGTTTGACGTTCTGGAAAAATAACGGCGCGGATAAACCCGAACCAAAAACTTACGCGTCGCACCGCGAACGCTGGCTTGACGTAGAATACAGGGCAAAAGAAGCAGACTGGCAAATCGGCTGCACAGAATATTACGCCGACGCTCTCCCGACTTATTTCCCCAACCTCGGACCTGAAATATTCAGCGCGATGTGCGGCTGCGATTATTATTTCGGACCTGAAACGACATGGACTTCGCCCAATATTACAGACTGGGAACGCGATATGGATAAAGCCGTAATGAGCCGTTCAAGCGAGTATTTTACAGCGATAGATAATTTTATCAGGGAGCTTTTAAAATATTCAAAAGATAAATTCTGCGTGGGATTTACTGATTTTCACGCCGGAGGCGACCATTTAGCCGCGCTGCGCGACCCCGAAAAATTATGCACTGATTTATACGATTACCCCGATTTTGTCAAAGCAAAATTAAAATCGTCATACGAAGAATATTACAGATTATACGATTATTTTTATAACATGACGACCCTCGAGGGCGAACCTACGACTTCATGGATAAATCTTGTCGTTGACGGAAAATATAACGTTGTGCAGAATGATTTTTCGTGTATGGTAAGCTTAAAAATGTTCGAGGAGTTTTTTTTGCGGGGCATAACCGAAGAGTGTGAAAAACTCGACCGTTCGATATATCATCTCGACGGGCCCGACGCGTTAAAATTTCTCGACGCTCTGCTTGAAATAAAAAAGCTCGACGCGATACAATGGGTATGCGGAGCGGGAAACGAGGGATTTAACCGCTGGATAAAAGTATATCAGAAAATCCAGAAAGCGCGTAAGGGCATACATTTGTGGATTGACATAAAAGAATTAGACGACGTTTTTGCGAATCTCAAGCCCGACGGCGTATGGTTCTCCGGCATAATGGGCGTAAAAAACAAAGAAGAAGCCGGCAGGGTTATAGAGAGAATCAAAAACTGGAAATAAACTTAATTTTTATGCGAATCAGGGTTATCAGTTCTGCCGACGAGATAATCGAGGGAAACGTCGAAAAAATCCGCAAGAGAAATTAATAAAGGTAAAGCTGGTTGTCGTTCACCTTTTTCATAACGATAATATGCCATAACTGATATATTTACGGCTTTGGCTATATCTTTTTTTAATAGTTTTCTGTCACTTTGCAATTTAGATAATCTTTTTGGGAATGTAATCATTAAAAAAGCCTCGATTTATAAATAATTAATAATTTATTTACAAAATATACTTTAAATAACCGAATGGTTATGCTATTATTTTATTACGACATAACCGAACGGTTATTTTGCATATAAAGCAACGTGAAAAATATGCACCCGAAAGCCCCCTTTTGAAAGGGGGTGACATGCAACGACGCTTGCGTCGTTGATAGTGTCGGGGGATTGCACTCTTGCCCACAAACTCAGAGGAATGAATCCCGCATTCGAAATAGGATTCACGCAATCCCCTGTCAACGGCAAACTCCCGTTGCACCCCCTTTAATTCAAGGGGGCTTTTGGCTATGCGAAAATAAAATCTGCTCAGAATATTATTATATCTTTTGATTTTTAATATTTTCTGAACAGATTTTATTTTATATATTTTTATTTTTTTATTTCGTATTTAATCTCGTCGTTTTCGACTGTCACCAAAACTTTATCGTCTTTTTTGATTTTGCTTTCGAGCATTTCAAGCGAGAACGTATCTTCTATTTTTCGCTGTATAGCGCGCCTCAACGGTCTTGCGCCGTATACCGGGTCAAAGCCCTCTTTGCTCAGAAGCTCGATACACGTATCGTCGAACTCTATCTCGATTCCCAGAGGATTTACGCGCGATTTGATTTCGTTTAACATTTTCACGGTGATTTCTTTGATTTCGTCGTTTGAAAGTTTCGAGAACGTTATGATTTCGTCTATCCTGTTTAAAAACTCCGGTTTGAACGTCGATTTAAGAGCCTCTACGGATTTTGACTTATTGACTTCGGCGGACTGCTCCGAACTGTCTTTCGACGAAAAGCCTAAAAGCTTGCTCCCCGCAGTAAAATGGTCCGCCCCGACGTTTGACGTCATGATTATAACTGTGTTCTTGAAATCGACTTTTCTGCCGTGCGCGTCTGTCAATAACCCGTCCTCGAGAATTTGCAGTAATATATTAAACACGTCCGGGTGCGCTTTTTCTATTTCGTCGAATAATACGACGGAGTACGGCTTTTTTCTGATTTTTTCGCTTAACTGCCCCGCGTCGTCGTAACCGACATAACCCGGAGGCGAGCCTATAAGCTTTGACACGCTGTGCTTTTCCATAAATTCAGACATATCAACGCGCAGCATAGAATTCTCGTCGCCGAATAAAATTTCTGACAAAGCCTTGCAGACTTCTGTTTTCCCAACGCCCGTCGGGCCTAAGAATATAAACGAGCCCGCCGGACGCTTCGGGTCTTTTAACCCAACGCGGCTTCTTCTGATTGCCCGCGCTATAGCGTTAACGGCTTCGCTCTGACCGACTATTCTCCTGTGTATCGTCTCTTCAAGATTGACTAACTTTTCGGCTTCTTCTTTTAATAACTGCTTGACGGGTATATTTGTCCAGGCAGTCACAATATCGGCGATATTATCTTCGGTTATAGAGATTTTTGCCATGTCGCGCTTATCCGCCCATTCTTTCTGCTTTTCGTTAAAAGCTTTCTGAAGTTCTTTTGCCTCGTCCCGGACTTTTATAGCCCTCTCGAACTCCTGCGACCTGATTGCTTCTTCTTTTTCACTGTTTAAATGCTTTATCTGGTTCTCTGTATCTTTTAAATCCTGCGGGAGCACAAGAGCCGTAATTCTTGCTTTTGACGCGGCTTCGTCGATTAAATCAATCGCTTTATCCGGCAGATATCTGTCGTTTATATATCTTTTAGATAACTTCACGGCGGCTTCTATAGCTTCGTCTGAAATCCCGACTTTGTGGTGCGCTTCGTAACGGTCGCGAAGTCCCTTTAATATCTCGACGGTTTCTTCTTCGGACGGCTCGCCGACCATAACGCTCTGGAATCTCCGCTCCAACGCCGCGTCTTTTTCGATATGTTTTCTGTATTCGTCGGTCGTCGTCGCTCCTATGACCTGAATCTCGCCCCTTGACAGCGCGGGTTTTAATATATTCGCAGCGTCAACCGCACCCTCAGCCGCTCCCGCGCCTATAATCGTGTGTATTTCGTCTATAAAAATTATAACGTTCGTGCTTTTTTTAATCTCGTCCATGACGTTTTTTAAACGCTCCTCAAATTCCCCCCTGTATTTTGCCCCCGCAATCATGCCCGACAAATCTAAAGTGACTACTCTTTTATTTATAAGAGTATCGGGGACGTTTCTCGCGTTTATTCTCTGGGCTAATCCCTCGACTACGGCTGTTTTACCAACGCCCGGCTCGCCGATTAAGCACGGGTTATTTTTCGTGCGCCTTGATAATATCTGTATAACCCTTTCCATTTCGCTGTCCCTGCCGATGATGGGGTCGAGCTTGCCCTGTTCGGCGGCGGCTGTTAAATCTTTGCCGTACTGATTTAAAACGGGCGTGTTGTTTATATTTTTTTTGCCGCCTAAATTTGCTGGGTTAACCGGATTAAACTGACCGAACGGATTAGATATATTTATCCCGGGCATGTCGTTTCCCCCAATCATAGGCTTGGCGTTTGAAGCGTATTCCTGACTTGAGAAATAAGCTAATATATCGTTGTAAATCAATTCTACGTTGCCGCCCTCCGCGTTTAAAATCTTGATTGCGACGCATTCTGCTTCCTGAAGCATAGCCATTAAAATATGCTCCGTGCCTATATAATTGTGAAACATAGACTGCGCTTCGTAAAGCGAAGAACCGATTATGCTTTTAGTTCTTGGGGTATATTCAGCGGCGGACGTGTTCGCAGGGTCTCCCGCTCCGAATAAATTAATAATCTGAGCTTTTATACTGTCAGCCAGAATCCCCCTGTTTTCAAGTATTTTAGCTGCCGCGCAGTTTTTTTCCATGAGAATTCCCAGAAGCAGATGTTCGCTCCCCACGTAAGTGTGACCGAAATTGCGCGCGGCGGAAAGCGCGTTTTCAAGCGCGTTTTTCGCTGATTTCGTAAATTTATCGTTATCCATATACATATATTTTATCACCTCGGTTTTTATTTTTATCCCAGAACACCCTGTATATATTCAGCCCTCAGAATATCTTTGTTAACGTTCCTGTTATCTTCTGAATTCGCAAACTGCAAAGTCAGATTCGCGGGCATGACTTTCACAAGCAGCATGTCAAGGGTTTTATAATCAATATTTTTTATTACAGAATAAGTTATGCCGAGCCTTATCATAGAATAAAGCGAAAGAAACTCCGGAAGCGCAATCATATGCGCGTTTTTTATCGTCCCGTAAGACCGTTTTATTTTATCAGTGATTAAATCCTTTGAGTTTTTATATATATCTTCTCTCCCGGCGCGTTCAAGCTCTATGATTCTCTCGACTACGGGCTTGATTTTATCAAGCGTCTGTTCTTCTGATATACCCAGAGTTATATTGTTCGATATTTGATACAAGTCCCCGCCGACTTCCGTTCCCTCTCCGTAAAACCCGCGTATCGTCAACCCTATTTTCGATAAATCCGCCGTGATATTCTGGATTTTGCGGTTTAGCGTGAGGGCGGGCAGGTGCAGCATGACGGAAACCCTCATTCCAGTACCCAAATTCGTAGGGCATTGCGTCAAATATCCAAAGTTTTCGTCGTAAGCGTAAGAAATATTTTCGTCTGTGAGATTATCAAACTTATTTGCTTCGTCATAAGCCTCGCGTATCGCGAATCCCGGCTTTATGCTTTGTATTCTGAGATGGTCTTCTTCGTTTACCATGACGTAAAGCCCGTTTTCAATATCTGTTATAAGCTCTTTTTCCTCCGCGCTTTTGATAAAATCAAGGCTTACCACGCGCCGTTCCATGAGCGCGCTTGTTTCAGCCGCCGAAAGCGAAGCAAAATCTATAAACTCATAATTATTATTATCTTTTATAATATTATTTACAGTTTCAATGACTTTTTTTCTTCCCTCTGAATTTAATTTTACGGGAAAGGGAAAATCGTTAAAATTTCTCGCTATTCTTACCCTCGAGCTAATCGCCGCGTCACATTCCGGACCTAAACCCGAATTAACGCTGTCCAATATTTTTTTCGCAGAATTCATATATTTACGCCCCCTTTGATTTTATTTATCTCGTCTCTTAATATTACGGCTTCCTCAAAGTTCTGTTCATCAACAGCTTTGTTAAGTTTTATGTTAAGTTCTTCGATTTTTCTTTTTGCGTTTATATATAAGCTCCTGTCTTTGGGTATTTTACCCGTGTGATTTGCAGTGCCGTGGATTCTCATGACGTTTGGCTTTAGTTCGTTTTTAAACGTTTCATAACATTGCCCGCAGCCGGCTTTGCCCGTTTTTGTTATATCCGAAAAAGACAAACCGCACATAGGACATGTAGTTTTTTCAACAACCTGCAGCGGCTGAGAACTTTTATTAAAGTTAAGCATACTGAAAATATCAGAATCGAAATCGCTGTTGAGCAGATTTATAATCGGGATATAATTTTTATTATATATCTCGCCCGCGCATGAAGAACATAAATGACTCTCAGTCATATTTCCGTTTATATTATTTTTTAGATAAACGTTGGCTATATTTTTATTGCATTTTTCACAAAGCATAATTTATTTACCTCCATTAAAATTATAATTTTACTCAATTAACGCCAGAACGGCGTTTTTTAATATTGCCGAACGCAGAGCGTCCCTCGCGTTTGGCGGCATGATATGCTTTAATATATTATCCGACGTAATGTTCAGAACCATCCGCATTTCGCGAAGGCTTATTATGTCATGATTATAAAGGTTAGACAGAAAAACTTTTGTCGTATTATAGTCTACAGAATCCCCTACGGCGTTTACAAAGTGCATGATATAAGACGCTTTGTCAAACTTAATCTGCTTTATTTTTATAAATCCGCCTCCTCCGCGCCTGCTTTCGACTATATAGCCTTTTTCGGGAGTGAACCGCGAAGTTATAACATAGTTAATCTGGCTCGGTACGCATCCGAATTTAACTGCGATGTCGTTGCGTTTGAACTCTGCAAGCCCTTCGTTTTCTTTGAGCATTTCGTTGATAATGCTTTCAATCATATCAGATAACAGCAAATTTTCACCTTCTTTATTAATTTTAATTTTGACTTTGACTATTATTGACCTTTGCTTGATTCCATTATAAATTAAAAGTCAAAGAAAGTCAAAGTCAAAATTCCGCGATTATTCTTAATTATAAGCGATTATGTCTGATTTAAGCGTATAATTAATCTATTTTCTTTTATTTTCTAATTTTTTTGATGTTTTTATACTATTTTTTATATAAAATAAAATCTGTTCAGAAAATATTAAAAATCAAAAGATATAATAATATTTCGGACAGATTTATTTGAATAGCCAAAAGCCCCCTTGAATGAAAGGGGGCGTCAACGGGAGTTTGCCGTTGACGGGAGATTGTGTGAATCCTCTGAGTTTACGGGCTCTGGGGTGCAATCTCCCGGACTCTTAGTCTAAGTAGTCGGCTTAGGCTTCGTGCCGCTCCCTTTCAAAAAAGGGAATGATATATTCCTCTTTGTGTTTCGTTATACAGGAACAATTTATTCCTATCAATATATTTTCTGTAAATAAAGTATTAATTTTCTATTAATGCGGGGTATTTAGATGTCTCTTTTTGCTTGTAAATTAAAAGAATTAAGATTAAAAACAGGGTCAAAACAAATTGATATTGCTAAATACTTAGGTATTTTGCCAAGAACGGTACGATTTTATGAATCCGGAGAACATGAACCTGATATTGATATGCTAATTAAAATTGCCGATTTTTATAATGTTTCTATTGATTATCTCGTAGGCAGAACAAATAATCTAAATTCTCACAAAAATCAATAAAATATGGTTATAATATATGAATAACAACTTTCTACCCATATCAAAAGACGGCATGAAAAGTCGGGGCATTGATTCCCTCGACTTTATTTATGTTTCCGGCGACGCTTACGTTGACCACCCGTCGTTCGGAGCTGCAATCATAACAAGATATTTAGAAAGCCTCGGATATACTGTCGGTATAATAGCCCAGCCGGACTGGAGAAATACAGACGATATAAAAAAATTAGGCAAGCCCAAACTCGGTTTTTTGGTTTCAAGCGGGAACATAGATTCTATGGTCGCGCATTATACAGTATCAAAAAAGAAAAGAAACTATGATTATTATTCGCCAAACGGCAAACCCGGGTTAAGACCCGACAGAGCCGTTATAGTCTACTGCAATCTAATACGCCGAAGCTACGGCGATATACCCATAATTATCGGCGGGCTTGAAGCTTCGCTCCGGAGATTCGCGCACTATGACTACTGGGATAACAAAGTCCGGCGAAGCATACTCGTAGATTCAGGCGCGGATATTTTGCCTTACGGCATGGGCGAGAAATCAATCGCAAAAATCGCCGGACTTTTAGCTTTAGGAATCCCCGTGAAAAAAATAAGAAGCGTAAAAGGCACGGCTGTTTTATGCGAGCGCGAATATTTATCAAGCCTGAAAGATTATATAATCTGCGGCGATTATAATGAGTTAAAATCAGATAAAAAGAAATACGCGGAAGCGTTTAAGATTCAGTACGAAGAAAATGATTATATAAACGGGCGGACTGTGATTGAAATATATGATAATAAAATACTCGCGCAGTATCCGCCGTACGCGCCTCTTGAGGAGCGCGAGCTTGATAAAGTTTACGCGCTGCCGTTTGCCAGAGATTATCACCCGGTTTATGATAAAAATAAAAATTCGGCGGGAGTGCCTGCGATTCCTGCAATCAGCGAAGTGAAATTCTCGCTCACGCATAACCGGGGCTGTTTCGGCGCGTGTAATTTTTGCGCGCTCGCGTTTCATCAGGGACGGAGCGTGCGTTCGCGCAGTATAAAATCTGTAGTGCGGGAGGCTGAAATTATCGCGGCGATGCCGGATTTTAAAGGCTATATTCATGATATCGGCGGACCGACTGCTAATTTTAGAAAGCCGTCCTGTACGGG
>Ga0082212_10013476_pt1 | contig 10218 bp, 7 predicted proteins | sample TergutNt197P3_FD_71548 | JGI IMG/M metagenome (GOLD analysis project Ga0082212, IMG submission 71548) | Neocapritermes taracua P3 segment gut microbial communities from Petit-Saut dam, French Guiana - Nt197 P3 | ecosystem: Host-associated > Arthropoda: Insects > Digestive system > Gut ...
GAGGCTGTACACGATGTTTTTACCCTTGTACTCCTCGATGCCCTGGAGCACATGCGGATGCGATCCCAGCACAAGATCCGCGCCGGAGTCTATAGTGTGGCGCGCGACCTGTATCTGGTTAGCGTTTGGAGCATACTCGCGTTCTATGCCCCAGTGATAGTATGCTATTACGATGTCCGCGCCCTCTGCGCGCAGACTGTTGATGTTCTCCGCGATCTTCTGCTTTTCGGCGTTGTTTGCGTGCGGCATCGAATAACCGAACAAGCCGACTTTTATACCCTTTACGTCGATGAGTACGGTGTACTCGTTGCCGAAATATGGCAGGCCCGCTTCGTCCAGTACGGCGACAGTCTCCTCGTACCCCTTCTGCAAGTAGTCCATCGTATGATTGTTCGCGATGGTCACAACGTCGACGCCGCCCGCATGGAACACTTCCACAAGTTCAGGCGGCCCGCTGATGATGAACTCATTGCCCTTGTGCGGGCCTGCGGAAGCAAATGTACCCTCCATATTCGCGATCGTCAGGTCGTCTTTTCTGAAGACCGGGTATACGTTCCTGAGGAAATATGTATAGTCGTTCTCCTGCCTGCTGAGCTCCTGCATGAACCCGTTCGGGCCTGACCGTAGGTCCCCGCCAAGAGTGCAGTCGCCGGCGGCGGATATTGTGATCTTCACAGTCTTCGGCCGTCGCTCAGCCTCTTCGGCGGTAACGGGCTTTCGCGCCCCGGGATTCGCAGGGCCGGTGTTCGCAGAGCCGGAGTTCGCAGGGCCGGGATTCGCAGGACCGGAGTTCGCAGAGCCGGGACGCCCGGCGCCGCGGTTCCCCGAGCCGGGCGTTTCCATCCAGGGCTCCCGCTCGCCCGGACCCGTGACCGCGAGCGCTGACTCCCCGGACGCAGCAGCTCCGTACGTTATATCCCCTCCTGCCCCCGTATCCAAGGCTGCAGTGTTCCCTGCTCCCGTATCCAGGGCTGCGGCGTCCCCTGCTCCCGTATCCCCTGATATCGTCGTATCTTCAGTTGCCGTAACCTGCGCTGACGCTTCAGCATCCGCCCTTTCCGGCGCGTTTCTGTCCGACGCCGCCGGACCCGACGCCGCCGGGTCAGCTTCGCCAACCTCACTGGTTGACGTTTCTGTTGAGCCCGGTCTCCCGCCTGACGCGCTCAAAGGCTCGCCGTTACGGCATCCGCATAGCAACAACAACACAAAAACACAGAGCGCCGCTCTTTTCAACACAAACAGATCCTCCGCTTATAGCAGTAACCTGGGATAATCCATCCTGCCGTTCACAACCCGGTAAATAAAGACTGTGCTATCGACAAGCTTGTAGACACATACATAAGGGGACGAAACAACAAGCTTGCGAAACCCATTTCCGGCGAGTACAGGGTCCGGATGTGTTTGCCCCATAAGCGGGAAGTCAGCCAAACGGTTTACCGCTTTCTCAATCGCTTCCGTTATCTGTCTCGCAGACCGAGCTCCGACTTTCTCGAGGTGATACCCGGCAATACTCAGAATATCATCCCTCGCCGGGGACAAGTAGACGATCCTATTTTTCTGCGGCTGCATACATCGCCTCCAACTCTGCGTGTATCTCAGCGGGCGAGTATGTCGGTTCTCCTGCCAGTCGGGCTATTTCAGCAGCATACACCATATCCCTGTGGCGGAACATTTTCTCGCGTTCCTCATATACTTGCACACTTAAAATGATCAGATCCGCCTCGCCTTTGTTCGTAATAATAATAGGTTCTCCGGTGGACTTCGCAAGTTCTGATATCTGAGGATACTCATTTCTCAGAGCAGTTGACGGTTTTATATTCAAGATAACACCCCCTGTTTCTGATATTATTATATCAGGTATGCGATAGAATGGCAAACCCTTTTCCTGTGAATTATCTGTGGACTGACAATTCGATTGAAAATGCTAATACTGCTTATACCGCCAACCGATGTTTTTTCTTGGATGTTCTGCCAAATTATGTTAGAATGCAGCTAAGTACAATATCAGTAGCGTTGCGATAGCGCTTCCAATAACTCAAATGAAGGGAGTCTATGAAAATGAGAACTCTTGACGGCCTGGAGCCGAAGAGCGTGTTCCGCTTTTTTGAGGACATCAGCGAGATACCGAGAGGTTCCTGGAACGAGAGGCAGATCAGCGATTATATGGTCGGGTTCGCCGAGCAAAGAGGCTTGCGTTTCTATCGCGACGACGCGCTCAATGTGATCATATACAAGCCGGGAACGGCGGGGTACGAGGATTCGCCGCCCGTGATCGTTCAGGCGCACATGGATATGGTTTGCGAGAAGAACGCAGGTACTGCGCATGATTTTGAGAAGGACCCGCTGAGGCTCGTCGTCGACGGGGACTTCATCCGGGCCGACGGCACTACGCTCGGGGCGGATAACGGCGTCGGCGTCGCGTACGCGCTGGCGCTGCTTGACTCCTCCGATATCGCGCATCCTCCGCTCGAGGCCGTAATGACGGTCGCGGAAGAGACAGGGCTCGAAGGGGCGGCGCATATCGAGGCTGACAAACTGAGCGCAAAGCGTATGATCAATACTGACAGCGGCAGCGAAGGCATCTTTACGTCAAGCTGCGCCGGAGGGAAGAGGACTTCGATAAGCTTTGCCATCGAGAGAACGGCCGTTCCGGAGGGGTATGTTTTTCTTGAACTCATGCTCAAAGGCATGGCCGGCGGGCATTCCGGCGGCGACATCCATCTCGGAAGGGCAAACGCGAACGTCCTGCTGGGGCGCTTGTTGAATGAGCTGAACAGAGCCCATGATATACGCCTTGCGGAGATCGAAGGCGGCGCGAAGGACAACGCTATACCTAGGGAGGCGCGCGCGGTGCTGGCTGCCGGCGCGGATGATATAGGCGCGATAGAACGGGACGCCGCGGAGTTTGCGGCGGTTCTGCGAAACGAGTTCCGTAACACAGATCCCGGTATGCAACTGACGGTCAGGCATATCGACGACGGCGCGCCGGACTCCGTGTTCACGAAAAAGCTGCTGAATGATATCACGGCGGCAACTCTGCTGACGCCGAACGGCGTCCAGGCGATGGACACGAACATCGCCGGCATGGTAGAGACCTCGAACAACCTGGGCGCTATCAAAACGACAGACTCGGAAGTAACGCTGACTTGCGCGCTGCGAAGCTCTGTCGCGTCACGCAAAAAGATGGTCGAGGCGAGCATACTCGCGATTGCTGAATCACTGGGGGCGGAGTTCGCAAGCGGGAGCGATTACCCCGCGTGGGAGTACAGCGAGGACTCGCCGATCAGGAAAACATGCGTTGAAGCATACGCCGAAATGTTCGGCGGCGAGCCGGTCGTCGCAGGCATCCACGCCGGGCTCGAATGCGGCGTGTTCAGCGGTAAGATACCGGGGCTCGATATAATAGCGTTCGGCCCGGACACCCCGGGGATCCACACCCCGGACGAGCGCATGAGCATCGCGTCCATCGCGAAGGTTTGGGGTTTTCTGCAGGAGGTGCTCAAGCGGCTGAAGTAAAAACAAACTCTTTACAATCTAGAAAATATGTGTTAGTATTCACAAGCTGTCCGCGATCTTGGTTCCGGGACAAAGCCGGTGATTGCCGGTATCTTTTCCGCCCGGTACTCAGACGCAGGATATATGGCCTCCCGGCAGAGTGCGCCTGTCGCAGAGAATGCGAGTCTACACAGGCGCGAGCCTGATGCAGAGAATGCGAGTCTTCACAGGCGCGAGCCTGTTGCAGATTAAGGCTGCTGTTTCTCACAGGCAACTGTTTCCGGCAGGCCCGGAAAGAAAAGAAAGGATTTATTTTACATGATCACAAAGGAGCAAAAGAGCGCGGTCATCGAGAACAACCGCACGCATGAGACCGACACCGGTTCGCCGGAGGTACAAATCGCAATACTTACCGAGCGTATCAAGCAGCTCACCGAGCATCTGAAGGTCCACAAGAAAGACAAGCACAGTGAACTCGGCCTGCTTAAGATGGTCGGACGACGCCGCAGCCAGCTCGACTATCTCATAAAAAAAGACATCGCCCGCTACAGGGCCTGTATCGCCAAGCTTGGCATCAGAAGGTAGATTAACTGATTTGGAGCCGGTCTGTCCCGGCTCCATTCTGCCGATTAGACCGGAGCGCAATCCCATAGCAATTGAAAATGAGCCTGATCATTGCGCAGCCTGCGGGCATACAGCTACTGTATTCGGGACTGTTTTCAAGTGCTAAGAGATTTGCCGCTCCGTGATAATAATACTATTATATGCCGCCCGCAAATCAAGCGGCGGCGAAAGGAGCAGTAAAATGATAATCAGCAAAAGAGATTTCACAAACGAAAGGAAGTACACGATCGATCTTGCCGGACGCGCACTCACTCTTGAGACCGGCAAGCTGGCGGAACTTGCAAGCGCCGCAGTTCTCGTCCGTTACGGCGAGACTGTCGTACTCGTAACGGCGACTGCGTCTCCGCGCCCGCGCGACGGTATCGACTTCTTCCCGTTATCGGTCGATTTCGAGGAAAAACTGTACGCTGTTGGCAGGATCCCGGGCGGCTACCTGCGCCGCGAAGGCAGGCCGTCGGAGCGCGCCGTTCTTGCCGGGCGGATGATAGACAGGCCGATGCGCCCGTTATTCCCGTCCGACCTGCGAAACGACGTCGCGATATGCTGTACAATAATGTCGGTCGACCACGATTGCTCGCCGGAGATCGCCGCTATGATTGGCGCGTCTGCGGCGGTATCTATTTCCGACATCCCGTTTGACGGCCCGATCGGCGGCGTCGCGCTCGGATATCTGGACGGCAAGTACCTCATCAACCCCACGTCAAGCCAGCGCGCCGCTTCAGAAATGTATTGCACCATAGCTTCCACCGCGAGCAAAGTCGTGATGATCGAAGCCGCCGCGAACGAGATCCCCGACGACGTTATGCTCGAAGGCATCAGGCAGGCCCACGAGGCGATACAGCCTGTCGTAGCTCTCATCAACCAAATGATCGCCGAGGTAGGCAAGCCCAAGTTTGAGTACGCTAAGGCTTCGTTCAACGAGGACCTGTTTGCGAAACTCGCCGAAGGCTACCTTGAAGATGTAAAACATTCGATGGATACCGACGACAAGAACGTCCGCGAAGAAAGGTACAACGCCGTCGTCGAGAGGATGATACAGCAGTACGGCGAGGAGTATCCGGAGATCACGGCCCAGCTCGAGGAAATCACGTACAGGATTCAGAAGAAAGTCGTCAAAGCATGGCTCATGGAGGGCAAGCGCGTAGACGGCAGGGCGATGAACGAGATCCGCCCGCTTGCCGCCGAGGTCGGTATCCTGCCGCGCGTACACGGCTCCGGCCTGTTCACCAGAGGTCAGACGCAGGTGCTTTCCGTCGCTACGCTCGGTACTATTTCCAACGCGCAAAAACTTGATACGATATACGAAGAGGAATCAAAGCGCTATATGCACCACTATAATTTCCCGTCGTTCTCCGTCGGCGAAGCGCGCGGTTCCCGCTCGACGTCGCGCCGCGAATACGGCCACGGCGCCCTCGCGGAAAAGGCTCTCGAGCCGGTCCTTCCCAGCGTAGATGATTTCCCTTATACGATCCGCGTCGTATCCGAAGTGCTGTCCTCAAACGGCTCGACTTCTCAGGGTTCCATCTGCGGCTCGACGCTGGCGCTGATGGACGCGGGCGTGCCGATAACCGCCCCTGTCGCCGGCATTTCATGCGGGCTTATCTCCGACGGCGACGACTGGACGACTTTTGTCGATATACAGGGGGTCGAGGATTTCCACGGCGAGATGGACTTCAAGGTCGGCGGTACGAAAAAGGGCATCACAGCCATTCAGATGGATCTGAAAAATGACGGCCTCACTATGCCTATCATCAAATCAGCCTTCGAGATGACTTGCGAAGCGCGGATTCAGATCCTCGACGAAGTCATGCTCCCGGTGATCGCCGAGCCGCGTACGGAACTGGCTCCGACCGCGCCGAAGATGATAATGATGAAGATCCACCCGGACAAGATAAGGGAAGTCATCGGATCCGGCGGCAAGGTCATTCAAAAGATTTGCGCCGACACAGGCGCAAAGGTCGATATCGAAGACGACGGCAGCATTTACATCGCTTCGATCGATATCGAGGCTTGCCGCGCCGCGAAGAAAATGATCGACAATATCATTTTCGAGCCTGAGATCGGCGGCTTGTACTACGGAAAAGTCGTGCGGATCATCCCGATCGGCGCTTTTGTGGAACTCGCCCCCGGTAAGGACGGCATGGTGCATATTTCCAAGCTTGAGAACCGCCGGGTCGAGAAGGTCGAGGACGTCCTGAAAGAGGGCGATATGACCTGGGTCAAGGTCACGGAGATAGACGACCGCGGCCGCATCAACCTGTCCAGAAGGGACGCCATCAAGGAGCGGCAGGAAAAAGGTCTGAAGTAAGAGAGATAATCATTTCAAGAGAAAGAGGTTAGCGGTCGATTATGACTTCTAACCTCTTTGTTTATACTAGCGTGCGTATATATTCGCCACGCTGGTATATGTGTCCGCCTCAGCCGCGTGTCCGCCTCAGCCGCGTTTCCGCCTCAGCCGCGTGTCCGCCGCTCACGCGCCATAAAACTTCTTTTCATACTCGTCGCGCGTCATATCGGCTTCAAAGAAAACAGCAATCGTGCCCGGCCCGACATGAGCTCCGATCACCGGTCCCATCATGACAATTACGATCTCGCGAACTCCGACCTCGGCGCGGATGATTTCCGCAGTCGCCTCAGCGTCCTCAAGGCAATCCGTATGGCTTATGATCAGGGTGTCGAGGTCTGTATCGGGATCCAGACTGCGTTTCATCTGGCCGACGAGCTGTTTCAAAGCCGAGGCCCGCCCTCGGGCTTTATCCTTCAGTTTGAGCGTTCCGTCCGGCGCCACGTTCAGCAGCGGCTTTACCCCGATTATGGAACCCGCGATTGCCGAGAGCTTGCTGAGCCGGCCTCCCCTGTGCAGATACATCAAATCATTTACCGTGAACAGCGACAGGCAACTGTTCTTTTTGATCTCCAGCCATGCTGCGGTTTCTGCGGCGGATAGCCCTTCGCTGCGCTTATTGACAGCCAGCATGGTGATCAGCCCCGCTCCTCCGGCGGCTGAGTAGCAATCGACCGTGTGGATGTTGCAGTCGGGATACTTTTCTTTTATGTCGTCGAGCGCGATAACGGAGTTCTGATACGTTCCCGACAAGCCGCTGCTCAGCGTCAGCACAAGCAGAGGCTCCCCCTTCTTCGCGTATTCCTCGAAAACGACGGCGTATGATTCCGGGTTGATCAGCGCCGTTCCGGCGACGCTTCCGCTGCGCAGAGCGTTATAGAACTCTTTATCCGAGATCTCCTGCCAGCTTCCCCCGGCATGCAGCGTTCCGTCAAGAGTGAACGGTATGGGTATTGTCTTGATATCATGTTCGTCAAAATACTCCTGCGGCAAATCAGTGTTGGTGTCGACAAGGATCGTAAAAGTGTTCATGCTCAAGTTACCTTTCTAATAATCAGCGGGTTGCGGTTTTCGTTTTCCGTGACCTGCTGATTATCTCATTATCCGCCGCAGATTGCAAGACTTAGGAGAAAACGTTGAACAATATGACTAAAACGAGATGTATTATTGCTCATTCTCCACTGCCAACACAAACCTATGGAGCAAATGAAAGGCATAAGTGGCTTGCACAGCTTGTCGCCGTGATGTATACTAACATGAAGAGAAATGATACTTGCAGAACAGGTCAGACGCAACAGGAATGACGGCATGGAACTACTGGATGATATTAAGGAGATCCTTACCCGCAACATAGAAATATGAGGTGACTATATGGCCAAGCAGCTAAATTTCATTGACACAACTACGCGCGACGGTTCGCAGAGCAACTGGGCGGCGGGGATGCCGACAGGTATGATGGAGGCTGTGCTTGAGGACATCGACAAGTCCGGCTTCGAGGCGATCTGCAGCCCGATCATGCAACTGCAGTTCAAGAAAGTCATCCGCGACCTGAAAGAAGACCCCTGGGCTATGGTCCGCATGTTCGCGGAAAAAGCCCCGCGGACGAAAAAAAGCTGTATACTCCAGCCTTCGCTCTGGCCGTTTGACATCGTTAACTTCAACCGGGAGGCTGTAGAGCTTTACACGCGGCTCCTGGCAGAGATGGGCGCGCTGCAGCGGGTCAAGATCACAGGCAATGTAATGGGGCACAAGCACTACCACTGGTTTGTGCCGTTCCTTAAAAGGCTGGGGCTTGAAGTGGTATTCGCACTGTGTTACTACATTTCTCCGAGACACACCGACGATTATTACGCAGAAAAGACGAAGATGATGGTGGACTACGGCGCGGACGTTATGTACCTGAAGGACGCCGGAGGGCTGCTGGACATCGATAACGTCAGGCGCGTGTACAAGATAATGAAAGACAACTCGGGCGACCTGCCAACGGAGATCCACAGCCACTGCACGACAGGGCTGGCCGACGCCGTGTACGTCGAAGCGATGAAGCTGGGCTGCGACAGGTTCCATGTCGCCCTGCCGCCGCTTGCGGAGGGCACGGCGCAGCCATCGGTCTTCAATGTCGCGGAGAACGCGAAAGCGCTCGGGTTTGAAGTGAATCTTGACATAGATCGGCTCGGGCACGTTTCAAAAAAGCTATACGCAATGGCTGAGGAAGCAGGGCTCCCGACCTTCGGCCCTACGCGGTATAAAGTCTCGCAGTATAAGCATCGCATACCGGGCGGCGTCATCTCGAATATGCTGCACCAGATCAAAGAACTCAAACTCGAAGACAGGGTGGACGAGCTCGAAGAGGAGGTCATTCGCGTGTGCGCCGAGACGGGCGAGCCGCACATGATCACGCCGTACTCGCAGTTTGTCTGCACTCAGGCGGCGCTCAACGTCGCGCTTGGAGAGCGATATAAAATCGTTATCGACGAGTACATCATGTTCGCAATGGGCAATTACTCCGAGGATTCGGGCTATCTGGAAATGAATCAGAACCTGAAAGACTACTTTCTCAGCCTTCCGCGCGCGAAAGAACTCGCCGCGCAGACGGCAGCTCAGGAGGCTGCGCAGAATATGCCGCTGTCGGAGTTCAGGAAGCAGTTCGGCGACAACTTGTCCGACGAGGAGTTCCTTCTGCGCTATATCATGAACGGAACGAAGGAAATCGACGTCATGCGCGAGGCGACTAAGGACCGCCCGTGGCGGACGTTCACGGGAGCGGATACGCCGATAAAGGATCTGATAACCGAACATGACAAAAAGCCTGCGCCCGCGCATGTTCAGGCCGCGGATACCGGCGCGGCTCCGGCTGCTGTTCCGGCTGCTGTTCCGGAACAGGAGGGCGTGTTTATCATAAAATCCCCCAGTTACGGTCTGTTCTACGCACAACCGGAACCGGGCGTCCCGCCCTATGTCTCCGTGGGCGCGACCATCGACGCAGACGATACTATCGGGCTCATGGAGATAATGAAAACTTTTACGGCGATTACGTCGCCCGTCGCCGGCGAAGTAATCGCGATCCATGTGAAAAATGAGGAAACGCTCGAACCGGATCAGCCGCTGGTTTCTGTAAAATTATTCAGCGACTAAAAAACCGTCGGATTCCTGTTTACCGGATACCTGTTTCGGAGGCATTATAGGAGCATTTACTTATGAATATACACAGTGTTCTGGTAGCTAACAGAGGTGAAATAGCCGTCAGAATAATCAGGACATGCCGTGTCCTCGGTATTGAAACAATCCTTGCCGCATCTGAAGCGGACAAGGAATCGATGAGCGCAAGATTAGCCGACCGGACAGTAGTAATCGGCCCGCCGCCCGGCTCGACATACTTGAACGTCTCCTCGATAATAAACGCCGTGAAAGAAACCAGAGCGCAGGCGCTCCACCCCGGCTATGGCTTTTTATCCGAGAAGCCTGAGTTGGCGCAAGCCTGCGCGGACAACGGCGTCCTTTTCATCGGCCCGAGAGCAGAACACATGCGGCAAATGGGCAACAAACTCGTCGCGCGCGGACTCGCCCGTGAATGCGGAGTGCCGATTCTGCCCGGATCTGACAAAGTCGGTTCCTGCGAAAACCTCCAAACCGTGATCGATGAGATCGGCTATCCCATAATGATGAAAGCGGCTGCCGGAGGCGGCGGGCGCGGAATGAAGATAGTGACCGAAGAAAACAGCGCCGGACTGAAGCGGGCATTTGAGGAAGCGTCC
>Ga0082212_10013477_pt1 | contig 10218 bp, 5 predicted proteins | sample TergutNt197P3_FD_71548 | JGI IMG/M metagenome (GOLD analysis project Ga0082212, IMG submission 71548) | Neocapritermes taracua P3 segment gut microbial communities from Petit-Saut dam, French Guiana - Nt197 P3 | ecosystem: Host-associated > Arthropoda: Insects > Digestive system > Gut ...
TGTTTGACGCTTCTTCGGCACGGAATCAACCAATTTCCCATTGGCGAGAATAGCGATAATTTTTGCATCCCTACATTCACGTCGACTATATCCGACGAACTCCGTCTTATGCGCTTTTTTAATTTCCGCAAGCGGATCATCTTTGAACAACAGATTTTTCTCTGCACTGCCGGAAATCTCGCCGTGATGCTCCATTTCCCGCTTAAAGCCTTCCCAGTCGAAACCGAACCCCTGTTCGGTCGCCATCGTCTCGAACAACTCCGGCGGGAAACCAAACGTTTGGTACATGTCGAAAATGTCGGCACCGGGAACCACCCCGCCCTTCGGGCACCCCTCCAAAGGAGGGGAATTATTCCCCTCCCGTGGAGGGGTAGGGGTGGTCTTCTTCATTTCTGAAAAAATCTTTTCGATCTTCTCAATGCCGCTGTCAACGGTGCCGAGGAAATGTTCTTCTTCTGTTTGAATCACTTTTTGCACCCGCTCTACTGTTTCCGACAGTTCAGGATACGGCTCTTTCATTAACTCCGCAACTTTTGGAATGAGTTTATGGAGAAACGCTTCCGTTTCTCCTTTTCTGCCGTCTGCCGTCTGCCGTCTGCCGTCCATTATTTGCTTTCCGTCGAGCACCGCCCGGCGGAGCAAACGGCGAATGACGTACTTTTCCTCCTTGTTGCCGGGATAGACATTTTCATGCACCGCAAAGGCACACGCCCTAATATGGTCGGCAATCCGCCGCAACCGGCGAGCGGCATCTGCCGTCATTGCGCTACGCTCCATTCCGGCTTTTGTTGATGGTTCATACTTAACGCTCAACACTTCGGCGGCGGTTTCGACCAGCGGACGCAAAATGTCGATGTGATAATTCGTATCAACTCCCTGCAACACGGCAGCGCAGCGTTCCAGTCCCATGCCGGTGTCGATGTTCTTACTCGGCAATGGTCGTAAATTGTCCGGCGGATCGCCGACGCGGTTGAACTGCGTGAAGACGAGATTCCAGATTTCGACAGCACCGCCGGGCGTATCGTGATAAATTTCGCTACAAGGACCGCACACGCCATCGGGTCCCTGGCTGGGAGCCGACGCGGGCCAAAAGTTTTCGTCCTCTTCGAGATATTGCAGTCGATTTTTCGGAATTTTAATCTCTTCGAGCCAAATTTTTGCCGCTTCGTGGTCATCTTTGTAAACCGTCACGGAAAGTTTGCCCGGTTCGATGCCGAGCCATTTTTTACTGGTCAAAAATTCCCAAGCCCAGTGGATCGCTTCCTTCTTGAAATAGTCGCCGAAACTGAAATTGCCGAGCATTTCAAAGAAGGTGTGGTGAAAAGCGGTGCGTCCGACGTTGTCGATGTCGCCGGTGCGGAGACACTTTTGGCACGTCGTCGCCTTTGTGAATTCGAGTTTGCATCTTCCGAGGAAGTGATCCTTGAATTGGTTCATACCAGCGGGGCGTGAAGAGGACGGAGGGATCCCATCGCGACACGAGGACATCGCTCGGCTTTCGGACACAGCCTTTGCCCAAAAAATTGAAAGGCAAAAAAAGCGAGGTATTTCTCACGGAGTTCGTTCGTTTGCATAGCGTAATTCTAGCGGAATGTGGGGAATAGGCAAGATTATTCCCCGAAAGAGATTTTTGATAACTATAGCGGGTAACCGCATGATAGCACAACGGAGAGCCGCCGACTGTGTCGGCGTTGTGCTATTCTCCCTTCAAACGTCGGATTTCATCTTTGAGTCGTCGGTTTCCCATTAACATGGAGAACTTATTTTGTGAGTTCAAACGAGTACCCGTTGCCCTCTTTTTTGACGGTTCCGATGCTCGGCGGCGGAAGGTGCATACCGCCTACCGGGATTTTTTCTTGAACGGCGAAATCCAATATCCGCTTACGGGCGGCGATTGCCTTTTCCTTGTCCCTATCAAAAGACGCACAGGCTTCCGGCACCGGAAATTGCAGTGCCGCCGCATGGAGCAAGTCGCCGATAATCAGTATTTTTTCCTTGTTTTCCTGCTTGCCTTCGATCAAAAACACCGCATGTCCCGGCGTGTGTCCGGCAGCATCCAACGCCTTCACTTTGACCGATGCGTTTGCAAAAACCTCTTCGTCGAAGTTGAAAGTTGCAAAATCCTGACCATAAGCCGCTTTGACATTTGCTGGTGCACCGGACTCATATTCTTGTGTCGAGGCAAGCACTTTCGCTTTGGGAAAACGCCGGACACCCTCTCGTAAAAGTCCGCCGACGTGGTCGCCGTGAAAATGGGTGAGCAGAACCAATTTCACGTTTTCCGGTTTGACACCGGCTTCGGTCAGTTTTTTGCTCCACGTTTCACTACCGAGTCCTGTATCGAATAATACCGTGTCTTCCCCGGAAAAGAGGAGAAACGTGGAAACGCTTGCTGGTGCGCTGCCGCTTGGCATGAATTTTTTAACCGCTTCCGGGTCCGCCGAAGCGAAAGTACTGGCGTTCATGGTGCGGCCGCCGGATTCATCAATGGCAACGATTTTGAAATCTTGGGCAAGAAGTAAATTGGCTGGGCTCATTGTTACGGCAAATGCTGCGAAAAGGAAAAGATGCCTCATAAGTGATGGAGGGTGAATGGTGAACATCGACTCCCCATTATAGCAAAAACGGCACCGGTTTGGAAGGTTTAACGATATCGGAGGAGCGCGGCTTGGAGCAATGCGTCGAGTTCGGCAATGCGCTTGTCTTTCCCATCCCTAGATGGATTGCTGCTCTTTTTCGTCAGTTGACGGAAGGGCAATTTTAGGATAGAATGAGGAAAAGCCGTGAACGGCTGCTGTTTGTGTTCCCCCCCCCTCGATTTCTCATTTCACTGGCAACGTACAATGAACTTGAAAATTTGCCAATCCTAACGGCACAGATTTTCGAGTTCGCTCCCGATGCGGATGTTCTTGTCATCGACGACTCCTCTCCCGACGGCACTGCCGACTGGGTCGAAGAACAAATGCGGAGTGACTCCCGATACAAATTAATCAAACGTCCCGGAAAACTTGGACTCGGTACAGCAGTGCTTGCCGCCATGGATTACGCCGTCCAACACGGTTACGATTTTTTAATCACGATGGATGCCGATTTGAGTCATCCGCCTCGATTTTTACCGGCAATTCGTTCCAAAGCCGAAGAGGGTTTCGATGTCGTCATCGGTTCCCGATATGTTCCCGGCGGAACCATCGAAGGCTGGCCGTTATCCCGCCGCTTGATGAGTCGGGCGATCAACCTCTATGCCCGGTGCTTGCTCGGCTTGAAAACACGGGACAACAGCGGTTCGTTTCGGTGTTATCGGACAACATTGCTCCGGCAACTGGAACCGAAGCCGATTCGCTCACGAGGATATTCATTCTTTGAAGAAATTTTGTTTCGTCTCTGTAAATTGGATGGAACATTTGCGGAAGTGCCGATTACCTTCGAGGAACGGCGGATGGGAGAATCGAAACTGAACATCAAGGAAATTTTTGTTGCCCTGTGGTTGTTGCTGCGAATAGGAATTTTCAGAACATAGTCAATCATTTTACCCTTCTTCAGGCGGGTGCATCAAAGTCGAGTTGCGCGATTGGGCAAGAGAGGGCAAACTGGCAATTTACTTTTTCACTCCTTGCAAACGTTGCCCTATAAAAACTCCTCCGAATCCCCATCGTCCAACATGGTAGTGCTGCGATATCCTGTTGCATCACGATTTTATGCCCAAAACGAAGCCGGAAATCAAGACGCAAAATTTTTGATAATGCTGTCTGGAATTTTCAACCGTAACGGATATATTCGCCGGACTTGATCATGCTTTGGCTGACTTTTGTTCATTTTCATCTCCGTTTTTCCTTTTTCCCCTCTTCCTCATCGGCTTGCACACGCCCAAAAAGTTGCGCAAGATCGCCGAAACTCCGCATCGGCTCTTTGCCCTGCTTCATCTTTTCCGTAATCGGTTTCACCTCCTTCTTGATCGGTGCTGTTACAAACGTCTTCGGTGAACGGTCAAACGGTTTGGAATCTCGCCGGTCAAATCGCTTGCCGCCGTCTTTCGTGTCCTTGAACGAACGCGGCGGTCTATCTCCTCTCGGTTTGTCCGATGACTCCCGATGCTCCCTCTCCTGGCGCGGCGGGCGAGGAGCACGCTCCCTCGGCGGACGTTCGCCATCCTTGTCGGCAAACTTATGCGGTGAGACTTGCCTGTCCGTACCGGGCGGCAACAACGATAACGCCACACGCTTTTTGGAAGCGTCCGCTTCTACCACCCAAAGACGCACCGAATTTCCAACCGCCGCTCTTTCGTGAGCACTTTGAATGAACCCCGATGCCATCTGACTAATATGAATGAAGCCCGACTCGTACAAACCAATATCAACAAACGCACCGAAATCGGTCACGTTCAAAATCGTGCCGGTCAACTCCATTCCCGGTGTCAGATTTTCGAGTTTGAGTACCGCTTTTCGGAACATCAATGGCGGTTGCTTTTCCCGCACATCCCGTCCCGGTTTCGACACGTTTTCCAAAATGTCCCGAACAGTATTGAGACCGGCGTTGAGTTCCGCCGACAGTTTCACGGTCAACTCGCCGATCCTTTCGGCGGCGATCTTATCGGCGATTGCCTTCACTTTTTCGCCGCTTCGGAGATCGTTCACTGTAAAGCCGATCTTTTCTAAAACATTTGCCGCCAACTCATAACTTTCAGGATGAATGTTCGTTGCATCCAGCGGATTCTCTCCGTTAGCAATTCGCAAGAATCCCGCCGAGTGCGTATAGACCGTTTCGTTGATGCCGGGAACTTTTTTCAAGTCTTCCCGTGTTCGGAACGCCCCGTGTTCACGCCGGTATTCGTAAATGCGGCGTGCCGTCATGAGATTCAACCCGGTAATGTACGTGAGCATCGCCGGTGTTGCCAAATTCACATCCACACCGACGGCATTGACGCACGACTCCACAACTTCGGTCAACATCTGTTTGAAAACTTTATTCCGGTTATCGAACTGGATCATATTCAATCCGAGATTTGCCGGTTCGACTTTGACCAACTCGCAGAGCGGATTTTGCAGTCGGCGGCCCAGCGAAACTGCCGCACGGACAAACGGGTCTTCGTTCGGAAATTCCTCTTTGGCAGCCGGACTCATCGAATAAGCGACCGCACCGGTTTTACTGACCATCATGTACGCCAAATCAGAATCCGCAAAATGCGTTTCGATCATGTGGGCAACCGCTTCCTCGGCTGGTCGGCAACCGCCGCCAGTGCCAATGGCAATCGCCGACACGTTGAACTTGCGGATCATTTCGGCAAGCGTTTGTTCGGTTGCGGTTCGGCGTTCCGCATTTTGGGCAAAAAAGACTGTTTCCTGTCCGATAAGGTTGCCGAATTCATCGAGAGCAACCGCTTTACAACCGTTTTTGGCACCGGTATCGAGAGCCAAGACCCGCTTTTGTGAAAAAGGACGCTGCAATAACAGTCCTCGCAGATTTTGCCCGAACATTCGGATCGCATTCTTTTCGGCATACTCGGTCATGTCGTTTCGGACTTCCCGAATCAACGCCGGCAACACGCCTCGATGGAGAGCATCTTGCAAACAACCGGTTAGAAAATCGGCATGAACGTGATCCGCCGGAACACAGGTTTCCTTGACCGATTCAAGAACCTTTGCTTCGTCAATTTTGACGGTAATATGAATGATCTTGTGCCGTTCTCCTTTGTTGATTGCCAAAATCCTGTGTGCCGGTACTCCACGCAGTTTGATCGAGAAATCGAAATACTCGGTAAATTGCCGCTCGAAGTGATCCCGCTGCCGCTGTTTGATTTCGTCCAGTTTTTTCTTCGCTTCGGCTTTCTCTTTCTTTTTCTTGTCCTTTTTGATGGCGTTCTGCGACCGAACTGTCGGCAAGCCCTTTTCGGCTTGCTCCTCTTTGAGTTGCTCGAAGAGTGCGGTTACTTCTTCGGTGCCGTCCGTTTCGGTTTCTTCGGACTCTTGCGTTTCAGATGGCGGCAGAGGGTCTTCGGCTGATTCCTGCGGTTCTTCTGATGGTGGCAAAGTATCGGCGACCTCGTCGCCGGTTTCTTCCGTTTCCGTCGGTTCTTCCGAAATCTCCTCTTCGGCGGCGATTTCTTCGACAGTTTCTATGGCGGGGGGTTCTACTTCGACAACGACTTCTGGTGAAATTTCAGTTTTCTCTGTCCCCTCTTCTGCCGTCTCTTCGTTCCCACTCTCAAACGTTTGCGGTTCGTTAGTCTCTTCTGCCGTCTGCCGTCTGCCGTCTGCCGTCTTTTTACTGTCCGCCGTCTCAATTTTAGCAGTGGTCAAATGCCCATGCTGATAAAGAATGTCTCGAACCCGATGCATGAGTTCGGCTTTGCAACCGAAAATGTCGGCAATGATGTGTCCGGTGCCGAGCAACACGTCGGCGACCGATTTGACATTTTTATCTTCGTTAATGAATTCGGCGGCACGCTCATCAACTTTTTCCACCGGCAGTGTGCCTTCGATAATTTCGAGAGCGAACGGTTCGAGTCCGTTCTCCCGCGCGGCGGCGGCTAACTTTTGCCGAGTCGGCTTGAACGGCAGATAAAGGTCTTCGAGCCGCTTGACCGATTTCGCCTCGCGGATGCTTTTGTCGAGGTCAGGAGTCAGTTTTCCCGCTGACTCGATGGTTTTGAGAATCGTCTGCTTCCGCTCGCAGAGAACTCTGGCGGAGCGCAGTTCCTCCTCGATTTGCCGTAGAGCCTCTTCGCCGAGATGCTTGGTCACTTCTTTGCGGTATCTCGCAATGAAGGGAATAGGAAAACCCGCATCGAGAAGATCGATGGCGGCTTGAACTTGTTCTTGGGGAAGGTGGACATCTTGCGAAAGATGCCGAACATTGATCGTAATGGGTTCGACCATAAAACTACACACAGGATCGCTTTTGATCCAAATAAACTACACAGTCGCGGGAACCGGGACTCAAATCGCCGTTTATCGTAAATCAAAACGAGTGTGATGTCAAGACAAGGATTACATGATCGGCAGCCGGACACCTCCTCGCCGACGGGCAGCAGACTGTCGCGATTGACCAAACGAGTTTCCCTGTGTTACAATGGTCTTATGCCGCAGTTCACTCCGCCGAAAATCAGAGCCTACAAAAAAGAGGGTCGAAAAATTACCACGCTGACTGTCTATGACTATCCCAGTGCGAAAATTCTTGATGCCGCCGGTATCGACATCCTGCTCGTTGGCGACAGTCTCGGCAATGTCGTACAAGGCAAACCGACCACTCTTTCGGTCACGCTGGAAGAGGTCATTTACCATGCCGAGATGGTTGCCCGTGCCGTCAAAAATGCACTGGTTGTTGTCGATCTGCCCTTCCCCTACTGCCAACTGGGTACAGACGAAGCGGTTCGTGCCGGTGCAAGGATTTTGAAGGAAACGCTTGCCGGTGCTGTCAAATTGGAAGGGGGTGAAAGCCGGGCACCAACGATAGCGGCTCTCGTCGATGCAGGAATCCCCGTCCTCGCTCATTGCGGTTTGCGTCCGCAGGAAATCCGGCAGACCGGCGGTTTTTTCATTCAGCGGCAAAAGGAGCAACTCTTTCGGGACATTCATGCGGTGGAGCAGGCGGGCGCGTTTGCCGTCGTCTTGGAATGTCTCGAAGCGGAATTAGCGAAAGAAGCAACGGCAATGATTTCCATTCCGACGATTGGCATCGGTTCCGGCCGGCACTGCGACGGGCAGGTGCTCGTGTTTCACGATATTCTCGGTTACACGCCGGAACAAAGTCCCGCCTTGAAACATGTGAAGCGGTATGCGGACTTACACACGGTCATTTCCGATGCCGCCCGACGGTATGTTCATGAAGTCCAAAACTGTACATTTCCGGCGGATGAACATTCTTTCCGGTAGGGAAGCGGTTTATCCCGGGCAAACAAATCCGAAGACCCAAAAAACGTAAGCGACTGGTGCCGCCATCAGGATTGAATCAAAGATGTCCAGCACTCCGCCGAAGCCTGGCACGGAATGTCCTGAATCCTTCATTTGACTGTCCCGCTTGATGAGCGAACCCGCCAAATCGCCGACCATTCCCGTCAGTGCTACCGCGAGTCCGAACAGCACCCAGCCGGGAAAAGAAGTCGGCGTTTTGTCGAAATAAGGAAGCACCACGTCAAACCAGCACCATGCACCGGCACAAGCGAAAAAGAGTCCGCCGATGGTGCCTTCGAGCGTCTTGCCTGGGCTCAATCGGGGAGTGATTCGGTATCTGCCGAACAGTTTACCAAAAGTGTACGCCCCGGTATCGCACATTTTCGTAACGACGACCAGCGAAAGAATGGCTCCGATTCCATACGCCATGTGGAGTTGGATCATGAAACAGGAGAGCAAACCGAGGTAGGCAAAGGTAAATACGGCACCGGCAAGGTTAATCGTCACCCCGCCGGGATGAGAATAGCGTCGCATCTCAGCGGCAAAAGCGAGAATCACCCCGCCGGCAACGGCAAGCAATGCGGTAAAACTGGCGGTCGCCGCCCACTGCCAGCCCCCTTTTGAAGTGGTATGTTCCAGCACTTCCAGGTTGAATTGTTGAACAACGTTGGCGATCCAACAACTGACGGCGATGAACAGAGTCCCGAGATAAACGGATGAGGCAAGCGGATGCAATCCGGCAGCATTGAGAAGCCGAAGGACTTCCCGGGTCAGAAAAACAAGGCAGATCAAATAGGGGGGAAGCAAAATAATTCCCTTGGGTAACCAGATAATTTCTTTTGCCAACCCGTACCGATAAATGCTCACGTCCAGCCAAGACAAGCCAAGGACAAAGGCGATAATGAACGTACCGACGCACAATCGGCGGGAAAGCATTGAAAATGATGAAAAAGACGAACTGTATGTAATTTATACGAAAATCGGCAGGTAAAGTCAATGGATATGCAAACTCACGCAGTCAGCGAACGCCGTTGCCGATGAATAACGCAAATTTCGTTACCGCTCCTCCGCCAACTCTCTCGCAACGGGTATCTTCAACACGGCAAGAGCGGCAGCGACGTTGGAAACAATGCCGACCAACAGCAGACTGCCGACGAGAACGATGAACTGGTGCAACACCGAGACCGCACTGACCTGCTGCACACCGCCGAGGAAAAAGGGCAATAACGCAACTGCCGAAGCAATGACTGCCAAACCGAGTCCCCAAAGGAGCAGCGTGAAACTTTCGTACAAGAGCAGCAGAATGACTCGGCTCTTCGTGAAACCGACCGCCTGAAACAGAGCGAGTTCCTTCCGTCGTTCCAGCACGTTTCGGCTTTGAATCACAGCCAGTCCGAAGATGCCGAGCAAAAGTCCAATGCCTCCGAGACTTTGGAATGTCGAAAGATAAGTATTTTGGATGGCAAACAATTTTCGCAGTCGATCCTCAATTCGTTCGCATTGAAAGCCATAATCTCCGAGCAATTCGTAGATGATTGGAAGCGTGCTGTTATGTCTAGGTAACTCAAATAGAAAATAGCGGTATCCGCCGACATCAGGAAACAGTGTTAGGAGATTTTCTTCGCTCATCAAAATTTCTCCTTGAAACACCGAGTTTTGATAGAGTTCCACAACTTTGCAACGAATCGATTTGTCCTGTGGAAGTTCAAAAACGTCACCAATTCTTCCGGGAAGATGCAGTGCATACATGGCTGTATTTACATCGAGAGCCACCGGCACACGTTGAAAACCATCTGAATCTATCGAAATCGGTTTTAGAATGTCTGCATCAGGAACATATCGATACATTTTTTTAGGCGCACCAAGAATTCGTGGATTACCGGTTTGATAAAGGTTCAAACAACTCGTGCTGTCGCCGTCTTTCATACGGAAAGAACTCCATGATGTGCTGATGTAATGCGTTTCGTTAAGAATTTTTTCGTCGTCCGGTTGGATCGACAAGTGTGCCCGTCCTTCTGACGTTGACATGTCAGCATAGACCGGAAATGCCGTTTCGGCAATGAACATTTCAGAAATGGGGAATTGATCAGAAGGCGACGTTTTCGGCGAATCCAAATGAAATGCACTGATGGAAAGCACCAAAAACGTTGTTGAAGCAACGAGAGCAACGCAGAGCAAACTGCGATGAGGATTGCGTTTGACGTTGGATTTGGCGAAGGAGAGGGAGGAGTTGATAGATGTTTCCTTGCGTTCTTTGCGAATCCTTTGCGAACTTTGCGGTAAATTTTCTAACCGCAGAGAACGCAAAGTTGGCGCAGAGGACGCAAAGGCT
>Ga0082212_10013478_pt1 | contig 10217 bp, 11 predicted proteins | sample TergutNt197P3_FD_71548 | JGI IMG/M metagenome (GOLD analysis project Ga0082212, IMG submission 71548) | Neocapritermes taracua P3 segment gut microbial communities from Petit-Saut dam, French Guiana - Nt197 P3 | ecosystem: Host-associated > Arthropoda: Insects > Digestive system > Gut ...
CTTTTTATCCTTTACGTCTTTATCAATGCCCTAACCATTGTTTTTTTAGTCTTTCAAGAAGTGATTCAAGATTGGGTGCGCAAACGATTCATACGGCATGCTCAATCTTATGTCCAACCCGCGTTGAGAAAACATTTTTGTTGCGAAAAGGATAGCGATTTGTATATCGTGTCCCGATCCTTTCAAAAGATGACACAAATCGAACTCTATCGGGAAATACAGCATTTTCTTGAAGGAAAAAATGTTGTCCGCACCAGTGCCATCGAGCCTTATGGTATTCCTTCGCTCAACGATTGCCTTGTCGATGAAAACCGCGAGTTTATGCCGCTCAAATACAACGAGGTGAACATTGGTGAAGAGAAACCAATCCGCTGTCTTAACAATGTACTCTATCTTTGGCACGAAGACACTGTTCCGATGGCATTATTACTCATTCAGTACGGTACGCCGCCAATGCTTCACGTCGATATTGCCATACCGAAAAAATGCCAGACAGGACCGGAAATTGAGCAAATTATGAGGCGGCTCGAAGAATCCATCAAAGGGTGCGAATCGTATCGACACAAAATTATTTCGTTTGAAGCCTCATCGCGAGATCTCGATGTCTCCGAAACGGAAATCAAAGTACACCATCTTCGGCAGGTTTCACGAGAGCAACTCATTCTCCCGGAAAAAACTATTGATTTATTGGAACGGAACCTGTTGCATTTTGTCGAACGACGACATCAGTTGCGGGAACGCGGTATGCCTACGAAAAAGGGGATACTTTTGTGGGGACCTCCTGGGACGGGCAAGACGCATACCTTGCACTACATCATCGGGCAACTGAAAAAGGAATACACAACATTTCTTGTTACGGCAGAACAGATCAAAGATTTGGGCATCTATTGCCAACTTGCCCGTCTGATGGAGCCAGCGATTATCATTTTGGAGGATGTGGATGTTATTGCTCGTGAGCGCGGCAGTAGCGACAGCGAAACGGCATTGAACAAACTGCTTAACGAAATGGATGGAATGAACGAAGATTCCGATTTGATTTTCCTATTGACAACGAACCGTCCCGACGAATTGGAAGAGGCGATTCGCAATCGACCGGGACGGATTGATCAGGCGATTGAATTTCCCAAGCCGGATAAGGCAGGGCGAACGAAGTTGGCTTTGCTCTATGCCAGCGGGACGGAATTACCGACGGCGGAAGCGGAGGCGATTGCCGCTCGAACCGAAGGAGCAAGTGCGGCGTTCATCAAAGAGTTGCTACGCCATTCGGCACAGTTTTTGTTAGAGCGCGACGAAAAGTCCATAACATTCGTGACTGCCGACTGGGAAAACGCCCTAAAAGAAATGCTAACAGGGAGTTCCTTTGGTGTTTTCAAACTCAGCGAGGCAGACAAATTTATACTGTAACGTTCTTGTGGCAGAGTCGCAAATCTAAAGATCGCGGCTCTGTTACCCCACATCGCCGAGACTCAACACCGCACCGTATCGACTCAACATCTGTTTGCGCAACTTCGCATGCTCCGGTTGTGACAAGCCGGGATCGCTCCGTACTCTCAATTGTCAAGAGTAATTCCTCTAACACAATTTGACAAAACTTGTTACAATGGAAAAAATGATGGGTTTACGTTGACATAATGGAATCCTACAACATGGTTTTCTATAAAATTTCCTTCGGGCAATACTACAAGGACAAATACAAAGAGGCGAAAGCACTCATCGAAAATTATCTTTCATCTCTCATTCACACTGGGCAAATCGACAAAGATTGTTTTAGCAATATTGTAGTTTGGCAGGGAAAAATTGTTGCTTATGTCAATGCATTGGGTATCAAAGCAGACCGTCAGCGATTTCACAGTGAGTGGGGAAAGAAAAGTCTCAAACAGATTCATGAATTTTTCGGACAGATGCCCCTCTGGACGTACAACGAAGATTATCTACCGAAAAGAAATGTAACATGGAAAAACGCTCCTTTTATCTACCTTCTTACCTATTGGCATGAATGCGAATCACCGGTTCGACGTGGAAATGATGGTTTGGATATTCCATATTTTACTCTTCCGATAACGAATCGGGAAAAAGACGACATTTACCGTTGGACATGTCGATTCCGTGAATTGGACAGTCTCTGGATGGATAGTGGCGACCTTGAAATACCGGTCTATCGCCTCCTTGCCGAACCCGAAAGTAGCCTTTCTATCGAGGGGCGCGAATGTTGTTCAGTCATTGAAAAGGCAACTGGTGTACCGACCTATTACTATTTGATGCGATATTATGGTCGCGAATTCGCTGAAGAAAAAGAACGTCGGTGTCCCGGTTGTGGAAAATCTTGGTTTGGGTTTTGTTTTCTAGAGAGTTTTGGATGTAGTTGAGGAGTTGATCGGAGAAGAGGCGATGTTTTTTGAAATTGGTGCGGTCTTTGAGGTCGATAATGTTAAGGTGGCTAATGGCTGGGTTTTTGATGGCGAGCTCACTCAGTTCAATGATAGCGTCTTGCTGTTTGGCGAGATAATAGTCGGTAATGGTGGGGGTTGCGGTACCGAGGAGGGTGAGGGCGTCTATGTCTGTTTTAGTATTTTTTACAACACCTATCATGACGGAGGCGAGCTTGGTGGCGGAATATTTGGGGGTTTGGTCTTGGTGGTAGGCGGGTTCGTGGGCTTCGTCGACGATGACGAGTCCTAAATTTTTTGTGGGTGCGAAGAGGGCGGAACGGGGACCAATGATGACTTGGGGCTGGTCGCTGGTGAGGATGTTTTCCCAGAGGAAATGGCGGGTAGCTTCGGTTTGTTTTGAGTGGAGGAGCGTGATGTTGTCGAAATGGGCTTGAAAGTTTTGGACCAGCTGGGAAGTTAAGGCAATTTCGGGGACAAGGAGGATGATCGATTTGCCGCTAGCGATGGTTTGTCGGGTGAGTTCGAGGTAGATGTTGGTTTTGCCGGAGCCGGTGATGCCGTGAAGTAGTGCTGTGTTGGTCTTGCGGGAGTTGATTTGAGAAATGGCTTTAAGTTGAGCGTCGTTGAGTAAAATCTTCTCAGACTTTTTTACCAGAGAAACGTTACGTTCTGAAGAATTGCTTGATGGGGATTTTGCTCGTCTATTTTTTTCGACGCCTCTTGGTAAAGCGGTCTGGAGGACGGTGGGAAGGGGGCAGGCATAATATTCGCTGAGCCAGAGGAGAGATTGGAGGAGGTGAAGTGGCAAGGGCTGATCATAGAGGATTTTTTCTATGGGCTTGGTGGGGAAGTTGGGCTGGTCGACTTTTTTGATGATGAGACCGGGGATAGTTTTTTTGCCAAGGGGAATAAGGACGAGAGTGCCGGGTTGGAGTTCTTGATCGTATTCGTAAGTTAGAATATCAGCGCCAGCGCGGAAGATTTTGGTGGGGGCGATCTCGTAGAAATACATGATAGTATTATATATGAATAAAACGGAGGTGATATGAGGGAACTGAAGGTTGGCGGCCCTATGAGATGTTTTTTGGCGAGGTGGAGGGCAAGAAGATTTTGAGGTTTGAGGAAATTGACTGAGATCGCTGTTGTGAATTTTACTTTTCAGAGTATAATGGGGGGTATGAGAAGAGAGGTTTGCCCATGCTAGATGTTTTTGTGACCAGTCGAGTCAGGCGGAAAATTCTGGTAGTGTTTGCGAAGTATCCGGATTTTAAGACGCACGTGCGAGGGTTATCGAAGCTGATCAAGGAAGACCCGGGAAACATACAGAGAGAGCTGAAACGGTTGGTGAAGGGCGGGTTTTTATTGGTGAGTAAGAAGGGTAATAGTAACATTTATCAGACGAATAAACAGTTTCCGATTTTGAAGGAGTTGCAGAGCATGGTGATCAAGAGTCAGCAGATGAGTGGTAAGGGGACGGCTAAGAAGATTGGGTAATGAGGGGATGAAGAAGCGGAGTGCGTTGTTCTCGCAGTTGGTGCGGAGGCGAGGGTTGACGCAGGAATTTTTGAGCCCAAAATATGAGGATCTCTCGGATCCATTTTTGTTATCGGATATGACTCAGGCGGTAGAGCGAATTTTGCTGGCGGTAGAGCGTGGCGAGAAGGTGGTGGTGTATGGTGATTATGACGTGGATGGAGTGACGGCTAGCGTGGTGATGAAGGAGGCTTTGGGGTTTGCGGGTGTAAAAGAGGTGGAAATACTGTTGCCGGATCGGTTTGTGGATGGGTATGGGATGAACGAGGGGGCGGTAAAAAAGATTGTGACATCTGGGGCTGGGTTGGTGGTGACAGTGGATTGCGGGAGCGGAAGCGGAAAAGTGATTTCGGCGCTGAAGAAAAAGAATGTCGATTGCGTTGTGACGGATCATCATGAGATCTTGGAGATGCCGGAGGATGCGGTGGCGGTGGTGAATCCGAAACGAGAAGATTACAAGGTGAGACCTTGTAATCTGGCAGGGGTGGGGGTGGCGTTTAAGGTGGCACAAGCTGTGAATATGCGGATGAATGGAGGAGTTTGTAATGGTCAGGAAAAGTGGCTGCTTGATTTGGTGGCGATTGGCACGGTGTGCGATTCGATGGTATTGACGGGAGAGAATCGAATTTTGACGGTATTTGGGATGAAGGTTCTAGGGAAGACGCGGAGAGCGGGATTGATAGAGCTGATTAAGCTGGCAGGAGTGCAGAAGATAAATACACATGCGATTGGGTTTCAGATTGGACCGAGGTTGAATGCGAGTGGGCGGATGCAGACGGCGACGAAATCTTTGCGGTTGATGTTGGCTGATGGGCAGGCGGGGGCGTTCGCTTTGGCGAAGGAGCTGGAAGACTTGAACAAAGAGCGAAGGACGGCGCAGGACAAAGCAATAGGCGAGATTGAGAGTGCAGGGATCTCTGAGGATCCAGTATTGGTGGCGAGGGGGGATTGTCATGAAGGAGTAGTGGGGATTGTGGCGGGGAGGTTGACGGAACGATATAGGCGTCCTAGCTTTGTGTTTGCTGAAGTAGAAGGGGGTCTGCTGAAAGGAAGCGGGCGAAGTTTTGGCGAATTTGCGTTAGCGGATTGTATCACACATTGCCAAAAGATACTAGTGACTGGCGGGGGACATAATTTTGCTTGCGGGGTGACGATTGCTAGTTCTAATTATGAACAATTTAAAACAGCAGTGAATGAGTATTATCGGGAATTGGGGTTAAAAAATCAGGAGCGGTTTTTGATGACAAAGGAGGATTTGGTGGTGGAGGATTTGGGAGAGTTGACGGAAGATTTTCTTGAAGAGCTGAGTTTGTTGGAACCGTATGGGGAGGGTAATCCGGAGCCAGTATTTAAGTTGTGCGGTGTTTTGGTTTTGTCAACGAAGAGGATGGGGGCGGAGGGGAAGCATTTGCGGTTGGATGTGAGAGGGAAAGATGGGGGAATCATGAAGTTAATAGCGTTTTGTGCGCAAGACGAGTGGTTTGCGGTAGAAGAGGGCGAAAAAGTGGATGTGTTAGTGGGCTTAGAGATGAATGAGTGGAATGGTGTACGGACAGTAGAGGGGAAAATCTTGAGTGTTGAAAGAACAGACTCGATATGGTAAGATATGGATTATGGCAATAAGAGTAACTAGAAAAGACCAGTCTGAGGCGAATGAGAATATTATTCGTCGGTTTAACCGCAAGGTTTTGCAGAGCGGCGTGATGGCGACGGCGAAAGAGGGTATGCGATTTAGCAAACCGATTTCTAAGCGAGAGCGACGTTTGAAGGCGATTTTGCGAGATAAACGCAAGGCCGAGAAGGCCGAGCGAATGAAGCTGGGACTGAAATAAAAATATCCTCCTGAGGGGATATTTTTTGTGTATAATTGTTGGTAGAAGGAGCGTAGAAAATGGAATTGAAAAAGAGAATAGATCAGGATTTGAAAGCGGCGATGTTGGCTAAGGAGGCGGCGATAGTGACTGTGTTGCGAGGGTTAAAGGCGACAATTTTGGATGAAGAGGTGAAGACTGGCAAACGTGAGAAGGGTTTGCCGGATGCTGAAATCGAGACACTGATAGCGAGGGAAATCAAGAAACGTAAAGAAGCAATCACTATGTATGAGGCGACTGGGCGAGGTGATTTGGTGGAGAGTGAGAAATTTGAACAGGAGATTTTGGAGAAGTATTTACCGGAGCAGGTGAGTGAAGATGAGATAAGGGAAAAGATTAATGAAGTGTTGGCAGGCTTGGAGGGGGGCGAGGCCCAGAATGTGGGGATGGTGATTGGTAAAGTTAAAATGCTACTGGGCAACAGCGCAGATGGTGCAACAGTGGCGAAATTAGTAAAGGAGCGGATACAATGATTGCATTGTTTGGTGCAGCGGGGAGTGGTAAAAGTTTGCAAGGGGAAATATTAGCTGAAAAATATGGCTGGAAATGGTTGAGCGCGGGACAGTTATTGCGTGACCAAGACAATCCGGAGATAAACAAGGTGCAGCAAACGGGGGAATTAGTGAATGATGCATTAGTGACGAAGCTGATGCATGATGCGATCATGAAGTTTGAAACGTCTGGCGAAAAAGTATTTTTGGATGGCTTTCCGCGCAATGGGGAACAGGCGAAATTGATGGCTGAAAATGGTGACATTAAAAAGATTGAGGGCGTGATAGTGCTGGAAGTGCCGAGAGATGAGCTGTGGAAGCGCATGGAAGGCAGGCAGCGGGCTGATGATACGAGGGAGAGCGCAGAGAAACGCTGGGAGATTTTTGATCAAAATATTTATTCAATTTTGCCCCTGTTTGAAGCTAATAATGTAAAAGTTACAACACTTGATGGGCTAGGTTCGATTGAGGAGATTACGTCCAGAATTGAAGCGGTTCTCAATGAGTGGGGGATGATAGATGCGGCGACTATTGGCAGCGAGGAGAAGGATGGTCCAGAAAAAAGCTACGGCGAATAAGCTGGACGCTATGCGGGAGGGGGGGAAGATTTTGGGGCGTATTTTGAATGAGCTGAAGGATTATGTGCGGTTGGGCATGAATGAAAAAGATATAGATAAATGGGTGGAGGGGAAGATTTTGGAATATGGGGCGGAGGTGGCGTATTATGAGGAGGTGCCAAGTTTTCCGGGGGCGATTTGTATTTCCGTGAATGATGAATTGATACATGGGGTGCCGGAAGACAATGTATTGGAGGATGGGGACAAGGTAAGTTTTGATTTGTCTATTAAATACAAAGGTTATTATGTGGATGCGGCGTTTACGATGGTGGTGGGTAAGGAAAGGCCAGCACTGAAACATCTTTTGAGTTTTACGGAAAGCGCATTATATGAAGGTATTGAGCAGGTGAGGGCAGGTGCGAAGTTGGGAGATATTGGTGCGGCGGTGGAGAAAACTTTAGAGAAGGGAAAGTTGGGGGTGATCAGGAATTATGTGGGGCACGGGATTGGCGAGAAGATTCATATGCCACCGGATGTACCGAATTTCGGTAAGCGAGGTCAGGGATATGAGTTGGTTGCGGGAGAGACGATTTGTATCGAACCAATGTCGAGTTTGGGGAAGCCTGATACTGTAGTGGGGGATGACGGGTGGACGGTGCGACTGAAGGATGGTTCGGTAGGGGCGCATTTTGAACATACGGTGCTGGTGACAGAAGATGGTTGCGAGATATTAACTAAGGTGTGATAGAATAAGCTTATGGAAGAAAAATCTCGATTTGCGGTGGGATTGGATATAGGGACGGGCAGTATTCGAGCGGTGGTGGGGAGCGTGAATAGAGACGGACATGTGTCGGTGGTGGGATATAATGAGGCACCTTCGGGTGGTATGCGTAAAGGAGTGGTAGTGGACTTGACGGGACCGGCGAGTGCGATGGATGTTGCATTGAAGCCGGTGGAGGATATGAGTGGGGTGCAGGTGGACAGAGCGACGATCAGTGTGAATGGGACACATATTTTGAGTACTAAGGCAGAGGGGATGATAGCGATAGGTACGACGGATCACGAAATTGATGAAGCAGATTTGGACAGAGTGGATATTATGGCGGTGACGGGTAAGATTCCGGCGAACAGAGAGACTTTGGACTTGGTACCGCATGATTATGTGCTGGACGGACAGAGTGGTATAAAAGATCCGCTGGGGATGAAGGGTTCGAGGCTGGAGGTGAGAGCAAATGTGATTTCGGGACTTGTGCCGTATTGCGAGAATGTGCGCAAGTCAGCGGAAATGGCGAAAGTGTCTGCGCAACGGTTGGTGCCGAGTGTGATGGCGGCAGCGCGAGCAGTGCTCTCGGAACGACAGATGGAAAACGGTGTGGGAGTGATAGATATTGGAGCTTCGACTACTGGCGTGGCGGTGTTTGACGAGGGTGATTTGCAATATATGGGGGTGGTACCGAAAGGGAGTAATAATATTACGAATGATTTGGCGATGGTTTTGAAGACGGAGACGGAGGTGGCGGAGGAGATAAAGCGTCGATTTGTGACTGGGGTGTTTGGGGTGAGCGACAAGGATGTGACGATTAGACGGGGGCGGGAGGAGCTGAAGTTTGCGCGGGCGGAAGTTGATGAGGTGGCGGAAGCGAGGTTGGAGGAAATTTTTAGCGACGTACGGAAAGAGCTGAAAAAGGCAGGTTACGACAAGAGGTTGCCGGAGGGAGTGGTATTAACAGGAGGTGGGGCTAGACTGCGCGATATTGAGGTTTACGCGAAGGAGAAGATGGAGCTGGCAGCACGGGTGGGGTCGCCTCCTGAGCTTTCGGGAATGGGTGAGGCGGTGGCGAAACCGGAGTATGCGGCGGCAGTGGGGCTGATGATGATTAGTGCGAGGAGTGGGGAGGGGGTGGCGCAGAAGAAATCCGACAAAAAGTCGAAAAAGGGTGAGGGTGGTTTGCTTAGAAAACTACTGAATATGTTCAAGTAATTATTTTAGGTTTTTGACTTGAACATCGTATCGACAGGTGTTACTATTGGGACAGAAGTTTTGAAAGTGAGGAGTTTAGAAATGCCTGAAGTAAAACCAACAGAGGTGGAAAGCACAGCGAGCATAAAGGTTGTGGGTATAGGGGGAGCTGGTGGTTCGGCGATTAATCGTATGAAGGATGCTGGGCTGACCGGGGTAGAGTTTATTGCGATGAACACAGACGCGCAGGCGTTGCATAATTCGCGGGCGGATGTAAAGGTGCATTTGGGACATGCAACAACGAATGGCTTGGGTGCGGGAGCGGATCCGGCGATAGGCGAGAGGGCGGCGGAAGAATCGCGCGAGGATATAGGGAGATCGATTGCGGGAGCAGATATGGTGTTTATTACTTTGGGTGCTGGCGGTGGCACTGGTTCCGGCGCAGGTTATATTGTGGCAGAAGAAGCGAGGAAGCAGGATATATTGGTAGTAGGCGTAGCAACGAAGCCTTTTACGTTTGAAGGTGCAAGGCGCAGGTCTAATGCTGATTGGGCGATTGATAGGTTGGCACGAAATGTAGATGCCTTGATAACTATACCGAATGATCGGTTGCTGCAAACGATTGACCAGAGGACGCCGCTATCTGAGACTTTTAAGATTGCGGATGATGTTTTGCGTCAAGGTGTGCAAGGGATTTCAGAGTTGATTACTGAACATTCGTTGATCAATTTGGACTTTGCGGATGTGAAAGCGATTATGAAGGATGCGGGGTCGGCTTTGATGGGAATAGGGCGAGCTTCTGGCGAGAACAGAGCAATTATGGCAGCACAGCAAGCAATTGAGTCGCCGCTGATTGAGGTGTCGATTGAAGGTGCAAGGGGCGTGCTGTTCTCGGTGGCGGGTGGATATGATATGAGTATGGATGAGATTCGTGAAGCGGCAGAGCTAATTACGGCTGGCGTGAGCCCGGATGCAAATGTGATTTTTGGTGCTAGCGTGAGGCCGGAGTTAGACGAAGAGATCGTGATAACAGTGGTAGCGACAGGTTTTGACTCGGTATATTATAAGGATGGCGTAAGGTTGCCAGAGAGTTCGGTGCAGACGGCAGCAGAGTCTGCGAAGGAAGCTACGGCAGTGGAGTCGGTGGATATGGACTTAGACAAAGAGGCGGTGGCAGAGGAGAGTAAGAATTCGGACTTCGTGCGGCCGGCCACAGAAAATATGTGGGATAATATCAAGGTGGATAATGACGATGATGTACCAGCGATTTTAAGGCGAAGGAATAAACATAAAGAGTAGTTGGCTTGAGAGAAGGTGGACTTTGTATGCGTAAGGGTCTTAGAATTGGCGAGAGCAAGGTGGTGGAGAGTCGTGAGTCGCAGGACGGTACGATGATTCGGCGGCGGCGGGTGTCG
>Ga0082212_10013479_pt1 | contig 10217 bp, 2 predicted proteins | sample TergutNt197P3_FD_71548 | JGI IMG/M metagenome (GOLD analysis project Ga0082212, IMG submission 71548) | Neocapritermes taracua P3 segment gut microbial communities from Petit-Saut dam, French Guiana - Nt197 P3 | ecosystem: Host-associated > Arthropoda: Insects > Digestive system > Gut ...
AAAACATTTTTCCATATCAGGAGACGGAGAAACGGTAAGGGGTATTTTTCGGTGGGAAGGAAAGAAAATGAACTTTCTGCCGTTTATCCCCCTGGAACACAATAAGGACTATACCCTCAGAATTTCAGCAAATGCCAGTGACAAAACAGGGCTTTCAATGGACTGGGAATTTGAAGGCCGTTTCAGTACACGCTCCGATTCATCCCGCCCCCGCGTTACCTCTTTTTTGCCCGCGATGGATGGCGTAATGGATCAAAGCCGTGGAACCTGCGTCCTCGGTTTTTCCTGCCCTGTTTCCCTTAACTCACTGCGGGGCAGCGCCTCATTTAGTCCGTCAATGTCCGGAGCGTGGAGTCTTGAGGATGGGGGAACCATTGCGGTATTTACGCCTTTTGAACCCTGGCCGCATGGCAGGCGTTATGAGCTGCGTGTTTCCGCTTCTTTGGAGGGAGACAACGGAATGGGTATGGGCAGGGATTTTTTTAATATTTTTACTGTTGGAGTGAATCTCCGGCCTCCTGTCCTGACCCATGCATTGCGGCTAACTGAAAATGGCGGGCAGGAGGAGCTTGTACCTGATACTATGGGTATTTTTTTTGAAAATACCGGATGGGAAAAAGGGGACAAATTACGGCTGGTCTTTTCCGATCATGTTGATTTACTTTCCGTGGGAACAGCTTTAAGCGCGGAAAACACATCGCCGGCGGTTTTGGAAACGCCTCTTGATTGTATACAGGACGTTTACTCAAACGAGGCGGTCTTCTCTTTTGAAAGGCCGCCTTCTTTTGAAAGCCGTTTTACATTCCGGCTGAAGCGTGGCATCAGGGACATATACGGCAACGAGAGTGCTGAAGAATATTCGTTCAGAATATTCGCCAACGGAAAATACTCAAAACCGCCGTCTCTTGTTGGAATCAGAATCCCCATGTCGCCGGATGACAGTGACGATCAGCGTTTGAAGGCTTACGGGCTTGATCAGCTTTTCGCGGATCTTCCCATTGAAAGCGACTATTATCCCTACAATACCAAAACCCCGGCATGGATAGAGTGTTATTTTGACTGCGCCCCCGGCGCGTCCATAAACGCTTTTTCCCTGATGGAAATGTTCCGTGTTGAAACCAGTAATAACGTTATCATTTTTTCCCCGGCGCTTGTACGAAGCGGCGGTTTTTCGGTTTTTGAGCCCCATCCAGGCTGGGAGCAATATCAGCGGATGGAAATAGCGGGAAATCTGACCAATTCGATAAACGCTGGTTTGGTACATTTTGTTTTCAATCAGGGAATCAGGGATTCCGCCGGAAACGCGAGTGAAAAACAATTCCGAATTTCGCTTTTAAGGTAAGGAAATACTTGAATGAAGGGACTGATAATCTTTTTCGCGCGGCGTCCTGTTACGGTTATTATGGCAATAGCGGCAGTGTGTATAGCGGCTATTTTTGCCTTTACCGTTCTGCCTTTGGATCGCCTGCCTGAAATTTCTGTACCAAGGGTCACAGTGGAAACCGTGTATCCCGGCATGGCGGCGGATGACATTCGTTCCCTGGTAACAATCCCCATAGAAGACGCCTTTTCATCGGTGAAAGGGCTTGATCGCGTGAGAAGCGTTTCCCGTGATGGCAGTTCTCTGATCAGTCTTGATTTTCGCTGGGGAACCGAACTGATGGCGGCTTGTGCCCTTGTTCGCGAGGCTGTTGACGCTGTATATCCGGCCCTTCCCCAGGGGGTCCGTAAACCGTCTGTCAGTCCCGGCGATTCCGGCATAGAGCCGCATGCGATTATTGCCGTACGTTCCCTGTCCGGGGATGAAAGTTTTGCCCGCAGGCTTGCGGATTATGAACTTAGATCCAGGCTGCGGAGAATTGACGGCGCTGGTTCTGTTTTGCTTGCCGGCGGCGGGGTAAACGAAGGGCATTTGCGCCTTGATGTTCCCCGGCTTGCCGCTCTGGGCCTAAGCCCGCGGGAGTTTGCCGGATTACTGTCCAGAGAGGCCGTTGATATTCCGGCGGGAAATGCCCGTGAGGGCATTGTAGAACTGGTAGTGGTCAGCTCCGGCAGGCCGGGCGGGATGGAGGATTTGGCGAATCTGATCCTGCCCGCCCCATCCGCGCCGCTGCGAACCGGAGACGCGGGGGAACTGGTTCTTGAACCGGGACGCAAAAAAAGCATTTTTGTTTTTAACGGGAAGGAAACGGCGGCGCTGGAAGTATACCGCCGCCCCGGCGCCGATCCTGTCCGCCTGTCAAGGGATATACAAAAGGCAATAAAGGAAGCAAACGCCATATTTTCGCATAACGCGGAAATAAGCCTGGTTAAGGATTCTGTGTCTTCGCTTGTAAAAAATATTACCGGTCTTGCCGTTTCTGCCGCTTTGGGAGCGGCTGCTGTAATTGTTGTACTGCTGCTGTTTATCCGCAGGATACGATCAAGTCTCCTTGCGGCCCTTTCCATCCCGCTATCAGCCGCTTCGGGTATTTGCGCCCTTGCCGTTGCCGGAAGATCGCTTAACAGCATGAGTCTGGGCGGCCTTGCCCTGGGTATCGGCCTTGTTTCGGATACCGCTGTAATTATGCTGGATTTGCTGCACCGTTTCTTTGGCCATTTTTCTGATAAACCTTCCCCTGAAGAAACAGGCGGCAGGGCGGCTTCAGTCACCGGTTCCAGCCTTTCCTCTGCCCTGACAACGGCAGTGGTTTTTGTGCCGGTGATCTTCCTTCCAGGTCCTCTGGGCAGTCTTTTTGGCGATACAGCGATTGCCCTTACCGTTTCCGTATTCACAGGATGGATCTATGCCCAGTTTTTTCTTCCATCATTGTTCCGGTTTACTTTCCGAAACGCTTCCGTTCTTCAAGGAAAATTATCAATCGGCGGCAATGCTGTCCCGCTGCCGGAAAGATACCGGAAAGCGCTTGCGCCTGTTCTTCGCCGCCCGGTGAGGTGGTTTGTAATCGCGGGAATGGCAAGCCTTGCGGGGGCTCTGCTGTTGTTTATCCGGCCTGCTGTTTTTGTCAGTCCCGATGAGGCGGAAGAGGTTCTGGTTTCCGTTGAATTTCCTCCCGGGACACTGCCGGAAAGTATAGGGGCTTACGGGGCCGCCCTTTCCGGTTTAATACAGGAGCTTCCCTGTGTCAGGGCGGTATATGGCAGGGCCGGAGCTGAAGAAGAAGATATTGGCCGCAGAGCGGACATGGATTACCGCAGGGAGGAACTGATAATCCACTGTATTCCGGAAAAAGGCATTAATCCGAAAAAAGCATTTGCCGTTATACGCGACACAGCGCAAACAGCCGCCTTTCGCGGGGAATTTCCGGCGGCAGATATAATTTCTCCCGCCGCTATTTCCGTGCGTCTGCCCAGAGACAGAACAGAAATGCTTTTGGGGCTTTCATCAATGCTGACCTACGCTGTCCGGGGAAAGGATCGGGCGGAAGGGCGGGAACGCGCCGGTTTCGCGGAAAAAAGGCTTGTTGGGGAAAACACCGGGGAGATACGGCGGCGGCCCCAGGGTACAAGGCCGGAACTGCGGCTGTACCCCAACCGGGATATTGCGGCGTATTTTGGCATTTCCGCCGCCGATATGGCGGAATCCCTTTATGTAATGAATGAGGGTTTTATAGCGGCCAGCCTTGAGATTGAAGGCCAGCCTCTGGAAATAAGAGTTTCTGGGAATCCAGATTCATGGAATTTTACGCAAGGGCCTTCTCTGGAGTATATTCCCGTCAAAACCGCTCATGGACAAACGGTATTTCTGGGATCGCTTGGCAGCATAGAGCGGCGAGAGGCCGACGCGGTTTTGGCCAGACAGGACCGCTCCGATGTGATCTACCTTGACATTCCCCGGAACAGGCTGCCGGTAAAGGCCGCCCAAAAACTTAACGCGGCGTTCCCCTGGTTTTTCCGGGCAGACGAGTCCGCCTTTGACCGTTACCGGCAAGCGCTGATCCTGAACATCTGCCTGGCGCTTATCCTCATTTATATGACCATGGGGGCGCAGTTTGAATCGTTTCTCCTTCCGCTGGCTCTCATGCTGACAATTCCTTTTTCCCTTGCCGGCGCTGGACCTGCCCTGCTGCTGTTTAACAGCCGTCTCGATTCGGGGGCGGTTTTGGGTTTGTGCGCCCTTTTCGGCCTTGTGGTAAACAACGGGCTAATCCTTTTTGAGATCAGTGAAGAACGGATACGTTCAGGCTGCCCGCCGGTACAGGCAGTATACGGAGGCGCTTCGATCAGGCTGCGTCCGGTATTGATTACAACTTTTACTACTGTTATCGCGCTCATTCCCATAGCGCTAAATCCTCTGGGGAGCGCGCAAAAATCCATGTCGGCAGCAATGCTCGGCGGACTTGCCGTTTCAGCGGTCTTGAGTCTTTTTATCCTTCCGCCGGTTTTTATCCGTTTTTTTGCCTGGAGGGACAGGTGAAAAAAACAGAGTCTCTGCTGGAACGCAGAAAAGCGTGTCTCTGCTTGCTGACGGCCCTCTGCGTGATTTCGTTATACGTCATTATTTTTCCCGGAGGGAACAGCAGGGAAAGCGGGGCGGATTCGTATACGGTAACCATCAGGCACTACGGCGTTGACGCGGCGGAAATGGAACGGAGCGCCGCCATACCGCTGGAAGACGCCTTTTCGCTGATACCCGGCGTTATAAGCGTGCAGAGTTCCAGCGAGAACAGTATGACAAGGGTTTTTGTATGTTTCAGCCGAGGGGCCGGGGGGCAGTATAAGGCCGGGCATTACAATGCCTTGCGGGAAGCGGCGCAGCGGGTATACGAAACATTGCCCCAGTCAGCGCAGCGTCCGGAGATTCAGGGTTCGGACAATTCCCGGATACCGGTTTGGTCCGCCGCAGTTTCCGGCACCGGTAACAGTGACGCCGCCATTTCTCTCGAAAAAATTATTAAACCAAGGCTTGAAAGCCTTGAAGGGGCAGGGGAGGTACTGGTATCCGGTCACGGCCCGCGTGAAATAATCATTGCCATGGATCAGGAAAAGGCCGCCGCGCTGGGGCTGCCCCCTTCCCGCCTTGCTTCGATTATGGGAATGAACGACGCCCTTTTTCCGGCTGGTCTTTTGGCGCAGGGGGAAACGGAAATTATTCTCACCGTTGACGGACGTTACGGTTTTGATGATGATACGGACGATTTTTTGACTCTGGGTGATATGCCAATTCCCATTGGCGGCGGCAGAATTATCCCCCTTTCTGAAATAGCTTCAATTTATGAACAGGAGCGCAGGCCGGAAATTATTTCCCGCATAAACGGGAAAAACGCTGCGCTTATCTCGGTTATGGCAGGGTCCGGCGCGGATCTGGGGAAGCTATCAAAAAATATTCAGAAGGAACTGGCGGATACATCGCTGCCTTTTGAATTTACCGTATTGTCCGACAGGGGCGCTGAAGAAACTGCCGCGCTTCGCTCGGTATTTGGCGCGGCGATACAGGGAGCGTTAATGGTAGCCGTTATTGGCTTTTTGCTGAACAGGAGAAAAGGAATTAACTGCCGGCCTTCTGTTAATATCGCGGGCTTTTTTTGCGCCATGTCCGTTCCCGCCGTCTGCCTGTTTTCCGCTGCCCTTCTTTCAGCCTGCGGCCTGCCGCCGAATCGCGGTGTCCTTGCCGGAATATCCGCCGGAGTCGGAACCGCGGTAGATTCGGTAATTCTTTGTTCGGAAAAGCTCAAACATTGTAAAAATTATGACGAGGCCCGTTCTTCCCTGAGTTTGCTCCGCGGCCCGCTTATTGCCGGTTCGGCAACTACAGTGGCGGCCCTTTTACCCATCCCCGCGATGGGGCAGGGCGATGCCGGTATCATTTCAATCTCAATTGCCGCCGTTACCCTGGCTGCCCTGATCCTCAGCCTTGGCCCGCTGCCTCCGCTGCTGCTCTGGGGTTTACACGAAAAAACGGATCACCAAGTAAGCGGCTCCGGTACGGCGCAAATTGCGGCGCGAATCGCGCCGCGAATTGCCGTGAATAGATACAAAATACTCCGGAATTATTCGCGTGTGTTTGTGTCATTTGCCGCTAAAAAAACACGCAGATTCCTCGCCTTAAATGTAAGGCTCTGTGTACAGCGCCCCCGGGCCCTTGCCGCCGCGGGAGCGCTTGTTACCGTTGCGGGATTGACCGCGCTGTGGATTAGGGGTGTTGATTCGGGAACTTACGGCTCCGGTAATTCGGTTTACGCCCATGTTGAATTTGAAGGCGGCCTGCTTGCGCAGGAGGCGGATCGCCTGCTTGCCGCCTATGGGGAATCGCTTGCGTCCGGGCACGGCATTGTAAATGTCCAGACCGCGGCAAGGACAGGTTCGGGATCGATATTAATCGCGTTTGATCCCAAAATTATCAGCGTGGAGAAGGCCAGGGAATTTGCCCGCCGGATTCCAATCCCAGGAGCTTTCCTGTTTTTTCCGGAGACAGCCGCGCGGGAACGCTACTGGGAAATAAAAATATTCGGCGATGATGACCGCAAATGCAGGGAAATTGCCGAAGACCTGGCCCGTTCTCTGGCGGCGTATCCGCTGGTAAAAGAACGGATACTCAATTTCAAACAGGGGAGCCGGCGGCTTGATCTGTTTCCGGACCGGGAAAAATTCGCGGCGTTCGGCCTCGCGTTTTCCGGGGCGGCAGATAGTCTGCGCCGGGGGGTACATGGCCCGGTCGCGTATAAGCGAATATCATCGCGGGGGGAAACTGATGTCCGCCTCCGCCTGAACGGCGATCCTTCCGGAATGCTTTCAGGAAGCCAAACCATGAATATTCTGATTTCCTCTCCCCGAAACGAAGAAGGCCATTCCGGAAGTTTTCATATTGATTCGCTTTTCACAACGGAGGAAGGTTATGAACCTTCAAGCATCAGAAGGGAAGATCGCCGCCGGACCGCTTCGATTACGGTCGTCACAAAGCCGGCAGACCCCCGCCGGGTAAAAAAACACCTAGCGGCCCCGCTTGCAGCCCAGGATCTTCCGGCAGGTTATTCAATCGAATTTGATCCCGAAGCGATACGGCGGGCAGAGGCGCTTTCCGGAACAGCTTTATTCTTTTTGCTTGCCCTGCTGTTCTGTTACATGGTAATGGCAGCCGTGAACGAATCGTTTCTTGTACCGTTTGCGGTTCTGTTTGCCGTCCCTCCTTCGCTGGCTGTTCCGGCAGTAATCCTTGCCATTGCCGGTTTTCCCTTTAACGCCGCCGCCGCCTGTGCCTTTGTCGCGGTAAGCGGAATGACGGTTAACGCAGCCGTTCTCTGCGCCGGAAATCTTAAACCGGCAGGCGGCGGCATGAAAAGGCGTTTATATTACTCGCTGCGGCGGAACCTGCCGGTATTGGCCGCGACAACGGCAACAACCATTGCCGGAGCTATTCCCTTTCTCTTTCTCCGTGAAGGGGCAAATGTACTGGTAAGAACCATGGCTCTGGTTACGGCCCTTGGGGTGGGAAGCTCGTGTCTCTGCGCCATCAGCGCCGTTCCGGCCATGTTAATGATACTGCGAAAAAATAATAGACTTGTTCGGAAACCTCCAGTTTCCGAACAAGTCTATTGAACCCACAGGCATGGAAAGAAATTCCGCTTGAGCGGATAACAACTCTGAATTCGGAAATAAAAATGAAAATTCTCAACAAAACAATCGCTCTTGTGTTAGCACTTGCTCTGATGTCGGGCCTGTTTCCCCATTGGGGATTTGCCCAGAGCGGAACAGAACCGCTGCCCGGATCGAATAACGGTTTTGACCGCTCGATCTTTGATTACCACTTCAGTAAAGCGGATCGTGAATTGACTCCGGAACGCTGGCTTTCAGAGGCCAGGCGGGGCATAGGTCTCGCGCTGAATGTATGGGAATTATTCGCGGCGGACCTGTTTGACAGTTCCTTCGCTCTGGACGGGGCAAAAAGGCAGCTTGAAAAATGGAGTGATGACGAGCTTGAATTCCGCTTTACCCAATGGCTTACAAGACGGTTTTTTGGAGCGGAAGCCGAAAATCTCACCGGACACTTATCAGCTTTAATCGGCGAGTCCCATTTACTGTATACCTATCATCTGGATGGAAATGGGAATTTGCTCCGTGAAGAAAGAACAGGCGATCCCATGCTTGTGCGGCCCGGCGATGAAGGGAGGAAATTTGATGCCGACCTTGCCTTGTGGCAGGATGATTCCCGGCAAAATATCACAGCCCTTTCGGAATCTTTTGAGGCATCAGTCCTTGCCATGTTTCCGGGACTGCTTGCCTGGATTCCGCCGGAAATGCGTAATTCCCTGGGGGAAGCAATGGGTAACGCCGCCGCCGCCGCTTCTGCCGCCCTTAAAACGGAATTTGAAAATATTGCCGCCAGGGAAGAACGTATTTTTACCGGACGGCGGACCGGGGATAATTTCAGCCTGAGACGAAAAAGCGATGCGGAGGAGGCAAGCGCCATTGCCGCCGGCCTGATCGATCAGGCGCAAAAAAATTGCGACACGGGTATAGCGGCTTTGCAAACCAGGATAGAAGAAGCCGCGAATGACGGCGGCGATCTTGTCCTTATGGGGAGCGAATGGCTTGAAATGTACCGCGAGCAATTTGAACGAGGCCTGAAAATTTGGGAAGAAGCCGAAGAACGTTTTTTTATCCGCCGTGTTGAATGGGAGCAGGATTCATTGCGGCTTTTTGAACAGGGGGAAGAAGTATGGGTCATTGCGTTTAACCAGCTTGAAGAAGAGCGGAAAAAATGGGAATTACAGGTAAAGGAACTGTTTGATTCGGGAGAGGCTCTTTTCAGAAAGGCATCGAATGATCTTGAAGCAGCCATCGCCGGGGCAAGAATTGAATTTGAAAACTATATGACGCTCAGAACCGAAGCAGGCGCTTCAAAAACCAGGGCCCTTATCGAAATGTACTTTACCTGTGTCTCAGCTGCCTCAGCCGCGAATGAAAATGCCATGTACTTTGTGAAGCTGTACGGTAATACAAACACCATTGATATATCAAATGATTTAATCTATACATGGATAGAATCCGAAAAAGAAGGATTACAAAAAAACCTGGCCGTGAATTCAAGCGCACTTGAGTGGCTGGATGAAATAGCAAAATCAGCGGATTTGTACCGATCCCTTTATTCGAAAAGCCTTGAGATACGCGATATTCTTCTGGATGATTACAGCGCTTTTTTTGGTTTCGGCGCATTAAAAGACATATTGGGTGAAAACACATCCAGCGAAGATTTTGTTCTTGACGAGTATCAGATCGCGCTGTTAAAGGCAAAGACTCTTGCCAAATATTGGGAGCGAAGAACGGATATCGCGAAAGCGGTTGAAGCATACGCTGTAGAAATCGGCGCGGGAAGGATGACCGAAGCGGAAGGACTGTTGCAATGGGAAAGCTCGAAGGCCGCTTATGAAGCGGCAATAACAGCCTATGAGAACGAGTTGAATAATCTGGGAGATATAGGGACTGAAATTCTGGAGAAGCAAAAAACATTGGATGTTCACGCGGAAAAAATCAGGGAAGCCGAAGAAAAACTGAACAGTTTGAATATGGAATATATGCAATTTCTTTCAGCAAATTATTTTTATGACAGCGAAATAATGAAGGAAGAATTAAAAGCAAAATATTTTGAACTGCTTGCTGAATATAAACTAATAATGCAGAAGGGCGATAATGCGTTTTATCTGCGGGAACTGGAGCTGGCTTCACGCATCGCGTTTTTGCAAAAAAGTGAAGCCGCAAGTGCCGCCCTTGAGGATTTGCTTGATGGTAACGGCATGGAAATGCTGTCCCTTGACGCCCTGGCTGAAATTGTTGAACGCATACGGGTACCGGGGGAAAATGAAGCCATTTTGGGAAGCGCCGCCGGGTATGGTCTTGGGGCTGACGATCTTCGCAGCGGGTTAATTAACCGGCTGATACAGGAACGTGATGAAAATATTCTGTCACTGCCTGCATCAGAAGCGGAAAATATAGAACGTTATTATAACAATATTATTCGTGGTTTATGCATGGCGGCAAAAGAAGAAGCGGAAACCATCCTTGCGATCCGCCGCATGGAAATAAAAATGTTCGGCGATTCAGGCGGCGCGGATATTAATGCCCATTCTGAGGCATATGGCAGTGCCGGTTGGTATGGCGATGCCTGGGGCGCCGTTCTTTCAGACGCTGAAAAAGAAGGACTGTACGGAATTCATCTGGGAGAAATTCTCTTAAATGTCTTTGAAGAAAAATTTGAACAATTAATTGAAAAACGTGTTTTA
>Ga0082212_10013480_pt1 | contig 10217 bp, 15 predicted proteins | sample TergutNt197P3_FD_71548 | JGI IMG/M metagenome (GOLD analysis project Ga0082212, IMG submission 71548) | Neocapritermes taracua P3 segment gut microbial communities from Petit-Saut dam, French Guiana - Nt197 P3 | ecosystem: Host-associated > Arthropoda: Insects > Digestive system > Gut ...
TCCTGAGGAAAAACATATACAATCTAAGGCGGAAACTTTTACCGTAGAAGGATATAACAGTTTGTTCAGGCATTTCTTGGCAAGAATGAGAAGGAAATCCAAATGCTATTCAAAAAAAATGGAGATGTTATCTATATCTGTTCTCTTATTGATGCATTATAGAAATGGATCGTTATCTATAGTTAATTAGCAATGCCAAAACATTAACTAAGGTTATTGAAATAGTGAATATTTATAAAAGAAAGCCGTTCGGAATTTTTAAAAAAGATATAGCTGAATACAGCAAAAGGCGGGTTGATGATATTATTGAAAAATTAAATAACCTGCAATGTACGGAAGTTAAATATGGAGTTATTGAAGCAATAATCAATGATAACTATAACTTCAATCTGTATTTTGAAGGAAAAACAGGAAAAGGCATTTATGATGCAGAAGGAAACTGGGAGGACATGAATCTTGAAATCAATAATCTGCTTGGAAAATACATTAAAACCGAAACAACCGATTTGCCAAATGGCAAACCTGACGGCAATAAAACCAAAAAGAAAAAAGTAGAAGATTTTTTAACTTGTTCATGTAGAAGAGAGGTAATGGAGTTAATGCACGAAAAATTAGACAATCGAGGAAGTGGCGTTTATGTGGCATATTTTTTAGAGGCGTTGGAAAGAAAAGGATACCTACAAAAAGGGGCACGCATTGTACCTGCCATGATAGAAGAATTTGGAATTAAATGTGTATCGCAGGCTATTAATAATAATAGAGGGGTAAGACGCAGTGCAAAAGAAATAGACGTTATAAATCGAATTATGGAATATTTACCTTGAATTTCAATAAAATATTGATCAGAAGCGCAGCGAAAAATCGTTGCGTTTTTTTTTGTTTTTTAGTGGTTAAAGTAGTTATTAGTTGTTATAACCACTAATAACTACTTCATATTATTGACAGTCATTTCATTATATTGCATCTTTGCAGCCGCTTAGAACGACAGGATTATGTCACCCTGTCGGAGGCGGGAGGGATTGACATGCCTGGAACGTCGGCAAAATTTTTAAATAATTAGATTATGGGAAAATTAATTGAATTAGTAAATGAATGTCCTGGTATAACAGTTTCGCTAATGGCAGGAGATTTGAAGGAGTTTGCGGATTACTTTGTATCGGAAGCAAAAAAAATGTATGAGGCAAAGCAAATGCCAGAACAATACGTAAAGCGTATACAGACAGCAGAACAATTGGGGGTGAACGTCTCAACTTTATGGAGATACGAGCGGGCAAAAATCCTTTGCCCTGTTAGAATCGGAGGTAAGAGAGTGTACAAACAATCGGATATTGACAAAATTTTAATGAAAAACTGAGGCATGGAAACAAAAAAAACAGGCGCACCCGAAAGCGCACCCGTATCTTATCAACAGCAGTGCAAAGATACGAAACATTTAGCAGACTGCCAAAAAGTTTTTGACTATTTCGCAAAAAAAACAGCCACACGGTTTGAATGCGAGGTTGATACCGGTATCCCCCGTCCTTATGTATGTTGGTATGTGCGTAATTTGCGTTTGAATGGCCATATCCAAATATTAAGGTATGGTACTTGTCCGATATCAAGGTATAAGGGTGTTCAATTTCTCACGACAAACAAAAGCCTGTTCAGACCTGAAGTAAAACAACCCTCTTTATTTGATGAATTATTATGAGCGTTAATTTGAAAAAACTTTTTTCGGAAAGAGAGGGTAACGCCGAAATTCAATCGGAAATAACATCCGAATCTATTATGCCTGATGCCGTCAATACTAACAGTAGTATAAATCCTGTTGCTATCGTGGCCGATGTGGCGAAACATGTAGAAAAGGCGGCGGAACTCAAACAGGGTAAAAGTATATCGGCAATGGATTTGCTAAACCGACGAATTGAAAATATCCCATGCCTTGTTGATCCGTTTTTGCAGAAGGTAGGGTTGGCGTGTATAGCCGGAAGCAGTGACACAGGTAAAAGCTCCCTATTACGCTACCTGTGTATGTGTATTGTTTCAGGCGAGACCGATTTTTTAGGTTTCAATATCCAAGCCAAGCATAAAAGGGCAATCTATGTTTCAACGGAAGACGACGAAACAGCAATTGCCTATTTGTTAAACAAGCAAAACAGGGATATGCAGGTCGAGCCGTCAATGACGCAGGAATTGAGATTTATTTTTGATACTGATAATCTTTTGCAAACGCTTGACAAACTTTTATCTGAATCGCCTGCCGACATTGTGTGTATTGATGCGTTTACCGACCTCTACGGACGTTCTATGAATGAAAGCAACCAAGTGCGTACATTCCTGAATGAGTATTCACAACTTGCTCAAAAACATCAATGTTTGATAATGTTTCTGCATCACTGCGGTAAACGGACAGAAGACGGCGAACCAAGCAAGCATAATCTATTGGGTAGCCAAGCAATTGAAGCGAAAATGCGTCTTGTCATGGAATTAAGGAATGATATAACGGACACAGACCTGAAACATCTTTGCATTGTCAAAGGGAACTATCTACCGGCTGAATATAAAAAGGAAAGTTATCAGTTGAGGTTTACAGAAAACATGACTTTCGTCAATACCGGAGTGCGAGTGCCGTTTGAAAATCTTGCAAAAATAGATGATGCAGGATTGAAAAAATACGAGATGATAAAGATGTATCAGGAGCAAGGGTATTCATTGAGAGATATAGCCGAAAAGGTCGGATTTAAAAATCATAGCAGTGTATCCCGATTATTGAAAGTGTATGAAAATTGCGTTGGTGCTTCATTGGTGCAAGATGCACCAAAAAGCACCGACACAGCACAACATCAGGAAACAGGCGAAAAATTGCCTTTTTAGCGTGGTGCTTTTACAAAATTCAACAATTATGCAATATGCTGAAATTCAAATAAATATTTTTTGGTGCTTGGTGCTTTTCCATAGGGATTTGCACCAAAGCACCAAAAGTTAAAAAGATAACCGGGTATGGAAGATTATAGATATTCATTGACGAAAAAAGGGAAATGTATTTGCCCTGCATGTGGGCGACGAACATACGTATTATACATTAACAATATTACAGGCGATCCGATACATTCGACCGTTGGCAGATGCGACCGCTCCGATAGATGCTCTCACTCGTATGCGCCACGAGAATATTTTATGGACAATCATATTTCCTTTGATGCAAACAAGGATTTTGCACCACGCCCGAAGTCGGTACATGCACCTCAATTGAAATCGTCATTTATTGATGAGGCATTATTTAAAAAGTCATTAACGAATTACGGACAAAACAACTTCTTCGTGTGGTTGTCGGGTATAGTCGGACATGACAAAGCAGTAGAGGCAATCAAACGTTATCAGGTCGGAACTTCCAAAAATGGCGGTACTGTCTTTTGGCAAATGGATACACAAGGCAGGATACGAGCCGGTAAGATTATTCATTACTGCAGCGATGGCCACAGGCGCAAAGACATAAAGCCGCCGGTGCAATGGGTACACAGTTTAATGAAACTGTCCGACTTCAATCTTTCTCAATGCCTGTTTGGCGAACACCTTCTATCTGACAAGTCCAATCCTGTCGCTATTGTCGAATCCGAAAAGACCGCCATAATTGCAAGCTGTTACCTTCCGGGTATGATATGGGTTGCGTGTGGAGGTAGCGAGGGATTGAGCGCCGAAAAGTGCGCTGTATTGATAGGTCGGAATGTTGTGTTATATCCTGATTGTGGGCAATACAATAAATGGAACGCAAAGAAAAAGGAACTGTCTGAAGTATGCAACGTGTCCGTTTCCGACCTGATAGAAAAAAACGCAAGCGATGAGGAAAGAAAGGCGGGTTTTGATTTGGCCGATTTTCTTGTACGGTTTTCTCTCTCTGACTTTGCAGAGAAGAAACAACCCGAAGTACAATCTAAACAAAATGCTTCGTATGTATCCGATGCAGGCATATTGTACATTCCAACTCCGCCGGACATGCAAACGACATACACAGTATATCCAAGTATCGACACTTATAATAAACGCCTTAAACTGCCTGAAATCGTGCCATATCAAAGCGTTTGCACATCAGGGATGAGGCAGGTCTTTATCAATCTTAATACATTGACGATATGAATGAGTTACAGGATTTTTTACAAGAGCAATATAAATTGAGGTTGAAACGAAAACCAAAACCCCGATATGTGAAGCCTGCATCTGTTAAAGAATTGGAGAGGCTGCATTTTGAACGAAAGCGATTGAATCGTCCCGACCTGCCATGCCACGTTAAAACCATATTTCGTGACGACAGCGCAAATGGATTGACACGCTGTATAACTGCATGGCTACAATTGTATGGCTACTTTGCTGCACGTGTGAATACACAGGGAACGTACAACCAAAAGTTGGGCAAATACATTCACTCAGGTAGCCGTAAGGGCATGAGCGATATTACAGCGGTTGTCGATGGTCGGCATGTATCTATTGAAGTAAAAGCAGGCAGAGACCGTTTACGCCCGGAACAACAGAAAGTGAAACAGGAAATAGAATCAGCAGGCGGCATTTACCTCATCGTCAAGAGTTTCGATGATTTTTTAGAACAAATTACTAAATTAAATATTAATTAATATGAACCCCATTTACAGATTTTTCGTAAACGGCGTACAGATGGCGCCAAACTACAACACAAACGTCACAAAAGACTACGAACTCGAACATGGCCAAAGATTCTATCGTGCAAAATTATCAGGTAAGTTCACATTTCAGGGCAAGGATTACCAATTTATCTACGCACAGCCATTTGAAACCAGTTTTATCTTTGTCTGCGAGATAAGTTATGATAACGGTCGTACATGGAGCAACTACTCAAACGGCATATTTCACAAGACGGATTGCACTTGGAACAGCGACAATCAAACGTGTATTGTGCAGCCTGAGCCACGAGACCAATATAACGATGTGCTGGCTGGAATAGAGAGAGAATATGACCTTGTGCGTTTAGATCCGCCGTTGCAGCGAATAACAATGCAGAAGCGTCCGGTTGGACAAATGTATGTTGCAGGAGATAGCGTAATAACGTGTTTTATGAGTGGTACGTGGTGGGAACAGGATTGCGACGTATCAACAGACTATAATGATTTGGTAAATAAATATCACTTCGGATTTACAGATATATTGGCGGGCGCAAAGATTACAACAACGTCTAATAATATGAGCGTTGAGGGTAATTATTCCGGATACTTAGTTCAGATCTCTGCCTATCCTATTCAATTTGGCGGAGATCTTAACAGGCATCCTGCAGATGATCATAAAATAGCAATAGTGCTTCAGGAGGGCGATTTCTATGCAAAACTTATAAGAAAGGCTGATAATGTAATTTTGTATGAATTTGACAATTCAATCACAAATGGATTATTTGGAAGGACCTTGACAATGAATTCGCATCAAACAAGCGGAGGAGCTACAGGAGTTGCAACTATTAATTTAGAAAAATATCCGATGTTAACACGTTTTTTAGTTGACAGGAATGATATTACAGGGCTGACGGCTTATGATATTGCGGAAGATGATATTGTTTCAAATAATCTGAATTACAGATATGTGATACCGGAGCAATTGCCGCATAATTATTTCTTAAATCCAACAACAAGCATAGAACCAACACGTTGGGGCATTAGAGAGGACGGTCTATATTATACACGACGTAATCCGGTTGGCAGTCTATTTACCTTTCCAATAGCACGCAGTCAGTGGAAAGATTTATCTGTGTGGTACGAGTATAGACGAAGTATTTTAGATAATATCGACGCAAATACTCTATTTGAATTACGTGATGCCTGCATGTTATCAGATGTAATAAAAACGTTGCTTCAACAATTTTCACCGTCTATTCAGCATGAAGCAACACCCGAATATTCCGAGTTTCTTTACAGCAATTCAAACCCATTGTCAGGACAAAACTTTCGGTTAATGATAACGCAAAAAAGCAATGTTTTGCATGGGAATTACGACCGGCCGGCACAAAGAGCGCCAATTACATTACAATCAGTTATGAATATGCTGCGAGATTGTTATCAATGCTATTGGCATATAGATAACAACAAATTGAAAATAGAACATATTTCATGGTTTAGGAGAGGCGGAAGTTACACGGGAGATAATCCAACAATTGACCTAACATCAATGGTAAATGTGCGAAACTCGAAAAAGTGGAGTTATGCGACAAACGAATGGACGTTTGACAAAATTGATATGCCTGACAGGTTGCAATTCAATTGGATGGACGATGTATCACAGGCATTTGAGGGCTTTCCTATTGAAATACTAAGCAGATATGTTACTCCCGGAAAGATTGAAAGCATTAACATATCATCATTTACGCCTGACATTGATTTTATGCTTGCAAGCCCAAGTTCAATTAATCAGGACGGTTTTGCTCTGTTTGCAACTGTCAGAGAAAATGACACGTGGGTATTGCCTATGGTTACAAGAACGTTTGATACTAATACCGTTATTTTACAAAACGGCTATTTATCGTGGCCTGTTCTGCATGAGTATTTTTGGAAGTACAACCTGCCTGCAAACAGAGTAAAGATAAACGATTACGAAACTATCGCATACGGAGTAGAACGCAAGAAAAAGCACAACATATCATATCCTGCATATACTGATCCTGACCCGATGAAACTTGTAATTACCGAATTGGGTATAGGTCAGTGTGATAAATATTCAATCAATTTACATTCAAGAAACAATAAAGCACTAATTAAATATGACACCGAGTAACAACAATATTTGAAAACAACAAAAATTTACAAAAATATGGGACTTAAAAAAGGACAAACTAACAACAAGTCCGGGCGACCAAAGGGAATACCAAACAGGGCCACACAAGACCTGAGAGATTGGATAGATGTATTGTTAAATGACAGCAGGGATTTGATGATCTCGGATTTAGGGAAACTTGAGCCAAAAGACAGGCTAATGATTCTTGAAAAATTGATGCAGTACACTATCCCAAAACAACAATCAATCAGCGTTGAGGCACAAATACAGGCCGAATTTGCAGCGATTGAAAAGTTGTTGAACAGTGCGCCGGATAAAGCAATCGAGGCGATTACAGAGCGATTAATGAAGCTAAACCAACTAAATAAACAGAAAAATGACTAAAGAAGTTTTACTAAGATTTGCAAAAGGCGATAATATTGAGTTGAAATACATTTGTTCCTATGAAACCGACAGGGCAACGGGTAAGATTGTGATTCATTCATGCAGTGTTGTACCCGGATTGGAACGCAGTATGTTTATTCGTATTGTCAATACAAAAGAGGATTTGGCAATTGAAACATCTGACAAGGAACTGCATGCGGCAATTGATGAGTATTGCAATGAAGCCCGAAGTACTATTTAAAGCAATCCACAGCGCAACGGGCATAACACGTGATCAAATCACAAGCCGAAGCAGAAAAATTGAGTTTGTATATGCGAGAATGATTGTCGTGTACTGGTTGAATAAATCAGTTCAAGGAGTTAACGTTACGAAGAAATATGAAATTATCGGCGAGATAATCAATCGGGATCGCAACACCGTACATTACGTTGCAGCTAAGCTGGATTTTGAATTGAACCATAACAATGTTTTCAAGTATCAGCTTGATAGGATTGATGGGATTTTGAAAAACGAAAGCAGCGCTGTTTAAAAACCTGCGTTCCGTTATCATGCTACCTGTATTGCGTAGCGGAAAGGCCTATCGGGATAAAAAATATGTTGTAAAACACAAATATTATGCGTTAAAATTCTATCGAATCGCTTGTGTATTGAAAAAAGGTTGTATCTTTGCAACCGAGTTCATTTCTCATTTGAGAAAAGGAAATCGAAAAACGCAAGCCTCGAAGTTCTGCGTTTTTTGCTTTTTTAGACCACATCGGTCAATCTCCTTTTGTATTTTTTCTTCATTTTATTTCTTGCTGCGTCTTTGCCCATTAAAGGATATGCTGTCAATAAATAATATGCTGTGTTGTCCCGCAATGGTTCAAGTACGATTACATATTTTTCGTCTTTATCATATATGTAAGTACGAATACCATCCGGTTCTTTGACTGAAAAACAAAACATATTTTCTTGTTTCTGTTCTTCAATATGATACTTAATCCAATGCAAACGCACAGAACGGTCAAAATCGAATTCCCTGTTACGCAATTCTTTGTCATTTTTTTTACGAGTTAAATGATTGAACAGATTTTCCATTGCAATCTCTCCATTTTCTTTTGGTGTTGGGAAAACAGGTTTATTGTGAAAGGAAAAAGCAACATTTCCTCGAATATCTCTATTGAAAATACCCTTTAATGATTCTGTTCTTTTTTGTTCATTAAGCGCAGTAATATCCAATAACTGGTTGTATTCTTTGAGTAAATTTAGCGGCATATTATTTCAAATCAATAAAAAACAGGTTTAACTTTTCGGAATAATTTGTTTTGCATAAATCAGGTGTTTTGGCGTATTCCTGTATTTTTTCAATGATTTGAACTTTTGCTGTATTTTTGTGTTCTGTATCATTTGCATTGTAAGATATGGATCCTGTCAGAAAATCAGCAAGTTGCATTAGCATACTTTCTTCGGAACGAATATTTTGTACATTACGAAAAACGCCATATTTTACATTGAGAATATTCCGTAAGCGATTGACTTTATATGCACTCAAGGTGTCTTTAATATCAAGATAAACATTATAACAACTCAGTGTATCAATGTGATAATTCAAAAGTTGATAGTACATCCTGTAATAGAAATCATCGTAACTAAATTTAAAATCTTCATAACGAATACGGTCTTTTTTAATTCCGATTGCTCTGTATGTCAAATCAGTGTCAAAAAAATAATCAATCAAATCCATATAAAACCGAATCTTAGATACTGACACATTAGACCACTTTATTTCAGCGAAAAAATTATGCTCCTTTTTCAACTCTTTTATGCGTTTGCCGTGACGACGAACTTCCGGAAAAGCACAACTTACCGATCCCAAAAACATAAATGCCTTGTGGTCGTTCTCTAAATGGCAACTCTCATCACAATAAATATTAAATGTTCGACTTTCCATAACCTATTCCCTTGTTACTTTTATTTTGCCGCCGCAGTAGGGGCAGTTTGCGATGTCGGTCTTTGGATCGTCGAAAAGGTCTGTTACCGGAACTTCCAGCGCCGAGGCTAATTTGTTTATATTTTCCAATGTTGGGTTGCCGGATAATACGCTATAAAGACTTACTCTATTAATACCCATTCTTTTCGCCAAATCTGTTTTTGAAAGGCGTTTTTCTTTTAGTAATTTGTCTATATCTATCATAATACATACATTATATTTTGCGCAAATATAGAAGTAATTTTTATTAATACAAAAAAAACAATATGTAAAAATAAAATATTACATTTTTTCAAAAACATGTTTTATAACACGCAAAATAATTTGTATGAATATATTATTACGCATACCTTTGTAGCGTTCAAATTAATTATTACAATTCAAATCATTATGGAATCAAAAAACATTACAGCCGGTGCGGAGGCTAAAAACCAGCAGAGAGAAAGCGCCACGCGTCAGAGAGAAGGGCGTGGGCGATTTGACTCAATGGTCATGGATTCAACAGTGCAAAACGAAGCATCAGGGAAAAGTCCTGTTTTTAAAACATACAAGGTATCGGAACTGAATTATTCCGTCATGGGAAATGGAAAGATTCTAATTTCGAAAGAAGAATACGACAGTTGGCGTAATTTTTACAGTAATTTAATTGAAGAACAGGCGAAAACAATCTCGGACATGAGAAAAGAACAGTTAAGATACTCCGAATACATTTGTGACCTTTCTGACGATATTTGTGAATTGGCTTTAAGTGGGGAAAATAACCCGCGGATGGTTGTTTTGAAACCGGATAGGCATTGAATCATGATGTTTAATTTTCCACAATAAAATGGCGAACTTGCTCATGCTGATGGGGTGCAGGGGAGTCCGGTCAATATAACAATGATAAATGAACGTGTGTACCGGACTTTCCCTGCATAATGGCGGAAATTATGTTTTAAGTGTCGTTTGTGACGTTTGTGTCACAGCAAAACAAAACTTTTTTTCTGGCATGCGATTTTTATTACAGCATTGAGGGTAACGGCAAAAAACAGTCGCTCCCCTTTTTATTTATTTTACCTGACTGTCCGAAAGTTTTTTGCGAGTTTTTTGCATGTGCTGCAT
>Ga0082212_10013481_pt1 | contig 10216 bp, 7 predicted proteins | sample TergutNt197P3_FD_71548 | JGI IMG/M metagenome (GOLD analysis project Ga0082212, IMG submission 71548) | Neocapritermes taracua P3 segment gut microbial communities from Petit-Saut dam, French Guiana - Nt197 P3 | ecosystem: Host-associated > Arthropoda: Insects > Digestive system > Gut ...
CAATGGCTCAATCGGATAAAATTAGCCCTCGAATATTGCAAAATTCAATGAAAATGAAAACGCAAACTGTTGAAAACAAACAAGTTAGGGGACTATACATACAGTAGAACTAACCGAATCAAAGAGTTGGAAAAGTTTCATGCATTTTATTGTGCAGAAGGCATGAATAGACCCGTGTCTTTGCGGCTAAGAGACATTTTACCTCCGTCCTGACGCAACTTCCATTTCCTCCCGCCCGTAACTTTCCAAAGTTTAGCGGTCTTGTCGCAATAGAGAGTGGAAATGTTCCTGTCCAGCGTTTTTACTGTCCAATGTTGCTCAGCCGCCTCGGTCAGGTAGTATTGCCGGGCTTCCGTGTCCGTCAATCGCATCAGCCGGAATGGAGCGCAGTGAAATGACGGTCTAACGGGTACAATACTTTCCGGCGAAAGCCTTAAAACAGTTGCACACGGTTTTTGAATTGCAGTCAAGAGAAAATCCGAAAGTATTACTGACGGAACATTTGCGAGAGCACTTCTGCTGCAAACTACCGTCTGCTGTCTGCCGTCTCTTTCGGAGCGATTGGCAGAGGGGCGTGCGATTGGGAGTGGTCAGGTGGAGGGGGCGTGTAAGAGTATGATTGGCAAGAGGTTGAAGCAGACGGGTGCTCGTTGGAATGTGGACAGACTCAACGAAATGGCGGTGCTATGCTCCGTTCACTACTCCGATCTCTGGGAAAAATACTGGACGCAAGCAAAGTGAAGGAAAACTTTGCCTACAAAACTTTGACGCACCCAACTTGCAATCGGACTGCCCGCCTTGACGAGTTTGTCGAGTGATATAAAATATGTTGCAAGATCGCGGGGTAGAGCAGTCGGTAGCTCGTGAGGCTCATAACCTCAAGGCCGCAGGTTCGAGTCCTGCCCCCGCCATTTTGTCTAAATTGCCCATATTAAAAATCTCTTTCGAGACGATGCTCCCCAGCCACGCCCGGCGGAGATTCTTGAAGCAAAAGGCAACCACTGAACCAAGCATTTCTACATAGGAAATCTGTTGTTTCTGATAGTCGTAAATCCTTTCACGGCAATATGTTAAATCAGAATAGAACGCAAAAGCGTACTTGTCATTTTCGGCAATCGTCCAAGCAGCTTTGCCCGAATATCCGCACCGCAAAAGTGCCGCCACAACGACCTGCTGGTAGCCCGCTCCATTGTCAATCATTTCCCAAACAGAGGCAGAATCTGACGAAAGTGTAGGAAAAAGTGTAGGAAAATATCGCTCGTCATTGGGCAATCCGAAATGGAAAAGTTCCACATCGAAGGTTCCCGGATCAGCAGAATTTTCCGGCGGGGCAGAAATGGCGGGGAGACCGGCTGGGACAGAAACACGGGCATCGACATTTTCAACACCCAGCGAGGCGATGTCATTGACGGTTAAATCGCCATCATAATTCTTGGCACGAACCAAAGGCGAATTGCCGAACACTGCGGTTCTTTCTTGTTGCGAAAAACCCTTTTCTCGCTTCTCATTGATACAAGTCCGGCGACAATTTACGAGGAACTGAGGCCAAGGCTCTAGCCCTGCCTTGAGCATTTTCTTTTTGATCAACGTTCCCACGCTTTCAAATTTGCTCCGATATCGTTCAAAGAGATATACTTGCCCTTCTTGTTTTGCGGCAACGAGGGCATCATAAAACGGACGCAGACTATCATAGAGAGGCACTTTGCGAGTTCCTGTTTTTGCATTCGTTGGAACACGGAAATACAATCGCCCATTCGGAGCGGTCTCAAAATCAGCAAAACACAAATCCGCAGTATCCGAGCGTCGTAAACCTGCCAAACGAGCAAATGCCAGGAAGCCTTCCAATTCCACGTTGTCCAAGCAGGCAACCGCAGCATAGAACATTTCAAGCATAACAGTACAATGCCTGTTTTTGTTCGTCTCGACGTTTTTACACTTAACTTTTGCAAACGGTGAACGCTCCAAGTACTCCCATTCCACAGCCGTTTTGAATGCTGTTTTTACTCGTGGGAAAAATTTTGTGATAGTTGTTTCTGATAGAGTCCCGCCTCGCTTACCTTTTTTCTTGCGGTCATTCGCCCAAAAGGATATGATACCAGCCGCCTTTTGTATTGTAATTTCGTCAAGACGGATATGCTCTCCGAAGTAGTCAACGAGATAAGATGTCAACCGCTTGCGTGTTGTTTCGACACCCTTGCCAGTAAGAGTCGCACAATACTCGTTAAGGAACACACCAAGAGTTGGAACGTTTTTTGGTTTAGCCCATTCATACAATCCGTCCTTTGCGAGATATTCCTTGACGTAATCGGGCAATAGATGTACACGCCCCATCGTACCGGGCGGTAATTCCCTATCCTTCAAGCGTTCGCAATCAGCAAGAGTTTTACAGAGTTGTCTGACCTCTGCCCACGATTTGTCGCTAGCACCAGAGCGCAACTCGAAACTTCTACGTCTTTTACTCGTAGTGTAAGTAACTTGTTTGCGACTCTTGCGCTCCCCTGTCATCGTTCTAATATCCTTATCTGTGAAATAAAAATTCCTGTTTGCGGTTGGTAATTCCCTAACGAGTCGGCGGTACGGAGCGTATCGAAACAAACAGGAACGTTTTTTTTGTTCAGAACCGTACACTAACGAATTCGAACAAGTACCACCAAGTCCGAGTAAACTTACTACTCCCGTGATAAACCAATGCAACCAAAAATGCAATAGGCAAATCCATAAAAATAAAATTTTTTCAAAAATAATTTTCCCGCATCGGCGAGTCGCAACGTTTTGTCTTTCGGCAATCACCGGGCAGAGCAACTCCCTAGTGCCAGAAAAAATTTTTGTGAGTACAAAAAAATTTTATTCTGTCACGTCGTACATTGCGATGCCCTACCGTTCTCAGCCGAGACTCACTTGTCCTCGTTGGGACAATAGGGTGGGCTCAACTCCGAACAAAAAGGGGAATGGTCGCCTCCCCCTCTCCGCCCCGTCATATCACCTGAGATTGTGAAGGCGATACGACGGGACGAAGAGGGGAAGGCGAGGCAAACATCTCGGCTATCGCCGCCAGCGTAGCGTCGGGTGATGAACCTCCTCAAACAATCGCTCCATAACTTTGGCTTCAACATCTTTGTCATAACCGCCGATGGAAATACCTTTGACAATCCCCAGCGACTCAGCATGAAAATTCGCCTTGCGATGTATCGACACTTTCGCCGCTTCAGTAAATCCTTCCATGTACTTGACGACATCATCGATGGAGGCTTGTTTGCCCGTTTGAATGGCAATCGCTTTGGAGGCACAACCCGCCGCTTGTTTCAGCAATGCCGTCGGATCGCCCGACACCGGGGCAGGCTTGCGATACTCGACATCCCTGATTTCGTCTCCCGTGAAATGCTCGAAAAACAATGACCGAACACGCTTCCAGAGAGGGTGCATCTTTGCACGTTTTCCACGTCCCGTCACTTTTTTCTTTTCCAGCAATCGGAACCAGTCGGAAGTAAGAACGTCAATCAACCCCTGCTCTCGCTTAAGTAAATCGTCAACGGAGGTAACTCGAAAGCCCTTTAATGCTTCCCGACCAAGACGGAACTCAATCCGGGTAATCGGGCGTTTGCTATTCCACCAATCATCGCCAATACAATGTCTGATGATAACTGCCATTTTGTCCGCTGCCATTCGCCGCATTTCGACACGCTTGTCATACAGGCAAACTTGCACTTTGTCGATACTTCCGGCTCGGTAGGTTTCTGGGATGTCATACCGAAAATAGATTGCAGATTTCGTTGCCTTCTTGATGGCATGACGTTTAAGAATGAGACAGAGGAATTCTACCAGACCCACATCGATCAACACTTGCATGTCAACTCGTGTCAGCGTCTCTTTGGTAACGGTGAGTCCCAGCGATGAGAGAAAACTCCGCACGTGACCGTGCAACGCCGGGAGCGTATTTTGTGCCAATGCCTCTGCCCCATACGTTGCTCGAACCTGTTGAGTGTTGTTCAGGTTCTGATGTATTAGGAACGTCACCCCGAATGCGTGGAACTTGTAATGCCAAGTATTCCTTTTGCCGACTGTCCCACCTTTCGGATCAACGATAACTTCCTCATCACAGAGAAAGATTTTGATATGTTCTCCCGACCGGACATTTTGGGCTTGCTCTTTAGCAGCCCCTAACAAGGATTTTAGCCGCTCGAAACAGGGGGTGTCCCAAGTACCTTCCCAGCCAATCGTCAATCCGCCGTCATAGCCTCCGGGTCTAGGAATTATAGGGGTTACGTCGTTTGGGGTGGAAGAGGGCGATGGCAAAAAGTTACTTCGAGCCCCCCCTGTTAGTTGTTCGGGGGCAACAATCGGGACAGTCCGCCCGGCGATGCGACTGTCGTCGCAACCGCAGGCGAAATCTGTGTCCGTTTTGCCATCCTGGAGGCTATTCAAGAGGCACCGAGCAGTACGGTTCCTAGCCTGCCTATCCTCTTCGCTGGAATCCTCATCCTCTTCATCGTCGATGACGATAGATTCCAAGAACTGGAACTCTTTGGCATGCTTGCCATTGTATTGCTCGTTGTACGACATATAGTCGAACCGGTCTTGCATTTCCCGCCGAAGCATATCGGCATTCATTTTTTTGCTATTGGTCTTTTTTGTCATGAGTAAATCCTTTCGTTGAAATTAAAGTATCATCGGTGCCGCCATCCGTAGCGGCACGAGTTTGCCTTCCCGGTGTATCCAGTTCGACCGAGTACAGAGGAATGGCGGTAACTGACGAGGGCGAAATGCTCCCGGCAGAGAGTTGTAAATTAGGATCAAGAGAGCGGTCGAAGGACGAAATCTTGGTACCAAGTGTAGGAAATAGTGCAGGAACATCAGAGGGATACTCCTGTAACACTAGAAATAGCAAGAGGTTAGGTGCGACTTTTTCGAGTCCTGCCCCCGCCACTTTTGGGTTTTCCGCCTTCTTTGCACTCTCTTGAATACCGTTGCAAGCGTTTGAAAAACAGGGGATTACAGCAGTTCTTGTATTTGCCGCTTCAACGCCAGAGCATCTATTTCCGGCGTGTTCCCCTACCTTTTCCCTACCGTTTTTTGTGCGGCGGCATCTTCGCCCGTCCCGGCGGCTTGCTCGTAGAACTTGTCGATGGCTCTGCCCGTCTGCCGATAGTGCGCCATTGCCACCGCTTCGGTATGTCCCAGCCAAGCATTGACGACATGGGCGGGAAATTCCTCTATCAATTCCGTTGCCCGTGTCGAACGCATGTTTTGAAACGGCTTGACCCACAACACGATTCCCGCCCGTGTTGCCAACTTCGCAATGAAAGCCCCCAATGACTTCTTTGCCGTGAATTCGGGGTACACACGGTCAACGCCTTCCGGTGCAGACTCGAACGCTTCCCGAAAGAACGGGTACAGTTCTTTGAAAATCGGTACCGTTCGCTGTGCCTTCCCCTGTCCCTCGGTCTTCGGAGAATGGACAATGAACCGACTCCGCCCCCAATTGACCTCTGACCATTTCAAATCGACCAACTCCGAAGGGCAACGTAACCCACCGTACCGGGCAAGGGCAATGGTGAGCCGTTGTTTTGGATTGTTGCAAGCATCAATCAGGGCTTGGAATTCCTCTACCGACACGAAGTACTGTTTCTCTGGGTTACTGTGTCGTCCGGCTACAACAGTAGCAAACGGATTTTCCGTGAGCAACTTCCGATTGACGGCAGCGGTGAAGAGACATCTTGCACGTTCGATCTGCTTTGCCGTGTATGCCCCGTATTGCCATCTCAAGTCGAGGCGCATATTCAACAAAGAACTTCATCGTTTTTTCCCTATCCTCCTTGGAGGATATTTGGACATTGAGTAATACCTGATCGAAAACCGTCACAAACGCCAACACGGGGGCTTCTCTCCCAAAGGCATAAAAGTCCGACAATCCCTCCAAAAGTCGCACAGGGCGATTGTGAGCGATAATTACGCCGACAGTTGCCCATAACCGGCGGAGCGGGACAAAATGTCACGCCGATTCGGGGGCAAACCACATGCCCCGGTGGTCGCAGTCGGGACGGGAACGCCGGTTTGTCGGGACAACTCTCTCCGACGTTGTTCGAGTCTGTCTTGTGAAGTTCTACCGATTTTGATGCGGTCTGGCATCGAAGGATTCTGCTTCTCCACAACTCGGTGCAACATCTCGCAAATTGAGCATTCCAAAGCACTACCGACTTGACTCCGTTTTTCTCTGCCCGGTCATTATTGGTGAATCCTTCATCATAATTCTTTGCACGCTGACGGACGAAAATTGCTCTTTCCTGTTTTTCCTATTTTTGCTATCATTCCGCCAAAGAAAATAAGTAGATCAATTTAGGAGGAAGAGAATGCTTGGGACATCATTATCGCAATGGACAGGGATGGCATCGGAAAGCGGTATGGAAAGAATCCGATTGCTCTATCTCGATGAACGGTGCTGGAAAACACAGGAAAATCTTCGGGGAGATGTTCTCGACAGTGGAGGGCAGTTTATCTCACTGGATTTAACCGAACCGATGGTGGAGCCTCTACCGGAAATGTTCTATACCGCTCTGCAAAATATGAGTTGGGAACAATCGCCGCCGTTCAGTTTGCCGATTATTTTGCAACACAATCCGCATGTTGCTTCGCCATTCATTAATCGGGCGATTCTTTGGCAGCGGCTTTGCGATCTGCTTCTCTTAAATGATGCACCTTACCGCGATACCGTTTTGGTCTTGGAAAATATCGATCAGGCATCTCCGACCACACAGCATGAGGTTGCTCGATTGATTCGGTTTCATGAACTTCACGTTATTCATCGGGCATTCGTGATGACACTGAATCGTCATTCGCAATGTCAAATTATTCCAGAACTGCGAAACATTATCGAGGCATGGCATGCAAAATGCGCTTAATACGACAGCGCAATGATTATGTCCATTTACATGAATACCGTTTATAGTATCGTCAAAATTTTCCATTACGTACAATGTTAGAAACCTTTGAAAATTCCTTCCCGAATCGGGATTATCTGATCGAGATTGTCTGCCCGGAGTTCACTTCGGTCTGTCCCAAGACGGGACAGCCCGACTTTGGAACGCTCACTTTCCAGTACGTTCCTGACAAACTTTGCGTCGAACTGAAAAGTTTGAAATTGTACTTACAGCAATTTCGGAATCAAGGCATCTTTTACGAAGACATTACGAATCGGATTTTGGACGATTTAGTCAACACGATTCATCCACGTCAGATGAAGTTGACGGCATCCTTTACGCCTCGCGGTGGTATCTCGACAACCGTAGTCGTCGAATGGAGACCGTAGAATTGCGTTCAACAACACCAACCGCCTAATCGTTGCTCCAACGCGACGGGAACCAATCGAAAGAAGGCAGGACATATCTGCCCAACGGATCGGAAAGTATCTGAACATCTTGCGGCAAATATCGGAACATCGGCTTGGAAATTTCGTCCAATACCAACTCGTCCACTCTCGTTTGCTCTTTCATTTCCGATGTCCAATGATTCCGCCAGCCAGAAAACGATACATCGTAATTCGTGCCAGAGTCCGGCGACAACGACAAAGTCCGTAATCCCAGCCCTGTAACATCCTGCAAATAATTTGCCGTCCCCGACCACTGAAACTCTCTTAATGCCGTCTGTACATCCCGAATTCCATTAAAAATGGCAAAGGGGGAATTATGTAGCACAAACAGCGATTGATCCGACTCAAAATCAACGACAATAGGGTCGGTCGTCATTTCTTTGGACAACAGTGCAACTCCCTGACGACCGAAAAAGGCGACCTTGTCCCATTGCATTTGAATTGTTGCCTGCCTCACCGCCCGACGACTCTCTTTGGCAGAAAGAAAAGGTTTTGCCAACGCAATCAGAGAATTGGTACACGTAACAACAACATCCTGTGGGACATCACTCTGGATGGCGATTGCCTCTCCACGCACAAGCGAATCGGTCAGTTTAATCGTGAGCGGATCGAAAAACGTATCCTCCACACTGCCCGTTTCCGCTAAACTTGTCAAAATGCCGTTGCGGAAAAAGACGACATCGTCGTGATGGGTAGAATCATCGGTTAACGATTTATTCTGTATCGTCAGTCGGCATTTTCCAAAATTCAATCGATTCGCTCCTGCCAATTCAAACAGCGACCAGCGCGACGACGGAACGTTCGGATTGAGCCGAATCTCGATTCCCACGCCTCGAAATTCCAGTTCGCTTGAAAAAACCGTAAAAAAACTTCGGGCATTCTGCGATTCGAAAGGTTCAAACAGCAAAATCGGGTCGTATCCCTTTGCCGCTACGATTTGAAGTTTACGCTGGTCTAACCGAATCGGCTCGACACGAAGAGCGTGATTCCATTGGAGTTCAATGGTCGTACCATCCTTCGCATTGGTCAGTGCCGAAGCGAGCGAAGGATACGAACCGAGCGTGCTGCCCGTCGGGTCAACACATCGAACATTGGAAAGCGAATTCGTCGATTGAGCGGTTGCGTTCGACGTTGTCGGCGGAACATCGGCAACGTTAAATCCGCCGCTTACGGTTTTCGCAACTTGAAATCCTTCCCAAGCGGACTGCAAACCGCCGCCGGATACCGATGAACCCAAACGTTGCGGCGACTTTGCAGCAGGATACGAAACGAAGGCGACGGCAAAAGAGGAGTCAGACGTTGATGTCGGTTCGTCGGGGGGAACACCCGTGTCCGTAACATGTGTCGGCATCTCGATGGGACGCAACGGCTCATACAACCATTCAGAAAAAAGAGACATGAAAACGAAACCGAAGAGAAGCAACGAAACTGCCGTGATCCACGGAAAATGCCGCAGTAGAAACGAAGCCCTATGGGATCGAGTTTGCGTCCAGACGAGATTTCCCTGTCCGGCAGGGCGCAATCCTAAACGCCGGGCAGCGTCGGTCAACGCTTCGATCAACACCGTCGGCGTTTGAAAACGTTGCTTGGGATCTTTCGCCATCATTTTTTGCACAAGGAAAGCGATTTCGGCAGGAATCGTTGGTTGAAACGACCGAATATCCGGCGGAGCATCTCCTTGATGTTGCAACAATTTCTGCAAGACTGTGCCTTCGGGAAACGGCGGACGACCGACCAACATAAAAAAGAAGGTACATCCCAGCGAATAAATGTCGCTCCGAATATCCGCATTTCGAGGATCGCGTGCCTGTTCGGGCGAAATGTAGTCGAAGGTTCCGAGTGTTACGCCGCTTGCGGTGAGATCGCCTCTGCCTTCCGCCGTGTCCAAGAGTCGGGCTAATCCCATGTCGATCAGTTTCGCACGTCCTTCGCGGGTAATCAAAATGTTTGAAGGTTTGACATCCCGATGCACAACGCTGTGAGTGGCGGCGTGGGCAAGAGCGTGAGCAATTTGAAGCAGATAGTTGAGGGCTTGCGGCAACGGAAAAACGTCGTGTTCCTCGACCATCGTTCGGAGATTGATTCCTTCGACGTATTCAAAGGCGATGAAGGGAATTCCCGATTCTTCGCCGGCAAAATAGACTTGGGCGATGTGTTCGTGATTGAGTCGTGCCGCCGATTTTGCTTCGTTCATGAATCGGGCGACGATTCCTTGATCGCTGGTTCGCTGTTGGGTTAAGACTTTAATGGCAACATCTCGGTCGAGAGCGGTATCGGTTGCCAGATAGACTCGTCCCATTCCGCCGCCGCCGATGTATTTTTTGATAATGTAATGTCCGAGAGGCGTGCCGGTCGCCAGAGAATCGGTTGCGGAAACGGCGGAGTCCTTCTTCGGAACGAATTGCATCGTTTCGGAAGGATTGGGCAAATTGTCGGAATCGCTCATAGACGTACCACTCCCAGCGTACAAATTTTGTTCCCCATATTATAGCAAAATGCAAAATTTTCACACATCCGGGGAACTAAAACTTTCACGCGGCTTGCGATGTCATTTTTTTCTCTTTGTGCCTTCATGCGCAAAAATAAATTTCTCGCACAAAAGCCGGAATGGAGCGCAGCGCAGTGACGGACAACATTTGGGAAATGTTATTTTTGGACGACTCCTAACTTTGATAATTTCGATCATCAGTACATCGGCAAACGGGAAAAGCCATCGACAAATTCTACGAGCAAGCCGCCGAAGAAAACGGCGGAGTCGTGTCACTCGATGGTCGAACAGATAGCCGCCGCAAACGCCGCTGGGCAATCGTATCCTGTCGAGGTCGCCACGTGGACGGCGAGCATCGGGGACGA